>Ga0307479_10005628_pt1 | contig 11468 bp, 6 predicted proteins | sample atmos_gasesECM4C_FD_203743 | JGI IMG/M metagenome (GOLD analysis project Ga0307479, IMG submission 203743) | Hardwood forest soil microbial communities from Morgan-Monroe State Forest, Indiana, United States - atmos_gasesECM4C_515 | ecosystem: Environmental > Terrestrial > Soil > Temperate... | reverse complement strand
TCCTCGTGGTGGGCGGACGAAGCGCGCAAGTATGGCGTGGCGTTCGAACAGCACGACGACCGCTACGCGCGCACCGGCGAGTGGCTTGACGTGCTGGACGGCGTGTGGAAGCGGGACCATTTTTCATTTTCGGGAAAGTATTATCGCGTGGAAGACAATGTGCTGGAACCGAAGCCGGTGGCGAAGCCGCGGCCAACGCTATATGCGGGAGGCGAATCTCCCGCGGCGAAAGAATTGATCGCCGAGAAGTGCGACGCCTACCTGATGCACGGCGACCCGCCGGAGCGCGTGAAAGAGAAGATCGCGGATCTGCGCGAACGCCGCGCAAAGCACAATTTGCCGCCGCTCAAGTTTGGCGTCGCGGGATATGCGATTGTGCGTGAAACGGAAAAAGAAGCCCGGGAAGAAGTCCAGCGCATCACCGATGTGCATCAATCCGCCGCCGGTTATGGGAATTATCAGCAATGGCTGGCGGGAACGCAGCTGGAGCAGCGGGTTTCCCTGGAAGATTATTCGGTTTCGAATCGCGGCTTGCGGTCGGGCCTCGTCGGTACCCCGGAACAAGTGGCGGAGCGCCTGGCGCAATTTGAATCCGCGGGCGTCGACCTCGTTCTACTGCAATTCAGTCCGCAACTCGAGGAGATGGAGCGCTTCGCGGAAACGGTCATCCGCCGGGATTCCTCGCTGGCGATGACGAATTGATTTCTGCTGCTCCAACATTTTTTAAGAAATCAAATTTGAATGAAAACTCAAAGCGCCGGCGGTTGAACCGTCGTGCTGTTCCAACCCTTAAACTCATACGTCGCGCCTGACGGAGTATAGGTGATTCGCCGGGGGAGATGAGTCTTGGTATCGATGCATACGGTATAGGGCGGCATCTGGGGCCACTCGTTGCCGTATTCGACGTGCCATTCCTGACATCTCGCTCCCTCGATGGACTGGAGTTGTCCTTTGACGATGCTCGCAGCTCTTCTGCGCGGCAGCTCGAAGATGGCATTGACGACCGTCGACTGAACGAGCGAGGGCCCCTTTCCGCATTGCTTGGGAGTCTGCGGATCATCGGCCGTCGCGCTTTTCTCCCACTTGCCGTCGACGTTTTCGACATAGGTTACACCGTTCGTATAAATGGTGGATTGTTCCGTCATCAGGTCGTCAGGCGTCCGGCTTCGAGAAAGGTACTCATAGTCCTCAGGGCAACTGATTTTGTTCCGAGTTGTAATCGTGACGAGGTTCGGGCTTTCGGGCTGGTTAGTGCTTTCGACGGTCCAACTTTTGGCTTCACCAATCGCGGTCCGGCACTGCTCCAATTCCATCAGGCCGGATTCCGAATGGAGACGAAAGAAGACCAGCGCCAAGAGCACGATAACGGCTGAGATGGAGAGTAGCGTTTTCACGGTAGGTGCGCCACAGGGGCAGAATAACCGCAACATCGATGAACGAGAGGGGGTTGTTCCGGCAGGATTGCGCTACGTGTTACTGACCTGGAATGGGGGAAGTCCACCTTCGGCGGGATCTTGATGGACATCGCTGCGGCCGCTTTAATTCCTGAAATTGCGACATGCCGCCCCTGCCGAGGGGAAATTGGCTAGAAAAATTGTGCCGTATTGTCTATAATCAATGATTGTCTCTGACGAGTTGGCCCTGCCTGCGTGGGTCTAAAAGGAAACAGGAACATGAATCCGGTAATTCGTAAGCTACATGAAGCGCAATTGCGCAAAGACCTCCCCGAGTTCCGCCCCGGCGATACGGTGCGCGTCAACGTCCGCCTGCAAGAAGGCGAAGGGGAGAAAGTGAAGGAGCGCCTCCAGGCATTCGAAGGCGTGGTGATCTCCAAGAAGGGCCGGGCATCCAGCGCCACCTTTACCGTGCGGCGTGTCAGTTTTGGCGTGGGCATCGAACGCATTTTTCCGCTGCACTCGCCGACCATCAGCTCGATTGAAGTAGTTGGCAAGGGTAAAGTCCGCCGGGCACGGCTGTATTACTTGCGCGATCTACGGGGCAAAGCCGCCCGCATCAAGCGCGCGGACCGCGAGGAAGTGGCCGCGGTGGCGGCCGCGGGAACCGAAGCGAAGGCTTAACAACAAACTCACGATTCCACTGAATTTGGGAGAAGGCCGCGACAGTCCGCGGCCTTTTCTTTTTTCGCTTCCGCTATTCGCCGGTTTGGCATGCGGGACGCCGAAAAAAGGAACCTATGGCAACTTCAAGGGCCCGGCGCTCTAGTCTAGCAGCGAATCAAATGCAAGAAGAAATCTGGAAACATTTTGAGGCTCCGTGCGTCTAACGGGAGGTGTTCCTGTTGACATTCAACAGGACGGAACTTATGCTCCTGTTGTTTATCTAAAGGAGAAAACATGGCGCCTCCGCGCGGGGAAGTTTTGCGAGGCACGCTCGATCTGATTGTTCTGCAAACCCTGCACGCCATGGGGCCGCTGCACGGGTACGGCATCGCCCAGCGCGTCAAGCAGGTTTCCGAGGATTTGCTGAAGCTGAACCAGGGCACGCTCTATCCGGCGTTGCTGCGGCTCGAGCAGCGCGGCTGGATTTCTTCCAAATGGGGCGCTTCCGAAAATAACCGCAAGGCGAAGTATTACTCGCTCACGCGCGCGGGGCGCAAACAGCTGTTCAGGGAGACCGAGAGCTGGGAGCGCATGACCGCGCTCATGGCCCGGCTGCTCGGTGGGACGGAAGGAGCCTGAGATGGAGTGGCTACGCGTTTTTGGCGCGCGCGTGCGCGGCCTGTTCCGCAGGCGGCAACTGGACAACGACCGGGATGCCGAGTTTCGCGCGCACCTTGAGATGCTCACGGAAGAAAACATTCGCAAAGGCATGGCGCCTCAAGAAGCGCGTTATGCGGCACGCCGTGAATTCGGCGGCGTCGAGCAAATCAGGGAAGCTCACAGCCAACAGCGCAGCTTGCCCGTGATCGAGAATCTCGCGCGGGACCTCCGCCTTGGCATACGCATGCTGGGCAGGAACCCCGGGTTCACCGCCGTTGCCGTCATCACCCTGGCGCTGGGCATCGGCGCCAATACCGCCGTCTTCAGCTTGGCGAACTCCGTGCTGATCCGCCAGTTGCCGTACCGCGACCCGCAACAGTTATTGTTGCTGACGGAGACTCTGCCGCAGCTCGGGGGCGGTGATGAAGTCGGAGTCGCCGCCGGGGAGTATCTCGATTATCGGGATCAAAACCAGTCCCTGTCTCAAGTCGCCGCTTACGAAACTGCGGCATTCAACCTGACGGGAGACGGGACTCCTCTTCGGGTGCAAGCCGCGAGTGTTTCAGCTTCGGCATTTTCGTTGCTCGGCGTGGGTGCGCAACTGGGCCGCACTTTTATCGATGAGGAGGACCGGGCCGGCGCACGCGGTGTAGCCGTGATTTCCGACGCGCTCTGGCGCAATCACTACAGCGCCAGCCGGGATGTCGTGGGGAAAACGGTTCGCCTGGACGAAAAGCCTTTCACCATCATCGGTGTCATGCCCCGCGGCTTCCTGTTCCCATTCGACGGGGCGCCTCTTTCGGAGCGCGCGGATCTGTGGGTGCCCATCGCTTTTTCCGCGGACCGCTTGGCGGACCGCGTTCGCGAATTTGGAGTGGGGGTTGTCGGACGTCTTAAGCTGGGTGTCACGCCAGCGCAGGCGCAACAAGATATTTTGCGGGTGGCGGACAATTTCATGAGGGAGCACCCGGAGAACTACTCCGGCACGATCCGAGTCTCGCCGAGAACGTATCCGTTTGTCGCTCATGCAGCCGCGAAAATCAAACCGCTGGTTTTGCTGCTGGAGGCGGCCGTTCTTTGTGTCCTGCTAATCGCCTGCGCCAACGTTGCGAATTTACTGATGGCCAAGGCTCGATCGCGCCGCCGCGAAATGGCCGTGCGGAGCGCAGTGGGCGCCGCGCGCGGACGTTTATTTTTGCAATGTCTGGTGGAGAGTTCCCTCTTGTCGCTCCTGGGAGCCGGCGCGGGAGCGGCGGTCGCGGCTCCGCTGATCTCCGCGGCGCGGCAGTATGGACCGGCCAGTCTGCCGCAGCTCCAGGATGTCACTGTGGACCCCATCGCGCTGGCTTTCACGCTGGTTCTATCCGTTATCACGACATTGTCCTTCGGTCTTATACCTGCGCTACAACTGTCCCGGGTCTCGCCGCAGGTGGCGATGAAAGACACCGCGCAGATTGGCAGGAGTCAGGCAACCCGGCGCCTGCAAGACGCTCTGGTCATCCTCGAGATCGGCGCTGCTCTGGCGTTGTTGATCGGCGGCAGCCTGCTGCTGCAGAGCTTTGTGCATCTACTGAATGTGCCCACGGGCTTTCGGCCGCAGAACACCGTAGTCGTTCGAACGCTTTTTGATTGGTCGCGCTATTCAGACCCGCTTAAGCGCGAGGCCGTGCAGAAGGAACTGCTAAACCGGCTACGCGTACTGCCGAGTGTCCGCTTGGCAGCCGAGGCCTCTCACTTGCCGCTCAGCGAAGCCCGCCAGATCGGATTCCGCATCGAAGGCACGGGTACCGACGAATTCCGTTGGGCGCACAATTCGCTGGTGAGTCCTGGCTATTTCCAGGCCATGGGCATTTCGATTTTGCGTGGCCGGGACTTCACCGAGCAAGACGATCGCAAGTCCACCAATGTGGCGGTGATCAGCGAGACTCTTGCGAGGCACTCCTTTCCCAACCAGGATCCCGTCGGCAAGCGCTACAACTGGGGAGGCCGCGCGGACTTTACCATCATCGGCGTGGCCGCCGATGTGCGCGTCACCGCACTCGATGCCGATCCCCCGCCGATGATTTATAACTCCATGTTCCAAGTCGAAAGCGGCGCCAGCAGCCGCACCGCTTTTGTGCTCAAGCTGGATTCTCCCGACGAATCCGTCCAACAAGGCATCTTCCAGTCCGTGCAGCAGCAGATCTGGTCTCTGGACAAAGACCTGCCGATCTATGGCGTATCCACCATGCAGTCGCTGATGGAAGATTCCGTCTCGCAGCGCCGATTCACCATGTTGCTCATCGGTGGATTTGGCGTGCTCGCGCTTCTGTTGGCGGTCATCGGATTATTCGGAGTCGTGTCCTACGTCGTGGTTTTGAGGCAGCAGGAACTGGCCCTTCGCGTGGCTCTCGGCGCGGGCCGCGCAAACCTGGGGTGGATGGTGCTCAAGCAGGGAGGCTTGCTTGGCGTTGCCGGCTGCGTATTCGGCTTGTTCGTCTTCATGATGGGTTCGCCGCTGTTGACGAGCAGTCTTTACCAAACCAGCCGCCACGACCTCCCAACTCTTCTACTTGCGCCGCTGATTCTTTTTCTAGCAACACTTTGTGCTTCCTACTGGCCGGCAAGACGGGCCATGCGCGTGGACCCGATGGCTTTGCTGCGTTACGAATAATTCACCGCACGAAACGGCTTGCGGAGGATGTTATGGAAAACTGGCGCGTGGCTATCCATCGCATTCGCGGACTTTTCGGAAAGCGAATCACGGACACGGAGCTTGACGTTGAATTTCGCGCGCACATCGAGTTGCTGGCAGAAGAAAATGTTCGCAAAGGCATGACGCCCGAAGAGGCGCGCTACGCCGCGCAGCGCGAATTTGGCGGCGTCGAACAAGCCAAAGAGCTGTATCGCGACCAGCGCAGCGTCCAATTTCTCGACGCCCTTCTCCAAGACCTGCGATTTTCTCTCCGAGGGTTGCGTAACCGTCCCGCATTTGCGATGGTCGCGATCCTCACGCTCGCCCTGGGGATCGGGTCTACCACGGCGGTGTTTAGCGTGGTCGACCGCATTCTTTTCCGGAGCCTTCCCTATCCTCATGATGATCGCCTGGTCAGCTTCGGCGACAAAGCGCCCTTCGAAACGATGGAGTTCGTGCTCGGACCAGATTACGTGGACTGGAAGAAAGCGCAGACCCCGTTCGAGTCCGTGACTGCCTTTGTCCCCGGCGGGGCGGATTGCGACCTCACCGAGCAGAATCCTGTCCGGCTGAAATGTGCGCTGGTCGAAGCGACGTTTCTGCCAACATTCGAAATTCAACCATTCCTCGGCCGGAATTTCACGAGCGACGAAGATCGGCCGAAAGCGCCACGCGTGGCGCTCATTTCCTATGGACTGTGGCGTTCGCGGTTCGCCGGTGATCGCAATCTTCCCGGTCGCGCGATTTCGCTGGACGGCAAGCCGACCGTGGTTGTCGGCGTTCTCCCGGAACATTTCGAAATGCCGAACCTCGGCCACGACGACATTCTCGTTCCAGCCGCGCTGGATGGTTCCACGGAGCGCGGGCCTAATGCCCGGCAGGTCATCTTGCGAGCGTTTGCGCGGCTCAAGCCGGGAGTAACCATCCAGCAAGCAGCGGCCGCGATGGCGCCGCTCTTCCAGCAGTCGCTTAATCATGTTCCGCCGCAATTTCGTCACGAGGTCTCGTTCCGCGTCCGCTCCCTCCGGGATCGGCAGATCCAAGACGCCCGCGTCGCCTCGTGGGTTCTTCTGGGCGCGGTTCTGGCGGTGCTGCTCGTGGCTTGCACTAACGTCGCGAATCTGCTCCTCGCGCGGGCCACCAGCCGCCAGCGCGAGTTAGCCGTCCGCACCGCCCTTGGTGCTACGCGCGGGCGCTTGATCCGCCAGGCGCTCACCGAGAGTTTGCTAACGGGAATTTTGGGTGGCCTGGCAGGTTGCTGCTTCGCTCAACTCCTGCTTCGTCTGTTCGTGTCCATCGCACCCGAAGGTATTCCGCGGCTGGAACAAGCCTCGGTTGACGTTCGCGTATTGCTCTTTGCGCTAGGCTTAGCGCTCTTGTCGGGCATTCTCTTCGGACTGGCTTCGGCCCGGCGCCGCCCGGCGCCCGAATTGCTCGCGGGCAAAGAAACCCATACCACGTCCCGCGGCATTCTTCGGCAACTGCTGGTAACAGTGCAGATTGCCGTTTCCTTGATTCTTCTTGCCGGTGCCGGCCTGCTCCTGCGCAGCCTTTGGAATCTCCAAACCGTTGCGCTTGGCATGGATGCGAAAAGTGTCATCACCGCCGGCATCGATCTTGCCGACTATCGTTATCCCGACTCCGCGAAACAGGTAGCCTTTTTCAGTCAGCTCGAAACCCGGCTGAAACACATGCCAGGTGTCACCGCGCTGGCGTTAAGCGACACTCTGCCGCCGACCGGCGGCATGCAAGCAACATTTCTATCCTCCGTCGAAATTCCCGGCCATGCGAAATTCAGCGCGGGCACCGGCGGAATGATCGGCTATCGTTACGTCACCCCAGCCTATTTTCCCGCCCTGAGCGTCCCCATCTTGCGGGGCCGCGGCTTCCGCGACGAGGATCGCGCTCCCACGGAAAGACCGGTGGTCCTCAGTGAAGCGCTCGCGAAAAAACTCTTCTCCAACGGAGAAGATCCCCTGGGCAAATCATTTCGCTTTGGCTCGCAGAACAAGTGGCGCACCATCGTCGGCGTCGCGGGAGATGTCAAAAACAATGGACTCGCCACGCCCGCCGACCCCGAGTTTTACATTCCCTGGAAAAATGAGCCCGAGGGCTACTTCCGCTCCGGGCACTTGATCGTGCAGAGCGCGCTAAATCCGGAAACCATCGCGAAGTGGATTCGGTCGGAAACTGCGGCCATCGATCCGACGGTTCCCGTAGTGATCGAAGGCATGAAGTCGAGAGTCGGAAAGCTGGCGCAGCGGCCCCGATTCACCGCGGTCTTGCTGTCTTTGTTCGCGGGCATGGGCGTCCTGCTTGCGGGGATCGGCATCTATGGCGTTGTCGGATTCCTGGTTGCGCAACAAACTCGGGAAATCGGCATTCGAATCGCCCTCGGCGCCACTCCCGGTAGCGTTCTGAGAATGATTCTTTGGAACATGTTGCGCTGGACGGTAACCGGGGCGGCGCTTGGTCTTCTGGGAGCCTGGCTGTCCTCCCGTCTCTTGGAATCCCTGCTTTTCGAGGTCCGCGCGCACGACCCGTTCCTTCTCGGCGCCGCCCTCTTTGTTTTGCTTGCGGTGGCGTTCTTCGCCGCTTGGATTCCCGCGCGGAGGGCCATGCAAGTGGATCCGATGATTGCCTTGCGTTACGAGTAAGGAGAAGTACCAAAATGTCCGATTGCGAATGCTGCTGACACGATAGCTGCCGGGCGTTCTTCATCTGCAGTTTTCCATCTTGCCCCGTCATAGCCCGGCTTTGCGTGCTAAAATTCCCCGCCAATGAGCCGACTCTGCTCCTCCCGTTTCGAGCGAGCGGCGCGCAAGCTGGGCTGGATGCGCATCGCCGGCATTGATGAAGCCGGACGCGGCGCTCTGTTTGGTCCGGTTGTTGCCGCCGCGGTGATTCTCAACCCCAAGCGGCGCATTGTCGGCCTCGACGATTCGAAAAAGCTCACTCCCGAACGCCGGGCGGAACTCGCTCCGCGCATCCGTGAACACGCGCTGGCGTGGGCCGTCGCTGAAGTGGACGCCCAGCGCATTGACGCCTGGAACATTTACCAGGCCTCCCGTCAAGCGATGACCGCCGCCCTCCAGCAACTGGCGATTCTGCCTGACTACTTGCTCATCGACGCGATGCAGCTGGACGTCCTGATCGAGCAGAAATGCTTGATCAAAGGCGATGCCCGCAGCATCTCCATCGCGTCTGCCTCGATTCTGGCAAAAACGCATCGGGACAAGCGCATGGAAGAGTGGGACGCCGTCTATCCGCAATACGGCCTGGCGCGCCACAAGGGCTATGCCACCGCTGACCATCTCGAAGCGTTGCGCGTGCACGGCCCCACGCCGCTGCACCGCTATTCCTTCGCACCGGTGCGCGATTCGGGGTGTTGGGCCACGGGCGCAACCCAAGTGCAACTCCCTCTCTAGAATTAAGGGTTGATCCCGGGTGGGCGAAGCAGCATAAAGTTGCGGGCGCTTCGCCTCGCTTTCGCCCACGACCTTCCTGAAGGGAAAGGGGATGATAACTGCCTGCTCACAATGGGCCCTGCGTACGTTGACTTGCCTTTTTCCCCCCTGATAGCGTAACGAGGTAGCGTTGTGAGCCGTCCCGCTACCGCTGCAATTTGAGGAGAACGTGTGGGCAAACTCCCAAAGGGAGATTTGTCCTTGTTCGCGCATGGCCTATAACAAGAGCAAGAACGTTGAAGCCGCACAAAAGCTGCTGAACCAGGGCAAAGTCGCCCAAGCCATAGCCGAATACCAGAATATCCTGAAGTACGAGCCTCGCGATCAGGTCACACTAATGACCATCGGCGAGCTGTATATTCGCCAGGGCGAGACATTTCAGGCCATCGATTACTTCGAACGGCTGGCCCAGATTTTCGTGGGCGACGGTTTCCTGACCAAAGCCATCGCGGTCTACAAGCGCATCGCCAAGCTTGCCCCCGAGGAAATCCGCCCTCTCGAAAAGCTGGCCGACCTCTACGTTCAGCAGGGGGTAATGAGCGAGGCCCGGCCTCTCTTCCTCCAACTGGCAGAGATTCACCTGAAGAGCAATCGCCAGCCGGAAGCCGTGAGCCTATTGAAAAAACTTCTTCAGGCCGAACCCGATAACCTCCGGATCCAGATCCGTCTGGCTGATTTGTATCAAGCGATGGGCCAGACCCGCGAGGCTATCGAAGCCTACGTCTCCGCTTCGCAACGGGCGCTGGCGCGCGGTGACCAGGGAGAAAGTGAAAAGCTGGCGGACAAGGCCCTGAAACTCGAACCCAACAATCTGGCCGCTATCATCGTCAAAGCGCGGATGCATTCCTCGCAGGGCAATGTCTCCAAGGCTGCGCAGCTCCTGGAACAAGCAGCTGACCTCGAGAAGGGCGGAGAGCAGACCGAACTCCTCCTCGATTTCTATTTGAAGAATTCCGACTGGGACCAGGCCTCGGAGCTCGCGCAACGCGTTTTTGATGCGGACCAGAAAAATTTCGGGCCGATGCAAAAGGTCGTCGAAGCGCTGGTGCAATCCGGGAACGGCGAAAAAGCCGTGGAAATCCTGGAAAAGTCGCGGCTCACCATGATCGATGCCGGAGAACACGAGGTTGTGGCGAAATTACTCGGCGAGCTTGCGGCAGGCATGCCCGGCAATATTCAACCGCTGGAATGGCTCGTGGAATTGTACGGCCGCACCAGCGATCCATTACATCTGGCAGATGCGCTGGCGCATCTGGGCGATGCCCTGGTTGCCGCCCACCAGTGGAATCGGGCGAAAAAGACCTTCGAACAGCTCGTCGAGCGCGAACCTGAAAGCGATTCGGCAAAACGCAAACTCAATGGCGTACTCCGAAAAATGGGACTCCCCACAAGCGGAATAGCGGAGGAGCTTCCCCAAGAGAACTTGCTGGCGGATATTCCTAAACCTCCCGCTGCCAAGCTGCCTGTCGAGCACGAGGAATCCACTCCGGAAACGGCAGCCAAGGTTGCCGTCAAGTCCAGCGAGCCTGCGCTTGACGAAGAGACGCAACAATTCATCGCCCAGTCGCTCACGGACGTGGACCTCTTCGCCAGCTACGGACTCACGCAGAAAGCGATTGGGTTGCTCGAGGCCATCCTCCGCCGCGCACCGCGGCACACGCCGACCCTCGAAAAGCTGCTCGACTTTGTTCTCGGCGCGGGAGACGACCGGCGCACCGCCGAACTCGCCGCGCAATTGGAACAGATCCACAGCGAAACGGGCGATAGCCGCAGCTCCGAACGCTTCGGGGAATTGCGCCGCCGCTTCCAACGTGCCGCTGGTCTGACGGACGCGGAATTAGCGAGCGCGGCTCCTCCCGCGAAGTCCGCGGCCCCGGCAGCCGCCGAACCAGAGCCAATGGATGGTTCGATTCCCGAAATCGCCGCGGAACCCGCTCCGGAAGCGGCCGCTTCCGCTCCCAAGCCAACCCAGGCCGCTCCCGTTTCGAAAGCGCGCCCCCCCGAGCCAGAGGAAGGCACCGTTGCTCCCCCGGAAGCGGAAGTGCAAGAAGTCGATTTGTCCGACGAATGGGCCACCATTCTTGAAGAGACGCGTCCCAGTGAGGCGGCCGCTGAAGCGCCTGCCCCAGTGCCGGCCAAGCCCGCGGGCGGGGCCACGCATCGCGCCAAACCTGGGGAGGTGGAAGAATTTCAAATTGGCGAGGAACCACCGATCGCTGAGCCCAGCGATGTACCGGCGGTTGCCAGCGCTTCTCCTGCAATTCCGCTTGAGCCGGAACCTATCACTGAAAAAGCCGGAAAGAAGCCGGCAGCTCCCAAGCCGAAGGAAGTACCGGCGGCCAAAGCTCCGCAAAAACCTCCTCAGCCAAGCGAGCCCGAATTCGAACTGGAACAGGAGTATGAACTCGTACTGGAAGCCGAGCCTCTGGTCCCGGCGTACGACCAGAGGCCGCCAGAGACGCCCGTTGCCCCTCCCGCGCCAGTCGGGCAAAACGCCTCGCCAACGCCACCCTCAGGCAGCGGTTTTGCTTCCGACCAATTCCTGGCCGACCTCGCCAACGAAATCGACCAGCTCGGCATCGGCGAGTTGGCGCCGGGGTTCTCGGG
>Ga0307479_10005627_pt1 | contig 11468 bp, 14 predicted proteins | sample atmos_gasesECM4C_FD_203743 | JGI IMG/M metagenome (GOLD analysis project Ga0307479, IMG submission 203743) | Hardwood forest soil microbial communities from Morgan-Monroe State Forest, Indiana, United States - atmos_gasesECM4C_515 | ecosystem: Environmental > Terrestrial > Soil > Temperate... | reverse complement strand
TTGTGGGTCGGATTGTAAGGCACGACGCAAATTCTTCCTTCCGACGGTAGCGATATGCGTCGAGGTAACGCGAAATAGCTGTGGCGTTGAACGGAACAGAGAGATTCGCCAATGGTCTGGACCATCGAGCCGAAGACTCGCGCTGGGAACCGATTCTCGGGGCGAAACCAATTCTGAGCGTCGTCGATTCCTTTTAGGATCGTTCCGGCGGCAGCAGCCAGCATCACCGCGCGCGATGCGAATGGATTGTTGTAGCTAACCAAATGTTGGGACATCCACCCGTGGGGCGCTGTCCGCCAGACAGCAAGCGAAGCCCGGCCCAGCTTTTCGTCACCCGCGGTCAAGACATACAGCAGGTTTTGCCCTGCACGCAGCATGCGCCGCCAGTTCTCTCTGACGAGCCCGAGGTGCGGACGGAGGCGCGCCGCTTTGTCCGGATAGAGAAAACCGGTTCGTTCATACAGCGCAAAGATCTGATCCACAGACAAAGCGTTGATCTCGACGCCATAAGTGGCATACAGGTTTGACAGCTGTGGCAGCCTGTTCACCGTTTGCCGATCCTGCGCATCGAACGACATGCTCCCCCCTCCTGGTGTACCCGTCGTAACTACAAATGAGCTACGTACGCCTGACTGTGGGGGGAGTCGGACAATTTGCCCCAACGGACTGGTGAAAAGGGAGGCTCGGTGCCCTAAGTCCGACAGGTCGAGTATCACTTATGGTGGCAAAGAGATTCTGGCTCGACAAGTTACGAACGTAAGTCTGGAAGTACCAAAACCCAAACTCGGAAAGGGAGCACCGACGGGCACTGAGTGGTGGTTCGTTTTCAGCTAGTTGGCGGGGGTTTGTTGCTTCGAGGCTGGCCGCAGCCTTCATAGGGCAGGAAGGCTCCAGGTTGGCTGGGAATGGGATTGGCTTCTTTGAAATGCGGCCGTCGGCATTGCCCCCTCGCTCCAAAGGCTTGCTCAAATCGCTCTATGCGATTTCAAGGGAACCCACGCACGACGAAATAGGATTGGTTCGTTGGGCCTATGGCAACGCCGGGATAGAGCCATGTCTGAGCGACTCCTCCCAACTCCGACGCGATGAGGCAGCGGTGCGCGCCGCCCCGCTCGCCCCCTGGAGATTGGCAAAAACTCGGTCAGGGGCACAGTGCTTGCCCCAGCCAAGGGATCGTCTCTTTGAACTCAAGGGTTCGGTGTAGCGGAAGCGATAGTCTGGGTGACCATGAGCATGCGCGCCCCACTGTCCCGGGCCCGCGCTTACTAGCGGAGGTGATTGGCCGCCACGGAGTTTGGGCTGTGACCGGTTCACGCCAAACCCTCCGGCTGTTCGGCGCGAGCTGGCCGGCGGCGTTCAGACCGGCAACTGCCCTTTGCGATGCACCCGCATGCGGGGTGTCGAATTATTTTATTATAGCGGTTGCTTTCACCGTCCCAGTTGCGCCCACTCCGGGCCGTAGCCGCCGTGTTGGTAAGCGTCCTGACGCTGCTACCAGCGGTGGAGGTTTCACGGGCCGCGCGGCCCGCCGCGCCGGCACCGCCAGCATTCGCACCCGCGCGACTCATCGTATCTAGGTCGGCGTCCGACACAGAAGCCGCCGTCTGCGCTGAGGCGGCTCGCAGTGCTGGCTTCAGGGGGAGCCGCCATCAAGAGTTGTGGCCGCGAGACTCTGGACGCGGTTGCTGACCTAGGCGGACTTCTTAAGTCTTACGAACAAAACTCGATGAGCCATCCATGATGGGGCTGCAATTCAGCATTCAGACTCCTGTGGCTCTACCAAACCCATCCGCATTGACAACACACGGAATCGCACAATCGGAGCTTGCGCAAAAGTGCTTTACAAACAGCGCATGATCTCATCCACATAGTTTCCCCCGAGGATCGTGCGAGAATCGGTTTGCGGGCATCTTTCCAAGTCCCTCAGGCGACGCGCACCTTTCATCAACATCGCCCAGGCCAGTGCTGTCACATCCGAATCTATAGAATTCGCAGCCCTTGGTAGCTCCTTACCTGCCTCTGGCTGTCCTTTGTCATAAAGTGGTGGCATCTGTACTTCCCCCTTTTCTTTAGGCCGTCCTCTCACAGCGGCTGGTGTCGCTAAACCTGGCCCGTTGAACAAGGGAATCTGGGGGCTGGAAAAATATAGGCATACAGTAACTACCTCAAGAGCCAAGGCGACGACATGATCTGGGCCCCATCGACCCCCGGCTTACGTCGATCTTCCACGATGTTCGCTAGGAGCGCACCTTCGTCCACCGCAAGGACGGGTTTGATCTTCCCGCCTGGGAAACACCGAGTCGGCTAACGATGCCTTTGAAGCAATGGCTGCCAGCCCGTTACCTGACTTTGTTCAGGTTGCCCGCGCCATCTCAACGAGTCGAGCACCGAGAAGGTGGCATCACGTATTAAAACAAATCACGCGGGTTGATGAACCCTTGATCGTCACACTCTCACGCGGATCGCAAGTGGATCGTCGCCAGTTTCATGCCTACTACCGGCAATGTCTGGCGCAATCCGGAGATCACAAGCCAGCATGTCGACCCGCAAACCTCGGTGGCGCCGGGGCAGCAAGCGATATTGGAAGTGAAGAGTTTGATCTTCCAAGGGTCTCCCGGCCCCTGCGGCTCTTGGCCTATACAGGCACGGGCACATGCGCCAGCCCGGATTTCGCCCATCGGTGCGCCCCGGGGTCCGACCATTCTCGACGTGTTGTTTGAATGCATGTCAGGAGGATCGCCAACGAGGTCGGACTCCTGCTCCATGACGAGCGAAGCGTAGCGGTTACGATCATCGATCTACATCTTGAACTTCGCGCCAGCATTTTGCTCGAGGTAGAAGAACCACCCGAGCCGTTCCCAAATTACCGAATGGCAGGCAGGCGTTTTCCCTCCACCCGGACTAGGTATTTTCCGCGATCCAAACCGAGGAATGTTTAGCTGATTTGCATGCACCGTCCTAATTGTTCTTACTAGCCTGACGAGGTAGTTTTCAAATCGCGCGAAAGGCTTCCGATGGTCCTGAGGCGGTCAAACTCGTTGTTCGTCTGAAGCCGGAGTTGGTCTTGATGGATATCGAGATGCCGCAGATGGACGGACTTGAAGCCGCCCGACGTATTAAAGCTCACAACGATGGAACAAGTGCAATTCTGCTGTCGGCTGGCTGATGAAGTACATCGTCAGGCGGCCGACGCAAGCAGACCCAACGCATTTCTCCCAAAGAACGGCCGGATGGGCCATGCCCTCGCGATGTCGCAAGGGACGGAATGCAGTTCGCAAGCCCCGAGGTGCTTGGATTCCTTAGTTAAGGACGGCTCGGCAGGACTAAAAAAGGGGGAAAGATAGATGAAGCACTTTGCGACAGAGGACTTGATCCATTTGTCGAACCAACCGGTTCCCGCGAGCGGGCAACTGGCGATCCAGAAGCGCCTGGAGGAAGGCTGCAGGCGCTGGACCCAAACCGTTTCGCGATGGCAACCACCAGGCCCGCTTCTTGATATTTCCGAGATTCGCCGTTTCGCGAGAATGGGGTTCTTTGAAAAAATCGTGCTGAGTTTTAAAAGAGACAGCATGGAGAGGCAAAGCTCTCTCTCTCTGCTTCAACTGCTGGTCGAGTTGGGGATTACTTTGTTCATCGCCAGCATCGTAGTTCCGAGCCTCCTCCAGTCTGGTATGGTCACGTACGAGGCTTTGGCCAGGGGCTCTCTCCATACGATCAACATCGTCGGAGTTACGTTGTTGTACACGTACAAGAACGTGAGTTTTGCGATCCTGGGAGTACTGGTCGGTGCGATAGGAGCATTTGCCCTTGCATTTCCCGTCACTACCTCGAAAAGCACAACCTCCAAAGCAACCGACGCAACATGCGGTAGGGATGGTGGAAGCTCGCGCGCGAGGCAAATCCAGTTTGGATGAGATTCCGATTCTGGAAGTCTTGACAGTGAGAGCGCAGCGGAGAAAGAGATCTGGCTTTCGCATACGATGTCTATCGGTGGTGGCCCTAGTGGAGGGTGCTGGAACTGTGCCTAACGTATTGATGCTCGGGGCAAATCCGTTGGTGCGCGATAATCTGCTCGTTTTGCTGACGGCGATGGGGTGTCACTGCGTCCTCGCTCCTGGCCTCAAAGAGGCGCTTGTACTGCTTGAGAAGGCAAAAACCGACGCGGCCATCCTTGACCCACAGGCAGACGCTTCGCCCGCCGGAATAGTAGCCGCCTTCCACAAAAGGTTTCCCGGCCTACGAGACCGCACAATTGTTCTCACCGGCGAAGAGACGTCTCCAGAAGTCCTAAACGTGCTTGATGCATATTCGCTTCCACAGGTTCCCCTGCGTCGGCTTCTGCAAGAGCTGTGGCCCTGCTTGGATTCGTTGCTCACTCGGAAAATCGTGCCCCGGCAAGTCACAAGCAGCGTGCGACTTATCTTTGACAGCTTTCTCCAGCCGGCGCGCGCCGGGGTTCGAAGTTCACAGTCTGCGGTCCACAGAGTCCTTTACGAATCCGAGGGTCTTATGGCTGATCTTTCGCTCGAACCGCACACAGGTTCGCAGCGCGTCACGCTCGTGGGCCAAGTTCTGGACCGTTCCAGACCGGATCCTCAACCAGGCAGTGTTCCGGTAGTGCTTCATGGCCAGACCGGGCTTCTCGGCGTTGCTAAGACGAATGAGTTCGGCGAGTTTCACTTTGAGTTCGATGCTGAGCAAGGTGTGACGCTGGAGATAGGAGTCAGGGGAAATCACTGGGTACTCCTCGATGTTCCCGATACGAAGGAGACCATCGCGGAAACCCCACAAGAGTCGCGACTGGCGGGACAACTGGAAACTGCGCACCTCAGAAAGACCTGCGTCGCAAGGGAAAAAGAAAGGAAAGGCGGTAAGCCGTGAAGTTCACGGCGCTGTGTGTCCTTCGGTTACTCTGCGGGTCCGGCCTGTCCAAGCCGCTGCCGCCAACCGGGTATCGTCGACTCGACCCGTGGTTCTCGCGGCGCTGCAGTAGGTTTGCAATCTTCCTTTGTTGCACAATTTGCAAATGTGGAGCTTAGCTTAGCTAGAGAGCGGGCGTGGCGGTAGAAGCGCGGAAGGGACTCTGTCAATTCGGAAGCCCCGGACATTGGGTACAGACTCGGACGTAGCAAGAATAAATTGCTTTGCCTTATTGCCTTGAACAAACTCCTGCTGTATACCATCGTCGTCCGGGGAGAATGCCGAGAAAAGAAACGCGAGAACGCCAAAAAGCGCCGAGTAAACCTAACAGTGCACAGTGATGGCCGAGGCGACGCGGTCGAGGAGGTGCCGGCACACTGGTGTGCTGAGCATTACGACCGGCTCATGAACTCGCCAAAGTGGTGCTCGAACTGTGGGAGTGACGACCATTACCTGGCGAATTGTCCCGAGACGGACAACCTGTTTGATGTTTTGTGAGGCGACTGAGATGAGCGAACACCGGCAATGCGAGTGCCCGTATCATGACGACGGCGATTGCCGCGGTTCTCACAATCTGAACGCAAAGCCCGCAGTGCCGCGTGTTTGCTAATCCCCGACACCCGCGCACATCGGGCTCGTTTGCGTTACAGGTACCTTCATGAGCCTTCGTTATAATTCCAACATTCCAGGCTAACAGGGTATTGCGTATGGCGTGCTGCGCCCAGTATTGCGCCGCAGCGGCGAAGTTCAGTCGTAAAGTGGCGGAGCGTGACATGCGGCGCTACCATCGCCGTGGCGCAGACGCGATCACGAAACTCCTGCTTACCGAATTGCGGCGATGGCCGCTCGAGGGCGCCAGCATCCTGGATGTCGGCGGCGGGATCGGAGTCATCGCCATGGAGCTCGCAGACCGTGGCCCGGGCAGCGCAACAATCGTGGAAGCGTCGCCCACCTATTTCGAGGTGGCGCGCAGCGAAGTTGAGTCGCGGTACGGGTCGCGTCCCACCCGATTCGTCGTCGGCGATTTCGCCGCGATGGCGCCCACGCTTCCCGATGCCGACATCGTCACGCTCGATCGCGTCGTCTGTTGTTACCCCGATGCCGAAGGTCTGCTCCGCGGCGCGGCCGAGCGGGCGCGCAGACTGGTCGCGTTCACCTATCCGCGGAATCGCTGGTACGTCCGAGCTTTCATTGCGCTCGTGAACTCTCGGCAGCGTCTGACCGGCAACCCGTTTCGGGCATTTGTTCACCCGCCGGAACGCATGCATGCGGCGTTGGAGCGCGCAGGCCTGGTCTGCGCGGCTCGACGCAGGACAGCGGTGTGGATGTTCGACCTCTATCGGCGGGAAACGGTCGGCGTCCGGCCCCAAGCCTAGACTCCACGCATCGGTTCCGGCGGTAAACTGTTAGTTGTGGCAGTTTTCCTATGGACGCAAAGCGACATTGGGAAAACGTATATGTCGCCGAGGCGCCGGGTGCGGTCAGTTGGTACCGTCCGCACTTGAGACATCGCTTGCGCTGATTGAGCGAGCGGCGAATGCGCGTACAGCTGCCATCATCGACGTTGGCGGCGGCGAATCCACCCTAGTTGACGATCTGCTCCTTCGCGGATACCAGAACATCACGGTGCTCCTCGCAGACCGCAATCGACGTTACCGAGCGGCGATTGGGTTCGGCCACAGAGCAGGCGCGTTGGCTCGTTGGCGATATCACCGAAATCGAGCTGGAACAGGGTGCGTACGCCGTCTGGCATGATCGGGCGGTGTTCCATTTTCTTATTGAGACCGAGCATCGGAATGCGTACGTGCGGCAGGTTGCCCGCAGCGTCAGGCCGGGGGGACATGTCATCGTGAGCACGTTTGGCCCGGAAGGCCCTGCGAAATGCAGCGGACTCGACGTGATGCGCTATGACGCCGGATCGCTTCACGAAGAGTTTGGTGCGCGCTTTCGCCTAGTTGAGAGCTCCAAGGAATTGCATCGCACGCCCTTTGGAACCGCGCAGCAATTCCTCTATTGCTACTGCCGCCTCAACTAGCGCCTGACGCTGTTTAGTCCTGAATCGCGCTATATCATATGGGCGATGCCGAAGCCTCGCCGAAACCCGCCGCTGGCTAGTGCCGTCTTCCCGTTCAAGAGGCGCAAGCCCGTTCCGCACCAGTTCGTCCTCGACGCGATGGCTCCGCTGTCGCCGTACACTCGCCCGATGTTCGGTTGCCTCGCCATTTACGTGAATGACAAAATCGTCTTGATCCTCCGGGACAAGCCCGAGAGCACCGCAGATAACGGAGTGTGGCTTGCCACAGCCGAAGAGCATCACGAGAGCTTGTGCCGCGAGTTTCCCAACATGCGATCCATTCAGGTGTTGGGGAAGCCGGTAACCGCTTGGCAGGTGCTTCCAGCCGATGCGGCGGACTTCGAGGAAGCGGCCCTACGCGCCTGCGAACTCGTCATTGCCGGAGATCCTCGAATCGGAAAAGTGCCCGGGTCGCGCAGCGCCGCTATCAAAACGCGCAGGTCCTCGGCGCCGAAGGCGCGGAGCGCCGCGAAGCGTCGCACGAATTCCTGACCAAGAACTGCGCTCTTGGCACTGGCAGCAAACCCGCTCGCGTCATATCCTGGTGTGAAGGTCCAACGGCCGATAGTGCAAGGGAAATGGCACGCGGCTGTTCGCGCAGGATCAACGAAGGCGATCGAATTGTCCTCCAGCTGAAGAATTGGCGTATCGGCCGAATCGGCACGGAGGTGAGCGAGGGTCACCTCCAGCGATTCGCGGGCGAGGCGGAAGTGCAGCAGAACACCTGCAAGGGCTCGCTCCTCCGCGTGGGATTTGGTTTCATTTCGCCGAACGGGCGAGGAGCCCTGACCAGATCTTCCGGGCATATAACGCAAGGTTCAAAGCGCATACCAATACACCTGCTACTGTCAGAACGGTCGCAGAGATATCGGGATAGATAAGCCGGTCAAGATAGTGAAGCAGAAATCCGCCCTGGTATGGCTCCACGCCCGCCCTGGCTTCCAGGTAGTTCTCCAACACAGTCAAAGGGCACGGCCACGGAAGCAGTTCCGTAAGGATTCCCCAGATAAGAGGCGCGATATGCAACCAGCGAAGCATCGGGCGTCCGCGCACCAGCAGAGCGCCGAAGATCACCCACAAAATGAACAGGCCGTGCAAGAAGAGGACGGCAGTCGCGAGCCCAGAATACAAATTCGAAGCCAGAAGGACTGCATACATCTTCTAGAATTTACTGCTAGCGGTTAGAAAAGGCACTCCCGCGGTTCCTGGATGCTTAAGGCGCGAATATATCTTTCGAGTTCACAATGCGGAAAATCATCCACGTAGACATGGACGCGTTTTACGCTTCCGTCGAGCAACGCGATGACCGCAACTGCGCGGCAAGCCCGTCATCGTGGCCTGGCGCGGCAATCGCTCGGTCGTATGCGCCGCTTCGTACGAAGCCAGGGCTTTCGGCGTGCGTTCAGCCATGCCGGCAATATATGCAGAACGCCTGTGTCCAGATGCGGTCTTCGTCGCTCCTGATTTCACACGCTATCGAGCGGTCTCCCGCGACGTGCAAAATATCTTCCAGCGGCACACGGATCTGATCGAACCACTGTCGCTCGACGAAGCCTACCTGGATGTTACCGAGAATAAGACCGGCCTGCCCACGGCCACGCTTGTGGCGCGCACTATCCGCGAGCAGATACGGCAGGAGTTGAATCTCAATGCATCTGCGGGCGTCGCGCCTAACAAGTTCTTGGCAAAGCTCGCGTCTGACTGGCGGAAGCCGGATGGACTTTTCGTCGTCCAGCCAGAAGAAGTGGATGTATTTCTGCTCCCGCTGCCCGTTGGACGCTTGCCTGGGGTCGGCAAGGTCACCGAGGAGAAACTAGCGAAACTCCGAATACAGACTGTTGGCGAGTTGCGAGGTTTGGAGTTATCCGTCCTCGAACACGAATTCGGGCGCTACGCTGTGCGCCTGTATGAACTTGCCCGCGGCATCGACAACAGCGAAGTCGTCCCAAACCGGCCTACGCAGTCCATATCAGTGGAAGACACTTTTCAAGAAGATGTTCTGCTGTCGCAAACCGAACCTATGATCCGGTGTGTCTGGCAGAAAAGCTCTGGTCCGCTTCCAGCAAGGAAGCGCGACAACCACGGACAGTCGTCTCAAGCTGAAGACCAAAGAATTCAAGATCCTCACACGCAGCTACACGCCGGACCATCCGCCTACTTTCTGTGATGAATTGACGGAGATAGTCCTGAAGCTGCGAGACCGAGTAGATCTCAGCCCCCAGCAGCGCTACCGGCTGGTGGACGTGGGCCTCAGCAATTTTCGAGATGCACAAGGGACGACGTCTCAGCCAGCTCTTTTTGAGTGAGACCACGTCAATCTGCTGCCGCCGCACCGGCCGGTTGCTGCTTCATCATCTCTTGCATGCCCCGCTTCATCTCTTTTGCGGTGGGTTCGGCTCTGTGGGTGCCGATCATCCAGGTGTAGCCATCTGGATCAACGATGGTGCCGCAGCGATCGCCCCAAAACATATCCATCACCGAGCCTTGGCCGCTGGCACCGAATTTGGTCGCTTTCTCGACGACTTTGTCCACGTTCTCTACATACAGGTAGAGTCCTGCCGGCGAAGCACCAACACTTTTAGCTGTGCGCTTCCCCATTGCTGCATTCTCGGGTCCGAGCATCAGCGTTGTGCCGCGCAATGTGAGCTCGGCATGGATCGGCTTTCCGTCAGGGCCGTTCATTATGCCGCGTTTCGAAAAACCAAGGGCCTTCTGATAGAAGTTCACCGCGGCGGGAATATCGGAGACCGTCAGCATTGCGGAGACGGCGCCGTACTGTTTCTGGTTCAGTGGGTCAATCTTCTTCTTTGCCATAGCGCTCCTTTCCTGCGGTGGACATTCTACCGAAAAGCAAGCACTGTCCGCATTCTGGGGGAGCTGTGAGCATGACACTGCAGTGGAATCATGCCCATTATCGCGCGGAACGCAAAAAGACTTGCTTATAGTGCGATCGTTCCATATAGTACGATCGTTCTATGACTCATCCAACGGTTCTCTACCACACGCCCCGAGCCTCGAAGACGCGCCAAGAGATTCTGCGGATATCGATGGACATTGCCTCAGCCGAAGGCCTGGAAGGACTGTCCATCGGGCGGCTAGCGACCGAGCTAAATATGAGCAAGACTGGCGTCTTCGCTCATTTTGGGTCGAAGGAACAGCTACAGTTGGCTACGGTCGATGCTGCCAAGCAAGTCTTCCTGGAACAGGTTGTACAGCCTTCACTCACGCAGTCAAGGGGTGTACCGCGCTTGCGTGCAATGCTGGAGAACTGGATTGGATATGTTGAGAGGATCGTATTTCGCGGCGGTTGTTTTTTCGCCGCCGCCTCTGCCGAGTTCGACAGTCGCCCCGGTGCGGTCCGCGACGAAATCGCCAGCCTTACCAAGGCGTGGTTGATTGCCTTACAGGATGAGATCGCCTTCGCCCGCTCTGCGAAGCAAGTAAAGGCTGACGTTGATCCGGTTCAGGTCGCTTTCGAACTCCATGCCTACGTTCAAGAAGCGAACTGGGCGTTCAAGCTTTTCAATGACAAGTCTGCTTTTTCACGCACCCGGGAGGCGATTGCCGGGTACATCGGATCGCCATCTCGAAAACTATTTCGCCAACAATCTCGTAAAAGGAGGCGGTAAATGAACCCACAATATGATCAACGTGCATGCTTCTTGCGCAAAGCACTTCTGGGCAATGCGTTTTTTTCCACTCTGTCCGGGTTGACCATACTATTTGCACAAGGATGGGTGCTCCAGATTTTGGGTCTTTCCAGCAGCGTCAACCTCTTGATTCTTGGCGTGGGACTAATTGTCTTTGCCGTCACACTGGTGATCAACGCTCGGAAACAGCAAGTCAAGAAATCAGACGCTTGGATAGCAGTCTTGATGGACTTGGCATGGGTGGTCGGCAGCTACGTGCTTATATTCCTCGCGCCCTTCAGTCCGAAGGGAAAGTGGGTGGTAGGGATCGTTGCAGAGCTTGTGTTATTGTTTGCCATGTTGCAGTTCGTAGGCATTCGGCGAATTCAAAAGAGTGAAGTCTTACAACAGTCTTTGTGAAGCCAGGCCCGACTGAGAGCCGCAGGACTTCATCCTCACTGATGTTATGGAATGAGTCCGAATCTAATGATTGTTAGTAACAGCGCCAGGCCGCTGCTGTTCGCAGGTTCCTGCGCTTCTTCGGACTCGGCATCCTTGCTTTGAGATAGGCGAGCGTTACGTCCAGCGACTCGTTGCCGAGACGGATTCGGATGGTACTCATTGACGCAACCGAGGGCCTCACCTTTGAGTTCCTGCGCGCCGAACGTGATCTTTGCCCGGCGATGGTGCCTTTATGCGCGCAACCGGCAGGTGCCAGCCGTAGTGGATCGCCATAACACGAAGAGCGATGCAGAGCGCCGCTCCTGTTGGCGCCGCCACATGAGACGACAGACCTAACATCCTTCCACCCACGAGAACAGCGGCCCCCAACAATGCAGCAACTG
>Ga0307479_10005626_pt1 | contig 11469 bp, 7 predicted proteins | sample atmos_gasesECM4C_FD_203743 | JGI IMG/M metagenome (GOLD analysis project Ga0307479, IMG submission 203743) | Hardwood forest soil microbial communities from Morgan-Monroe State Forest, Indiana, United States - atmos_gasesECM4C_515 | ecosystem: Environmental > Terrestrial > Soil > Temperate... | reverse complement strand
TTCTACGCGAAATCAAAGTTGAATCTTGACAAGTGATACTGAACGGGATATGGTTCGACCAAAATGGGGGGTTCGGATTGCCTGCTACCGGTGAAAAAGCATTCGCGCCTCGTGGCGTTTACTCGCCCACTATCACCGCCTTTGAAACCGACGAAAGCCTGAGTCTGGAAGGAACTCGCGCCTTTGTTCGATTCCTGCTGGCGGGAGGAGTACACGGCCTTGTTCCCTTGGGAAGTTCCGGTGAGCCACTAGCGTTGACAATGAGTGAGCGCAAGGCAGTACTGGACGCAGTCGTTGAGGAGGTAGCAGGTCGCGTTCCCATTATCGCCGGAATCGTTGAATACAGTACTAAGGCTGCAATCGAATTCGGCGCCCACGCGAAGGCAGCAGGATGCGAGGGGCTAATGGTCATGCCGCCTTACGGATTCCGCCCTCCCAGGCGTGACGTCTTCGACCATTTTCGCAGGGTCCGCGGTGCGGTGGGGCTTCCAATCATGCTCTACAACGTTCCTGGAACTAGCGGGATTGATCTCATGCCCGAAGAGGTTCAACAGTTAGCAGAAGAAGGTGTAATCGAAGCAGTAAAGTGGTCGACCGCCGAGGTAAGCAGGGTGCGCGACACCAAACTCCTTTGCGGTCGCTCATTCACGGTTTTTGTGGGGAATGACTTAATCGCCTTCGAAGGTTTGGCGGTCGGAGCCGACGGCTGGATCAGTTGTCTCCCGATGATTGCCCCCAAATGTGCTGTAAAGTTATTCAGGTTGCTGGCAATCGAGCAGAACCTAAGTGCTGCTCGCGATTTCTTTTACCGTCTAGCTCCTCTTATTCGACTCGAGTTTCGGGCAGCTTCAACGGCCAACAATGATCCGCATTGGTTGGCGGTAACTCGAGAATCTGCTCTTCTGCGTGGTATTCCAGTGGGCCAAAGTCGCAAACCGCTCTCCGCCGTTTCTCGGGAGCACTCTGAACAACTGAAAGCGTTGCTGACAGGTTTGGGTGAACTTGAAACGCAAGATGCAACGTTAGAAACAGGCATTTCTATGTCAGATTAAGGTCCCTTTAATCCGGCTGGGTTGACAAGGATTTTGTCGTTGCGGGACGTCTACTTATGCGAATCTGGCTTGCAGGTCGGGGGCCTGGCTTCTCTTGAATCTGGATTTGAAGCATCGCACGATTCTGGTCACCGGGGCGGCCCAGGGTCTGGGACTCGGTATTGCTCAAAAGCTGGCAGGCGCCGGCGCTCGCTTGGTGCTGGCCGATTGCAATCCGAAGGTCATGGACGAACTCGCGAATCCCGTTTTTGCAGGTTCCGCAATCGCTGTCCTCAATGACTTGGCAGATCCTGACGCCGCTCATGAACTGATGTGTTCCGCCTTGGCCAAAATGGGACGCGTTGACGGGCTCGTCAATTGCGCCGCGCTGAGCTTCCATAAACCTTTTTTAGAAACGACTCCTGCAGAGTTCGACCAGGTTGTCGCGATTAATCAGAGAGCTCCTTATTTTCTCAGTCAAGAGTTCGCCAAGGCATTGAGTGAAGACACGTCCGATCCCTGCGTCGTAAATATCGCTTCGGTAAACGCAGGAATTGGAAATCGAAATTTGACAGCGTATGCCTCCACCAAGGGAGCGCTGCTAGCAATGAGCCGGGCCATGGCGGTAGAGTTGGCTCCTCGAATCCGAGTAGCGGCCATTTCTCCGGGGGCGGTTCTTACGAAATATACACAGGACTTAATCGCCAAAGGTGAGATCGACGTAGAACATCTGTTCAGCCGCCAATTGGTGAAGGGGTTCATTAGTGTGGACGAGATAGGTGACTTGGTTGTTTTCCTGTTTGGCCCCTCAGGTAGATCCGTAACTGGAAGTAATTGGATCATTGATTCTGGGGTTACCGCTCAGTAACGCCGGACTCGGCGGACCCCTCTTCTCAAGTGGTGGAAGGAGCCCGTGTATTGTGCTTGCGAGTTGACAGCAAGCGTTGACGGAATGAACCCATGGCTTTCTCGCTTGGCTTGGTGGATTGGTGCATATGTGTTCTCGTGCTAGGCGCGACGCTTTTTCTTGGTCTTTTCCTTGCTATCACACGAAGAGCCTCAGCAAACAGCAGCCGGTTTTTTTTGGCGGACCGACGGTTGCCTTGGCCTCTGGTCGGCGCATCTCTATTCGCAACCAACATCGGCGCGGAACATCTTGTCGGCCTTTCGGGTGACGCTTATCGCTACGGATTGTCAGCCGGAACCGTCGAACTGACGACCTGCTGGACTCTGGGATTCGCGACATTCTTCCTTTTTCCGTTCTACATTCGCAATCGCGTTTTCACTACACCTGAGTTCCTGGAGACAAGGTTTCATCCAATCGCTCGTGTCCTTTTTTCCGGCTTGATGTTAGTTATTTCCATTACAACGAAGATGGCATTTCACCTTTACGCGGGCGCCCTCGTTCTACGTGGGCTTGTGGGCTGGGATGTCATGACCGTCGTGTGGATCATGGGCACAGTCGCCGCCCTGGTAACGATCATCGGCGGCTTTACGGCTGTCGCGTATACCGACTCAGTACAGGCCGGAATCATTATCGGTGGCTGCGCAATCATGATGCTGACGGGACTTCACCGAGTCGGCGGTTGGTCGAGTCTTATCGCGCGTGTCCCTTACGCGATGCACATAGCGAAGCCCTACAATGACCCTAATTACCCATTCATAGGCGTACTGCTTACGGCGATTTATGGCGGCACATTCTATTGGGGCGTCGACCAGGTGAACGTACAGCGAGTTCTCGGGGCGCGCAACCTTGATCAGGCGCGCTGGGGAGCCATGTTCACCGTCCTTTTAAAGCTGCTGCCCGTGTTCATCTTCGCCTTGCCCGGAGTAATTGCACTCGCGCTGTTCCCAGGGCGGGAGAGCAAGACGACATTCGTCACATTATTGAATGAGCTTCTCCCCACGGGAGTGCGCGGCCTGGTCTTAGCTGCTTTGTTTGCATCCTTGATCAGCTCAACCCTCTCCGTAATGAACTCGGTGTCAACGTTGGCCGTCCGTGATTTTGTGCTGCACTTTCGTCCGCGCACAAACGAACGGTCACAGGTTAAGTTTGGCAGACTGGCAATTGCGATTTCTGCCCTGCTCGGCATCATGGCGGCGTATGCCGTCTATAAAACTCCAGAGGGTTTGTACAAATACTTGCAGGCGGTAAGCCTCTATCTTGAATTGCCAATAGCTCCGGCGATTATTTTCGGCATTCTCAGCAAACGAGTCACGGCCAAAGGGGCTCTCGCATCAGTGCTGGTGGGATCAGTGTTTTGCACTGTGTTTGTAACTGACGAATTGATTGGACCGCACGCGGGCACCCGACTTTTCCCGTTCCTTCATACAAACCCTCTGATTACGAACTACACCTATCGCGGACTCTGGGGATCAATCGCGGCCACTATAACGTTGTTTGCGGTATCTGCTTTTACGAAAAAGACCGACTCAGAGAAACTCGCCCGCCTCACCATTGATTGGAGAGGCCAGGCAGAACGGTTTCGGGGAATCTGGGATTGGAGGCTGCAACTTTCTGTTCTGACCGTCATCACAGCCCTCTTGTATTGGTGGCTAGCATAGTGTCGACGACGAGCAGCGTTCATTGACGTATCGAGAAAGGAAGTAGGGAATCATGGCAGAGCTTCGCAGTCGGAAATGGTACGGACGAAACGATCGCGACGGCTTCTCGTATCGAAGCTGGATGAAAAATCAAGGTTGGCCACACGACGAATTCAGCAAACCAGTCATCGGGATCTGCAACACCTGGTCAGAGCTGAATCCTTGCAACGCGCACTTTCGCGAACTGGCAGAGTCGGTCAAACGCGGCGTTTGGGAAGCGGGAGGGTTGCCGCTGGAATTCCCGGTCATGTCCCTGGCGGAATCCCAGCTTCGTCCCACCGCCATGCTGTTCCGCAACCTTGCCAGCATGGACGTGGAAGAATCCATTCGTGCGAATCCAATGGATGGAGTAGTTCTGTTGATGGGTTGCGACAAAACCACGCCTTCCCTGCTCATGGGCGCGGCTTCCTGCGATTTGCCGACCATTGGCCTCTCCGGCGGACCTATGTTGAATGGCAAGTTCCGCGGACGCGAACTCGGCTCCGGCACCGGCGTTTTCAAGATGATCGAAAAGGTCAACGCCGGCGAGATGCCACTGAGTGAATTCTTTGAGGCCGAGAGTTGTATGAATCGGTCGAAAGGGCATTGCATGACGATGGGCACGGCGTCGAGCATGGCCAGCATGGTGGAATCGCTGGGAATGAGCCTTCCAGAAAATGCCGCCATTCCAGCGGTAGATGCCCGTCGCAATACCCTGGCCCAATTGACCGGACGGCGCATCGTGCAGATGGTTCACGAGGATCTCCGCATTTCCAAAATCCTGACCAAGAGTGCGATGGAGAACGCGATCTTTACCAATGCGGCGATTGGCGGTTCCTCCAATGCCGTTATCCATCTGCTCGCCATCGCGGGGCGAGTGGGAGTGCCACTCGGTCTCGATGATTGGGACCGCCTGGGCTCGCATCTGCCTTGCCTGGTCAACCTTCAACCTTCGGGCAAATACCTGATGGAAGATTTCTTTTACGCGGGTGGTCTTCCGGTTGTGTTGAGAGAGCTTGGAGAAGCAGGAATCCTGCATCGCGATGCTTTGACCGCAAATGGCAAAACGATCTGGGAGAACGTGTCGGATGCGCAGTGTTGGAACCATGAAGTGATCCACAGCTTCGCGCAGCCTTTCAAAGCGCACGCGGGAATCGCAGTGCTGAGAGGGAACCTGGCCCCAAATGGCGCTGTGATCAAGCCCTCTGCGGCAAACCAGCACTTGCTCCAGCACCGCGGGCGAGCCGTGGTTTTCGACAATGTCGAGGAACTTCACTCCCGCGTTCACGATGAGAACCTGGATATCGACGAGAACTGTGTGATGGTACTGAAGAACTGCGGCCCTCGCGGCTATCCTGGCATGGCTGAGGTTGGCAATATGCCAATACCTGCAAAGCTGTTGCGGAAGGGTATTACCGACCTTGTCCGCGTTTCCGATGCTCGCATGAGCGGAACCGCTTACGGAACTGTGGTGCTTCACGTTTCGCCGGAAGCAGCGATGGGAGGTCCGCTCGCGCTGGTGCAATCAGGAGACATCATCGCTCTCGACGTTCCGAACAGGTCCATTCATTTGGAAGTCGATGATGCTACGCTAGCAAGTCGGCGTAAGGATTGGGCTGCTCCGCCCACTCCGCGGCGCGGGTGGGCGAAGCTTTATTGCGACCATGTGCTGCAAGCCGATCAGGGAGCCGATCTGGATTTCCTGGTGGGCTGTAGCGGTTCGGGGGTTCCGAGAGATTCGCACTAATCAGCCGCACTCGCGCGCGATTCAGTGTGAGTAAACTCAGCGAGGATTCCCGTCCAGCTGCAACAACGTATCCAGCAAATAGAATTGTCCGTAGATCAGCATTCCATCTGAAGGCCGGGTGCCGCAGCCATGTTTCAGAATACCGGCAGGCGAGCTATCCCCGGTAAATGTCGGCGCCAAATATCGGCTTGTCAGCGATTCGGCGATTCGCCGGGCCAATGCCATGTGCTCTGCGGCCCTCTGGCCGTCCGGCTCTACGCGAGAAAGCTGGACGAGCGCATCCGCCGTGATCGCCGCAGCCGACGTATCGCGGTTTCGATATAGAACACCTTCATCGGAGAAGTCGTACCAGGGCACTCCATCTGCCGGTAGTTCTCTGCTCACGTACTCTGCGATATTTTCTGCCACCCGCAGCAAGCGTTCATCATGTGTCGCGTGGAAAGCAGCCGTGAACCCATAGAGGGCCCACGCGGTGCCACGCGACCAACTGGTCAGCCACGAAAATCCTTGGTGTGTGTGGTAGAACACGCGTTCGCCGGCGGCGGCATGGTTAGGAAACTGGAGCAAGTCCGATGTCGAGCTGCCACCGTGGAGATGAAACTCTTGCCGATTATCCCCGGGGTTGTAATGCACAGACTGAATCGTCGATCCGTCTGGCCGCACAAACCAGTCGGCAGTGCGAAGAGCGTGCTTCAGCCCAATGTCGCGATATTTCGCGTCGCCGGTCACTTCGCTCGCCCACCACAGAATCTGCAGATTCATCATCGTGTCGATGATCGTGTCGTCGCCGTCTTTGCCCCATGACGCAATCAGCTGTGTCTTCGGATTGAAGAGGTTCAGCAATCTGTCGGCCGCTCGTATCCCGATCTGGCGCAGCTTCGGATCGCTCGTCTGCTCGAACCCCGAAACCGACGAGTAGTAATACAGGAAACCCAAATCATGATTCTGAGTTTCCATCGGTTCGGTCATACGTGAAGTCCACAGGTCGGCCCAACGATGGTACTTCTCGTCGTGCGTTCGTCCATACATCTTCCACAGTTCACCGGTCCAGAAACTGCCCGTCCAGAAGAAACCCTTTTGCGTTTGCCAGTCACCGGTCCGACTGTCTCCGTTGGTAAAAAATCCCGAGCCATTCTGCGCATCGACAGAACCCAAGCCCTGAGCCGCAATGGCAGACTCCCACTTTGTCGCAGTGCGATCGATTTCCTGCTGCAAAAGTGTGATCGCCTGTGCGAATGTCCTGGTCGAAGCGGGATGCAGGCCGTCTGACGGGGCGGATTGCGACTCCGGTGCAGACGACAAGATCCTGACCACTGCGGGCCGTTTCATCCGCCCCGAAATCGTCGAAATGCTAGCCAGTAATTGGCTCTGAGAGGTGATCCGCGTTTCATCGGAGACTCTGGCGACGTAATCGCGAGGCTCAAGCGCCGCGCCCGCAGGAACAGAATCATTTGTGTTTTCCCTATCCCATGCAGCCAGGCTGTACCAACTCGCATTCCCATCCTTAAGTTTGAACGTCAGCAGATAATTCTTACTATCCTGGGCGAGCGTCGCCTGCGTCGATGGCGCCATAATCACCGCCAGCCCAAGATTTGTGCCCGGCATGATCGGCGATGTCGCTTTGTTTCCGCCTTCCACCACCTGTTGCCCCCACATGGCAAGCCAGGGCGGATCCTCACCGTTTCCCGACCGTAATGACGGAATGCTCTGTTGGTTGGTCAATCCCGTTGCAAAAATCAGATCTCCAACGTCGGCGGAACTGATCTCCTGGGTGAACCCACGCTCGCCAGCCCACTGGGTCATCCGCGACCGCAGCGTAACGCTCCGCCCCGCCACCTTCCAGCCCGTGTAACTCACTTCCACAATTGCCCGCACTGGTCCGGTAGAGACGATCCGCCAATCGCGTTTATCCACGTCCGAGACCTTCGCGGCGGACCCATTCACCCAGCTGGCAACTGCGCCAATTCCGAGTGCGTCGGCGACCAGATAGATGTCTCGCCCATCCGGAGACGCGTTGTGGTACACGTATCCGGGCGTTGCATACCGGCGCAGTTGCAGGCTGGGACGCTCTTTGCCGTACAGGTCAATTGCATTGCGTTGATCAAAGTAGAGCCGAAACGCATTGCGCTCAGACTCCCATCCGATCCCGTCAATTTTCTTGCTAAAAATCGCGTCGGTGCGCGGCGGATAATCACCCCGGAGTCGAAATATGCGATCGGGAGGCCCCCATGTAATCGTGACAATCCTCGTCTGATGCGGCTTCAAATCAATTTGGAATGCAAGCTCATCGGGAATAAGATCACCATCGAGGTCGTCAACTTGCGACGGCAACTCAGATGCGTGCAACACATTCTCGTCATCTTCGACTGTGCTCGCGTCGGTTGCAGTGACAATCTGTGACCCCGCATAGAAATCCGGCGCGATTTTGCGCAGTTCCGGAATCGAGATCACTACATCTTCAGCCGGCCGGTTCTGATCGGTCGGGTTTGTGACCGCAGCCTTGAGGCACTTGAGGTGCGGCTCCGACCATCCCATCGGCACAAACAAGCATGCCAACACGGCGCACGCCACACTAGTGAATATTCGCTGCATTCGTCTCCTCAAATGAAAACATGTTGGTGGCCATGAACAGATGGTGAGGCCAGCCCTATAAACATGAATCGTCTGTAAAGCAGACAACCGATTGACTCGACCCATCCAGAAAAATATACTCGCTCGATTGATCAGGCTCCCAAGAAAATCGGCATTCTATTTCACGATGAATTGGAGTAATCGGCATGAAACCAAAGGACACAGCTCCGGATGCCGGTAAGGGTAACCGACGGGGCTTCCTAAAATCAGGGGCAGCATCGATAGCAGTCGGGCTCTCGGGTGGAGTGATCGCTCCTCGCGTGTCGGGCGAGGTGATGGCAAAACGAAAACAGTCCACTCTCAGCGCTGGCTGTTCAGGACGCGATGCCGACGCGAAACCTGGGCAAGACAGGATTTCGTGCCGCTATTTTTTGGCCTGGGTGGCCAGGGAGCCCTGGAAAAAGCCAACAACGAGAGTTTGGCTCTGCAAATGATCCAACGGGCGCTCGAGTTAGGAGTGAATTATTTCGACACGTCCGCGATCTACGGCGGACCCGACAGGTGGAGTGAACGTTATCTGGGAAAGGGTCTTAAAGGAACTCGGGATAAGGTTTTTATTGCCACCAAAACCAAAGAACGAACCCGCGATGCCGCCCTTAAAAACCTCGAAGTCTCTCTGAAGCTGCTGGACACCGATCACATCGACACCTGGCAACTGCACGATGCTGGAATTCAGGAAGACATCGACCAGATATTTGGCAAAGGCGGCGCAATAGAGGCGCTGGTTCAAGCGCGCGACCAGAAAATAGTGCGCCATCTCGGCGTCACCGGGCGCTTTCGTCCCGGAGCGCTTATTGAATGCATACACCGCTTTCCCTTTGACACAGTCCTCATGGGCGTCAACGCGACCGACAAATATTACTACAGCTTTGAGAAAGACCTTCTTCCGCTAGCCGTTGAAAAACAGATGGGGATTATCGGAATGAAGGTGATGGCACGCGGCCGCATTCTTTCCAGTTGGACACCACCGCCTGTGGAACAACAAAAGCAGTCATGGGAAGGCCGAGGCGCAATTGCCACCACTCCGGGTACGCTGACCAAGAAGGAGACCTTCTTCTATAACCTGTCGTTGCCCATCAGCAGAGCAATCATCGGATGTGATTCAGTCGAGCAGGTTGAGGAATGCGTCGAACTCGCCCGTTCCTTTGCGCCGTTAAGTCAGGCTCAGATGGCTGCCCTTGGAAGCAAAGGTCGAACCTTTTGCCAAGCAGGCCTGTTTTTCCGGCTCATGCCTCGCTGAGGATCGACAAAGTGAGAATCACATTGAATGCTGCAACGCGCGTGTTTTGCACAGCGGTTCTTCAGCGCAGAATAGCGCCTTGATTCGTGCATTCAAGGTCCCCGTTGTGCCTCGCGAAAACTCTGGCTTTGGCAAACGAGTCTCCTCGCACCAAATGGGTCTTAGGTATTTGTGGATTGGGGGGCGCGCTGTTGCCTTGGCTGAGCGGAAAAATATCTCCCCTACCACGGATCTCTGAGTCTGGGCCTGGTAATTCCTTCGGCTGCACTTGCGTTGATCATCCTAGTTCAACGGCTCGCACTCGGAGGTCAAGCCGTTTGGCATCTGAGAGAGTTGTGATTCGGTGACTCTGCGGAAGCCAAGGAGGCGGCGTCGGATTCTCCCGCGCGACATCAGCCACTAGTTCGGGCTGTCATCTTCTTTGTTGATGAAGGTCCCATTAAAGTTATGGTAAAGTTTGCGCAACTCTTCCTTCATCTTCTTGTACTTCTCATATTCCTCAAATTCATGCTTGGCATCTGCAATACGTCCGGTTTGCCGGTACAGAATGCCCAGTCGATAGTGTGCCAGTGCGCTGGTGGGATCCAACTCGAGCGCCCGCTTTAGGAGTTCTTCCGCTTTTTGTGACTCATTCAGGGACATCATTACCTTTGCCAGCCCGATGTTCGCGTCAGGATCGTCAGGCCGCAGCTGCACCGCCTTGGTGTAGTATTCCGATGCAGCTTTCAAATCATCGGCTCGAAGGGCAATATCGCCAAGCCTACATTGAGATTGTTCATCCAGGCGATTCGCCTGGATCGCTGCCTTGTACTCAGCCTCCGCTTCCTGCCGACTCTCGGGCGTGTCCGCAGTACGGAGAATTTCGGCAAGCTCAAAATGAATTCCCGGAATATTGGGATCCAGCTTGATGGCCTCGCGGTAGTCATTGATCGATTCGGCCGTACTACCGCGCTTGGCCAGTTCATGTGCCATAGCCTGGTTCATTCGCGCGGATTGTGGCGCGACCATCGACAGGCTCAACAAAGAATCGTCGGTAAGATCAGAATAGATCCGGTAAGCGGTATAAAGAACATTCGCATCCGTGGGCGCGAGCTTTCTCAAAACAGCCACCACAGCCGCTGCTTTATCGAGTTCCCCTGAGTGGGAATAAATTTCAATGAGCTCCATTCCCGCCTCAATCTTGATCTTCTTTTCAGTGATCCGCGAAAACGCTTTCTCCAGGTCGAGTCTTGCTTGATCGGCATCACCGGTTCGCTTCTCGGCGATACCGAGAAGCGCTTCAGTTTTCCATAGAGTTGGCTTAAATTTTACGGCTGTGCGAAGCTGAGGAATCGCATCCTTATATGCACCTTGAAAGAACAGGATGGTACCGAGGTTGCCACGAGCGTCGACATTGCCGGGGTCAAGATCAATGATGCTCTTGAATTCGGATGCCGCTAAATCGGGCTGGCTGTTCTTTAGGTATTCGGCCGCCTTTTGGTTGTGTGACTGGATCTGTTTCTGAAGGTCGGGACTGGATTGAGAAAGGCACGTCGGCAACGTCAGATACAAGCATACCCAACAACAAAAGCCGAATCCTACAATTTTCATGGGGCCATTGTACGTCGCGGGGGGCGTCGAATGTCGACCGTCTCGGTCACTATCAAATGGTCTAGAATATCAACCGTTGTTTCATCAAGAATTGCCGAATGCCAGGTTGTGACGATAGGGGTCTAAATGGTCGATCATAAGGGAGAATTCAATGGGTCCTGAGGGCAAACAAAATATGGATAAGATGATCTTCAGAGGAACCAATGCACAGCTCGGAAGGTACATTTCAGTCCGCCCGGATAACAGTACGATGCGACATCTTTCTTACGGGCGAATTATCCTGAGAAGCAATAAGAGGACCGAGGCCTTCTCGACCGGGGACCACGAAACGGGGTTGATTTGCCTTTCCGGGGAGACAAAGGTGATTGTGGATGGTCAAGTTAACAGCCTCGCTCGTTATGACTCGATCTACATTCCGAGAGATTCCACAGTCGAGGTAACGACGGACTCCTCGGTTGATCTTGCGGAGTTTTCCGCCCCAGTGTCGAAGAAGTATCCGACAGCGCTCGTACGCTATGCCGATGTCAAAGATAACGCAGGCCTGAATTTCAATACTGGCGGGCCCGGATCGTCACGTCATGTGAACATGCTACTGGCAAAAAACATTGCTGCGGGGAGATTGGTCGCGGGGTTCACAGAGTCGGAGC
>Ga0307479_10005625_pt1 | contig 11469 bp, 8 predicted proteins | sample atmos_gasesECM4C_FD_203743 | JGI IMG/M metagenome (GOLD analysis project Ga0307479, IMG submission 203743) | Hardwood forest soil microbial communities from Morgan-Monroe State Forest, Indiana, United States - atmos_gasesECM4C_515 | ecosystem: Environmental > Terrestrial > Soil > Temperate... | reverse complement strand
CGCGCTTTTAAGCCGTGAAAAATCGGCGGCCTCCCAGGTGCAACCGCTGGTGTCGGCGCGAGGATAAAAGTACAGAACGAGCTTGCGTCCGGAGAAATCCGCAAGTCCGACGGTACCACCGCCGTCGCGCGGCAGCCTGAAAGCGGGCGCTTTGTCGCCTGCGGCGGGGCCGCCGCCATTCACAGCTTTGGCGGGATGGGCCGAAACCGCGCGCGGAGCCTTCTTTTTGGCCATGTGCCTTCCTTTCGACGCTTTCAGGTCAGAATTCTCCGGCTAATTCTTGGCGTCAGAATACGCCCGCCGGCGGGGGTGGTTGATTGCGGGGTGTTAATCCTATCGGCTGCAATATCATCATTGTGAAGACGCGACGGACGAGGGGACGCCCGGGCGGGTATGGCCAACCAGGATAGGCAGATCGGACCGCCCTTACGATGGGGCGAGAGCATCGTTCACCCGCGGCGCCGGGCCAACCTCGCGGCGGCCCATCGCGGCGAGCGCTGGACCGACGGCCGCTACCTTGCCGCCTATCGCCGCCTGCTGGAACGGCATCGGCGTCTTATCAAACGCCTGGCCATCGGCGGCGGCGTGCTTGTCGGCTTACTGGTTCTTGGCTGCGCCGGATTGTGGTGGCGGCTTTCGACCGGGCCCATTCAGGTCGACGCTTTCAGTCCCTGGCTGGTCGCCGCGATCGAGGAAAATTTCGGCAGCCGCGAGCGGGTAGAAGTTGGCGGCACGCAAATCGAGCGCACCTCCAATGGCGGCGCCGCCGTGCGCGTTCGCGACATCGTTGTGCGCGATCCCGACGGCACCGTGGTCGCGAGCGCACCGAAAGCGGAAATCCGCGTCTCCGGCTTGAGCCTACTCAGCGGGCACATGCGCGCCGAGAGCTTGAGTCTGCTCGGCGCCGAACTTGCGGTGCGCATCGAGCGCGACGGCACTATTACCGTGTTCGCCTCCGGCGCCGACAAGCATCCGATCGCAAGCGCCAGCGCTCCCTTGGTGGGTGGCTCGTTGGGCGGGTTACCGCTTTCTGCGAACCAGCAACAAACCCAGGACAAAGCGACGATCGACAAACCGGCTGCGGCGACACCATTGCCCGGCAATTCAGCGCCGGCGCATGCTGCGATGCCGCATCCCGCAGCCGCGGACAGCATCGCCGCCGTCTTGGCGTGGCTCGACGGCATCGGGCAATCAGGGCTCGACGGCCATGACTTGCGCGAACTCGGGTTAAAAGACGGCACATTGACGGTGGACGATCAGCGCACCGGCAAACGATGGAGTTTCCACAATATCACGATGAGCCTCGAGCGGCCTCGCGGCGGCGGCATCACCGTCACCGTAGGTTCGGAGAATTCGGAACATCCTTGGGGCCTGACTGCCGCGATCAAGCCGACGAACGACGGCCATCGCAGCATCGCACTCGAAGCGCGCCAAGTGGCGGCCAATGATCTTCTGCTGGCTTCGAGGCTCGATGACGGCACAATGCAAATCGATCTGCCGCTTTCGGCGAGCCTGCGCGGCGAGATCGACCGCAACGGCGTACCGCAGGCGCTGGTTGGCCGCATCGTCGCCAATGCGGGCGCGATCAGCGACGGTGACAGCAGCGACGGTCGGATCGAGATCGATCGCGCGGAATTCAAGATCAATTGGGATGCGGCGAGCCGTCTTCTCGAAATGCCATTCCAGATTGTTTCCGGAAACAATCGATTCACTTTGCTCGGGCAAGTCGAAGCGCCTGCGCAGCCCCAAGGGTCTTGGGGATTTAAGATCGCCGGCGGCAGCGTCGTGCTTAGTACGCCCGCCGCATCCGGCGAGCCGCTCGTTCTCAATCGAATCGAGGTCATCGGCCGCTTCGATCCCAGCAGCAAGAGGCTGACCATCAATCACGGCGATTTCGGCAACGCCGATCTCGGGGTCGCAATGTCGGGCAATGCCGACTATTCGAACGGCAATCTTCGCGTCACCACCGGGTTAGCCGCGACGCGGATGAGTTCCGATACTCTGAAGAAGCTGTGGCCCGTCTTTGTCGCCCCCAAGGTGCGCGACTGGTTCAACGAGCATCTTGCGGGCGGCAATCTCGAGCGCTTGACCATTGCGGTGAATGCACCTTTCGACACGCTTAAGGCCAGCGGCCCGCCGCTTCCAGACGATGGTCTCGTCGTCGATGCGTTGGTGACCAATTGCGTGATCCATCCGGTTTCCGGCCTGCCAGCGCTCCATGATGCCGATCTGAACGTCCACGTCGTCGGCCGCAATGCGCAACTCGCGGTTGGCAAAGCCACCGCCGACCTGCCATCCGGCCGCAAGCTCGTGCTCTCGTCCGGCCTCTTTGAAGTCCCCGACACCGCGCCGCGCCAGCCGCCGGCGCGCGTTCATTTCAAACTCGACGGCGCGGTACCGGCCGCCGCCGAATTGCTGACCATGGATCGCCTGCGCGATGCTTCAGGCGCACCGTTCGACCCCGCGACCACGCGCGGCACTGTGAGTGCGCTGGTCGCCTTGGCGATGCCGCTCAAGCCTGATCTGCCGCCCGGTTCGACGAATTATGCGATTACCGTAGACGCGCTGAATTTCGCTGCCGACCGGATGATTATGGGGCAGAGGGTTGAATCGGCGGACCTTAAGGTCAGCGCGAACAATCAGGGCTTCGCACTGAAAGGTGACGTCAAGATCGGCGGCGCGCCGGCGAGCCTCGAATATCGCAGGCTGCGCGGCGATGATACGGCCGACGTGCATATTCAAGGCATGCTTGACGAGACGGCACGAACCAATCTCGGGCTTGATCCATCCGGTGCGATCAGCGGTGCAATTCCGATCGACGTTGCCGGCCGCGTCGGCGCCGCCACCGAACGCGATGGCCGGTTCGCCGTACAAGCCGATCTGACACCCGCACAGATCGAAGGTTTTTTGCCGGGCTGGGTCAAGCAGGCCGGTAAGCCGGCCCGTGCCACTTTTACCCTTGTGACCAAACCGCAATCGGTGCGCGTCGAAGATCTACTGATCGAAGGCGCCGGCGGCGGCGTCAAGGGCGTGGTCGATCTGGACGGTTCGGGCGACGTCATCTCGGCCAACTTCCCGTCCTACGGATTTTCCGACGGGGACCGCGCCAGCCTTAAGATCGATCGCATGTCGGACGGTACGCTGCGCGCGATTATGCGTGGTGACGCCTATGATGGCCGCGGTTTCCTCAAAGCGCTTGCCGGCGCTTCCGCCAAAGCGCCGGCGAAACGCCCGCCGGCAGATATCGATCTCGACATGAAGCTCGGCGCGGTGCTCGGCCATAACGGCGAAGCATTGCGCGGGCTCGAATTGAAAATGTCGCGGCGCAATGGCGAGATCCGCAGCCTTGGTCTCACCGCCAAGATTGGGCACAGCGGTACGTTGACCGGCGATCTGGGCGGCCGGCCCGGCGGCCGGCAGGTGGTCGAGCTGGAATCGACCGACGCCGGTGCACTGTTTCGCTTTACGGACGTTTATTCACGGATGACGGGCGGGCAAATGACGACGGTGATGGACGCGCCTTCGCCGGCCAATCCCGTTCAGCTCGGCACCGTGAGCGTGCGCAATTTTGCCGTCCATGACGAATCGCAGCTCGAGCGCGCCGTGGCCAACGGCAACCAAGCCCAACGCAACGCCAATATGGCCTTCACCGGCATGAAGGTTGACTTCACGCGCGGCTCCGGGCGCATCGCCTTGCGTGACGGCGTGGTGCGCGGGCCTGTGCTCGGTGGCACCATCGACGGGGTCATCGATTATGCCGAGGATGAAGTGCATCTGCGCGGCACGCTCATTCCGCTTTACGGCGCCAACAATCTGCTCGGGCAGCTGCCGATCGTCGGCCTATTCCTCGGTGGCGAGAAGGAAGGGCTCGTCGGCGTCACTTACGAGGTTGTCGGCAAGCCGGCTGGACCGATACTTCACGTCAACCCGCTGTCAGCTTTGGCTCCCGGCCTATTGCGCAAAGTCTTCGAATTTCCGGCCAACAATCCCTATACGCCGCCGCCGGCAAACGATTACACGCCGCCCGACGACAACGCCGCGGCGGCGTCGCCCAACGTGCACTAAGCGCTAAGCGTCACATTGGCTTGAGCAGAACGTGCCGTTTGCGGCCAAGCGATATCTTCACCACACCGTCTGCGGTTACATCGGCTTCGCCGATGGTTGCCTTTTCCGTGGTCACGCGCTTGTCGTTGACCAGGATTGCGTTGTTGGCGATGGCGCGCCGGACTTCGCCATTCGACGCCGCTAGTCCAGCCCGCACGAATGCACTCAGCACGCTAATGCCGGTTCTCAATTCGGCGTGCGGCACTTCAATGGTTGGCAGCGTTGCGCCGACGCCTCCTTCTTCGAAGGTGGTGCGCGCGGTCGCCGCGGCTTCCTCGGCCGCCGCGCGGCCATGAACCAGCGCGGTCGCTTCGGTCGCCAGAACCTTCTTCGCTTCGTTGATATCCGAACCCTTAAGCGCTGAAAGTCGTTCGATCTCCTCAAGCGGCAGTATCGTGAAAAGCTTCAAGAAGCGTGCGACATCGCCGTCGTCCGTATTGCGCCAATACTGCCAATATTCGTACGGACTGACCTGATCGGCGTTGAGCCACACCGCGCCGGACGCGGTCTTGCCCATCTTGGCGCCGGAGGACGTCGTGATCAGCGGCGCGGTCAGCGCGAAGAATTGCGCGTTATGCAAGCGCCGGCCGAGATCGATGCCGTTGACGATATTGCCCCATTGATCCGATCCGCCCATTTGCAGGACGCAGCCGTGGCGGCGATAGAGCTCGACGAAATCATAAGCCTGCAAAATCATGTAATTGAATTCCAGGAACGACAATTCTTGCTGTCGCTCCAGCCGCAGCTTCACCGAATCGAAACTGAGCATGCGATTGATCGAAAAATGCCGGCCGATATCGCGCAGGAAATCGATATAGTTGAGCGAATTCAGCCAATCGGCATTGTTCGCCATGATCGCGTCGGTCCCGGACGTTTGCCCAGGCGCGCCGCCAAAGCGCAGGAAACGCGAAAAGATCGCGCGGATGCCTTTGAGATTTTCGTTGATATCGTCGTCGGAAAGCAGCCGCCGGCTTTCGTCCTTGCCGGACGGATCGCCGACGCGCGTGGTGCCGCCCCCCATCAAGGCGATCGGACGATGTCCGGTCTGCTGCAGCCAGTACAGCAGCATGATTGGCAGAAGTGAGCCGACATGCAGCGACGGCGCGGTGCAATCGAAGCCGATATAGCCGGCAATCGTCGACGAACGCGCCAGCGCGTCGAGCGCCTCGGGCTCGGAGACTTGATGGATGAATCCTCGCGTGGCGAGCACGTTGAGGAAATCGGACTTGTAGGTATTCATCGCGACTACTTTTCGGGATCATGCACCTTGCTATGCTGGCGGCGGCGCCGGTGGTGTAACAGGTCCCGCGCTTTATGCAAAAGCCCTTGGCCATGCGGAAGCCCTAGTGGAGGGGCTTCCAGGGAGCGTCATGTCCGAGCAGATCGCATCCGAACTGCCGGCCGGCGCCTCGGTGTTGGCGATCGGCCTGATGAGCGGGACGTCGCAGGATGGCCGTTGACGTCGCGCTTATCGACACCGACGGCGAACACATCGCCCAGCTCGGCGCCACCGCCTGCCGGCCCTATAGCAAAGCCGAACGCGCGCTGTTGCGCCGCGCCACCGCGGCGGGATGCCCGGCACAGACCGGGCATCCCCACTTGATACTGCGATGCTGTTGTTGGCAGCCGCTACTTCGCCGCCGCTTCCTTGAGCGGATCCTTCACCGCAGGGAATGTTTCGAACTCGATCGCCCACGGCTCGCCATTCACCTTCTGCACTTTGCGGATGTAAATGTTCTGCACGATGTCGCGCGTGCGCGGATCGATTGAGATCGGCCCGCGCGGGCTCTCCCATTTCATCCCTTTCATCACGCCGACCACGGCATCGGCATCAGTCTTGCCGCCCGTCTCTTGCAGCGCCTGATAAATCAGATGCATGCCGTCATAGCCGCCGACGGAGATGAAATTGGCGCGGTGGCCGGCGGCCTTTTTGTAGGCGGCGACATAGTCCTTGTTGAGCTGCGAGGGATGCGCCGCGGAATACATTCCCGCGGTGACGACGCCGAGGAGCGCATCACCCGTGGTCGGCAGATCGTCGTCGTCAACAATGTCGCCCGGACCGATCAGCTTGATGCCGGATTTGTCGAGACCGCGCTCGGAGAATTGCCGTGCAAAGGTCCCAGCTTGTCCGGCCGGCACAAAGACAAACAGCGTGTCGGGCTGCAAATCACGCGCGCGCTGCAGGAACGGCGAAAAATCCGGATTGGCGAGCGGTACTTTCAGCGTGTCGAGCACCTGGCCGCCGCCTTTGGTGAAATTCGCCTCGAACACTTTGCCGGCTTCAGCGCCCGGCGCCCAATCCGACAGCACCGAGACCGCTTTTTTGCTGCCGTTCTTGATCGCCCAATCGGCGATGATCCCGGACTGCTGACCGAGCGTGAAGCTCGTGCGCACGTAATACGGCGAACGGTCGGTAACGACCGAGGTGCCCGATACCATTACAACGGTTGCAACTTTTCCTTCGGTGGCAATCGGCGCCATTGACATGGCGCTTGGCGTCAATCCGGCGCCGAGAAAATTCACCTTTTCATTGACGATCAATTCCTGCGCCAACCGTTTGGCATTGTCCGGCACGCTTTGGTCGTCCTTGATAATGAGCTCGATCTTCTTGCCGGCGACGGTATTGCCGTGCTGCGCGACGTAAAGCTTGGTCGCGTCCGAAATCTCCCGGCCGACCGCCGCCGAGGTGCCGGTCATCGGAATAACGATGCCGACTTTCACCGTCTCTTGCGCGGCGGCGCTCCCCGCATTGATGCCGGTTGCCGCGACGGCGAGAAGCCCGATCAAGACAATCTTGCTGCGCATCTTACGGCTCATGACGTTTCCTCAATCGCTCTTTTGGGAGTGCGTTATTGAAGGGCCCGGCTGCGGCAAATGCAAGCGTCGGAATGTCACCCTCCGAGCTGGATATCGTCATTGCGAGCGTTAGCGAAGCAATCCAGCCTTGAAGCCGGCCGTCCCGGATTGCTTCGTCGCTAACGCTCCTCGCAATGACGGAGGCGGTGGCTTACGCGGCGGTCGTCGCGCGTCCGGTCTTAAGCCGTTTGTCGAGATAGCCGCCGACCGAAGTCATCAGCGCTTCGATCTTGGCATCAAAGAAATGATTGGCGCCGGGCACAATTTTCTGCTCGATCACGATGCCCTTTTGCGTCTTGAGCTTCTCGACGAGGTTGGTCACGTCCCGATGCGGCACCACGGCATCTTTATCGCCGTGGATAATCAGCCCCGACGACGGGCAGGGCGCCAGAAATGAGAAGTCGTAGAGGTTGGCCGGCGGTGCGATCGAGATGAAACCCTCGATCTCGGGTCTGCGCATGAGGAGCTGCATGCCAATCCAGGCGCCGAACGAAAAGCCGGCGATCCAGCAGCTACGCGCCTCGGTATTGACGGTCTGCGCCCAATCCAGCGCCGCCGCGGCATCCGATAATTCGCCGATGCCGTGATCGAAACTGCCTTGGCTGCGCCCGACGCCGCGAAAGTTGAAACGCAGCGCGGAAAAGTTTCGGTGCACGAAGGCGTAATAAAGCTGATAGACGATCTGGTGATTCATCGTACCGCCGAACTGCGGATGCGGGTGCAGCACGATGCCGATCGGGGCGTTCTTTTGCTTGGCCGGATGATAACGGCCTTCGATGCGGCCGGCCGGACCGGTAAAAATGACTTCGGGCATTGGTAATTAACCTCGATCCGGCCGAAGCGGCGGCCGCTGAGATACAAAGCTAGCATCCTTGACGCTACCGGCGGCCGCACGTAAGTCTCTAAAACCCCGCGGTATTTCGGAACTGACGACGCGCTTGGCCGGCGGCAGCATGGGCGCGACTTCTAGCACAAGCCGGGGGACGAAAAGCAAGCACAACGAAGAGGCCAACGCAGCGTCAAATAAGGCAGTCGAAATATGTGCGTGCGCAGCTATTTGGATTGGAACGCGACCGCGCCGATGCGCGAGGAGGCTAAGGCGGCCATTGCCGCCGCACTGTCGTGCGTTGGCAATCCGTCGTCGGTGCACGCCGAGGGCCGGGCCGCCCGCACGCTGATTGAGGCGGCGCGGGAACAGGTCGCCGCATTGGTCGGTGCTCAGCCCGGCAACGTGGTCTTCACCGCGAGCGGAACCGAAGCCAATATGCTGGCGCTGACGCCGGCGATCGAGACGGCCGACGAAAAGCGGCCGCATTCGCGGCTGTTCCTTTCGGCGATCGAACATGCCTCGGTGCGCGCCGGCGGACGGTTTCCGCGCGAAGCCATCGAAGAATTGCCGGTTCACCCAGACGGCCGGCTCGATCTGACCGCGCTTGCGACCGCTATCGCCAACATGCCGCGGCCGCTTGTCTCATTGATGCTCGCCAACAACGAGACCGGCATTGTCCAGCCGGTCGCCGAGGCCGCTGCAATTGTCCACGCGGCGGGAGGCCTCATCCATGTGGATGCGGTGCAGGCGGCTGGCCGCATTGCTTGCGATATGACCACGCTTGGCGCCGATCTCTTAACTCTGTCGGCGCACAAGATCGGCGGCGCCAAGGGCGCCGGCGGACTCATCCGCGTCCGTGAGGGTATTCATTTTTCTGAGCCACTCGTTCGCGGGGGCGGTCAGGAGCGAGGGTTGCGCGCTGGCACCGAAAACATCGCCGGCATTGCCGCCTTCGGCGCGGCTGCCGCCGCAGCACGCGCCGGCCGCGATGGCGAAGCAGCCCATATGAGCCGGCTGCGAAACCAGCTTGAGGCGGGGTTGCTGGCGTCCACGCCGGAGGCAACGGTGTTCGGTCGCGACACGGTCGAGCGGCTGCCGAATACCACGCTGTTTGCTCTGGCCGGGATCAAGGCTGAGACTGCCGTGATTGCTTTCGACCTTGAAGGCGTCGCGGTTTCGTCTGGGGCCGCCTGTTCCTCGGGTAAGGTGCAGCCCTCGCATGTGCTCGCTGCTATGGGCGTGCCCAGGCCACTGCAGCGAGGAGCGGTCCGCGTAAGCCTGGGCTGGAACTCGACCGAGGCAGATGTCGAAAAGTTCCTCGCGGCTTGGAGAAAGCTCGCAAGTGCACTATCTAAGGAAGGACAAGGCATTGCAGCCTGATGACTGCAGGAAACAAATGAATTAGGCCATTTAAGCAATTGATGTTACGGTAAGAATGGCCAAAACATGAATGGCCCTGGGGGTGACCGAAGGCAAAGGCCCACCTGACCATACCGACTAAATCCAACCCGCGGGCCTTGACCCCGTGAGCGGAGGGACGAATGCCGGCAGTGCGAGAGACCGTCGAGCAGGTCCGGCGCATCGACGTCGATCAGTACAAATACGGATTTGAGACGCTCATTGAATCGGAAAAGGCCCCCAAGGGCCTGTCCGAAGACACCGTGCGTTTTATCTCGGGGAAAAAGAATGAGCCGGAATGGATGCTGGCGTGGCGGCTGGAGGCGTTTAAGCGCTGGCTGACCATGCGCGAGCCGAAATGGGCCAAAGTCGAATACGGCCCGATCGACTACCAGGACATTTATTACTACGCCGCGCCGAAGAAAAAGGACGGACCGAAATCGCTCGACGAGATCGATCCGGAAATCCTGCGGACCTACGAGAAGCTCGGCATCCCGCTGCGCGAGCGGGAAATCCTGCTCGGCGTGCAAAAGCCGAGCGTGGCCGATGGGGGCGATGGCGCCGACGGCGGCGAAGCGGAAAGCGGCAGCGGCTATGGCCGGGTCGCGGTCGATGCCGTGTTCGACTCGGTCTCGGTGGCGACCACTTTCAAGGAGGAACTGGCAAAGCACGGCGTACTGTTCATGCCGATCTCGGAAGCGCTGCAGCAGCATCCCGATCTAGTGAAGAAATATCTCGGCACGGTGGTGCCTATCAGCGATAACTTCTTCGCCACCCTTAATTCGGCGGTGTTTTCCGACGGCTCGTTTGTCTATGTGCCGCCGGGCGTGCGCTGCCCGATGGAACTGTCGACCTATTTCCGCATCAATGAGCGCAATACCGGCCAGTTCGAACGCACGCTGATCATTGCCGATCGCGGCTCCTACGTGAGCTATCTCGAAGGCTGTACGGCCCCGGTGCGCGATGAGAATCAGCTGCACGCGGCCGTCGTCGAACTGATCGCGCTCGACGACGCCGAAATCAAATATTCGACCATTCAGAACTGGTATCCGGGCGACGCCAAGGGCCGCGGCGGCGTCTATAACTTCGTCACCAAGCGCGGCGATTGCCGCGGCAAGAACTCGAAGATCTCATGGACGCAGCTCGAGACCGGCTCGGCGATCACGTGGAAATATCCAAGCTGCATCCTGCGCGGCGACAACGCGCGCGGCGAGTTCTATTCGATCGCCATCTCCAACGGTTATCAGCAGGTCGATTCCGGCACCAAGATGCTGCATCTCGGCAAAAACACCACGAGCCGCATCATCTCCAAGGGCATTGCCGCGGGCCACTCCAACAATACCTATCGCGGCTTGGTCACAGCGCACCGCCGCGCCACCGGTGCGCGTAACTTCACCAATTGCGACTCGCTTTTGATCGGCGACCGGTGCGGCGCCCACACGGTGCCGTATATCGAGGCCAAGAACTCCTCGACCGTGTTCGAGCACGAAGCGACCACCTCGAAGATTTCCGAGGACATGCTGTTCTACTGCCGGCAGCGCGGCTTGTCGGCGGAGGAGGCGACCGCACTTGTCGTCAACGGCTTCGTCAAGGACGTGTTGCAGCAATTGCCGATGGAATTCGCCGTCGAGGCGCAGAAACTGATCTCGGTCTCGCTGGAAGGTTCGGTCGGATGAGCGATAACTCTGGCCGCTCGTCCCCGCGTAGGCGGGACCCAGTCCTTAACAGAGCTGGATTCCCGCTTTCGCGGGAATGAGCGGACGTGAAGTTAGAACCGGCCACATGGATCAATCCGGAGCTTGTTTGAATGGCGCTGCTTGAAGTGAAGAATTTGCACGTCGAGATCGACGGCAGGGAGATTCTCAAGGGTCTCGACCTTGCCGTGAATACCGGCGAGGTGCACGCCATCATGGGCCCGAACGGATCGGGCAAATCGACGCTCGCTTATGTGCTGGCCGGGAAAGAAGAGTACCAGCCGACGGCCGGCGAGGTGCGCTTCGATGGCCGGAACTTGTTCGAGATGGAGCCCGATGAGCGCGCCGCCGCCGGTTTGTTTCTCGCTTTCCAATATCCGTTGGAGATTCCCGGCGTCGCCACCATGACCTTCCTGCGCACCGCGCTTAACGCTCAGCGCAAGAAGCGCGGCGAAGCCGAACTATTCACGCCGGACTTCATCAAGAAAGTACGGGAAGCGTCCGGCAAGCTCGGCATCGATCAGGAAATGCTGCGCCGCGCCGTCAATGTCGGCTTTTCCGGGGGCGAGAAGAAGCGCAACGAGATTT
>Ga0307479_10005624_pt1 | contig 11470 bp, 10 predicted proteins | sample atmos_gasesECM4C_FD_203743 | JGI IMG/M metagenome (GOLD analysis project Ga0307479, IMG submission 203743) | Hardwood forest soil microbial communities from Morgan-Monroe State Forest, Indiana, United States - atmos_gasesECM4C_515 | ecosystem: Environmental > Terrestrial > Soil > Temperate... | reverse complement strand
GATCCAGCGGAATGCGATTGCGAGTTGGACGCGCATGAATCCGAAGCCGGAAGTGATTCTGTTCGGGACGGAGCCGGGCACGGCCGAGATTGCCGCGGAATTTGGCCTGCGACACGTTGCCTCTGTAAAGTGCAACGAATGGGGGACGCCTCTGGTCAGCGACCTTTTTGCGCGAGCAGAGGCGCTGGGATCGGGTGCGGTCGTGTGTTACGTGAACGCGGACATTCTTCTTTTCGATGACTTCGCGCAAGCCGTATTGCGGGTGATGGCCTGGAGCGGATCGTTTCTGATGGTGGGGCGGCGGACCGATCTCGATGTGAAAGATGCGATCGAGTTTCACGGCGATGAATGGGCCACACAGGTCCGCCGGCGAGCCGGGCGCGAGGGCAAGCTGCAGATCGCGCGCAGCATCGATTACTTCGCGTTTTCGCGTGGACTGTACCCAGCGATGCCGCCGCTGGCCATCGGGCGCTTCTGGTGGGATAACTGGCTGCTGTGGAAGGCGCGCTCGCTGGGCGCAAAGGTTGTCGATGCTTCAAGGTCTGTTCTCGTCGTGCATCAGAACCACGACTACTCGCACACCAGCTATGGCCCCAGCAAGGAAGAAATGATGGCGAGCGAGGAGTGCATCCGCAACGCCCGCCTCACGTGCGAGCAGAACCCGGGAGATTACGACGCCGGTTTCTTCTGGCGCTACGCCTACACCATCGACGACGCTACCTACAAGCTGTGGCCTGAGGGCGTGCAGAGCAATCCCCGTCACCTGTGGAAACAGTTCAAGCGTTACAGTTCACGGCCGTTCGGAGCTGCGAAGCTGGCGCTGAGGGCGCTGTTCGCTCCCGCGCAGAAATCCGCTTCGAAGAGCACGATTCCGGGGAGCACTCCCAAGTGAAGGTACCGCGCCTTCTCGACCAACTGGGGCTAAAGAAGAAGACGCAACCCCCGGCCCCACTGCCCGACGCCTTGCCCTACCCAGCACAGATTCGCAGGCGCACATTTCGAGCGGAGCGCGTTCGGAAACGAGGCGGCGTCGACGTATTCGACACTCCCGAGGCGCTGGCGCTGAACGAAGCTCGCATGTCGCACCTCGAATCGCTGGGGTTGAACCTCGCCGGCAAGCGAGTGCTGGATGTGGGCGCCGGCATCGGCCATCTGGCTGCGCGCCTGCAGAAGATGGGGGGCTCGGTGGTCTGCCTGGAAGGCCGTCCCGAGAACGTGGAGGCGATGCATTCGCGCTACCCGCAGATCGAAGGCCACGTGGCCGACGTGGAGAACCAGCCCCTGTCGCGCTTTGGGCGCTTCGATGTCGTCTTCTCTTACGGATTGCTCTACCATCTGGAAAACCCGCTGCACGCGATCCGCAACCTGGAGTCAGTCTGTGGAGAGCTGCTACTGCTGGAATCGATGGTCTGCGATCACGACCGGCCGGTGGTGCTGGTGGAGGACGAAAGCTCGGACGTGAACCAAGCGCTCGCCGGTCTCGGCTGCCGTCCCAGTCCGAACTACGTTGCGCTTGCTTTGAATCGCGCGGGGTTGGCTCACGTTTACGCGCCTGCGCTACCGCCTGCGCATGCCGATTTCCGGTTCGAGTGGCGCAACGGCCTCGACTGTGCCCGGGATGGTCACCCGCTGCGCTGCGTTTTCGTGGCCTCACGCAGCGAATTGCGAAACCCCAACCTCGTGCCACTGCTCGTGGACTAGATGCCGCGCACGGCTCATCGCGGCTTGGGTACCCGGCTCGCTGCACGACCGGCGCTCGAACCGGTCCCGGGCTGGTACCTGGGCTTCGGACAATCTGCGAATATTGCCACGCGCTTTCGCAAGAAAATCTGGCGGTTGTTCCGAGATCCTTTTCAGGTTTCATGGCTCGAAGGTCTGCGACTTACCCTGATCCCCGGCGACGAAACCAGCCGCTCGGTCTTTGTCACTGGACGCTACGAGCCGAATGAATTCTGCCTGTTGTCGAGGTTGTTGAAGCCGGGCATGACCTTCATCGACATCGGCGCCAACGTGGGCCTCTATACGCTGTTTGCTGCTCACAGGGTGGGCGAATCGGGTTGCGTCCTGGCCATCGAGCCGAGCGCGCGTGAAATGCAGATCCTGAAGGACACGGTTGAGCAAAACGCTCTGAGGAAACGTCAAGTTCTATCCGATGGCTCTCTCGGATCGGGCATCGGAGGTCGAGTTGCTCGTCGCCGGCTTGCAGAATTGCGGGCACAACACGCTGGGCGCGTTTGGCTACAATACGGCTCTCGATCTCAAGGAGAAGCTTCGGACCAGGCGCCGGGATGAGCTGGTGCAATCGGAGAAGCGGGACCGCGTGGACGTCATCAAGATGGACATCGAAGCAGCGGAACTGGCAGCCCTGCGCGGCGCAGGCGAGACCCTGGAACGATTTCGACCGGTCGTGCTACTCGAGCTTTCGGACCGTGCCCTGCAGCGTCAGAGTTCAACGAGCGCGGATGGGTTCGCCCTGCTCACTCAGCATGGCTACCGCTTCTTCGGTTTCGCGGTCGATACGGGCTTGTCTACTCCACTCGAGCCCAGAAAGCGTTTCGACTCGGAAAACATAATCGCGGTCTCGGGAGATACCCTGCCCTGGTGAGCCAACTTCCTGCCATCCCGCTTGCAAATGCTGGCCAAAGTGGAACCGCTCCGGACGAATGGCCGAAGATCTCGCTGATCACTCCCGTCTTCAATTCCGCGCGGTATCTGGAAGCGACGATTCGGTCGGTGCTCAGCCAGCAGTATCCCAACCTGGAATACGTGATCGTCGACGGTGGCTCGACGGACGGGAGCGTCGAAATCATCCGGAAATACGAGCCCCAATTGCATGCCTGGGTGAGCGAATCCGACCGGGGCATGTACGACGCCATCAACAAGGGATTCGCGCGTTCGTCGGGAGAACTGATGGGCTGGATTAGCGCAACCGACCTGCTGCACACTGGGTCACTGTTCGTTGTGGGTGGCGTATTCCGCCAGTTCCCCGAGGTCGAGTGGATCACCGGGCGTCCCACCGGGTTCAACGACGACGGAATGGCGGTCGAAGTGTTGAAGCTGCGGCAGTGGTCGCGAATACCCTTCCTGGCGGGCGCCAATCGCTACATTCAACAGGAGTCCACCTTCTGGCGGAGGAGTTTGTGGCATCGCGCAGGGGGGCGCGTGGACGACTCCCGGCGCAGCGCCAGCGACTTTGAACTTTGGGTGCGTTTCTTCCGCTCCGCCAAACTCTATCCCGTGGACGCGCTGATCGGTGGCTTTCGTTCGCACCCGGACTCGCTCGGTCTGCAGAATCTCGAACAGTGCCACCGGATTCAGGAAGAAATCATCGCGAGCGAACTGGCGTCGATGCCGGGCGCCGGGGCCTTGAAGTTTTTCCGCACGCTTAGCACGCGTGCATTGAAGAACCCTTTGCTCGCGAGACCCTGGTCCAAGCTGGTCATCGGCGCACTCATGAAGTGGCCGGGCAGTGGACGCGCCCCGGTCATTCGTCATCGCAAAAAGGGCTGGGTGATGGAGGGGTAGCGGCGATGAGTTTGACCGGCTAGTCCTTCTCTTCCGGCGTATAATTCGAGCGCTTCTGGTGTCTCACTATGCCTGTCAATCGTCGGGAATTCGGTCGCGCTGTGGCCGGAACCATTGCAGGCTCTGCGGCGGCGGGAGTCACGCCGCCCACTTACGCGCTAGCCTCGACGCCCCCGTTTCCGCTCTCGGTTATGTTGTGGACGGTATTCCGCGATTTGCCCTTCGAGCAGCGGCTGGAGAAAGTCGCCGAGGCCGGCTATCGCGCGGTCGAACTGGTGGGCGAGTTCAAGAAATGGTCGGAGGCCGATTTTCGCAACGCCAATCGGAAGAAGCGCGAACTGGGCATGGTCTTCGACGCGACGTCGGGGATCAATGGCAGCCTGTGCGACCCAGCCGAGCGCGATGCGTTCGTGGCGGAAGTGCGCGCCATGCTTCCGGTGATGGAGCAACTCGAGTGCAGCCGGTTGATTATTTTGAGCGGCAACAAGGTTCCCGCGTTCTCGCTCAGCGATCAGCACAACAGTTGCGTGGAAGGGCTCAAAGTCGCGGCGGAATTAGCGGCCGCCAAGAATGTGGAACTGCTGCTGGAAAACATCGATCCCGAGGAAAATTCGCACTACTTCCTGACGTCGGTGACGGAGGGTTTCGACATCGTCCGCGAGACGCGTGCGCCGAACGTGAAATTTCTGTACGACTTTTTCCACGAGCAGATTTCCGAAGGGAACCTGATCGAGAAGCTGGAGAAGAACATCGATCAGGTGGGACTGGTTCACATCGCCGACGTGCCCGGGCGCCATGAGCCGGGCACGGGCGAGATTTATTATCCGAACATCTACCGCAAGCTGGCGCAGCATAAGTACACGCGGTACGTGGCCATGGAGTTCCTGCCCACGGGCGATCCAGTGACCAAGCTGCGGGAGGCGCGCGAGCAGGTGTTGAAAGCAGTCGCCTAGGTTATCGCAAGGTTACACGGCATCCTTCACACCCGGAAGTAGTCCGGCCGCCAGTTCTTGATCGCTTTCTTGATGTCCGCCCTGGAGAGTTTCTTGTTCAGGGTCTCCTGAACGAGGGCGGGAATCTCGGCGTCGGAGGAGAAGCGCAGGCCGATCAGCTGCGATTCCGTCAGCTCCGCAATTCGTGAGCGCAATGGCTCGGAAACGAGACCAGCGATGCGTTCCCGCTCCTCCAACCTGATTAGCCGGTCTTGCACCTTGAGGGCGTTCATCCGGGCCTGCACCGTCACAATTACCATCGCGATCACAAAGACCACCAGCCAGGCGGAGAAGGGGCTTCGGCGTTGCACGAAATGAACGATGGCAACAATTACGGTGAGAAACACCACGGGCAGCGCAAAGAAGTGGAACGGCGGGTCGTAGCGAGTGTGATTGGCAAGGTTCTGCGGCACCTTCTCGGCCATGGATACGGGCTCCTTAGAGATTTGAGTCGCTCAAGCTTGTAACACAAGTGTCGGGTCACGAACAGGGGTGACGGACTCCACCTGCATTCGGAAGATCGAGCGATTCTGGGGGAGTTTCGTGGGAGCGACTTGGTGGCCCGCGGGGGGAGAGCGGCCTCAGCGGCCCTGCGACCCCTCTCTGCCGAGACCTTGGCAGGATCCAGGCTAGTTGAATTGGATTCAAGGGTTAGGGGTAAGGTTTCCTGTACCGGAATGCACAGTGAGGTGTGATCGTTGTCCTGGGCTGGTTTCGCGAGAAGTCGAAGTCGTTTGCGAGGATTGGTGGAGAAGAATGTGCGCCTTGCGGTGCTCCGTGTTCTCTTAATGTTCCAATAACTCACTCCCAGGAGCGCCGAAAGTTCGTCTCACAATGAATCGGCGCGGCGGTCAGATGTAACGAACAAGGGGCCTGTTGGATCTCGGGGGATATACCCCCACCGTTCAACAGTGCGAACGGTTAGTGGCGCGGTGATGAACGGTAGGGGTCGAGCAAAGAACGAAGGCTGGCAGGCCTGCACGGCGCGGGCGGCGAAGAATGGGTTATCTGCTCTTCACGCCGATCCCTCTCGAGCGTCCGCTCTCGGCCATAGAAGCGGCAAGGCGCGACAGTACGTCGTGAACCAGGGGGATGGGATTGGTTGTGGTTGTAGTTGTAGTTGCAAAGAGAGAAGAGAGACAGGCAAACTTTACGTGATGGGATTGATGTGTTGACGGATCCAGTCGAGGATTTGTGGGTAGCGGAACGCGCGCTGGTTCATCGAGCCATCGATGAATACGTGCCCCTCCTTGCCGCCCACGTCGATGTAGAAACCGTTGCTGCGAAGAAAGACGTCGGTCGCGGTGAAGGCGATTCGCTTGTTGCCGTCGATGAAGCCGTGATTGATCCCGAGGGACTCCATCAGGGCGGCTGCTTCTTCTTCGATGGAGTTGTAATAGCCGGTTTGCGGGCGGTAGACGGCGGCCTCCACCCTGCCTGTGTCACGAACACCGTGTAGGCCGCCGAACATATCGATCAACTGGTGCTGCATCTGGTAGACTTCCGCGATCGTCAGGTAAACACGTTCCGCCATTTACTTGGCGAGACGCTCCAACAGGTCACGGTTGCGAGCTACCGACTGCTGAAACGCGTCCATCACTTCCGGGCGGACCAGGTGCTGGGATGGAACCACGTTGTGCAGGTAGAACTCGAGCGCCCGCTCGAGAACGTAACGCTTCGTCTGCCCGTTCTTCTCGGCAACCGCAACGAATTCCTCGTAGAGCTGGGCGTCAATCTCAGGAGTGAACTTCTTAGTCCTCCTGGCTGGCATCGGCCCCACCTCCCTGTTGACTGCTACTCTACCCCTCTATCCTGAAAAGTCAAGATAAATCTTGATTTTTACATCGTGTTGAATATAAATGGTTTTTTATAACACAAGAGGCTAAGGTTAAGAAATGGGCCGGCGGAAAAGGGACCCAAAAAGGCCGGCGACGAACCCTACCTCAAGCCGCCTAGAAACTCGGCCTGGCGCGTGCCGACTGGCGTTGTCTGCGCACCTCGTGTGCGACGTGGATGGTGCGGAGCGGGGGCCGACCCCGAGTCGGTACAGGGATAGATGCGCCACCCACGCATCTCAACCACGATGGAGATTTACGCGTAGTTCGTGCCCGAGGGCCAGAGACAAGCCGTCGCAATGCTCGCGGAATGCATGGCCGAGCAAATGAGGAACTCGGGCTCGGTAGCTCTGGTCCAATTGTGGTCCAATATCAGGCTCATTTGGACCATGAAATCGGTCTCGCATGCTCTGCAAGTTGAAAGATTGGTGGAGCTGACCGGGATCGAACCGGTGGCCTCCTCGTTGCGAACGAGGCGCTCTCTGATCGCAAACAATGTTTACTCAGTAAGTTAGAAGTTCTTCTGGTCCGTTTCTGGTCCAATAACCGGGTGCCGGTATTCGCCTCGAAACAAGAACCTGCCCGCACGTCAGAACCACAAACTGGACAACAAGCACTATGAATACCGGTAACTATCAACCGGACATTTTTGATGCAGCAGAGGTCGAGTTTGCCCCAGCACCCATTACCTGGCGCTGGGCGCGCCCTGCAGATATGGCGGCCTTGCGAGTCTGCCACTTCCAGTCGGAAGTCGCGGCCGGCCAACCGCTGTACCTTCCCGAGCAGCCCTCTGACCTGCGGGTCATTGCTGTCGCGGAACAGGGCGGCAAGATTATAGGCGGACTGGTCGCCGAGGACTCTGTTGTTGTGACGATGATCGGCTCAGAACCGAGCGTAGCCCAATCTGCATACGATGTGATCCACATGATGCTCACGGTCGCCCGCAGTGAAGGGACTCGGCTGGTGGAGATCAGGCTTCCGACTGGCGAGAAATTTGATCTTGCGACGGGAGTGGAAACCGGGCAAGAGAAGAAGCCGACTCAATAGTTAACCGCATTTAGAACAAATGGAGGTTGGACCTATGGCACCTTTCTCACCCATGGCGGGGCGCGACGACGAGCAGCAGATAGACGCTAGTTGGCTCACGGACTTCGACCGCCCTAGCTTCGGCGATCGCATCGGAGCGAAGGACAAAGTTGCGCCCGCTCAGCCTACACAGCCAACACAACCTGTCCAAGCGTCCCAGGATAGCCAGCCCCCGGCGATCAAGTTCGATCCGCAGAACCTTCCTGCGGGAATTATCCCAAGCACGCCGACCATGAACCAGATCCCACAAGCTCCGGTCGGTGCGAACAATCCAAACCTCACATCGCTCTTAGCACAGCAAGCCAAGCTCGGTGCGCCGTTAGATCGGAAGGCGGTCGATCCCAATACCGGGAAGCCGATGTACAAGATGGGGTGGGGTCAAAGACTTCTTGGGGTAGCGGCGAACTTCGGTGCTGGCGTGAGCGGTCGTGGGCCGGTTTCATACATCGGACCGGGCGCTACAAATGCTCGCTACGACATCGACGAAGCCACCCGCCAAGCGAACCTCGCAAACGTCAACACCCAGATCGCCAGCCAAGAGAAGCTGGACACCGAGAACATCAAGCAAGAGCGGGAGGCGACACGGCAGGCCTATGAAGGAATAACTGGCGAAGCACGGAAGACGGCCGCGGACGCACAGCAATCGAGAGCCGACGCCTATCAGCAACTTGCTGATACTAGGCAGCAGTTGGCCGATCTGCAGGCCGGGAAGTCTTCGAAGGTCACACAAGACGCCACTGATCGATCGAAACTTGCTGACCAGATGGGTCTCAAAGGGAACGATCGCCGAGACTACATCCTCACGGGCAAACTCCCCAAAGAGTTCCAGGGCCGCCAACCTACCGAACTTGAGACCTGGATGCAGGCCTTCAAGCGGGACAATGGGCGCCCACCGACCGCGGACGAGATCGCAACGCGAAAAGCACGGACACGCGGGACACCAGCCCAATTTTCGAAGGTTGAAGCTGACAAGAAATCCTCGCTTCTGAAGGCCGAAAAGCAATATCGCGAGGACAAGTTGGCTGGCGATCCGGACGCCGAAAAGAACCTCGCACTCGCAAAGCAGCTGGCTCAAGAGACTTACGAGCAACAAATCCAGACGCTGGGAGGGACGGTCGGAACCAGCAGTGGCAAGGCTGGACAGTTTCAGGTAACCGATCCGCGCGGCAAGGTTCATACCTTTCGAGACCAAAAATCGGCGAACGCCTTTAAGAAAGCCGCGGGGATTCAATGAGCACGCAGGCGGTAGATTACGACGCGCTCGCTGTCCACTATGGCGCGGTGTCGTCGCCTGATGGTGAGAAGGTCGACTACGACGCTTTGGCGAAGCAGTTTGGGGGAACCCAGACTGAAGCCCCACCTGCAGTTCCCCTTCCCGCTGAAGCAGCCCCAGGACTGCCCCGCCCGGGCGTTCCCAAGCCTGCTTTCATGGATCCGCGGCGGATGGAACCTCAAGAGGTTTCACTGCTTCCCGAGTCGATCGAACGCGGCGCTTACGAGCAAGCTTTCCAGCCACCAGCCACCCCACTTCCCAGAGCTACCCGCGGCGGCGTAGCGGCGGCCGCCATCAATGCAGCCACCAATCCAGCGCTTGGAGCAGAGAGCGGATTACCCCAGATAGGTACGGAGGCAGTCCAGGGGGCCCGGGAACTGCGCACTCCAGGGAAGCGGCTGGGAGGCGCGGCGAAACTGGTAGGCGCGGCCGGGGAGGTAGCCTCCCCGATCATGGGGCCCGCTGTCCTTGCGAATCCTGTTCCTGTTGCGGCCGGGCTGGCAACCGGTACAGTCGGCTCCGAAGCGGCTGGGAGGGTCACGAAGGCCGCCGGCGGCGGAGAAGGCGCGCAGGAACTGGAGCGGAATCTCGGCTTCTGGGCCCCGACGCTACTTGGCTCTGTGGCAGGACTGCGCGGCGGCGGAGAAGTTTCCCCGGAAGGCACCCGGGCAGCGGTAACAGGTCTGGGCGGGAAGGTCGGGGCAGGCGTCGCTGTTACCCCAGAAGGTGTTACCGTTCGCGGCAAGGTCGGGCCGCTCGAAGGCAGCAAAACGTTCTCCCGCGGCGCTAAAACCGCTCCCGCGCCCGCCATTGAGCCGCCAACGATCGAAGGCCAGCCGATCGTCCCCGGAGGAGATGCGGAAGGAACTGCATACCGCCCGTCTCGACAACAACGACGGAACCTTCACAGAGCTTCCAATTCCCAATGCTAGGGCATTTCACGATGCAGAACAGATACAGAAATCGCCCGCTGTCGCGCAGTCTGATTCGGATGGTCTGAAGGCCCTAAATGACCGATTTGGGTATAAGGCTGGCAACGTAATGTTGGCGGCGAAAGCCGCAGCACTGAAACAAGTTGGCCTCGCTGCATACCACCAGAAGGGCGACGAGTTCCTTTACCGCGGTGGGTCGGCCGCAGAGTTACGCTCTAAGTTGGAAAAAGCGCGAGAGATCTTGCGCAACCCGAGATTGAGGCGACCTTGCCAGACGGTTCGGTCCGCCGCTTCAAAGGAGCTGATTTTAGTTATGGACACGGACAGGACCTCGCCGAAGCTGAAACCGCTCTCAAACAACACAAGTCCGAACGCGAAGCCCGCGGAGAAAGAGCCCGTGGGGAGCTTCGAGGAATTACTGAAGTTGCCCAAAGGAACGAAGTTCCGAGTGCTGCCAGACAAGCCCAAGTAACTTCCGCCCCTCGCGTGGTACCTGGTGCACGGTCCGCAGCCACCGGGAACGAGACCGGCACAACTTCAATCCAGGACCTTACGGACTCCATCCGCCGACAGGTCGGAGCGGAGAAGCCTCTCACAGAACGCCTCAAGGCGGGCCCCGACATAGGCGAGGCGGCTTCATCTGCGAAAGATGCCGTCGGGTCAGCTCTTGCGCGCGTGAAGGGAGGGGCTGCCGCACTGTGGGACGCCTACACTCGGCCTCCGAAGTGGACTGACTACGAAGATGCAACCGGAAAGTGGTCTGGCGCAGATCAGGCCAATGCGATCGATCTGGAACGCTTCACGAAGGCGATCAAAGATGCCGTGCCGAGCAAACGCCGGCGTGAAGCCATTTCCAACTGGATCGAGGCCGGCGGAGACGAGGACGTGTTACGCGACCGCGCAGACAAGTCCAAGGCTCCCCACAAGGCTGGTTACGAAGCCGCGTTAACCCTCACGGACGCAGAGAAGACCATCGCGCGCAACGTCATGAACCGAAACGACGCCACTCTTGAAGAAGCCCAGAAAGCCGGGTTGCTCCAGCAGGGCGTTGAGAACTACGTGCGTCACATCTACGCGGACAATCCGAAAATGGAGCGCCGGGTCATGGCGGAGATGAACTTCAACAGCCTCCAGACCAAGCCCAGTTTTACGAAGCAGAGGAAGCTCCCAACCTACTTCGACGCCGAGCAGCTTGGATTCAAGCCGAAGGATAAAGACGTCGGATTCCTGACTGCCTCTCATGAGCGAGCCTTTCGCGAGGCGCTGGCAGCACGCGCCTACGTGAAGAGCCTGATGGAAGGCAAAGCGGAGGATGGGCGACCGCTCGTGGCAACCTCGTGGGCAAGCGCAAAAGAACTTCCCGCATCAGAAGTCGCGAAGTCGCTGGCGTACCTGGTCAAGCCGAACATCAAGGCCGAGGAGGAATATGCCGATTACAGGCGGCTGGATCACCCAGCGCTGCGCGGGTGGCGATGGGCGGGAAAGACCAGCACCGGAGACCCGATTTTCGTTCAGGGCGACGCGCTGGTGCACCCTGACATTTACAACAAGCTAAAGAACAACCTCGGCAAATCGGCGATTCGCTCATTCCAGATGGAAGTGGGTGGGCACTCCTTCCGCCCAGGTGCCGCTCTCCTGAACGCCTCGAGTGAGATCAAACACGCCATTCTGTCGTTCTCCGGGTTCCACCAGACGACTCTAGGGATTCACGCGTTGGAACACAGGACAGCCCCAATTGGTATGCCGGAGTTGGATCTATCCGAGCCGAAGCAAAAATCCCTGGTAGATCACGGCCTGATGGTCGCCCAGTACGATGCGATGGAAGCG
>Ga0307479_10005622_pt1 | contig 11472 bp, 10 predicted proteins | sample atmos_gasesECM4C_FD_203743 | JGI IMG/M metagenome (GOLD analysis project Ga0307479, IMG submission 203743) | Hardwood forest soil microbial communities from Morgan-Monroe State Forest, Indiana, United States - atmos_gasesECM4C_515 | ecosystem: Environmental > Terrestrial > Soil > Temperate... | reverse complement strand
GCGCTCGTCGGCCAATAGCCGCGGCATTGCGCCGCGCTCGATCACGTTCACCAGGCGCAGCCCGTTGTTCTCCGCGCGGCCGCGCACCAGCCGCAGCGCCGACTCCGCGGCGTCGTGGAGATCGATCGCGCTCTCGGTCAGTTCGCGCCGCCCCGCCTCGATCTTGGAGAGATCGAGAATGTCGCTGATGATCGAGAGCAAATGAATGCCGCTCGTGTGGATGTCGTGGGCATATTCGACATAGCGCGTAGCGCCGATCGGCCCCAAGAGCTCGCCCGCCACGATCTCCGAGAAGCCGATGATGGCATTGAGCGGCGTGCGCAGCTCATGGCTCATGTTGGCGAGAAATTCGCTCTTGCTGCGGTTGGCGAGCTCGGCCTGCTCCTTCGCCGCGACCAGCTCGTCCTCGCCTTGCTTGCGCGAGCTGATGTCGATGATCTGCGTCAGCATTTGCACCGGCCGGCCGCTCGCGTCCCGCACGGCGCCGACGCGGGTGAGCGCGTGCACGATGCGGCCGTCCTTGGCGATATAGCGCTTTTCCATCTCCAAGCTGTCGGTCTCGCCGTCCCGGAGCCGGCGGGTGTCTGCCTCGCCCGCCTTGCGGTAGCTGGGGTGGGTGATGTCCAGGAACCGTAGTCCCTTGAGCTCGCTCTCGGTATATCCGAACAACTGGCAGAGCGCCGGGTTGACCCGCTGGTAGCGGCCGTCCATGCCGATGATCGCCATGCCGATGGGCGCCGCGTCGAAAGCGACGCGCAACTGCTCCTCGCTCTTGCGCACGGCTTCCTCGCGCTCCCGGAGCGCCGTGACGTCGCTGAAGATCGAGATGGTGAATCCGTCTCGCGTGCGCTGCTCCGTGATCTGCACCCACTGCCCGTTGCGGTGCCGCACCTCGAAGTTACCGGAAGGATCGCGATGGTAAGCGAGGCGCTTGGCTATCCAGCCCTCGTCGTCCGCCAGCGCATCGGCGACCACTCCTAGGTCGACCCGCGCACGCAGCAGCGCCTCGAATGTGCGTCCCAGGACCACGTGGTCGCCGGCGGGAGATTCGAACATCTCGCGATAGCGCGTGTTGCAGAGGATCAGCCGATCCATCTGGTCGAAGAGAGCGAAGGCCCATGGGCTGCTCTCGATGGCGTCCACCAGCTGCTGCTCGGCCGCGTGCGCCCGGAGCGCGCTCTCGATCTCGGGGGTCACCATCATGCCGGTGCCGCGGTAACCGAGAAAGCGTCCATCCGATCCGAAGATCGGCCGCCCGCTCACTTTGATCCACTCGGGCGAGCCATCGGCACGCCGCAGCCGATAGACGAAATCCCGGAACGGCTCGCGTCTGGCGAGCGCCGCCAAATGCGCTTCACGAGCACCGTGCTCGAGCGTGTGCTCGATCATGTCCGCGCGCTTGCGGCCGATCGTGGGGCTCGGGGTGCTTCCGCCGCCGGCGCCGGTGAAATGCGTGAAGCGGTCCTCCGCGTCGGTCTCCCAGATCCAGATGGAGGTCAGCTCCTCGAATTCCCGGTACCGCTGCTCGCTCAGAGCCCGCGCCGCGGATGCCGCCTCGCGCGCGGCGATGCGACGATGGACCGAGAGAGAGACGAGCCACACCAGCGCGCTCGCCAGCACGGTCGTCAGGCCGAAAATAGCGAGATCCGCAGAGGGTCCTCGGTCGAAGAGCGCGACATATATGCCGGCAGCCGACAGGAAGAGTCCGGCCAATGAGCCGGGCAACAGAAAGGCGCGGTGGCGCCACGAGGCCGGTTTTGCCGCCAGAAAGCCGAGGGAAGGACGCAGCGAGGGTGATGCAATCTCGTGCGATTCCAGGCGTTCAGATGAATCCGACGGCAACGGCCAGCCTCCCGCGCGCGATGGGCGCAATCCAATCCTTCATGAAACCTAAATGAAGACCCGTATAGCCACGGTTAATGGCACCCCTGGACGCAGGTTGGCCGGGCGCAGCACCGGGTCGGCCACCCCCTGCTTGACGCTCTGAGCCGGGCGGGTTAGGACCCGTCCGGTGGCGAGCGTAGCTCAGTTGGTTAGAGCGCCAGATTGTGATTCTGGATGTCGCCGGTTCGAGCCCGGTCGCTCGCCCCAATCCCCTGCAGAGGCCTGTAGATTCGCGGCTCGAGGGAGCGAAGCCACGGACAGGGCCTACCGGCGCCAAGCTGCTTGGCGCGACGCGGCGCATCCGTCATAACAAGCGCTCGCCCTGCCCCTCAGCTCGGGATTGCCCATGGTCGCTCTTGCAAATCGTATGTCGCTCCTCGGCACCGAGACCGCCTTCGAGGTCTTGGCGCGCGCCAAGGCGCTCGAGGCCGAAGGCCGCTCGATCATCAACCTCGGGATCGGCCAGCCGGATTTTCCAACGCCCGGGCACATCGTCGAGGCCGGGCGCAAGGCCTTGGCCGACGGCCATCACGGCTATACGCCCGCCAACGGCATCCTGCCGCTGCGCGAGGCGGTCTCGGCCGATCTCTACCGCCGCTACAAGGTCGAGGTCTCGCCGGCCCAGGTGCTGGTGGTCCCCGGCGGCAAAGTGACAATGTTCTTCGCGATCATGATGTTCGGCGAGCCCGGCGCGGAGATCCTCTATCCCAATCCCGGTTTTCCCATCTACGAGAGCGTGATCCGCTTCTCGGGCGCGACACCGGTGCCGATCGAGTTGCACGAGAGCCGGGGCTTCTCCTTCAGCGCCGAAGAGGTGCTGGCAAAGATCACGCCGCGCACGCGTCTCCTGATCGTCAACAGCCCCGCCAATCCCACGGGCGGCGTGGTGCCGCGCGCGGAGTTCGACAAGCTGGTGCAGGGCCTCGCCGCCCACCCGCAAGTCGCCGTGATGAGCGACGAGATCTATAGCGAGATGGTCTACGACGGCGGCGAGCAGGTGAGCCTGCTGACATATCCGGAGCTGCGCGACCGCCTGATCCTGCTCGACGGCTGGAGCAAGACCTATGCGATGACCGGCTGGCGCATGGGCTTCGGCATCTGGCCGAAGGAGATCTTCGCGCACGCCGAGCGGCTCGCCATCAACTGCCACTCCTGCGTCAATGCCGCGACCCAATACGCGGGCATCGCGGCGCTCAGGGGACCGCAGGAGCCGGCGCGAGAGATGGTCAAGGCCTTCGCCGAGCGGCGGCAGTACATCGTGAAAGCGCTCGGCGACCTCCCGGGCTTCCGCTGCGTCAATCCCGGCGGCGCCTTCTATGCGTTTCCGAACGTCAGCGGCACCGGGCTCGATGCCCGCTCGCTCCAGAACGTGCTGCTGGAGGAAGCGGGTGTCGCAACCCTCTCCGGCACCAGCTTCGGCCGGTTCGGCGAGGGCTATCTGCGCTTCTCCTATGCGGCAAGCCTGCCGGCGCTCAAGGAGGCGGTCGAGCGCATCCACGGCTGCCTCTCCAAGCGCCAGATGCCTGGGCGCTCGGCAGCGGCCTACTGATCGTGGGCAGCCTCTAAAGTAGAGCGAAATAGCTGCCGCGGCGCTCACGTCTGCATATATTCTGAGCAGATTGAGCAAATAATACGCTGACCTCTCGCCTTTGGCAGCCTTGTAGCGCTAGTGGGGGCACTCGGCTTCTGGCACGGCTTGTGCTTAATGCCCGGTAACGATTTACCGCCTCGAGCGACCCACTCCTGCGGCAGGAGACGCGATGAAGAAGATCGAAGCCATCATCAAGCCCTTCAAGCTCGACGAGGTGAAGGAGGCGCTCCACGAGGTGGGGATCCAGGGGATCACGGTGACGGAGGCCAAGGGCTTTGGCCGGCAGAAGGGCCACACCGAGCTCTATCGGGGTGCGGAGTACGTCGTCGACTTCCTGCCCAAGGTTAAGATCGAGGTGGTGATGGAGGACGCGATGGTCGGCCGCGCGGTCGAGGCGATCCAGAAGGCGGCGCACACCGGTCGCATCGGCGACGGCAAGATCTTCGTCACCACCATCGACGAGGCGATCCGGATCCGCACGGGCGAGCGCGGCGCCGACGCGATCTAGCAGGCGCCAGTCCAAGGGGCGGCCGAGGCGGTCGGGCGGCCGCTCCTCCTCCGCCGGTTCACGTCACGACGGCCACCCACAACAAACGGGAAGAGAGCGATGTCCGATATCAAAAAAGTCCTCGATATGATCAAGGAGCACGACGTCAAGTACGTCGACTTCCGCTTCACCGATCCGCGCGGCAAGTGGCAGCACCTGGCGCATCACGTGAAGACCATCACCGAGGATTTCCTGGCGAGCGGCGTGATGTTCGACGGCTCCTCGATCGCGGGCTGGAAGGCGATCAACGAATCGGACATGGTGCTGATGCCGGATTGCGCCACCGCGGTGCTTGATCCCTTCGCGGCGCAGACCCAGCTGATGGTGTTCTGCGACGTCTTCGAGCCCGGCACCGGCCAGCCCTATGCGCGCGACCCCCGCTCGATCGCCAGGAAAGCCGAGAAGTACCTGGCCTCCACGGGCGTGGGCGACAAGGCGTTCTTCGGGCCCGAGGCGGAGTTCTTCGTGTTCGACGACGTCCGCTACAAGGTCGGCATGAACGGCGCCATGTACGAGATCGACGCCGAGGAAGGCCCGTGGGCGAGCGACAAGAAATTCCCCGACGGCAACACCGGCCACCGCCCGCCGATCAAGGGCGGCTATTTCCCGGTGCCGCCGGTCGACGGCGCCTCCGACCTGCGCGCCGAGATGCTCTCGGTGATGGCCGAGATGGGCCTCGACGTCGAGAAGCACCATCACGAGGTGGCGCCCTCGCAGCACGAGCTCGGCTTCGTGTTCTCGACGCTGGTGCGCACCGCCGACAACATGCAGATCTACAAATACGTCGTGCAGAACGTGGCGCATCAGTACGGCAAGACCGCGACCTTCATGCCGAAGCCCATCAAGGGCGACAATGGCTCCGGCATGCACGTGCACCAGTCGATCTGGAAGGGCGAGAAGCCGCTGTTCGCGGGCTCGGGCTACGCCGACCTTTCCGACACCGCGCTCTATTACATCGGCGGCATCATCAAGCATGCGAAGGCGATCAACGCCTTCACCAACCCGACCACCAACAGCTACAAGCGCCTCATCCCCGGCTTCGAGGCGCCGGTGCTGCTGGCCTACTCCTCGAGGAACCGCTCGGCCTCCTGCCGCATTCCCTACGTGGCGAGCCCCAAGGGCAAGCGCGTCGAGGTGCGCTTCCCCGACCCTGCGGCGAACCCGTACCTCGGCTATGCCGCGATGCTGATGGCCGGGCTCGACGGCATCCAGAACCGCATCCACCCCGGCGATCCCATGGACAAGAACCTCTACGACCTGCCGCCGGAGGAGCTGAAGGACGTGCCGACCGTCTGCGGCAGCTTGCGCGAGGCGGTGGAGCACCTGCGCGCCGACCATGCCTTCCTCACCAAGGGCGACGTCTTCACCCGCGACCAGATCGAGGCCTATATCGAGCTCAAGTGGGAAGAGATCTACGCCTTCGAGCACACGCCGCACCCGATCGAGTTCCAGATGTACTACAGCGTCTAGCTTTCGGATTGCTCCCAGACTGGCGCCTCCGCCGATGCCCCCGGCGGAGGCGATTTCTTTTTTGGGGGCTACGACTCGCGCGCTCCGAAATTTGGCAAACCGCATAATCCGCGTTCTCGCCCGACGCACCGAAATCGATCTGATGATTAAGATCTAGAATAAAATCCGCGGACTCGCCTTCCGGCCAATTGAACAACATGTCAGAGAAGACCGAGTAACGGAAACCCTCTGGGCGGTTGCTCACTACGCAGACGAATCCACCGGTGCTGGATATCGCTCTATCGGCGACAACATGCCTCATCGCGGAATATAAGTCGCTCGCTGGCGAGCGAGCCATTTCGTCCGCGAAAAGCACAGCATTGATTGCGCGGCCGCTTTCTATGAATTTGCGATGCTTCGCCTCGTACTCGCGGAATCTCTCATATGCATCCTTGTCACCTAACGCGGGCGGCTGGCAGCCCAATATCATTAGTCGCACTTCTCGGGGTCGAGCGACGCGGCGCTTAGCATAATCGATGCCGCGCGGCGGCTCCAAAGCGTCGCTAGGGGCCTAGACGCCAATCGGGCGAGAGAGGGTTTCCCCTGTCCCGCCCTTGGCTGAGATCGCTTCGCAGAAGGATTGCTCCTAATCGGGCGTGTCTCAGAGGTTCAGAATGGTTGGCTAGGTTCGGAGCGTCCTCCTATCCGGAGCTACCGGGACTAACCAGGACCACCTAACGGTACCGAACCACCGACCTGTTCCACCGGCAACCTTGCGGCTGCGAGTGACCCGGCATCTGCGGCCGATGCAACCCTTACGAGGTCGCACGCCGCCGCACAGAGACCGAATCCAGGTTGGGAGTGATTATCGAGGTGTCATCCCCTTTCTGGCCAATCACCGCTCTGGCCATCTCCACGACAAATGGAGCCGTTGGGTTCTCGCCCTTTGCCGATCCCTTGAGCCCCATAGGGCCTGCCAGTCTCGACAGTAAAAGCATATGGCGACTCGGTTTGGGCATTCAATTCGAAAGACAGCGAAGCCAGAGAAAGGTGTGGATAAGCGGAGCGCCATGATCGACCCAGGGCGGAAAACGAATTCAAGTGCCGCCTGTTGCAACGAGGCAGTGCACTTTTCATGCAAAAAACTGAGCACCGCTATCGCGGCCTTTGCGGAGCCGCGGACTGCAGCGACCGCACGCAGTGCAAACGTGTGACCGAATGGAGGCCGCGGCGAAGCGCTTGTCCCCCCGAGTGCGGCGCGAATAACAGCCCCGCCAGCTGAGACGGGGCTCTTTCTTGCCTGTATCAGTTCGTGGCCGTCGTTCTGGCGAGATAGGCCTCGTGCCGCACCTCGATCTCGAGAGGGACCGCGCCGTAACGCCTGACCACATCGTCTTGTTCTGTGCCCTCGTCGATCAACCACATACCGATTACGGCGCGACCGTCATGCATCCCCAGCTTGGCCGCGTCATCGAAACGCTTCAGGACAGCCGCGCGTGGTGCCCGCTCCTGTGTATGGGGTGTGTCCTGCGGTTTGTCTTTGTAGACCGTGTACCACAGCAGCATTGGCTGCCCCTTAACCCCGGTTGTCGCCCGCATCGGGGCGCCCTAACCCGATGCCTATTCTTGCACATGCCATGTGTGAAGAGAATTACGAGAGACGTTGCGCCCGTCTTGATGCGAGCGCCCGCGGGCGGACTTCCAAGTCAACGTGGTCGAAACTGGTCTCGATCTTGGCAACCGGGTTCAGGCCACTCCGCCAGGGGCCATCGATGATCTTCGCCCAAGCAATATCGTCGAGGAAGAAGGAGCGCCACGCGCCGCGGGACGGCAGACCGGATGCGCTCTCGCCGAAAAACTGGAACACCAGTACCTTGAGCCGATAATCCTTGTGGCCGAGGGCGTGTGGGCACACTTGGCGTAAGTGCCCAGCAGTGAGCATCTCGACGGGGCGCCTGCACAGGATGGCGGTCTTCAAAATCCCATCGACCAACATCGGCACGGCCCTGATTGGCGAGGACTTTTCACTCTGCACAGTGACCCAAGCAGGTTAATTAATTCATTCGCCCGGCTCGCGGGTCCCCCTCGGCAACCCAGTAGCCACCGGCGGCCGAAATTCGGATCGGCCCACGCCCGATCAACGAGGCGCGCTCGTGCGCGTGAGTTCACCCACCGCCTCGAGGATGCGCTTCCAGATCGCGAATCCCCGTCGGTGAGCAGGTCATCAGCGATCACGGCTGGGGATGAACCTCACTGCCGCGCCGCCGCTATCTGGCGGGATCAGCTTTGAGGTTGCCGCTAGGCGAATGCGGAGAGCAATCCGAGCAAGGCCACCACCACGAATGCAATGGCCCAGGCGGAGCCGATGTCTCCGCGCGTCATCGAAACCTCCGCATCAATAGTGAAATCCGCAATCGCTCTGTGGTCCGAGCCCAGAGGCTGGTCGAGGTGCTGGCCGCGCATGCGAGCCTCCTTTCAAGGGGTCCCCGCCAAGCACCATAGAGCCGGGCTAGGCCGGAGCCTGTGAGCTACCTCACATAGCCAACTCGGCGGCCGCCGGTATTGGCTACGAGCCGCAGCCTCCGGTCCTGCGTTGCGAATCCTGGCAGGCCCGGATTTGCCGTCCATCCGGGATATCTGGGATAAAGGAACGCCAGCCGAGGCTCGCCTCTTGCTGGACAGGCGACCGAAAGGCGATGGACGCTCCCCCGTGTTTCAGGAAGTCTCGTCATGCCCGATAAAAAGCCGGATTTCGTAGACCCTTCACAACAGCGCCAAACGGCGCTCTCGAGGTGGGACAGCGAGGGTGGCGCGGGACCCCGTGGGCCGCAAGCTCCCGGCGACGTGCAATCCGAGGTGCCTCATTTGACGAATGCCGAATTGGTGCAGCTTCGCGTTCGCGTGATCGCGCTAGAGAACCTGGTGATTGCGTTGCTTGCAGGAGCATCTGATCGGCAGCTCGTCCTTGCTCGCGAGATGGCCGCCTACATTTCTCCAAGGCCGGGCTTCACCCCTCATCCCCTGACGATCCACGCGGCAGGCCAAATGCTCGACCTTGTCGAGCGAAGCGCTCATTTCCGCGCATGATGCGCATCTGAGTAGATTCCGAACCTATCGAGCGCGGTACCCACACCGGCTACAATAGCGGCTACTACCGCAGCAACGTCGACGACAGTACGGCACTGTCTCAGTCTGAAATTCTCGGCTTGTAAGGGCCACGCTTTTTCGTGGGACCCTCCGCCGCGTCGACTATTTCTTCTTCCAGCGAGCCCTCGCCGCCTTCTGAGCAATCTCCGCCCGCTTCTTCTTAGATAGAGTAGCTGCTCTAGCCTTGCCGCCCCGACTCCCCAGCTCGGCGGCGGCGCTCTTGACGGCAATCTCCTCGGACTCCTGGCCCGTGGCGATCCGCATGACCTTCACGGCGGCGCCGATCACGTCCGCTGGCCGCTTTTGACCTTGGGGTCCCTTGGGCATTATCTCTTCTTGGAGGCTAGCAATTGAGCGCGGACGGCCATCTTTTTGTAGTTGCCCGCAACCTCCAGCATAAGCTGCCGAGCCTCGGGGTCGCGAAAGCCATCGGCAACAGCGCGGGCTTTATCGGCTAGGTCGCGCCAGTAGGCAGGATCAGACTTGTCCAAGGCACCTTCCTTTCATGCTTACCGGAAAGCATGGACGCTTAAACGCTGGCGTCAAGGATCATCCGATTTCAGACTGAGACAGTGCCGACAGTACTTACTACAGCGGCCGTTACGACAGCGACGCCCACAACCACTACGGGCGATCCTTCCAATAGCGGCAAAGGGCGGGCTAGAGATGACAGACGAAACATCGCCAGCTTCAGAGACTTCGGATTGCTGGCGTAGCCGTGCCGAAGAAGCGCGCGCCATCGCAGAGCAAATGAAAGACCCAGAAAGCAGGCGCGGAATGCTTGATATCGCCGCGGCCTATTATCGGATGGCTCTACAGGCAGAGGCGCGCCGTTGCCACCAAAGGCGAGATCAGGAGTTCAAGCTGATTCACTACCGCGCCGACACAACATCGTTCAGGGCGGAGTTCGTACCGCTGAGGAGAGCGCATGGCCCGGAATAACCGCAAAGGTCCCCCACACCAAGCTAAACACGTCCAGCCCGAGGATCATGCGCACGCGGCGCATCAGGCGGAGGCTCCGCATGGCCAGGTGCAAAAGCCGGGTCACGGCATCAAGGAGGGCGGGAAGAGCCCGGCACGAAAGACCGGTCATCCGATGGAGCTCACGCCGAGAGGTCCGAGTAAGGGCCAATAGGGCCGATAAATCGGCGGACTTTTCGATGGGCCATGCCACGCGACCCGACCACGGCTCGGCTGGTGGACCCGCACGTCAGCCTGTTTCGAGCGGCATTGGTGGCAGCGTGGGCGGCCGATGAGTCGGCGCACCCAGGAAGCCCTGGCCGAGAAGGACAATTATCTTGCATCCCATCGCTGGATGGTCCAAGCCACCCCATGGCTGACGCGCACCTGGTCGAGCCGACGTTCACGGCAACGATGACAAGAGACGGCACCTACTGCGTCCAATTGGACCAGCACGCCGATGCGCCAGTCCTGCACATCGGCTCCTTCGATTCCGAGGGCGATGCGCAAACTTGGATCAGGGACGACTCAGTGGCATGGCTCACCAAGCGGCGGCCACGCGAGACGGTGCGCAATCGTCGTCGAAGGAGGATCGCTGGCGCCTCAGGCCTCGAGCGATGAGCACCTAATCCAACTCTGGCTCGACGGGCGGTACCGCCGCACGCGGCGCGTCGACGAGGCGGGCCGGCGGATGATCGAGTAGTCCCGCCGGCCGGCCGCACGACGCCGTTTCGGCGCTCGAACAGCGAAACGCTCCGGGCCAATCGCGAGCTCACGTGTGGCGATCGGTGGAGGCGCCTTATTTTTGAGGCGCTCGCACGGCGAGGTGTGTGAGCGCGACAGGACAATGCGCGATGCCGCTCAAGACCCCACCTGCCGATCGACGGTCTGCGCGGCCCGCGCCATTTCTTGCCGAGCGATCCTACTCCCAAGGCGAACACGGCGGCGTTTTAACGGTGACCTCAGTGAAAGCAAGCGGGGTCACGTAAATCCGAGTGATTGCCTTCAGATGTCGCAGATCCATGTGATGCCGCACGCAAAGTATCAAGCAATGTACGTGCTGGCTCATGCGCGGAACAGTACTGAGGCTCATGCATCGCTTTCTCAGGAGAGCGACTGCAGCGGCGGTAGTCGGGTGTTTCCTCGGCTCCGGCTGTTCAAGCAGCTCGGGGGTGGCCGGTGGCCCGTCGAACGTGCGGCTCGACACCGCCATCGATCCGAGCGTTTACGGCGCGACGGTATACGTCGACGGCTCGGTAGACGAGAGCATGTACGACGCGATCGTCCGCACGGTGGGCGCATCGCGCAGCCGCCGCATCAGGTTGCACCTCAGCTCAACCGGTGGTCTGACCAAGGCAGGCTTCAAGATCGTCGACTATCTCAAGCAGCTCAAACGGGATGGCTACACGATCACGACCTATGTCGACAGCACCTGCAGCAGTATGTGCATCCCGATCTTCATGCAGGGGCAGATGCGCATGGCGATGCCGAGGTCACGGTGGGTGTTCCACGATGCCTCAAACTCATCCGGCACCGATCAGCGTGACACTGCGCGGATTCTCAACATTCTCTCGGAGAGTGGTGCCGACCGCGATTTCCTCTACGACTTGATCCTGACCGATGTGTTCGTCGGTGGGCACTGGACGACCTACAGCGGCGAGCGGCTAGTGGCCGAGCAAACCAACATCGTAACCGATCTGGTAGAGCCAGCGCGCGAGCCATGAGCGCCACTGCGAAGATGGCCCTCGCGTGGATCAGGTCAGGGCCCGGATGCGCTCAGCACCCTCCCCGTCAAGCGAGATCGGCTGGGTTGATTGAAGCGCTCCCTTACCAACGCATACGGAAACGTCCGGTTCGGTGTCGCAAATCCGGCAGTCTTGCCATGATTGTGGAA
>Ga0307479_10005621_pt1 | contig 11473 bp, 9 predicted proteins | sample atmos_gasesECM4C_FD_203743 | JGI IMG/M metagenome (GOLD analysis project Ga0307479, IMG submission 203743) | Hardwood forest soil microbial communities from Morgan-Monroe State Forest, Indiana, United States - atmos_gasesECM4C_515 | ecosystem: Environmental > Terrestrial > Soil > Temperate... | reverse complement strand
CCATGCCGCCGCCATTCGACATCTTGAGTTTTGAGAAATCTATCTTCTTGAAATCAGGATGGTGCATCAACCCGTTATAGAGCGTGTTGACCGCCGGGAAGGAGTTGACCTGATACTTCATCAGCTCCTTGATGAAGCCTGGGATATCGCGCGGATTGGGGATCAGGAGATTGACGCCGCCGGCTCGCACCGCGAGCAGGAAACACGCCGTCAGCGCAAAGATGTGATAGAGCGGCAGCGCGCAGACGATGAGGATCTGATCGACATGCGGCGGCGCCGTTAGCGCAGGCTGCAGCCAGGCGTCGTTCTGCAGCACGTTGGCGAGGATGTTGCGATGAAGCAGCGTCGCTCCCTTGGAGACGCCGGTGGTGCCGCCGGTATATTGCAGGAAGGCGACGTCGTCGGGCGCCATCTTCGGCTTGTTGAACTTGATGCCGCGTCCGGCGGCAATGGCGTCATTGAAACCCGTGGCGCCCGGCAATGAATAGGCCGGCACCATCTTCTTCACGCGCCGCACCACCAGGTTGACGATGACGCCCTTCAGGCCGAGCATCTCGCCCATGCTGCCGACGACGACATGCTTGACCGCGGTGTGCCCGATCACCTGTTGCACGGTATGCGCAAAATTCTCGAGTACGACGATCGCTTCGGCGCCGCAGTCCTTGAGCTGGTGCTCCAGCTCGCGCGGGGTGTAGAGCGGATTGACGTTCACGACCGTGTAGCCCGCGCGCAGGACCGCTGCGGTCGCAATCGGATATTGCAGCACGTTCGGCATCATCAGCGCGACGCGGGCGCCCTTCTGCAGGCCCTTGCTCTGCAGATAGGCCGCAAACGCCAGCGACATCTCGTCGAGGTCGCGATAGCTGATCGACTTGTCCATGCAGATGAAAGCCTTGCGGTCCGAGAACTTGGCAAAGCTTTCTTCCAACAGCTCGACGAGCGAAGCGTATTGGGTGACGTCGATATCGGCGGGCACGCCGGGTGGATATTGCTTGAGCCAGATCCGCTCCATGGCCACTCCCCTCTGCTGAGCTTTCCCGTTTTCGGGCGGGATTGCCTGTTTTGCGCAGTATTGGGCTATCCGCCTCCCATGGCAAGCGGCGGGGGCAAGCCGGAAAGGTCGGTTGACGGGGATTGGCTAGAGCCAGCCCGATCGGGTTGAGAGCGCTTGCGGCCCCGTCAGCTGGCCGGCTTGGCGTCTGTTGACGTGTTCTTCGGCGCGGGCTTGCCCGAGGGCTTGGCGGCCGACGTTGCAGTCGGCGTTGTAGTCATCTTGGGCTTCGCCGGCTTGCTGGCGGCCGGGTCGGCCGCGGCGACGGGTTTTGCCGCCGCATCCGGCTTGGCGTTGGCATGCCTGACGGCTGGCTTTGCATCGCCTTTGGCTTCCTTGCCGGTGCTGGCGTCGGCCTTCGGCGCAGCCGCGTCGTCGGGCTTGCGAGCCGCAAGGCGCGACTTCTTTCCGCGATGCGGCTTGGCGGCTTGGGTCTGCGCGTCGGCGTCGGCGGCGACGGCCGCGATCACGCCGGTGCCGGTCCGGGTCGGACCGGTGTACACGGCAATCGGTTCGGACCGCGCCGGCGCCGCAGCCATCAGGTCCGATGGCTTGGTTAACGGCGCCTGCAACCCGGCGGCAAAGAACGTCGCGCCGGTTTCGCCGCTGCTCGGCGAGCCCGCGGCGTTGCTGGCGACACTGTCCTCGTCCTCGTCGCTGGCCGGCTTGTGGTGGCGCTTGCCGCTGCACATCTCGTCGCGCAGGTTCGGCGGCGAGGCGTCGATCGGCACCAGATTGTTGACCGTGCCGAGCGAGGGTTTCAGCCACGCCAGCGTATTGCCGGAAAAGCCGCGATCCAACATTTGCGCGGCGCGCACCGCGCGCATGGTGCCGGACGATGCGCCGAGCACCACCGCGATCAGGCGGTGGCCGTCGCGCGTGGCGGAGGCGACCAGATTGTAGCCCGACGCGCAGATGAATCCGGTCTTGAAGCCGTCGGCGCCGGGATAGCGTCCGATCAGCTTGTTGAAGTTCTGCGTGATCCTGCGGCCGAACCGGATCGAGGGGATGTGGACGAAATATTCGTATTCGGGCAGGTCGTGAATGATGGCGCGCGCGAGGATCGCAAGATCGCGCGCCGAGGTGATCTGGCCGTCGGCGGGCAGGCCGTTCGGATTGACGTAGCTCGTCTGCGTCATGCCGAGCGTTTGCGCGCTATCGTTCATCATCGCCGAAAAGCCGTCGATCGAACCGCCGACGCCTTCGGCGAGCACCACGGCCATGTCGTTGGCCGATTTCACCAGCATCATCTTCAGCGCGTTGTCGACGGTGACCTGGGTACCCGGACGGAAGCCCATCTTCGACGGCGATTGCGAAGCCGCCGTCGGCGACACCGTGAGCAGCGTATCGAGCGTGACCTTGCCGTCCTTCACCGCCTTCAGCGTGACATAGGCCGTCATCATCTTGGTCACCGAGGCGGGATACCACGGTATCGTGGCGTTCTCGGCCTCCAGAACCTTGCCACTATCGGCTTCGATCAACAGACGCGCCTCGGCATGCGCAAGCCGCGGCGCGAACGTCGTGAGCACCGCGATCAGGACGATCCAGTTCAGTGGCGACTTGCCAAGCAACGGGCGAACAAGGTGCACGATTCGATTCCGGTCCTTTGAGACCCGCCTGCGAGAGGAGGTCCTCACATGATCTTCGGGTTTTGATCTTCGGGTTTCAAGCGTGTCCGGCGCCGCACGCCGCGGCGGTTCGCGAACCTATACCGACGCGACGATCCAGAACAGAGGCCTCGCGATTAATTCATCGGCCAATTCAACGGCGAATCGGGCCGAATTTCGCCGAAAGTTCAAGCCTTGACGGCCTCGCTGCCGCTTTCCGGCCGCGGCACGCCTTTCAGTGCATTCTCCTGCACCATGAACTGGGCGCGCGCGAGCTCCGCGAACCGGCCGCCTCTGGCGACAAGTTCATCAAAAGTTCCGTTTTCGATCACGCGCCCGCGCTCGAAGACCAGGATGCGCGTGGCGTTGCGAATGGTCGAAAGCCGGTGCGCGATCACGAAGGTGGTGCGTCCCTTCATGACCTCGTCCAGCGCCGTGTTGACCTTGGCCTCGGTCACCGCGTCCAGCGCGCTGGTCGCCTCATCGAGGATCAGGATCGGCGGGTCTTTCAACAGCGCGCGTGCAATCGACAGCCGCTGCCGCTCGCCGCCTGACAATAGGCGCCCGCGCTCGCCGGCATTGCTATCGAAGCCGCGTTCGCTGCGCTCGATGAAGTCCAGCGCCTGCGCGCGTCCCGCCGCGAGCTTGAGCTCCTCCTCGGTGGCATCCGGCTTGCCGACGCGCAGGTTTTCGGCGATCGAGCGATCGAACAACAGCGCTTCCTGAAACACCACGCCGATGTTTCGCCGCAGCGCGGTCAGCTTCAGCCCGCGGACGTCCATGCCGTCGATCCTGATGAAACCGGATTGCGGATCGAACGCGCGGTGCAACAGCGCGATCGCGGTCGACTTGCCGGCGCCGGTCGGACCGACCAGCGCGATGGTCTGGCCCGGCAACGCGGTGAAGGAGATGTCTTCGACCGCGGGCCGCTTGCCGTCATAGGAGAACGAGACGTCCTTGAACTCGACCAGGCCCGCCAGCCGCCCGGTGTCGATCGCGTCAGGCCGGTCGCGCACCGCGGGCACGGCGTCGAGCACATTGAAGAACTCGGTCAGCCGCGGCGCCTCCATGAACACGTTGTTGACAAAGGATACCACCTGCTCGAGCTTCTGGATCAGCATGGTGGCGAAAGAGACGAACATGACGATCTCGCCGACCGACGTCAGGCCCTGTGCGTGCAGCGCGATGCCGACGGTGAAGATCGCAAGCACCGTGATCGTGGTGGACGCCCGCGTGATCACGGTGACCAGCGCCCACCACGACAATACCGGCATCTGCGCCGCCAGCAGGCTGTCGGCGACATAGCGCAGGCCCTGCACCTCGGCATCGATGCGCACGAAGCTCTGCACTAGCGCGACATTGCCGAGCGCGTCGGAGGCGCGCGCGGAGAGGTCGCTGTAGCGCTCCTCGACCTCGCTCTGCATGCCGTAGGTCTTGCGCACCACGAGCGTGGTCAGCACCGTGAACACCACGCACAGCGGGAACAAGAGGATCGCGAGCCGCCAGTTGATGTAGAGCGACAGCGGCAGCAGCACCACCACCGACAGGATTGCCGCGAAATGCTCGCGGAAGAATCCGAGCCAGAGCCGCCACAACGCGTCGGTGCCGTTCAGCATCACCTTCATCAGGCGTCCGGAATGGGTGCCGGAGTGGAAGGTCAGCGGTAGTTGCAGGATGTGCTCGAAATAGCTTGTCAGCACCGCCTGGCGCTGGCGATGCGCCAGCCGGTCGGCATGCAGCGCAACCGCCGCGCTTGCGGCAATCGTGAACAGGCCGAACCCCGCCCACGCCGCGAGCAGCGGCCACGCCGACGTATCGGCCGAAGGTTTTCCGGAGAGAACGTCGACGATGCGGCCAAACAAGACCGGCTCGGCGAATTGCGCGGCGGCCAGCAGCAGATTGGCGCCGGCGAGAATCCACCCAAGGCGCGCCTCCTTGCCGAGCAGTGCGAGGACGCGGGTATAGAGGCGAAACAGCGACATGCGGTCCAAAACCTTCAAAGCCCGGCCGGCCGGACGAGCATGGAGCCGCATTCTAATCAGGGATTGGATCGGTTGATCAAGCCGACGCGGCTACCGGTCGATCTAGGCGGCCATGTCCTAGACGGCTATGTCGCGCTTCGGCCCGGAACGGTCAGTGGCATTCGGCCGCGGGAACCCAATATAGCTTGAGGGGATTAACGTACGAGCGGCCGCCCGGCCCTTGTTATGGAGGATATTGCGATGTTTGCCCGAAAAGGTGTGTTTTCATTTGTTGGCCGCGCCGCCGCGATTGTCGCGGTTGCGGCAATCACGTTGACGGCGGTCGAGCCGGCGGTGGCGTTCGCGGAATCGGCGCCTCGCGGTAAGGTTGTCTCAGCCGCAAGTAGTGGGGCGACCGATATTAGCGCGCGCCGCAGGGTCTATCATGGCGGCGGCGCCGCGGCGGCGGCCGCCTTTGCCGGCATTGTCGGTACTGGGCTGGCGATTGCCGCGACCCAGAATCGCCGCGCTTATGAGGACGACTACTATGGCGGTGGCCCGGTTTATTACGGGGGCGGCCCGGTCTATTACGGCGGTGCCCCGGTCTATAGCGGCAATAACGGCGATCCCGGTTATTCCGGGTATGGTTATAACGGCGATCCCGGCTACCACGCCGGCTATCGATCGGGCGTACCCACTTACAGGGGCCATCCCCTCGCGGGCTGGTAAGTCGACGCGCCTTATTTTGGTCCGCCGGTCACTGCTTCATGACCGGCGGACTTTGCATTTGTGGGTGGGCGTTAACACGCTGGCCAGGGGTTTGGATTAGTTTAGGCAGCCATGGGTGATTCGATTGAACGGCTTTATCGCGCGGTGCTCGCGGCCAAGGACCTCGATCCGGCCACGTCGCGAACCGCGCGGCTGTTCCAGCGCGGCCCAGCCAAGATGGCCAAGAAGCTGGCCGAAGAGGCGATCGAGGTCGTGATCGACGCTGTCAACGGTAATGCCGACGCGGTGGTGCGGGAAAGCGCCGACCTTCTCTATAACCTCACCGTGCTGTGGGCCTCGGCCGGCGTGCGGCCCGAAGACGTGTGGCGGGAAATGGAGCGGCGCGAGCATCTGCTCGGGATCGCCGAGAAGCTGCCGAAATCGGCCTTGAAACTGCCCAAGGCGGCCTCGCCCCGGATCGCGCGGCGACCAATTGTCGCGCTCGACGGCCGCAATCTGCGCAAGCGCCACTGAACCCATTAGCCATTCTCGCCATGGACAAATCGGTCACATGGTGGTTCATCGCGGCATGCTCAAACGAATATATGACTGGTGTATCGACGCCGCGCACAAGCCCTATGCGTTGTGGATCCTGGGAGCGGTGTCGTTCGCCGAAAGCTCCTTTTTCCCGGTACCGCCGGATGTGATGCTGATCCCGATGTCGCTGGCGCGGCCACAGCGCGCGTGGCTCTATGCCAGCGTCTGCACGGCGACGTCGGTGCTCGGCGGCATTCTCGGCTATGCCATCGGCGCACTGCTCTACGACTCGATCGGACATTGGCTGATCGAGTTCTATCACCTCGGCGACAAGGTCGAGACCTTCCGCGCGTCCTACGCGGAGTGGGGGGCTTTGATCATCATCGGCAAGGGATTGACACCGATTCCCTACAAGCTTGTGACGATCACCTCGGGCTTTGCCGGATTTAACCTCTGGCTGTTCGTGCTGTGCTCGGTGATCGCCCGGGGGGTACGCTTCTTCGCGGCAGCGATATTGCTCAATCGTTACGGCGACTGGATCAGAATCAAGATCGAGAAGCACCTCGCTTTTTGGGTCCTGCTCGGCGCGGCCGTGCTCGTGCTCGGCTTCCTCATCGTCTACTGGCTGCTTTAGAGCGCTTTCCAGAAGTCTGCCCCGGACTTGGATAGCGCGGTGGGCACCGGTTCGCTGTCCAACAAAAAGCGTCAAGATAAAAACTGGAGCCATGCAATCGGAGCGGAGGTTCTGGCTGCGACAGTGAACCGCTTTGCCGGCCGACCCGCTTCGGGTACCGTTGCCGCCATGACGGTACAGCCCGGCAACCTCACGATGCGCTCCTCGACGACCGCGGCTACCGCGGTCGCGGCGCTGTCCATGCTGGTGGTCGCATCCGGTGCCGGTTGGCCGCAGACGGCGCCGCCACAGCCTTCGCTGGGGCTGCGGGAGCAGTCGCCGCAGCCACCTGCGCCACAGGGCGAACCGGCGCGCCCGGAGAATCCGGGGCTGATCAACGAAATGGGCAAGCTGTTCGACAAGATCTTGCCGCCGTTGAAGGGTCCAAGCGAAACAATCGACGATCTCAACACGCGTGCCAAGGACGCGGCCACCGATGCAGGCAATGCGCTGTCTCGGCTCGCCAAACCGGGATCGATGGTGTCGGGGCGCGTGATATGTCCGGTAGTGGCCAACGGCACGCCGGACTGCAAGCTCGGCGCCGACAAGCTCTGCCAGAGCAAGGGCTACAAGGACGGCAAGAGCCTCAACACCGATTCCGCGCAATCCTGCTCGGCGAAAGTGCTGATCCCGGGCCGCGCCCGCAAGCCGGACGACTGCCACACCGACAACTACGTGACGACGGCGCTCTGCCAGTAGCGCTGCCGCTGGTACCGGTGGCCCCTCACTGCGTCCCGATCTCGCCGGAGATCGGCGAACCGAACAGTTCGCCGTGCTCGCCGTTGAATCGCGACATCTGCATCTGCTCGATCGGGAAATAGTCGGTCGGGCTGGTATTGATCGCGATGCCGGGCAGCAGCAATCCGAGCTGGAAATTCCTCAGGTTGGCCGCCTGCTTCATGACGTTCTCGCGTGTCAGTTCGTCGCCGCATTGTTTGAGGACCTGGACCATGGTCTGCGCGGTCGCATAGCCGTAGACGCTGAACGTGCTGGTCTTGTCGCCGTCGGGAAAATACTGGTCCATGAAGGCGGCCCATTCCTTGATGGCAGGATCGTCCTTCCAGGTCGGATCGGTGGGATCCTTGATATAGTTGCTCGAAAGCAGGCCCTTGGAGTTCTCGAGCCCGGCGGGCTTGAGCACCGAGCCCACGGAATTGGAAATGCTGGCGAGGAACAGTGTCGGCTTCCAGCCGATCTCGGCCGCTTTGCGGATCGCCTGCGCGGCAAACTTCGGCGAGGCTTCGTCGAAGAAGATGTCGGCGCCCGAAGTCTTCAACGTGACGACCTGGGAGTCCACCGTCGGCTCGGCCGGATCGTAGGGAATCTCGGCCACGATCATCCGCCTGGCTGCGTCGGCCCCGAGCCCGTCCTTCAGGCCCTTGATATAGTCGCGGCCCGAATCGTCGTTCTGGTAGAGGATGCCGATCTTGCCCTGCGGCAGGTTCTCAAGGATGTATTTCGCGTAGATGCGGCCCTCGGTCTGGTAGGTCGGCTGCCACCCCATGGTCCACGGAAAATTCTTCGGGTCGCCGAACTTGGTGGCGCCGGTGGCGACGAAAAGCTGCGGTATCTTCTTGATGTCCAGGTATTTCTGGATCGCGTTGTTGGTCGGCGTGCCGAGGCTCTGGAAGATCAGCAGCACTTCGTCGCTCTCGACGAGCTTGCGCGCCTGCTCCACGGTCTTGGGAGGGCTGAAGGCGTCGTCGTAGGAAATGAAGTTGATCTTTCGCCCGTTGATCCCGCCTTCGTCGTTGAGCTTTTTGAAGAAGGCGGCCTCGGTCCGGCCGATCAGCGCGTAGGCCGACAACGGACCGCTATAGGGCATGATGTTGCCGATCTTGATCTCGGTATCGGAGGCGCCGGGGTCGTATTTCTTTTCCGCCGCGGCGGAATTGACGCCCGCCGAAATTGCCAGCAGCAACGACGCGAGCAGAATGATGCATCTCTGCGCCATCTCAACCTCCCCTTGGATACTGCCGGCTGTTTGCCGATCTCGTGCGATTTCTTGGGCAGTCTATGGTTCGGTCGCCAAGCGAGTCCAGCGGATTGACCCGGCGCGGTCGGAATTATCGAGTTTGGCGGGACCGATTTTCGTCGCGAGCCGTCTGGCTGCGCTGGCCGCGCGCCGCGCCAGAACTTCATAACGGGGCCGCGGCGCGATTGCTTTCTTGGTATGATGTCTGGCATTCTTAAGAGAAGCATCCCGTATCCCGGAATAAGCAGAAGGAATTCCAGCCCATGTCGATGCCCGCCTTGTTCAAGGGCCGTCTATCCATTCCCGTGATCGGTGCGCCGCTGTTCATCATTTCCGTGCCGGATCTCGTGATCGCGCAATGCAAGGCTGGCGTGGTCGGAAGTTTTCCGGCGCTGAACGCGCGCCCGCCCGAGCTGCTCGATGAATGGCTGGGGCGGATCAAGCAAGAGCTCGCGGCCTATGACGAGGCACATCCCGAACGGCCATCGGCGCCGTTCGCGGTCAACCAGATCGTTCACAAATCGAACAACCGGCTCGAGCAGGATCTGGCGCTGTGCGAGAAGCACAAGGTGCCGATGATCATCACTTCGCTGGGGGCGCGCGAAGAGCTCAATCAGGCCGCGCATCGCTGGGGCGGCATCGTTTTCCACGACGTCATCAACCAGAAATTCGCGCACAAGGCGATCGAGAAGGGCGCGGACGGGCTGATCCTGGTCTCGGCCGGCGCCGGCGGCCATGCCGGGGTGATCTCGCCGCTCGCCTTTGTGGCCGAGACGCGGCAGTGGTTCGACGGGCCGATCGCGCTGTCGGGTGCGATTGCCAATGGCCGCGCCATCCGGGCGGCACGGATCCTCGGCGCGGACTTCGCCTATGTCGGCTCGGCCTTCATCGCGACCAGGGAGGCCAATGCAGTGGAGGCCTACAAGCGGATGATCACGGCCGCCGGTGCCGAGGACATCGTCTACTCCAACCTCTTCACCGGCGTGCACGGCAATTACCTGAAGCCGTCGATCGTCGCGGCCGGCATGGACCCCGACAATCTGCCGACCTCCGATCCCTCGAAGATGAGTTTCGGCACCGATGCCTCCGGCGAGCGCAGCAAGCCGAAGGCCTGGAAGGAAATATGGGGAAGCGGCCAAGGCGTCGGCAGCGTCGGCAGCATCATGCCGGCGGCCGAGTTGATTGCGCGGTTCAAGAAGGAATACGACGAAGCCTTAGATCCGCCGCTGTGAGGCGGACCATCGGGCGGACGGTTGCCCGTCACGCCCGATGGGACCCCCATCAATGCCTATTCAAGCTCGATCGGTTGATACTTTCCGCCTTCGTCGATCGCGGTTCCCCAGATCTTGTGCGAAGCCTGGTGTTCCGAGCGGCCAAAACTGAGGGAAGTACCAAGACCAAGATCGAGATTGCGCGTGTTCTCGAGAACGTCGATCAGCCTTTCAGTATCGAGCTGAGGACCTGTCTTCTGCATGGCCCGGATCAGGACGTTGGCGGCAATGTAGCCTTCGAGCGACACGTAGTCCGGCTGCTCGCCGGGAAAATACTTGGCAAGCGCGTTCTTGTATTCGAGGACGGCGCTCGAATAGCCGCTCACCGCCGGCACCACCTGTGTCACGATGACGCCGTTGGCATAGCGCGGTCCGAGCAGCATCAGTTCCTCGGCGAGCGAGGAGCTGCCGACGAACGACACGTTGGTGTAGATCATTCCGGGGAACAGATCCCGCGTCTTCTCGATGAACTTGGCGGCGGCCCGATAGGTTGCGACCATGACCACCGCTCTGATCGCGAGCTTCTGCGTTCTCAGCTGATTGACCGCGTCGTCGACATCAACGGTATTGCGCGTGTAGCCGAGCCGCAGAATGCCGGCGTCGCCGACGCCGAGCGACCGGAACGCCTTGGAGACGCCCGCAAAGCCGGCATCGCCATAGGCATCCTGCTGGGCGAACACGGCGATCTGTCTCGGCTGCAGCCGGCGCAGCTTGACCAGATAGTGCACGACGGCGTCGGTTTCCTCGGCGTAGCTCGCACGGTAGTTGAAGATGTAGCGATCGGGCGGATCGTTGCGCAGGAGATTGGCGCCGGTGAAGGCACCGAAGAACAATGTCCGCCGCTCGAGAGCGTAGGGTATTCCGACGGCTGCGGTCGGAGTTCCCACGTTTCCGATGAAGCCGAAGACCTGCTCCTTTTCATAGAGCTGCTTCATGGCGTCCAAGGTTCGCCCCGGCTCGTAACCATCGTCCGCCGAGACCAGCTTGAGCGACCGGCCGTCGACGCCGCCGTTGTCGTTGGCCCGACTGAACGCGGTGTCGATCCCCAGCTTCATCTGATGCCCGAGTTCCTTGGCGGGGCCGGAAAACGGTCCCACGATCCCGAACTTGATCTCGTTGGCGGTTACGCCGCGCGCGGTTGAGGTGAGAGTTGCCGGCGCCGGCAGAGGCGCCGCGGGGGCGGTGGCGGCGGTGGCCGAGGAAGGCGCGATCACGCCGGCCAGCGACGGCGACGATGGCGGCGGCGATGTCCCGGCGAGCGAGGTTTCGAGATCGGCAAGCTGGCGCTCCGCCAATCTGCAATCGACCCGGCCTGCCGATACGGCATTGCGGCCGTCCGCGACATAGCGGTCGAGCAGCCGCGAAAGATCGTCACGCTCGGCCTCGTTGGACGAGGCTTCCCTGATCACGGCCTGGAACTTGTCGGCGATCGATTGAACCCTGGGGCGGGCGATATCCCCGCATGCCGACGCCGAGCCGATGATTGGTCCGACGCGGCCCGCCAGGTCGCGCACGATATTCGCATTGTCGGCGGCTGACGCACCCGCGGCACACGCGAGCAATGCGCCAAAAAACACCGCCATCAAGCGCGGTCGCGAGCTCCGCGCCACGGTCATATTGGACCTGAAATCAGACATGGTCGCTGCTCCGTAATCTATCGTTTCAACTATGGAGATCTTTCGGCGGCGTA
>Ga0307479_10005619_pt1 | contig 11474 bp, 9 predicted proteins | sample atmos_gasesECM4C_FD_203743 | JGI IMG/M metagenome (GOLD analysis project Ga0307479, IMG submission 203743) | Hardwood forest soil microbial communities from Morgan-Monroe State Forest, Indiana, United States - atmos_gasesECM4C_515 | ecosystem: Environmental > Terrestrial > Soil > Temperate... | reverse complement strand
GTCGAGGAGGGCATGCCCCACCTGCACGGCGGCGGCGGGATCGACGGCGACCTCTAGCCGCCGCTCAGCTGCACGGCCCCCCGCACTGCCGCGCCGCCCCGGAGTTGGGGTCGAGCATGAGCGACGACTCGTCCACCGCCTCGAACGACGACGCGGGGATGGTCTTGAGCTCGGCGATCAGCGCGTCCGGCCAGCGCGAGTCCTGGGTGCCCTGGAAGAACCAGTTGCTGCCATTGTCGGCAAGAATCAGGCCGTAGTGCTTCATGCCCTCGATGATGGTCTGCGCCGCCGCGCTGTAGCCCGACTCGGAGAACGACGCCTGCAGTCGGAAGCGCTCGCCCATCGGCGGGAACATCGGTCCGGTGGTGCCCGCCTGGTGCCGCGCCGGCCAGACGAAGGCGTTCTGCGTGTGCACCATGGTGAAACGGATGGCGTGGTCGACGTGGCCGGCGAGCACCTCGTCGTAGCTCAGCAGTCCGGGCGTGATGGGCAGTCCTGCGGCGTCGGCGCTGGTCCATCCCGCCGGGCGCAGCGCGTCGGAGGTGAGCGGGAACACCGCGCCTGAGCCACCGCTGTAGGGCGCCGCGGCGATGCGCGCCTGCCAGATCTCGTACAGCGTGCAGGTGTCCCTGTTGACGGTGAGCGCATGGTCGTCACCACCGTCGTTGGGCGTGCCCTCGATCTTCAGGTCGGCGCCCACCGGGTAGGGTCCCGGATCGCTTTCGGACGCGTACATGAACTGGACCGTGCCGGTGGCGTGCGTGCTGTCGACAACGTTGACCGGCATGCCGTACGGGTAGGCGCCGAAGTCGGGATGCAGCTTGAGTGCGGCGCTGCCCGAGACGGCGAGGTAGAGCGGGCCCTTGGGGTCGAGCGGGAGGCTGGAGATGTCGGCGTGCCAGACGCTGTCGGTGGGAAGCAGGTTGCACGTCGTGCCCGGCACCACGTTGGCGCGCGCGCCGAGCGGGGTGGCGATCGAAAGCAGGGCGCAGCAGGCGGCCGCGGTGACGGCGATGCGGCGGGGGCGCGTGATCATGCGTTCGTCCCTTCCTCTATGAACGTGCCGACCCGCAAGAATGAGTCTACAGGTCGGGGAGCAGTCCCACGGTGGCCTCGATCGGGCCCGCGCCGTCGTCGCCGTGGCGCGCCCAGTAGCGCGAGAAGCAGCCGTCGAAGCTCCAGATCCTGCCGCCGTGCGAGGCGACGGGTCGGTCGCTGTGGTGCGGAGTGTGGCCGTGCACGACGCGTGTCGCCGCGAAGTGGTCGAGGTGCGCGTCGAGTCGCTGCTCGTTGTGGAAGGTGCGGCGTCCCACCGTGTACCAGAACACGTCCCAGGCGCCGCGCGGGGTGGCCAGCATCTCGCGCGCCCTGGCGTTGACGTCCTCGACGGTGGCGCCGAGCCGCGCGTAGGCGTCGTCGTCGCAGTGCTGAACGAGTGTTCCGTCGGTGAGCCGCAGCATCAGCGGCAGCTCGCGCAGCCAGGCTTCGAGCTGCGCGTCCTCGGCGACCTCGCGCAGATCGGCCCAGTCGCCGCGACGCCACAGCCAGATGTCGGCGAGCGACGCGCGACCGGTGTCGAGCACCGTCGGCGGCGTCCAGCCGGTGCGCACCTCTTCGAGCACGCAGAGCAGCAGCAGGTCGTGGTTGCCCAGCACCGACTGCGCGTTCCTGCGACCACGCGCGATGCGCGCAGCGGTCGCTCCTCCCGCCTCTCCCGGCGGACCGCCCTGGAAGAAGTCGCCGACGAACACCGTGTCGACGCCGTCCTGCGGGTACGGCTCCAGCGCGGAGGCGAGGCGCTCGGCGTCGCCCTGGACGTCGCCGACGATCAGCAGCGGTCGAGCCATGGCGGCTCGGAGCATACCCCGCCGCCGCGTGGCTCCCGGCGAGGCGGCGCTACGACTTAGGCGTCTCCGCTGCCCCCGCCGGAGTCGCGGTCTTGCGGCGGCTGACGCCGGCGCCCACCTCCTTGGCGGCCGCCGTCTGGCGAGCGATCACCGGGACGATGCGCCGCGTGCGCGCGACCATGGTGGCGGCGCGGACCAGCTGGCGGGAGACCATGCGCGGCCCCGGTCCGCCGGGCAGCTCCTTGCGGCGCAGCGAGCGGTCGACGTCGAACAGCTCCAGCACGTCCTCATCGAACCGGGTGGAGTGCTGGCGCCAGTCGTCGAGGTCCATGTCGGTGAAGGCACGGCGCTGCTTCTGCAGGTCGCGGACGATGCGGCCCACGATGCGGTGCGCCTCGCGGAAGGCGACGCCCTTGACCACCAGGTAGTCGGCGACGTCGGTGGCCATCAGTGACGGGTCGCTGGCAGCGATACGCATCGCCTCGGTGTCGAAGCGCAGCACCTTGACCACGTCGGTGAGGATGGCGACCGTCTGCATGGCGACGTCGACGGCGTCGAAGAACGGTTGCTTGTCCTCCTGCAGGTCGCGGTTGTAGGCGAGCGGCAGTCCCTTGAGCGTGGTGAGCAGCGCGACGAGGTCACCGATGGTGCGACCCGCGCGGCCGCGGGCCAGCTCCAGCACGTCGGGGTTCTTCTTCTGCGGCATCAGAGAGGAGCCGGTGGCGTAGGCGTCGGGCAGCTCTGCGAAGCCGAACTCGCTCGTCGTCCACAGCACGATCTCCTCGCTGAGTCGCGAGATGTGCACCATCAGCAGCGCGCACGCGGCGGTGATCTCGACGGCGAAGTCGCGGTCGCTGACGGCGTCGAGGCTGTTGGCGCTGATCGCCTCGAAGCCCAGCTCCTCGGCGACCATGCGGCGGTCGATGGGCAGCGTCGTCCCGGCCAGCGCGCCGCTGCCAAGCGGCAGCACGTTGCAGCGGTCGTGGGCGTCCTCGAAGCGCTCCACGTCGCGCTGCAGCATCTCGACGTAGGCGAGCAGGTGGTGGGCGACGCTCACCACCTGTGCCCGCTGCATGTGCGTGTAGCCGGGCATCACCGCGTGGCGGTGCTCGTCGGCCCGGCGCCACAGCGCCTCCTGCAGCGAGGCGATGGCCAGCATCAGCTCGCGGCAGACGCGCTTGCCGTAGAGGCGCAGGTCGGTGGCGACCTGGTCGTTGCGGCTGCGCGCCGTGTGCAGCTTGCCCGCGACCTCGCCGATCTTCTCGCCGAGGCGCCGCTCCACCGCGGTGTGGATATCTTCGTCGCCGGGGTCGACAGGAAACTCGTTGCGGTCCAGCTCGCGCTTGATCTCGCGCAGGCCGCGGTCGATGGCGGCGTGCTCCTCGCGGGTGAGCACGCCGATGTGGCGCAGCATGCGCGCGTGCGCCTGGGAGCCGGCGATGTCGTCCGGGTAGAGGCGGCGGTCGATGGCGATGCTGGTGGTGTACTCCTCGACGCGGCGCGCGGTCTTGGAGCCGAGACGTCCCGACCACACCTTGTCGGCACGCGCCGCGCCGTTCTCGTCAGGAGCGTCCGGAACTGCCGCGTCGCCGGCCGCGGCGCGGCGCGCGCCCGCAGCGACGGTGCTGTCGTGTGCAGCCTCCTTGGCCTGGTCGTCCTCGGTGCGCCGCTGCGCTCGCTTCTCGGCGCGCGACGGCTTGGGCGGGCGGGCGCTGCTCAGCGGGGCGTCGCCGTCGCCCGCCTCGGCGCCGACGATGCGGATGCCCCTAGCCACGCGGCGCCTCGCGGGGCGCCTGCAGCCGCTCCAGCTTGTCGGGAAGCAGCCGCCGCGACGCCTCGCCAAGCGCCCCCTGCACCGTCGTCTGGGTGCGCAGCGGAAGGCCGAACAATTCGATGAAGCCGCGTGCCGCGGTGTGCGAGAAGGAGTCCTGGGCGCGGTCGTAGGTGGCCAGGTCGTGGCGGTACAGCGACTGCGGACCCTTGCGTCCCACCACGCGGATCGAGCCACGCTGCAGGCGCAGCCGCACTTCACCGGTGACGAACTCCTGCGTCGAGCGCACGAAGCCCCACAGGTCGTGGCGTAGGGCGCTGAACCACAGGCCGTCGTAGACCAGCCGCGCCCACTCGTCGGCGACGACGCGCTTGAACTTCATGACGTCGCGCGACAGCGTCAGCGCTTCCATGGCGTCGTGCGCCGCGAAGAGGATCGCAGCGCCGGGCGCTTCGTAGATCTCGCGCGACTTGATGCCGACCAGCCGGTTCTCCACGTGGTCGACGCGGCCGACACCGTTCTCGCCGCCCACCTTGTTGAGGTGCTCGACGAGGTCGTGGCCCTGCATGGTCTCGCCGTCGACGGCGACGGGGATGCCGTGCTCGAAGCGGACCTCCAGCATGACGCCGTCCGGCGGCGCCTGCTGCGGATCGACGGTCCAGGCGAACACGTCGCGCGGCGGCTCCTCCCACGGGTCTTCGAGGACGCCGCTCTCGATGCTGCGTCCCCACAGGTTGGCGTCGACGCTGTACGGCGACTCGACGGTCACCGGCACCTCGATGCCGTGCTCCGCGGCGTAGCGCAATTCGTCGGGACGGCCCATGTCCCAATCGCGGACGGGCGCGACCACCTGCAGATCAGGAGCAAGCGCGGCCACGGCGACGTCGAAGCGCACCTGGTCGTTGCCCTTGCCGGTGCAGCCGTGGGCCACCGCTTTGGCGCCCTCCTCGCGGGCCAGGTCGACGAGCAGCTTGGCGATGAGCGGGCGTCCCAGCGCGGTGGCCAGCGGGTACACGCCCTCGTAGAGCGCGCCGGCCATCAGCGACGGGAAGGCGAAGTTCTCGACGAACAGCTTGCGGGCGTCGACGACGTACGCGGCGGTTGCGCCGGTGCGCAATGCCCGCTCCTGGGCGACGCGCAGGTCCCTGGCCTCGCCGAGGTCGATGCTCAGGGCGACGACCTCGTAGCCGAGCTGGTCGGTCATCCAGCGGATCGCCACCGAGGTGTCGAGGCCGCCGCTGTAGGCCAGGATGCATTTCTGCCGTTCCGTCAAACGCGTGCTCCCGAGATGGTCTCCAAGCGCTTGTGCAGCCGCCGCGCGGCCTCGGCGCCACGGGCCACCACCAGCACGGTGTCGTCGCCGGCGACGGTCCCCGCCACCTCCTCGAAGTGTGCCTGATCGAGCGCGGCGGCGACCAGTGGCGCGGTGCTGGGACGGGTGCGGATGACGCCGAGGTGGCCGACGAACTCGATGCCGCGCACGTGTTCGCGGACCGCGCTGCGCAGGCGTGTCGACGTGCCGGTGGGGTCGGCGTCCGCTGCGGTGGCGACGTAGCGCAGCCCGTCGCCATCGGGGATGCGCATCAGCGCCAGCTCGCGCACATCGCGCGACACCGTCGCCTGGGTGACGTCGAGGCGCAGCCCGCGCAGCGCGTCGACCAGCTCGTCCTGGGTGCGGATGGGGTGGGCGCGCACCAAGTCGAGGATGGCGCGATGGCGCTCGGCCTTGGATGGCGCGCGTGACGCGCGGGCGGCCGTGGCCATGGCGGGGCTCACGCGCCTCCCTCGGTCATCGCCAGGTCGATGGCCGCGCCGATGCGGCGCACCGCCTCGTTCGCCTGCTCGATGCTCAATATCAGCGGCGGCACCATGCGCAGCACGCGGTCGCCGACCCCGTTGACGATCACGCCGGTCTCCAGCCCGGCGCGGACGACGCGCTGCGCGATGGGCTCCGACAGGACTGCCGCGACCATCAACCCGCGGCCGCGCACCGACTCGATGGGCCTGCCGTCGTCGCGCAGCTGCATCAACCCGCGACGCAGCACGCCGCCGACGCGCTCGGCGTTTCCGATCAGGCCCTGGCGGTCGATCTCGCGCATCACCGCGGTGCCGACCGCCGTGGCCAGCGGGTTGCCGCCGAAGGTGCAGCCGTGGTCGCCGGGCTCCAGCACGTCGGCGCGCGGCGCGGCGAGCACCGCACCGATGGGCACGCCGCCGCCGAGCCCCTTGGCCACCGTCATGATGTCCGGCGTGACTCCGGCGTGCTGGTGCGCCCACCACGCGCCGGTGCGGCCCATGCCGGTCTGCACCTCGTCGAGGATGAGCAGCAGGTCGTGCTCGTCGCACAGCTTGCGCAACGCCTGCAGGGTCTCGTCGCGCATCGGGACGACGCCGCTCTCGCCCTGCAGCGGCTCCATCATCACCGCGACGGTGCCGTCGTCGATGGCGTCGCGCACCGCGTCGACGTCGTCGTAGTCAACGTGCACGAAGCCTTCAGGCATGGGCAAGAAAGGCTGCTGGTAGCGGGGCGTCCCCGTCGCCGCCACCGTTGCCAGGGTGCGGCCATGAAACGCGTTGTGGGCGACGATGATCCCGTACGCGCCGTTGCGCTTGTGTCCCCACTTGCGAGCGATCTTGATCGCCGCCTCGTTGGCCTCGGCGCCGCTGTTGCAGAAGAACACGCGCGAGCGGAAGCTCGACTCCACCAGCAGGCGGGCCAGCTCGATCTGCGGCAGCGTGTAGTATAGGTTGCTGGTGTGGATCAGCTCCGACGCCTGCTGCTCCAGCGCCGCGCGCACCGCGGGCGCCGCGTGGCCGAGCACGTTGACCGCGATGCCGCCGACCAGGTCGATGTGCTCGCGACCCTCGGTGTCGGTGACCATCACCCCGCTGCCACGCACCAGCGCGACCGGCTGGCGGCCGTAGGTGTGCATGACGTACGTCGATTCGTCCTGCTGGATCTGCTGCAGCGGCGTCACCACCGACTCCGATGTGCTCATGCGGGTTGTGCCTCCAGCGCGGGACGCCGCAGCATCGTGCCCACGCCCGACTCGGTGAGCAGCTCGAGCAGCAGCGAGTGGGGGACGCGCCCGTCGATGATGTGCACCGCCTCGGTGCCGTCGAGGGCGCGCAGCGCCGCCATCACCTTGGGGATCATGCCGCCGGCGATCACCCCGGCGGCAATCAGCCGCTGGGCGCGCTCGGCGTCGAGCTCGCTGATCAGCGTGCCATCGGCGTCGCGCACGCCGTCGACGTCGGTGAGCAGCATCAGCTTGGTGGCGCGCAGGGCCACGGCCAGCTCCGCCGCCACCGAGTCGGCGTTGACGTTGTACGCCTGCCCGTCGTAGCCGAGACCGATCGACGCCACCACCGGGATGCGTCCCTGGTCGAGCAGCGCCTCGATGGGCTCGGCGTTGACCTGGACCACGTCGCCGACGTAGCCGAGGTCCTCACCGCCCTCCGCGGCGCGCGGCTTGACCAGCAGCGAGGGACCGTCCTCACCCGACATGCCGAACGCCTCGCCGCCGAGCCGGTTGATCGTCGACACAAGCTCGGGACCGATCTTGCCGGTGAGCACCATCTTGGCCAGCTCCATGGTCTGCGCGTCGGTGACCCGCAGGCCGTTGACGAAGCGGGTCTCGATGCCCACCTTCTTCTGCCAGGCGCTGATCGCGGGACCGCCGCCGTGCACCAGCACGGGACGCATGCCGACGAAGCGCATCAGCACCACGTCCTGCAGCACCGGCTCGGGATCGCCGGACTCGATGGCCGCGCCACCCAGCTTGATGACCACGGTGTGTCCGAAGAAGCGCTTGATGTAGGGCAGCGCCTCGACGAGCACCCCCGCGCGGCGGATGCGTTCCTCGATGCTCTCCACGGGCATGGGCGTGTGCTCCGTCATGTGGTGTAGTCGGCGTTGATGCGGACGTAGTCGGCGGACAGGTCGCAGCCCCAGGCGTGCGCCGCGAAGTCGCCGGCGCCGAGGTGCACGTCGATCTCGATGCGCGACTGGGCGAAGACATTGCGGATGCGCTCTGTGTTGGCAACAACGGGCGAGCCGTTCTCGAAGACGGGCACGCCGCCGATGCCCACGTGCAGCCGGTCGAGGGGGAAGTGCGCGCCGCTCCGGCCCAGCGCGGCGACGATGCGCCCCCAGTTGGGGTCGCAGCCGTGGATCGCCGTCTTCACCAGTGGGCTGCCCGCCACGGTGCGGGCGGCTGCACGCGCGGCGTCGCGCGACTCGGCGCCCTGCACGCTGACGCGGAAGTGCTTGGTGGCGCCCTCCGCGTCGGCGACCAGCTGCTCGGCGAGGTCGTCGCAGACCTGCAGCACCGCCGCCTCCAGCGCCGCGATCTCCGCCGAGCCCTCGGCGAACGGCTCACCGCCTGCGACCCCGTTGGCGAGCAGCAGGACGGTGTCGTTGGTCGAGGTGTCGCCGTCGACGGTCACGCAGTTGAAGGTCTCGTCGGCGACGCGCGACAGCAGCGGCTGCAGTGCGCCGGCCGCGACGGGCGCGTCGGTGGTGACCACCGCGAGCAAGGTCGCCATGTCGGGATGGATCATCCCCGCGCCTTTGGCCATGCCGCCGACGGCGTAGCGGCGGCCGCCCGCCTCGAAGACGGTGCTGGCCTCCTTGGCGACGGTGTCGGTGGTCATGATGGCGCGCGCCGCATGCGCATCACCGTCGGCGGACAACGCCGCGGCTGCAGCGCGAATCCCGCCGACGACGCGGTCCATGGGCATCGGGCGGCCGATCACGCCGGTGCTGCAGACCAGCACCTGCGCGGGATCGAGGTCGCAGGCGTCGCCGGTCGCCTTGCACATCAGCAGCGCGTCCTTGAAGCCCTGCGCACCGGTGCAGGCGTTGGCGTTGCCGCTGTTGAGCACCACCGCCTGCACCCCGGGACGGCGCAGCGACAGCTGCGAGATGACCACCGGCGCCGCCTTGACGATGTTGCGGGTGAAGACGCCGGCGACCTGGCACGGCACCTCGCTGCCCACCACCGCGACGTCGAGCCGCTCGGTGTCGCCGTCGCCGCGGATGTGCGCCGCCGCAGAACCGGCGACGAAGCCACGCGGCGCGCAGACTCCCTGCTTCGGCTGCGCTGAGACCGCCACGCTGGGCTGCTGCAGGCTCATGGCCATGCCGGGTGCAGCGGCAGTCCCGCCGTCTCGTCGAAGCCGAAGCGCAGGTTGAGCGCCTGCACGCCCTGCCCGGCCGCGCCCTTGAGCAGGTTGTCGATGGCGCAGGTGACCACGCAGGTGCCGTCCTGTTCGGACACGTTCAGCGCGGCGAGGTTGGTGCTCCACACGCTCTTGGTCGCCGGCGGTTTGGCGTCGTAGCGCAGGAACGGGCTGCGCGTGCAGAACTCGACGTAGAGGTCGCGGACCTGCGCGACGCTCACCCCGTCGAGCGGGCGCAGGTACACGGTGGCGAGGATGCCGCGCGTCATCGGGATGAGATGCGGCACGAAGGTGAGGTGCACGTCGCCGCCCGCGGCGTTGCGCATCTCCTGCAGCATCTCGGCCTTGTGGCGGTGTCCCTCGACGCCGTAGGCGTGCACCGATTCGTTGACCTCGGCGAAGTGGACGCCGAGATTCGGCGACCGGCCCGCGCCACTGACGCCGCTCTTGCAGTCGGCCACGACGTCCTTCTCGACGGCGCCCGCGTGCAGCGCTGGGACGGTGGCGAGCAAGGCCGCGGTGGGATAGCAGCCGGGCGCGGCGATGAGGTCGGCGTCGGCGAGGTTGACGCCGGGGAGCTCGGGCAGCGCGTACACGGCCTCGCCGCAGAGGTCGGGCGCGGGATGGGTGACCTGGTACCAGCGCTCGTACTCGGCGACGTCGCGGAGGCGGAAGTCCGCGCTCATGTCGACGATCACCGCGCCGCCACGCAGCCATTCCTGCGCACGCGCCGCGCCCACGGTGTGCGGCAGCGCGGTGAAGACGACGTCCACCGAGGACGGGTCGAGCGACTCCTCGACCACCAGCTCGACCTCGCTGCCGGGAACGACGTCGGAGAAACGCCGTCCCACCGCGGCGCGGGCCACCATGTGCCTCAGGCTGATCCCCGGATGGCGCGACAGCAGCGCGACGCACTGCATCCCGATGTACCCGGTGGCGCCGACGACGGCGGCTCGGAGCGGTTCTCGTCGGGTCATGGGTGCACAGTGTGCCGCTCCGGCCGCACATCGCGAACACCGAGGAGGCGATGCCGCGCCCGCTCGATGTTCACCGCCGCCCCCACCAGCGAGAGGTGAGTGAAGGCCTGGGGATAGTTGCCGAGCAGCTCACCGGTGGCCGGCTCGGCCTCCTCGCTGAACAGGCCGAGGGGAGCGGCGAAGCAGAGCATGCGCTCGAAGAGTCGCTGCGCCTCTTCCAGCTCACCCATGTGGGCATAGGCATCCGCCAGCCAGAAGGAGCAGGTGAGGAAGGCGCCCTCCTCGCCGTCGAGACCATCGTCGGTCTCGCCGGTGCGGTAGCGCATCACCAGTTTATGGGCTCCCAGCCGGCGCCCGATCGTCTCCACCGTGCTGCGCAGACGGGGGTCGTCGTCGCGGAGGAAGCGCACCTGAGCCATGCGCAGAATCGCCGCATCGAGGGTGTCGCCACCGAGCGTCATGGTGAACGCCCCCAGCTTTGCATTCCATCCCTGCTCGATGACGCGACGCTGGATCTCGCGACGAGCCGCCCGCCAGCGCGCGGCATCGTGGGGCAGCTGATATCGCGTGGCGATGCGCAGTCCGCGGTCGACCGCAACCCAGCACATCATCTTGCTGTAGGTGAAATGCTGCGGCTCGCCACGTATCTCCCAGATCGAGCGGTCGGGCAGCTGCCAGTCGGCGATGGCGAGCTCGACGACCTCGGCCACCCGCGCCCACAGCTCCTCGGAGATGTGCCCGCCGTACCGCGCGTACAGGTAGACGCTGTCGAGTGCCTCACCGTAGACGTCGAGCTGCAGCTGCTGCGCCGCCGCGTTGCCGATGCGCACCGGCGCGCTGCCGCGGTATCCGCGGAGATGATCGAGAGCGATCTCACCCTCGACGCGGCCGCCGTCGACCGAGTAGAGGTTGTCGGGTCGCGACCCTTGCGGCCGGCGTCCGAGACCGGTCAGCCAGTGGAAGAAGCTCTCCGCCTCGGCGGTCATGCCCAGCTGGAAGAAGGCGTAGAGCGTGAATGACGCGTCGCGCAGCCAGGTGAATCGGTAGTCCCAGTTGCGCGGCCCGCCGATCTGTTCCGGAAGGCTGCTGGTGGGGGCCGCGATGATGGCACCGGTGGGCGCGTAGGTCATCAGCTTGAGTGCCAGTGCGGAGCGCTCGACCGGCTGCGTGTACGGGCCGCGGTAGCTGATCCTGCCGGCCCATCGCCACCAGTACTCCTGGGTCTCCCGCAGCAGCCTGCGCGCCTCGTCGACCGACCAGTTCTCGGCGGGACACTCACCGGAGGGAGAGGTCATCAGCAGGTAGGCGACGGCTTCGTCGGTGGTCGCCGTGATCTCCGACGTGGCCGCCTCGATCGGTTGGGTGCAGACGATGCAGAGGTGGAGGTCGCCGGTGTCACCGTGCAGGCGGTGGTCGTGCACGCTGAGGGTGTCCGCCGGCGCGCGCGCGTAGTCGAGCCTCGGCACTATCGCGTTGCGCAGCACCACCTCGCCACCGAGGCACTGCACCAGCCGCACCAGCCGCGGCGCCGGGCCGAGCTCTGCGTGCCGGTGCACCGTCTCCCAGTGGACCGGCATGAAGTCGGTGATCTGCACCAGCCCGGTGCTGGTGTAGGCAATGGTGTCGAGGATGTTGGTCTGGTCTCGGTAGCGCTGGCAGATGTTGGTCGCGCCCTTGGCCTCGAGCTGCCAGTAG
>Ga0307479_10005617_pt1 | contig 11474 bp, 6 predicted proteins | sample atmos_gasesECM4C_FD_203743 | JGI IMG/M metagenome (GOLD analysis project Ga0307479, IMG submission 203743) | Hardwood forest soil microbial communities from Morgan-Monroe State Forest, Indiana, United States - atmos_gasesECM4C_515 | ecosystem: Environmental > Terrestrial > Soil > Temperate... | reverse complement strand
TCGAGCATTTTCTCGCCCTGCGCCAACTCCTCCGGCTCAGGGGCCTTCGCGAGGATCTCGCCGCGCGGTGGGATCGCCAGGTGGCCACCCTGGGCACTCCCCATGCGAGCGAAATGGGAGAAGAAATCGAGAAAACGCTGATGCAGTATTGCGACTCCATCGAAGACTGCCTGGACTGGCAGGAGCACATGTGGCTTCCGCTGCAACGGCAGCTCAAAGACATCGGCTTCCGATGGGATAAATTCCTTGCCGAACAGCCTGCGGTAGTTGGCTCCGATGGCGAGCTTGCGCGCATCCACCTCGCGGTGACGCATGCTCTGCTACCCATCTTGGATTCCCGCCTCAAGAAGCTGAAGCTGCTCCAACTGGAGGAAGAATTCCGCGATCTCAAGGGCCGGCTGAAACTTGCTGCCCGCGTCGCGAAGGCCTCCAAGTTGATCGGACAGCTCTTGGCGGCGGTGACCGACGAGGATTCCAATCGCTATCGCGAAGCGTACGAACGCCTCCTGGAATTGAAGAGCAAACAAGCGGACCTCGACCTGCGTCGCGCGCTGCTCGCAAAGCTCGAGACCGCTGCACCCGCTTGGTCGGCCGCCATTCGCAATCGCACCGGCGTGCATGGCCGAGGCGAGCCGCCGCGCGATGCCGCTTCCGCTTGGACCTGGCGCCAGCTAAACGATGAGCTTGATCGCCGCGCCAGCGTCTCACTCGAAGTCCTGCAAGCCAAGAGCGAAAAATTGCGCGAGCAATTGCGTCGCGCGACCGTCGAACTCATCGATAAGCGCTCTTGGGCTTCACAAGCGCGCCGCACCTCCTCTCCGCAGCGCCAGGCGCTTGTCGGCTGGCTCGACACCATTCGTCGCATCGGCAAGGGTCACGGAATCCGCGTCTCCCTTTTGCGTGCGGAAGCGGCAAGGAAAATGAGCGAATGCCGTGGGGCCGTTCCCGTCTGGGTCATGCCGCTTTCGCGCGTGGTCGAAAACTTTGACCCGCATACTACCCGTTTCGACGTTGTCGTCATTGATGAAGCCAGTCAGAGCGACGTGATGGCTCTGGTCGCACTGTACCTGGGCAAGACCGTGCTCGTTGTCGGCGACCACGAGCAAGTCAGTCCGTCGGCCGTCGGTCAAGATTTGGGCGTGATTCAGAACCTCATCTTCCAGTACCTCCGCGGAATCCCGAACTCCGATCTCTACGATGGGCAAATCTCAATCTATGATCTCGCACGCCAGTCGTTCGGCGGCACCACCTGCCTGGTCGAACATTTCCGGTGCGTTCCGGAGATCATCCAATTCAGCAACATGGTTTCCTACGACGGCCGCATCAAGCCCTTGCGCGACGCCAGCCGCGTCCACCTGCGGCCGCACACCATTGCGCATCGCGTTTCTGGGTCCAGCCGCGACGGCAAGATCAATCGCCAGGAAGCCCTGACCGTCGCCTCGCTCCTCGCCGCCGCAATGGAGCAGCCCGAATACAAAAAGAATGACGCGGGCCAGCCTCTGAGTTTCGGAGTCGTTTCTCTGGTTGGCGACGAGCAAGCCATCGAAATCGACAATTTGATCCGCGCGCACGTCTCGCCCGACCGCTACGAACTCCATCGCGTGCTGTGCGGAAACGCCGCGCAATTCCAAGGCGACGAGCGCGACGTGGTCTTCATTTCCCTGGTCGACACCGCCGAGCGCGGTTCCCTTTCGCTGCGCGATCAGGAACTCTTCAAGCAGCGTTTTAATGTCGCCGCTAGCCGGGCCCGCGACCAAATGTGGATCGTTCACTCCCTCACCCCGCACAACGACTTGAAAGCGGACGACCTTCGCCGGCAATTGATTGAGCATGCGGAAGACCCCGCGCGTCTCATGCGCGCGTTGGAAGAGAAAGAAAAACGCACGCAATCGAACTTCGAGCGAGAAGTCATGAAACGTCTCGCCGCGGCGGGCTACCGCGTCACGCCGCACTGGAAGATTGGAACTTTCCGCATCGATCTGGTCGTCGAGGGCGACGCCAAGCGCTTAGCCATCGAATGCGACGGCGACCGCTATCACCCGCTCGAGAAGCTTCCCGAAGACATGGACCGCCAGTCCGTGCTCGAACGCATGGGTTGGATCTTCACCCGCATCCGCAGCTCCGAGTTTCTCCGCAACCCCGCTCGCGCCATGAAGCCTGTCTTCGAAAAATTGGAGACGCTGGAGATTCCGCCCGCCGGTGACGCCACCGACGAGGAGCGAGCGAGGCACACTTCCCACGAGGTGATCGACCGCGTCGTCCGCCGCGCCGAGGAGCTTCGCAAGAATTGGTCGAAAACCAATGAAGCAGGCGCTCGTTCATCTCCCCGAGCCTCGGCGGCTGTCACGCGCTAGCTGTTTCACGTCGGCGTCGCCGACGCGAAAATTATTTCCACAACTTTGGCAGACTCCTGCCGTTGCTGAGATACAGACTCCGTAGATCGAAGGTGACCACTCATCGGTCCGACCGTATGTACCTCTGCATCTTGGAGTTAGCTCGGCCCTAGCCCTTGAGCTTGTGCTCCGTGCTTGGCATGAGATATGCACATACACTCGTTGCGGGCTGCTTGGTCGAACCCTCCCATTTCCCCCAAGTCTCCTGATTCCGCAAGGAATCATAGAGCTGGACCCCGTAGCCCGCGCCAAATCTTCCAAATCCAGCCAACCTGCTGTTCCGCCACAAAAGCTTCGCCGTCTGTTCGCCAAAACCTAAGGGGATTCGCAAGCTGCTCCTGTACATAGCTCAGAAAATGGCCGGAACGAAGTCTTGTCGAACGGAGCCAAGCAACTAATCCCGCCGAACGGGGTTGAGGGTTGACATCACTCAGGAAAGTTACGACAGTGGACGCTCGCACGGCGCCAAAATCGTGTGGCGGCTAGAACGTTCGGGCCGAATCATGAAATTGAATAAACACGGACAAGCTGGGCCCAACATCGCCGGACTCACGTCTCAAGTGCAACGGGCCGAGATGAAATTAATCTTGGCCGGCGCGTGGCCGGCGCTCAAGCCGTTGCCGGTATTCAAGTATGAAACAGATGAGTATCGCGCCTCCATTGATTTCGACAAGACGCGCGGAGAGTGGGTCTGTCGCAAAACATCTTTGCCGTCCAACAAGGTTCAGGAACTCCGTGGTGGATTGACAGAAATAACCATGGCGTTGCCCCATGGTCAAGCAGAAGTGTTCACCGAAAATGTCGCGGCAGAACTGCAAGATCAAGAATTGGACAAGGACGCCAATCGTCGTCTCCAGGCCATTCTTGAGTGGAAAAAGAATTACGAGAACGGCGCACTCTATTCTGAACTGCAGGCCTATCTTTCCGAAAGCCAGCAAGATGAAATCCAGGACAGCATCCGCCTGTCTCTTACTGCTCGGCAGCTTCAGTTCAACCCGAAGAATGTTGCCTTCGTCTTTGACGCACTTTCGAAGGCCGGCGGCAGGCTGGCAACACTCGTTGAAATCGCGCAGCGGAATAAGGCGGAGCAGGAAGCGGACGCACAGCCACAAGGGGAAGCAGCCGCACTCGACGATTCGGCGGTCGGTTCCGATGCGGAAATTTCAATCGGCGACTTTCCGCAGACCCTAAAGGCCAGCTTTCCATCGCAACGCGCAAAAAACTTCGCGCGCGAACCAATGAAGACCTTTATTCCCGAGCTAACGGAAGGCTTAACGCCGGCGCCTGTTGAGAATCTCATCCCCGCGACCCTCGAAAACTTCCCAACAAAGCCGATCGCAAATGTTTTCCCTGACCAAGACCAAACCTCCTGGCCAGAACTGATTGCGCTCACTGCGTCGCAAGCGTCTGAGATCGTGACGCCTGAGATTCTGGATGCCAGCCCTCTATCGCTTGCCGAAGATCTCCAGGAAAAAGTACGCCACCACACTCCAGTCGCCCGTTTTGGACCGCAAGTTCGAACAGGCAAAGTCGACTCGTCAAGGGATCGTAGCAAGGACTCGCCCTCACACTTATATGCTCTGGAAATATCCGGATTTCAGGTCGCCGCGTTAGTGGTTTTGTTCGCGGTGATCAGTCTAACCCTTGGGCTCACGGTGGGACGCGGCCCGCTCGGAAAACACCTCCCAGACGCCCAGACATCAATACTGGCGGTGGATGCCGCGTCACCGGCACTGCCGGATCGCTCAGGCGAAACGACTTCGCGAACTTCCACTCCGCCGGCGGCAAATACCCTCATTGATTCCGACAACTCCGCGGGTGCCAATAAACTCGATAACGCCGCGCGTTCCGAAGAAAAGTCCAAGGAAAGCACCCGGGACTCTGAATCTTTCGCGAAAGTCCCCTCCACAGATTCGGATTCAAATTCATCTCCGAGAATAGAATCGAAACCATCCGCTAATCCCGAAGCAAGTTCTGACCGCAATGGCTCCACCGGGCTAATCGCGCGAAACGCGCCGCCACCCGCGAGCCCCAAACCGGCACATTCACCCAAGGCTGTCGGCCCGATAAGTGGCGCGCCGAAAAATCCCGCCCCACGCAGGGTAACGCCTGCGACGGGCGCAGCGTCGCGCCCGTCACCGCCTTCCGCAATCCTTGTCACTGCCCCGGCCCATGGCGGCAAGCCGTTCAGGCTGTTTTTCCCGGAAAGACCGATCGCCGCCTCCTCTTCGTTCGCCATGACCTCGCAACTTTCTGTTCTTGTTTCTCCTGAGCCAGGACCCGCCGCGGCGCATAAACCAGCTCGATTGCAAGCTGGTGAGCTTGTCTCCTACGTTTGGCCTCGTTATCCAAGGCCGCGCGATCGATATGGGGCAGAAACCATAAAGGTCCGCACTACCATCGGACCGCTCGGCCAAGTGCTCGATATAAAGCTCGTGAGCGGCTCGATCTCTCTTCTTCCTGCTACCATGAGCGCCATGCGCCTGTGGCGTTACAACCCCACTCTCTTGGACCAAAGGCCTGTCCAAGCTCAGCAGGACGTCACCATTGAATTCCGGCCGCCACAGTATTTGGTGCACGTGCCCGCGCAGCATCCATCGCACAACTAACCGCGGTTTGCGATAACGAAGCCAAACCAGGAAATCCCCCGGTGCCTTCCATGAGAAGTGGGTCCGGTTGCCCGACGGTTTGCGAACCAGGATAGAAAGCTTTGCTGTGAGTCTCAGTGTTGGTTCTTGTCCTTGCTGTCGTCCCCGTCTTGGTCGTTGTCACGACGCTCTGCATGAACCTGCCCGCGGATTTCGCCGGCCGGGAATTTTTGCGTGTGGATATTCCCGTATGCGGTATTGGATGCCAGTGCGGCTACGACCCCGGCGAAGTCGCCGGCAGTTATGTTCTGTGCGGCGGGCCCTACCACGCCTGCCGGCCTGATTGTTCCGGTCACGCTCACCTCTCCTGAACTGTCGTCAGGGCAGGTTGGGGTTCCCGCCGGACCGTTGCCCAAATTCGAACAAAAGAACACCATGACCCCGCCGGCTACGTGCTCTTTGCCGAAATGAATGTGCGACTGCAAGACGTTGGTTAAGCCGGAATAGGTCAGTGTGTAACTGAGCGTTTGCGCGGCCTTGTCAAGAGTCAGTTTCAGCGTCGCTTGCCCCGTCGACAAGATCGCTCCGGTTTCACCTGCACCCACACCGCCCACCTCTTGGAAGCCAGAGAACTTGGCGGAATATTCCTGCGCGCGTACAGGAACTGACAACAGCAAAACCATGACAGCGGCCAGCATTGTGCCGGCCCATACATGTCGCCTCATCGAACCCTCCCTCTAAGCAGTTTTTTTGATTGCGGGGACGATCGGCGCGAATTATACACCCCGCTCGCCTGCCTCAGCTACGACATGGCAGCGCAGTGGTATCCTCCCGTCATGGATTCAGCGGCGCAAGAAAACTCGGAATCCTATCTGGGCCACCCGCCCCGGCTCGACGGCTTCCTATACTTACGATGCCTTCGGCCTCCGCGCCGAGAAGATTGTGGGCAGCCGCACCACGGACTATCTTTACGATGCCTTCGGCAACGCCTCGAATGAAGTAAACAACCTGTGCGCACCGGTCTGCATTGACACCGATTTCCTCTATTTAGGCGGCCAGCTCGTGGCGGAATATAAGGAGGGTCTCACCTACTTTGTTCACACCGACCATATCGGCTCTGCTCGCCTTGTCACAGGCCTGAACCAAACAGTCGCACAAAATCTCGATTACTTGCCTTTCGGAGAGCAGAACTCCACGGACTCGGGCATCTCCACGAACGAATTCACCGGCGACATACAGGACGCCGAATCCGACCTCGACCACGCCCAGTTCCGTCAATACTCCTCCTCCCTCGGCCGTTGGATGCACCCCGACCCCGCCGGCCTCGCCGCCGTCGACCCCACCAACCCCCAATCCTTGAATCGGTATACCTACGTCCTCAATAATCCTCTGGCGCTGATCGATCCTTCCGGGCTCAACGATTGCATTAACGGCTACATCGGCTGCAATTGCAATGAAGATGAAAGCGACTGCAGCCATGACTTCTTCGGGCCGGGCAATCCAGGAAACGGGTGTAACCCGTCGGACGTATCTTGCGTCGGAATCGGGGGCGGTATCGGAATCGGCGTCGGTATAGGGCTCGGCGGCGGTGGCAACCCGCCCCAGACCGGCGGCGGAACAAATCCGCCGATCCCCCCTCCCAACAACCCTGGTACAACCTTCCCAGGTATTCCCATCGGACAGATTGCTTGTGTCAGCGTTCCCCCAGGGGCACCGCCTATATGTCTGAGGACACCGTGGCCTGCTTGGCTCATTGCACTAGTAGCTGGTGGCGGAGCCAGTGTTGCTGTAGTCCCAGCAGTCGCTAGCGCACTGGACAACAGAGCAAATGCCCTCGCCCAAGCAATCAACAACACCCGCGTTCAGTCGCTCGGGAACCCTTGCACCGTCGTAGCATGGTATGGCACATCAGCGGCTCTTGGATTTGGCGGCGGTGCCGTTGCCGGTGGAGAGGCGGCAGGGGTGGGTTCCGCAGTCGCGGAGGCGTCAGCGCCCTATTGGCCCACCGCATTTAGCTGGCTGTATCGACAGGCGATGAATGGCTTCCCAGTCATTCGATTTCTGACCGGCGCTTACAACAAGACAACAGCCGCGGTGCAGACTGGCTGCAATGCGCTTCAGTAGTGGCATATGACCCAGGAGATGGCAGAACCGAACGCGAGAAAGCCTTGGTCGGCCTGTCCCAATTGCTCGACAGACCTCAGGCGGGGCGTTAGGACTGGCCCTCCATACGACCGTTGCCCTTTCTGTGGCACACCCATTATGCCCGCGTCGTGGCAACGTATCCCTTGGGTCACTCTTGGCTTCCTTCTTGCGTTCGTGTTTCCCGCCTCGCTAGGCCTAGGGTTCTGGGACGCATTTTTGGTAGGCCTTTTCCTGTTGTTTCCGGCCACCGTTTTTGCCTACATTGTGGTTTTCACAACCTTGCCGCCCAGATATGTCAGGAGAGACGAAGCTGTGACGACTCTTTTTCGACGATGAGGCCCCTTGGGCAACAGCAGGAAGCACTATGTCGACGAAGAGCGCCGCCTGCGGCGTCGGGTGTGGGGTGACACGTCACCCCTAAAAGGGTGCTGCACAGCAACCTTGGTTGCTGTATAGGAACCATCCAGAAATCAGCGGCTTACAAAATCTGCGGCGCTGCAGAGCGCCGCGCGGTTCCTATACGGAAACTTGTTGAAAACAAAGCGCGGCGGCTAAAAGAAAAAACCGTCACGCCGGGTGCCACAGCCTTCGGCTGTAAGGCTGCGGGTTTTGAATTTCCCTAAGCGATGCCGGGGCCGCTACTCCGCTCTCCCCTTCTCCAATTCCCAAAACGGGACAAAAAAACTCTTGACAAGAACTAACCACATGGTACAATATCGCATGAAATACTCCACCAGCCCCCTAACTCCTTTCCCTCCCACATTTTCGGGAAAAACCGCCTGTAAAAAGAATCGGAGGTGCGAAAAATCGCAATAGAGCGCACGCGATTCCCCTATCCCCCTTTAAAATCAACACTTGTAAAAGTGTGTGAAAACAAAGGACTTTAAGTACCTCTAGAATGAACACTTATGCAAAAAAGGGGGGGAGGGGGGATGTATTGTTAACTAGATTTCTGATCGCCCGACTCAGTGCTCTCTGTGCCTCTGTGGCAGATCCCGCCTAATTCCGAAGGTCACACAAAACACCCGGAGTGGGGGGGTATCACCGATCGAGTTTTCTGGGGGACGCTGGGTTTTACCGGGGAGGCCTTCTGAAGCCGTCAACTAACGACCGCGCGCCCAGAGCCTCGAAGGGAGCATTTTCTGCGAACGCTCGACCGTTAACTGCTTCACGGCCGCCGGTCGCGGCGGTCGTCGGGAGCGGCGGCGATTCCCATGCGGCGAAGTTCGTCGAAGTAATACTTGCGATAGAGCACGTCCCACTCTTCGCTGCCCTCGAGGATTTCTTTTTTCTGAGAAGTGATGCGCTTGCGCACTTCCGCGTCGGCTTTCTCTTCCTCTTTCAGCGTGGCGGTCAGAATCTGCACGATCTGCTGGCGGATGGTGTCGCGGTCTTCGACAAATTCCACATCGTCGCTGGAGACCAGCACATCGGTAATCTGATGCGACAACCGAACCACTTTTTCTCGCGTAAGTCTCATCGCCGGACACCCGGCTCTGCGCTTCGCACAGTGCTCCAGGATGGCATCACCGCAGCACCAGCTTGCGGTCCCGCGCCAACTGTCCTTTCACCTTCTTATACATCTCCTGGTAGGAAGCGCCGGTGCGCCGCATCTCGTCCTGGTGTTGTATCAAGATTTCGCGCACCTCGTCGTTCAAGCGGTCTTCGACGGTCAGCTCTTCCGTCATGCGCTGCCGTACACGCTGCGTCACCGCCTCCGGCGCCTTGCTCTCAATCAGGTTCCCTTCGATGAGTCGCTTGATCACTTCCGAGGCCATATGGCCCACATAATCCCGAACGAGCAGCATTCCAAACGTGTCCTTTACCCAACCGCCCTTACTCAATATAAGGAAAAGCAGTTTACTGGCAGCCCCGCCAAAGTGCAACTTAGCACATTGACAGCAGCGGATTTTGCCGCCAGCGCGAGAAAATTGCGGCGCAGCCGTGAGCGCCGGTGCACAGCATTCGCTGCACGCGGCTCGGCGGGCACGACGCCGCGAGGGCGCTGGCGCATGGCGCATGGGATGTTCCACGAGCGAAACCTGCGAGCGCGGCGAGCCACGGCTGCAAGCGCGGCGAGCGAAGCCTGCGAGCGCGGCGAGCGACGGCCGCGGACCGCGGCATTGCGAGAATGGGCTCGCAAGCGCAGGAAGGTGCGCGAAAAATCTCCACGCGTTGCTTGCGTTGACGCTCCGCGCGGCTTCCTGTACGATGAATTGCAGCGGGCGGTTAGCTCAGTTGGTTAGAGCGCCTGCCTTACAAGCAGGAGGTCGCAGGTTCGAGCCCTGCACTGCCCACCATCCGTGCGCATCACCCCACCGCGGGGACGTAGTTCAGTTGGTTAGAACGCTGCCCTGTCACTCGAAGAGTCGCGGAGGTCCTGGAGAGACGGCGTAGAACTGGGAAGTCATCGATAATCAGTTTGCGGGGGCGTAGTTCAGCTGGTTAGAACGCCTGCCTGTCACGCAGGAGGTCGCGGGTTCGAGTCCCGTCGCTCCCGCCAAAATTACATGATTTTTGCGTACTACCCGCAGGGCGCTGCCTAAGAGCGGCAGAACCGGGCTCTCACGGCCAAATGGAACTGAGATTCCTGACACGCGGCGCGGCAGCACCTACGAGATTTGCCAGCGCAGAGTTCAACCCACAATCGAAGCGACTTCCACAGAAAGCGCGTTTTCGGCCAAGTGGATTACTTCTGGATTGCCGTCAACCGGGAGCGATCGCGATCACTTCCTACAAGCCGACTCGTTACCTATCTTGAATCGCAACCTGGAAGACAGGCGAGAGCACGCTCGATTAGATCTGGGCTCTGCCGCCGTCAACGAACAGTTCGATACCGGTGACGAAACTGGAGTCATCCGAAGCCAGAAACAACGCCACCTTAGCAACTTCCTCGGGTTCTCCCATGCGTCCCATGGGAACGGTGGACACAATCCGCGCAATCACTTCTGCCGATTGCCGACTCGCCAGTGGCGTATTGATTGGACCCGGACTAACAACGTTGGAGCGGATACGACGGTCCTTCAGGTCTGTGGTCAGGTTTGCACGAAAGAGCGGATTGCAGCCTTGCTCGCGGCGTAGACGCCGAAGGCGGCAGTACCCTTAACACTCGCGACTGAACCGTTGAGAATGATAGAGCCACCATCATTGAGCAGTGGTAAGGCCTTTTGCACCGTAAACAGCGCTCCCCTCACATTGATGTTGAATAGTTTGTCGAAATGCTCTTCGGTGACGGCTCCAAAGGGAACAAATTCGCCAACTCCGGCATTGGCGAAAACAATATCGATTCGCGCCTCCAAGTTAGAGACGGTCTCGTAAAGACGATCAAGGTCAGCCAATTGGGCAACGTCTCCCTGAACTCCAGAAACGTTGGTGCCGATTGCATTCACGGCGTCGTCGAGTTCCTTCTGGTGGCGGCCCGTGATGAAGACATAGGCACCCTCTTTGACGAAAAGCTTTGCCGTAGCTAACCCAATCCCTTCTGTGCCGCCGGTGATGACAGCGACCTTACCTTCGAGCTTTTTAGGCATTGTTTTTCCCTGTTGTTGCCGAGTTCTGATGGGTGTCGAGCCACTTCCGAATATTCGAGACAGTGTCCTCGTAGAACGTATTGTAAAGACCATGCGATACGTAGCCGATATGCGGCGTGGCCAGCACGTTGTCCAGCGTCCGGAAAGGGTGATCCCGAGGCAGCGGCTCAATGTCGAATACGTCGATCGCAGCGCCGGCGATTCGCTTGTTCTTCAACATGCTGATCAAAGCTTGCTCATCGACGATGGGCCCGCGCGACGCATTGATCAACCGGGCCGTTGGCTTCATTCTCTCCAGCTCCGCAGCCCCTACTAGGCCGCGTGTGCGGCTGCTCAAGACCAAATGGATCGTCAGGATGTCGGCCTGCTCGAACAGTTGGTCCTTGGAAACCAGGATTGCGCCCGCTGCTTTGGCGGCCTCGCGCGTCAGGTTCTGGCTCCAGGCAATCAGATTCATTCGAAGAGCGCTCCCAATTCGCGCGACCTGTGATCCAATCCGCCCAAGTCCCAGAACGCCAAGCGTCTTTCCACGGAGATCCGAGCCCACTGTTCGCTGCCAGCCGCCGGATCGTACAGAGTTGCTCTCCGTCACGATATGTCGTGCGGAGGCCAAGATCAGCGCCCAGGTAAATTCGATCGTTGGGTCCGACCTATACCCCGTGTGAACCACTGCGATCCCATGATCGCCCGCGGCGGCGACGTCGACCGTCGCGTTTCCAGATCCCGTCGAAGCAATGAGCTTGAGATTGGGAAGGCGCTCAATGACGTTGCGGGGCAGCGGGGTCCGCTCGCGCATGACACAAACGACATCAAAAGGG
>Ga0307479_10005616_pt1 | contig 11475 bp, 14 predicted proteins | sample atmos_gasesECM4C_FD_203743 | JGI IMG/M metagenome (GOLD analysis project Ga0307479, IMG submission 203743) | Hardwood forest soil microbial communities from Morgan-Monroe State Forest, Indiana, United States - atmos_gasesECM4C_515 | ecosystem: Environmental > Terrestrial > Soil > Temperate... | reverse complement strand
CTCCTGCCGGTAGTGCGCGGGATCGAAGTACCAGGGCGAGGGCAGGCTGCCGACGGCAGTGGTGAGGCCCGTGTAGCCGGGATCGCGTCTGACTGAAAGTGGCCGGGTGCTCATCCAGGTCTCGATCCGGCGGCGAGCGCCGCCATTGACAAAAAGTTACGACGTCGGAGTCGGGTCATGAAGTGTAAGACTGTTATCCTACTCCCGTTCGCTTCAGGGGGTTTCCATGCTCAGGTCCGATCGCGGCTGCTCCGGCCGTCATCTTCACCTTGTCCTGGCTGCAGTCGCTCTGGCCACCGTGCCGCTCGCGGCTCTCGCGCAGACTCCCGCGGCGAGGACCCCCATCACCCACGAGAAGCTCTGGATGATGAAGCGCGTCGGCGGTCCCGTCGTGAGCCCCGATGGCAAGTGGGTGGTGTACTCCGTGCTCGAGCCTTCCTACGAGCCCGACAAGGAGGTGAGTGATCTGTGGCTGGCGGCGGCCGACGGCAAGTCACCGCCACGGCGGGTCACGCACACGCGCGCCGCCGAGAAGGGCGTCGCCTGGTCGCCCGACAGCCGCGCCGTCGTCTTTGCCACCAAGCGCGAGGGCGACGAGGTGGAGCAGATCTATCTGCTCGATCTTGCCGGCGGCGGCGAGGCGCGCCGCCTCACGAATCTCTCGACCGGCGCCGCCAATCCGCAGTGGCGGCCCGACGCCAGGGCGATCCTGTTCGAGTCCCTGGTGTACCCAGGCGCGCTCGATGACGAGGCCAACAAGAAGATCGCGGCCGAGCGCAAGGCCCGCAAATATAACGTACGGGCGTACGAGCACTTCCCGGTGCGCTACTGGAACCAATGGCTCGACGACCGGCGCCCGACCATTCTGGTGCAGTCGCTGGAGGAGGGCGCGGTCGCGAAGGACATCCTCTCGCCGACCGCGTTTGCGCGCGGTGCAGGTTTCGACGGTGCCACGCAGGGCGAGAACCCGGTGTCGCTGTCGCCGATCTGGAGCCCCGACGGCAAGGAGATCGTGTTCGTCGCGACCGCCGAGCGCTGGAACGCGGCCTTCGCCCACGTCGGCTATCACCTCTACCGGATGCCGGCGGAGGGCGGCGCGGAGCCCGAGCCGGCCACACCCGCACCCGGCAACTATGCCGAGGCTAGCTTCGCTCCGGACGGCCAATCCCTGTTCTTCAAGTACGCGATGCAGGATCAGGAGATCTATCACCAGATGCGCCTCGAGCGCCTCGCGTGGCCGGCGGGTGGCGAGCCGACACTGGTAACGCGCGACTTCGACCGCGAGATCACGGCTTTCGCGCTGACACCGGACTCGAAGAGCGTCTATCTCGTCGTTCCGGAGTCGGGGCGCGAGAACCTCTATCGCGTGCCAGGCTCAGGCGGCGTACCGGTGCGGGTCATCGCTCACGAGTTCGGCGGCTTCACCGCGCTCGCGAGTGCATGCAGGTCGCCGGCTCCGGTTCTCGTCGGGAGTTACGGGAGCTCCGTGAGCCCCGCCGAGGTGGTGCGCATCGACCCGGCGTCGGGCAAACATCTGAGCCTCACCGAAGTCAACGCCGCGGCGGCCGCGGCGATCGACTGGCAGCCGCCGCAGCATTTCTATTTCACGAGCGCCAAGGGTCGCAGCATCCATAGCATGCTCGTGACGCCGCCGGCCTTCGATCAGGCGAAGAAGTACCCGCTGCTGCTCCTCATCCACGGCGGTCCCGCGGCGCACGATTCTGATCAGATAGGGCTGCGCTGGAACTACCATCTGCTGGGGGCCCCCGGCTACGTCGTGCTGACGGTCGACTACACCGGCTCGACCAGCTTCGGCGAGAAGTTCGCTCAGGAGATCAAGCTCGATCCGCTCAAGACCCCGGGAGATGAGGTCAACCAGGCGGTCGACGAGGCGCTCAAGCGTTTTGCCTTCATCGACGGCACGCGCATGTGCGCCGCCGGGGCGAGCTACGGCGGACATCTCGTCAACTGGCTCGAGGCCACGACGACGCGCTTTCGCTGCATCGTGAGCCACGCGGGCGAAGTCGATCTCACCACGCAGTGGGGCGAGAGCGACTTCAACTACGGCCGCGAGCGCGCCAACGGCGGCCCGCCCTGGTCGGGCAATCCGATCTGGCGCGAGCAGAGCGCCATCACCTACGCGGCGAACTGGAAGACGCCGATCCTCATGAGCATCGGCGAGCGCGACTATCGAGTGCCGATCGGCAACACGCTCGAGGCCTGGAGCACGCTGCAGCGCATGCAGGTGCCGAGCCGGCTGCTCGTGTGGCCGGACGCCTGGCACTGGATCCTCAAGCCCGAGGACAGCCGGCATTTCTATGAGGAAGTGCACGCGTGGCTCGCGAAGTACCTGGCGCCGGCGGACACCGCCGGGCACTGAAGCTCACGCCGTCGCTACGGCAGGCTGTGGTCGCCTGGACCGAGCGGCCGCTGCATCAGCACCGTGTCCACCCAGCGCCCGAGCTTGAAACCGACCGAGGCGAAAGTGCCGACGTGCCTGAATCCCAAGCGGTGATGTAGCGCGATGGAGCCAACATTAGCGCTGTCGCCGATCACGGCCAGCATCTGCCGCCAGGGGCCCGCTTCGCAGCGCTCGATCAGTGTCGTCAGCAGCGCGGTGCCAAGACCCAGTCCGCCCAAGCCCTGTTCGAGGTACACCGAATCCTCGATTGTGTAGCGGTAGCCGGGGCGCGAACGGTAGGCGCCCGCGTAGGCGTAGCCCACGACCTCGCCGCGCAGCTCGGCGGCGAGATAGGGAAGACCGGCCTGGAGGACGGCGGCGCGGCGCGAGCGCAAGTCCTCGACGGCCGGCGGAACCTCTTCGAATGAAGCGAGCCCGTGCTTCACGTGGTGCGCGTAGATTCTTGCGATCGCTTCGAGGTCCGCGTCTGTTGCATCGCGGATGAGTGCCGCGATCCTCGGTCGTGGCGGACAGTCCGCCTGGGTCATCCGGCCGTGATGGCTCGTCATGCCGCCAACGGTGCAACCGCCGTGCCACCCCGTGACCGAAGCGAGGAGCAGCGAAACATGCGCTCGTTGCGCGCACCGCCGCCGGCGCGGGCGCGCGTTCCCGGAGCAACGGAGAGTCAAGCGCACCAAAGCGGTGCGAGCCGGGATTTCCGCGGACGGCACGCAATGATTTACGGTAGCGCTTCCTCAAGGGCTACACGGGGTATGACATGACACGCAAGCTGCCGTCCGCGCTATTTCTTCTGACCCTGGATGATCGGCGCCTTCTACTTCGTGGAAGGTGTTTACGGCGCGGTATACCTCGGGGCGTTCTTCCTGCTGTTCGTGGCGCAGGCCGTGCTGCTTTGGGGCACGACGCTCGCTTTGCAGCGCGTGCGGTGAGCTCTCCACGGGGCGGGAGCCCGGCCGGCGCGCGCCGCCCGGGCCCGCCCGTGGGGGAGTATCAGAGCGCCTTGGTGAGGCGACCGATGCCGTTGCGCACTTTGAGCGCGAGCAGGATGAGCATCACGCCGAAGGCGATCGCATACACCGCGAAGAGCCACAGCAGCGTCAGCGCGCCGACCGCCGGCTGCGCGATCAGCAGCACGCCGAAGATCACCGAGGCGAGACCGGCGAGGATCAGCCACACCTCACCTGCGAGCTGCTTGCGCAGCCGAATCGCCGCGATGATCTCGAGCAGCCCGGTGGCGATTGCCCAGAGGGCGACGTAGAAGACCAGCGCGATCGCCGTGGCCTGCGGGCTGTAGAAGGTGAGGGTGCCGACCACGATGCCCGTCAACCCGACGAGCAGCAGCACCCACCAGTCCTCGTGCACGCGACGTCCCGAGATGGCATGGGCGACGTTCAGGATGCCGTCGGCGAAGATCACGATGCCGAAGGCGAGCGTCAGCGAGAGCAGCGAGATGCCCGGACGTGCGAGAATCACGATTCCAAACAGGATCCAGAATAGGCCCCGAAGGACCGTCATCCACCAGTAGCGCGAGAGAATTTCCCCGATCATGTTGTCCTCCCAGCCTCGATGTGCAAGGGCACAGGCACCGGTCGTGAACGTGACAGACGTCCACATCCGCCTGCGAAGCCCGTCAAGGAATGAAGAGCCGCCGCCTCTTAATGTTAACTCACGCTTGGCAAACGGCGCGGATTCTTAAATCTTTTGCCGCATGTCGCATGCAATACCCGCCGAACTGCCCTTGCCGCTCATCGAGCGTCTGCGCGCCGAGGGCATTGCCACGCTCGAAGCCTGGGTCGCCCTCGGTCGCCGTCGCCGCCAGATCTTTGGCGTGACGCGCGCCGCGGTCGAGCAGCTCGACGCGCTCGCCAAAGCGGCGTTGAGAGTCAAACCCTAAGAGGATCCGCGCCGGCGGCGCTCAGCGCAGCCGGTCAGCACTCTCGACGGCCGCCGATACCACCGCAGCGTGGTGATGCTCGTGTGCGCCGCACAATGCTGCGATCGGCCTGCCGCCCACCCCACGAGCAGAAGTGCCTATGAAGACCTGGATCGCACTGCTGCGCGGCATCAACCTCGTCGGACGGCGCACGCTGCTGATGAAGGATCTCGCCGCGATTTTCGAGCGCGGTGGCTTTGAGTCCGTGCGCACATACATTCAAAGCGGCAACGTGGTGTTCGAGAGTGCGCGGGGCACGGCGCCGACTCTCGCTGCCGAGATCGGCGCGTTGATAGAGAAGAAATCAGGATTCAGGCCGCACGTGATCGTGCTCTCCGTGGCCGCGCTCGAGCGTGCGATCCGCGGCAACCCGTTTCCACAGGCCGACGCGGATCACAAGTCGCTGCACCTCTTCTTCTTATCGAGGCGGCCGGCGCGGCCGGATCTCGCCGCTCTCGCGCGGTTGAAGGTCGGTCGCGAGGCCTTCGAGCTCACGGGAACCGTATTTTATCTCTACACGCCCCGTGGCTTTCCGCAATGCGCCCTGCACGACAAGGTCGAGCGCTTTCTCGGAGTCGAGGCCACCGCGCGCAACTGGCGCACGGCCAATCAGCTGCTGTCGATGTCCCGGGGCCCGCTGACGTCAGGAAAGCGGAAGGAAAAATCGGTCTGAGCGCGGCGCGTAGTGCCTGTCCGGGTTGAAAGAGACGATCACTCGTGTCGCGCGTCCGATGATGTCGCTCCGGGGAACGAAGCCGAAGTAGCGGGAATCGGCGCTGTTGTCCCGGTTGTCCCCCATCATGAAGTACCTGCCGTCCGGCACGACGAGCGTCTCGAAGGAGCGGCGGGCCAGGCGGCCCGGGAGGATCATGACGTCGTGGGGTTTACCCAATCCCCCTTCACGCAGCAGCAGCGGATGCTCGGCCGCGGTCGCTGCGAGGAGTCCGCGTACGCTCTCGATATCCCGGGCGGAGTAGTGTGCCGTGTGGCCGTTGACGGTGAGCCGGTCACCCTCGACCGAGACCACATCCCCTGGTACCCCAATTACGCGCTTGACGAGCGAGGTACCGTCGACCGGCGAGTCGAATACGACGATGTCTCCGCGGGCCGGATCCTCGCCGGCGGTGAGGTGCACGCGGGTGAAGGGGATGCGCAGGCCGAACACATGCTTGTCGACCAGCACGCGGTCGCCTTCGAGGATCGTGGGATTCATCGAGCCGGTGGGTACCGTGACCCAGTCGGCCCACGCCGAACGAAAGCCGAGCATCAGGCACAGAAATAAAACCGTACTGCGGTAAGCGCGCCACCACGTACGCAGCCTCTCGAAGGTCATCGCACTCACACCACGCGCTCCCGGGGATGTCGGCAGTTCGACCGGTCAGCCCCCAGTATGTTCCAGGCACGCGCCGGATGCGCGGCCGGCGGTTGGCCGCGGGCGTCGAATCGACCCGGGCGGCGCGTGGCGCCACCGCCCGGGGCTCATCTCACGGCGCGCTCGCCGCAGCAATCGTCCCGAAGAGTCCGTTGGTCTCGCCGTTGGGACCTGCCGCGAAGTACAGGGAATCCGGGCTCGAGCCGCGGCCGCCGCCGAGGGTCAGCGTCCACAGCCCGTCGATCACCACCGGCTTGCCGTGGCCGTCCTCGAGCTCGCCGGCGAAGCGCCCGTCGTTGTCAAAGGCGTTGATGTGGCCGTTGCCGAAGTTGCCGATCAGGATCTTGCCGCTGAAGCGCCCGAACGCAAAGGAGGCCCGGGTCACGGCCCAGGGCGAGTTGAGCGGACCGCGGCTCGCGAAGCGGCGCAGCAGGTGGCCGTCGGTATCAAACACGTCGACGAAGCCGTGACCGGGGCCTGCCACGTCGTCGTGCATCTGATCGTTCTGCTTCGCATAGGTGACGAACAGATCTCCGTCGATGTTGGCGACGCCAAAGGGCGCATAGCCGGCGGGAATGTTGGGATCGACGAAGCCGCCGTCCGTGGTCGCCGCGGTGAACATTCCATTCGCACCGTTCGGGCCGAAGACATCGACTGTGGCATGGCGGAAGTTAGCGGCATAGAGCAGCAGTCCCTTGGCGCTCAGGCCGAACGCCAGACTCTTATATACGGCGCCCGCGGCCGCGGTGGGATTCGCCGAGTTATCGACCGCGAGCACCGCATCGGTGGCCGGGGTCAATCCGCCGGCCCACGCCGAGACCGTGCCGTCCTCGGTGGCGAAGATGAACGCCGCCGCAGTCTTGGTACCCGGCACGAGGAAGGAGGTCGAGGGATTCCACACGATTCCGGTCGGCGCGGCAGGGGTCGTGGCCGGCGGATTGCTGAAGTCGAAGGGCTGACAGGAGTTGGGCGCGACGCTGCCCCCGGGGAGTGGGATGGATACCTGCAAGCCGATCTTGGTGCCGTCGCCGCCGTAGAGCGTCGAGCAGCCGGTGGCGTTGTCGTTCACCCAGAAGGGACTGCCTGCAGGGCTGAAGACGATCCCCCACGCATTCTGGAGCACCGGGTCGTGCATCGCGGCGGAGCCGGGGAGGTTGCCGACGAGCGCAGTGACCACATAGGCGTTGCGGTCTGCGTGAGAGTCATCCTCATCGGCCTTGAGTGTGGCGGCACTGGCGGCGATCGCGATGACGGCCGCCGAAAGAGAGATCCGGACCAATTGACGCATGATTGCACCCTCCTGGTTTGAGCTTCGAAGGCGTCGGGCCGGGGTGAGTGCCGCGCTCGCCCGCTTGGGTTCATCGCCGGCAGAGGCAGGAACGCCCGCGCGCGTGTCATGAAGCCTTCACGTGACAGAGGGCAGGGGCCGCGGGGTCTTCGCGTCATTGAATTTTGAGCGGCCGGTCCCCATACCGCGGCTCATGGCCGAAACGCTGCATCTCGTTTGCCCGCACTGCGCGGCGACCAACCGGATTCCTTCCCCGCGCCTCACCGAGGCCCCGAAGTGCGGGCAGTGCCATCGGCCGCTCTTCACGGGACACCCGACCGAGCTCGGCTCGGGCAACTTCAGGAAGTTCATCGAGCGCAACGACCTGCCGGTCGTCGTCGACTTCTGGGCCCCCTGGTGCGGGCCTTGTCAGATGATGGCGCCGGAGTATTCGGCCGCCGCGGCCGAGCTCGAGCCCAAAGTGCGACTGGCGAAGCTCAATACCGATGCGGAGCCCACGCTCGCGGGTGAATTCGGCATCCGCGGGATTCCCACCCTGATCTGCTTCAGGGCAGGCAAGGAAGTGGCGCGCCGCTCGGGCGCGATCAGCCGCTCGGAGATCGTGCGCTGGGCGCTCGCGCAGAGCTGAGCACGAGGGCGCGCTCGTGCTCCTCCTGCCGTTAGTCGTGGCTGGACGCGCTACTCGATCAGCTTCCTGAAGCACTGCTCCCGCTGCTGGTGCTGCCTTGCGCCGCGGCTCGCGGGAACGCCGGGTGCGTGCCATCATAGCCGCCCCCAAAAGCTCAAGAGGTGACTCGTGGAAAAGCGGCAACTCATTTCCCTGTTCGCGTGCATCGCCTCCGTGCCCGCCTTCGCCGCGCTGCAGGCGGGGGCGAGTGCCCCCCAGTTCACGACGCAGGCGTCTCTGGCCGGCAAGCCGTTCACCTTCTCGCTCAAGGACGCGCTCGCCAAGGGACCAGTGGTCGTCTACTTCTATCCTGCCGCCTACACCACGGGTTGCGACCTGCAGGCCCATACCTTCGCCGTCAACAAGGACAAGTTCACCGCGGCCGGAGCCACCATCATCGGCGTGTCGCTCGACAGCATTCAGCGCCTCAATGACTTTTCGGCCGACCCCAAGTACTGCGCCGGAAAGTTTCCCACCGCCTCGGACGCCGACGGCAGCATTGCCAAGTCCTACGACCTGAAGGTGTCGGAGGGCCCGCCCGGGCTGAAGGACGTCCGCGATGTGCAGATCGGGCATGCCTTCGTCGAGCGCACGACGTTCGTGCTGACGAAGGACGGCAAGATCGCGCAGACCATCACGGGCGTCGCGCCCGACAAGAATGTCGAGCAGGCACTCGACGCCGTCGAGCACCTAGGCAAGCCGAAAACGGGCGGCTAGGAACGCGATCCGGAGGGCGAGGGAGTCATGGACGCCATGGGAGCCGAGAACCAGGTGCGGGGAGGGGAAATCCCGGTCATTCCGGCGCTAACCAACGCCATCTTCGCCGCTACCGGCACGCGCATCCGCTCGCTTCCGGTGCGTCTGAAGAACGCGTAGCCGATCTCTCCCGCCGTCGATGGAGGCAGGCGCTCGAGCGCCGCGAGGCGAGACCCGGCTCCTGGTGGCCTCCGCCGCGGCGATCCTCCTCATTACGATGGGCGCGCGGCAGTCGCTCGGCCTGTTCGTAGCTCCACTCAACCAGGCAACCGGGCTCGGCATCGTGGCGATCAGCCTCGCGATGGCGATCGGGCAGTTCGTGTGGGGGCTGGCGCAGCCGATTTTCGGCGCCGCGGCTGATCGCTTCGGTAGCCGGAGGGTGCTCATCGCCGGTGCCCTGACACTCGCGGCGGGCGCCGCCCTGACCACGGTGGTGTCGAGCGAGCTCGGACTGATCCTCGCGATCGGAGTGCTGTTCGCGGCGGGCGCGGCGGCCGGCAGCTTCTCGATTCTGATCGGCGCGACTGCGCGCCGTCTCGCCCCTGAGAAGCGGGCCTTCGCCTCCGGCATCATCAACGCGGGAGGGAGCCTCGGGCAGTTCCTGCTGGCCCCGATCAGCCAGCTCTTCATCTCGAGCCTCGGCTGGGTGGTGGCGATGTACGCGCTGGCGGCGGCGGCACTCGCGACGATTCCGCTGGCGCGGCCCCTGAGTCTATCGCCGCACGTTGACGAGCCGCCGGGCGCCTCGGGTACGGCGGTCGCCTCGAGCGGGTCCCTGCGCGAGCAGCTGCGATCGGCGGGGCGCGACCGCAGCTACTGGTGCCTGCATCTCGGGTTCTTCACCTGCGGCTTCCACATCGCTTTCCTGGTGACTCATTTGCCCGGCGAGGTGAACCTGTGCGCCCTGCCGGCGAGCGTGGCCGCAGGCTCACTCGCCATCATCGGCCTGTCGAATGTCGCCGGAAGCCTCGGGATCGGCTGGCTGGGTGGCGCATTTCGCATGAAGTGGCTGCTGTTCTATGTTTATCTCACCCGCGCCGTCGCCATCGGCGTCTACCTGATGATGCCGAGAACGCCGCTCACGTTCTACGCGTTCGCCGCAGTGCTCGGCCTGACGTGGCTCTCGACGGTGCCGCCGACCGCTGGGCTCGTGGGGAAACTCTTCGGCGTGCGCCACCTCGCGACGCTCTTCGGGCTCACGCTGCTCTCGCATCAGATCGGCGGCTTCTTCGGCGCCTGGCTCGGCGGCATGGCGCTGGTGCGCTTCGGAGACTACGGCTGGATGTGGTATGCGGACATGTCGCTGGCACTCGCCGCCGCACTGATCAACCTGCCGATCCGCGAAGCGCCGGTGGTGCGCAGGCCGGCCGCGCCGCTCGCTTCTTCCGCCTGAGTCACGACTCGCTCGCGCCGGGTCCAAGGCTTATGTTCAGTCCGGCGGGATATGTTCAATCAAGTTGCGGCGCACAACGGGAAGCCTATCCTAACGGCTGCACGAAGAAGAATTGTTAAGTCGCGAGTTGGAAATTCAGGGACGCTACGGGGAAGTGCGCTATGGACTACAGCGTCGACGAGATTCAGCCGAACGTCTGGCGTGTGAGCATCGGGACAGTCACCCGCATCGTTCGATTCCGCAGCGACGACATGACCTTCGCGCCCTGGGACGTCGCCAGTGCGGATGGCCAGACACTCTGGAGCGCCTCATCGCTCGCCTCGGCCTTCCGTTGGATCCAGGCGCGCACCGGCTATCCGGTCGAGGCGCTGTTCGCGCAGGCGCTGCTCGAGCGCAGCGTCGATCCGCAGTCGGATCACGGGCACGTTGCTGGCGAATCGGCGGAGGGCGACGACAAGCGAGCGTTCAGCGGTTGATCGGTCGCGCCTTACTGCAGACCGCCGCGGACCGAGGTGATGCGCTCGGTATTGAAGCCGAGCCAGTGCATGCGGCCCACGTAGCGGGCGTGCTCGACCTTGATGCAGCGATCCATGACGACCGTGAGGCCGCCCTGCTCGGCGATGCGCGCGCCTTCCTCGTTGATCACCCCGAACTGACACCACAGGCACTTGGCTTTGATCGCCACCGCGTCTGCGGCGATGGCGGGCAGGGCGTCCGGCGCGCGGAAGACATTGACGACGTCCACGGGTAGCGGCACTTCGCGCAGGCTCGCAAAGCTGCGCTCGCCGAGTATCTGCGACTCGCGCGGATTGACCGGGATCACGCGATAGCCGTGCCGCTGCAGGTAGAAGCCCACGAAGTAGCTGGCGCGCAGCGGATTATTCGATAGTCCCACGATCGCGATGGTCTTCGCTCTGAGCAGCACCTGCTGGATCGTGAGCGGATCCTGGTAGCGGGCGAGATCGAAGCGGGTCATCGCGTCCCCTCCCTGACGGCCGCGCGGGCACGCGCGAAGCCCTGCTCGAGATCCCAGATCAGATCTTCGGCGTCCTCGATGCCGACCGATAGGCGGATCGTCCCGGGTCGGACCCCGGCTGCCAGCAGCTCCTGCTCCTCGAGCTGACGGTGCGTGGTGCTCGCCGGGTGGATGACGAGGCTCTTGGCGTCGCCGACGTTCGCGAGATGCGACCAGAGCGTCAAGCCACGAATGAATTCCTCCCCGGCGGTGCGGCCGCCGCGGATATCGAACGAGAATACGGAGCCGGCGCCGCGCGGCAGGTACTTCTCGACGAGCGAGCGGTAGCGGCTGCCCGCGAGGCCGGGGTAGGTCACCTGCGAAGCGAGCTCGTGTGACTCGAGGTAGCGGGCGATCCGGCCGGCATTCTCGACGTGGCGCGCCATGCGCAGCGACAGCGTCTCGAGCCCCTGCAGGAACAGGAACGCATTGAAGGGGCTCAGGCAGCCGCCGAGATCGCGCAGCGTCTCGGCCCGCAGCTTCATCAGATAGCCGTAGGTGCCGAAGGTCTCGTGGAACTCCAGGCCGTGATAAGCGGGGGAGGGATCGGCAATCACCGGGAAGCGGCCGTTCGACCAGTTGAACTGCCCCGAATCCACCACTACGCCGCCGATACTCGTGCCGTGGCC
>Ga0307479_10005615_pt1 | contig 11477 bp, 10 predicted proteins | sample atmos_gasesECM4C_FD_203743 | JGI IMG/M metagenome (GOLD analysis project Ga0307479, IMG submission 203743) | Hardwood forest soil microbial communities from Morgan-Monroe State Forest, Indiana, United States - atmos_gasesECM4C_515 | ecosystem: Environmental > Terrestrial > Soil > Temperate... | reverse complement strand
GTCGAGGCCGGCGAGATGTTCGTCTTTCATCTGCCGCGCGAATTCCAGGCTCACATCCTGCACCGCCATGCTGTACTGTTTCTCTTCGTCGATGTTGAAGCCCAGCTTGCGCATTTCGCCGGCGTAGTTGGGGTCAGGCTGAAAGTGGAAGATGCCCGCGCCTTCGCCGTTATTGAGGAAACCTTCGCATTCGATCTTACCGGCGTCGCGCGCGAGGGTAAAGTGAACGTCCTGACGTCCGGCCTTGGAGAAATCGACGCCTGGGAAGGAGCTCATGGGCCAGTCGGATTCGTGGTTGGAGTTTCCGCCGCGGTGGTGCTCGATCAGTGAGAACTCAACCTTGCCCGCTTCGTCGGAGTGGCGGATCGTCCAGTCTCCACTGCGAACATCTGCCGCGCGATTCTTGATGACCGCGAACAGCAAGCAGAAGCCGAACACGATGAAAGCGAAAGAGCGAGTCAGTCTCATAAAGTCTCCTCTTAAAGATCAGCGGAAGAATCCAGAATTCCAGCCTGCTTGAGGTGAATCAATTTCTCCAGACTCAGATTCTGGAATCCGTGTTTGCGAGCTCTTTCGATGAACTCGGGCGTGATGCCCTGAATGCGGGCGCTGACTACCCCGTCGACGCTGAACTTGAATCCCGCCGCCTGCAGGGCTTTGATGTATTCCGGCGTGACTCCCTGAATGCGCATGGAAACGAATTCTTCGGCAGTTGGCTTAAGTCCCAGCGCACGAATCTCGCGAATGTACTCCGGCGTGACGCCCTGGATGCGCATGCCCACGAGTTCGTCGGCGTTGGGCTGCAATCCCTGCTCGTGCATGCCGCGCACATACTCCGGCGTGACGCCTTGAATCCGCATGGAGATGAGTTGATCGACGCCAGGCTGAATCCCGGCGTCCTTCAAGCCGCGCACGTAGTCCGGTGTGACGCCCTGGATGCGCATCGACATGATCTGATCTGCATTTGGATTGAGACCAAGAGCACGGATCTCGCGAATGTATTCTGGAGTCACACCCTGGATGCGCATGCCGACAAGTTCGTCAGCCGTAGGATGGAATCCCTGTTCGTGTAGTCCGCGGACGTACTCCGGCGTCACGCCCTGAATCTTCATGGCGATGAGCTGGTCGACCGTGACATCGCCAATCCCGGCCGCCTTCATGCCGTCGATGAAGGAGCCGCTTGGCGCCGGCTGAGGTGTGGCCTGTGGCGCGGGCGCTGGTGTCGCATGCAGGCGCGCGGGGGAAGGCTTGGCAGGTGTGGCAGTGGGAGCTGGGGTTGACTGCTCATCCACAACTGCGCGAGCAAAGTGCGCCAGAGAAATTTGACTGGCATGCACGATGGGTTTCGGGTAAGCAATTCCGAGCAGGGCGTTCCCCGCTACCAGCGCGGCGGTAAGGCAAAGCAGGCCGCCGGCAAGTCCGATGCTGCGGGTGTCAGCGCCAATCGCCTTCAGGCCCAGGACGCGGAAGATGCGCTCTGTTAGCGGACCACGGTTCGCCGCCATCGCCAGAGCGGGCGCGGTTCGCCACTCTTCCATCAGAGTGAGAGCGCGGGCGTACTCGACAGCGTTGCCGCACAGCGAGATGGCAACATCGTCGCAGCAGTGCTCGCGTTCGGCGCGGATGCGCTTATTTAGCCACCAGACGGCCGGGTGATAGAAGAGCAAAGTCTCAACCGCGATCTGGAAAACATTCACGAAGGGATCGAGCCGTTGAATGTGCGCCAACTCGTGCACGATCACCAATCGCAGTTGCTCCTCGGACAATCCGGTGAGAGCTGTCACCGGCAACAGCACAATGGGACGAAACCAGCCGATAACCGCCGGAGCCTGCAGCCATGCGCATTCGCAGTAGCGGATAGCGCGATTCAATCCAAGCTGGCGTTGTAGCGTTTGGCAAGTCTCAAGCAGTCGCGCGTTCACCCTGTCGGATTGTCTGCGACGCTCGCGTTCGAGCAGCAGGAATCCGCCAGCGGAGCGAAGACTGAAGAACGCAACCCCAAGCAGCCACGCTTCCACCAGCCAGGGAAGAGTATCGAGCGACGGTGAGAGGCGCGAGACTCCGCCTGCGGATCTTGCGATCACATTGAGCGAAGCTGTCGGCTGTGCTTCTGCCACAGGAGCATTTGTCGAAGATGCTCCACCAAAAGAGGATGTCAGAAGAAAGAACGTAGCTACCGGCGCGGCCAGCATCAGCAACAGCGCCCCGACAGCCGGCACGTAGCGCGCCGACGCTCGCCGGCATACCGCCATCAAAACCGCGGCCAGCGCCGCCACCGCTGTGCCTTGCCACAGAAAATGCAGCAAGGTCCAGCCCAGGGAATGCATTGCGCTCGGAGAAAGCCAATTGGTCAGCGTGGTCATCGCCGGCTCCTTTCGTGTTCGCCAGACTCGTACTGGTTAAGCAGGCGGCGCAGTTCTTCAATTTCTTCGCGCGAAGCTTTGCGGCCGGCCATGGCATGCATCATAAGCTGGCTGGCGGAGCCTTCGAAGACGCGCTGCAGCATGTCCCCGGCCAGATGGCGCTTGGTCTGCTCGGCCGGCAGGCATGCTTCATAGACGTGCGCCCGCTGGGTTTCGTTTCGCCGCACCGTACCTTTCGCCGTCATAATTTGCAAAAATTTCAGCACGCTCGTGTAACCCATGGCCCGTTTTTCTTTCAGGGCATCATGCACTTCCCTGACAGTGGAGGGGCCGCGGGTCCAGAGAACGCGGAGAATCTCAAGCTCCGACGCGGTCGGTTTCTGCGGAGGCTGCTTCATGGAATGAAACCGTACTACGAAAGTATTCGTAGTGTCAACGAAAATCTTCGTAGGACGAAGAGAATTTTCGCCAGTTCGTTAGCGAATCGAGTAGAAACGGATATAAACGGATAAGCTCCTGGGATACGTCGCGACGGAGAAGGGCCGCGCAGGCAGCTTCGTTCTGCAACACAGCAGCACCATGACGCGGGGCACGCCGCAATTGAATATTACGGTTGTGCCGGACTCCGGAACCGGGCAACTGGAGGGAATTGCCGGGACGTTGACCATCAAGATCGATCAGGGGAAACATTCGTACGAGTTCGATTACACGCTGCCGGGAACACCGTAATTGACGGGTATGAGGTTGGATCAGGACGGAACGTGACTTTTCCTGCGTACAGCCCGGGTGGTGAAGACGCATGTGGAGGGCCGTTCGAGTAAGTGAAACAGAGTCTCAGATTGCTCTTTAAGAGCGATTGACCGGGAGCCGACGCCGTGGCATACTCTCGCGCGTAAACGTATGGCCTCCTATTTCCAATTGATGGAACTACTAGCTAAGGGAATTCATACCGGCGCCGGAGGGGATAATCAGTCTACGACCACCTGCGCCTATTACACGCTAACTCATACGCTCTACATTACGAGCCAGAAGAATTGGTCCTACGACGAGGTTTTGGTAGCGGAGGGGGCAGCTCCTACGAAAAATGTTTTCGACGGGCGAAAGAAGCTGAATATGAATCAAGATCATCCCCACATAAGGACGTGGCTTGTCAACTTCGGGAGAGGGCTTCCCGATGGGAAAATGCGCAAGTTCTTCGCCAAGTTTGAGAAAGAGTTGGTCTTCATTAAGGTAGTAATGGACCAGGACCTGTTCTGGATCGGCAAGGAAAAGACAGGCTTTCACGGAGAAAGTAGAGTCATCCGGCATCTGCTTCTCAAGTATCTTCGGAATATTCCGGACGACACGGATGAAAAGACTGGTGAAGGGGCGAACGCCGGAGTGGACCTTCTCTCGGAGAGGTGGTCGCGGGAAAAAGTGGATGCGCTGGAGGCAAAATTCAAGGAGCTTTTCAGCGCCGGGGAATTGCATTTCGGATCAAGCCAGGGGGCGTGCGCCTATTGCATGAACTATATGACTCACATGGGTATTAAGTTTGGGTCGGAGCAGCAGGTAAACAAGAACCGTGATGATGATTGGAAGAATCCGATCACGATGACTGCGACGAGAGGCAGGGCCTACCCCGAGGGACCCGTAACGCAGGGGCTCTACGCGCCCAGAACTGCCCTGGATCAAAAACAGGCGAAAGCGACCGCGAAAGCTGAGGCGATAGCACAGGCGGCGAAAGCACAGCCAATGAGCGATCACTAAGCCCGGCCGAGCCAGCTTGAGGCAACGCACTGGCGCTCCCCAGAAAGCCAGCCCATATCCCTTTCGACCCGGGCGAGACAAAACGCAGGCTCCTCATGGAGGCCTGCGTGCGTTTGAGGTTTAGGCTCGAAGCTAAAGGCGTTCTTCCTATCTTACGCGATGTGCTTATCCAGCGCCTGGGCGATGGCTTCCTTTGGACGGTAGCCTACGATCTGTTCGACCACCTGCCCGCCTTTGAAGACCAGTAGCGTAGGGATGCCGGTGACTTTGTAGCGCATGGGGGTGGAGCTGTTGGCGTCGACGTCCATCTTGCCGATTTTGATCTTGCCCTGGTAGTCCTTGGCCAGCTCCTCGACGATGGGAGCGATGGCGCGGCAGGGGCCGCACCAGGTTGCCCAGAAGTCCACCAGCACGGGCTTGTCCGATTTCAAAACATCCGCGTCGAAGTTCGCATCGGTGACTTCGACAATTCCATTGCCTGCCATATCGATTCTCCTCGTTGTAACGTCGCGTTTTTCGGCGGACGCTCCCATGTCTGGAAACAACGAGCGGTCGTAGCCGGGGCCCGGACGATCTTTTAAAGCTTGAATACGATCCTAATGAAAGATCTAAGAATGCTTGGCCCATCCGGGCCAACGTTCTATCGTACCACTCACGTTTGATGCGTGGGAGCGGCCGAAGGTCGCAAAACGGACCGGAGGTCAGGATGGCTGGGCAGCAAAAAAAGCGCCCTGGACTTTTCAGTCAAGGACGCCTCGGCAGCCCTCCCCCAGAACTGCCAAACCACGAAATGGATAGTAGTGAACCACTCATTTGGTGTAAACGTCACTTTGGTAATCGCGATTTTCACGGTCGTCTAGAACGAAGAAATAAAGTTACGCGGGATGAAATGAGCGAGAGCTTTATTGCTGCTTGCGCCATGTCTGGCCGTCATCGTTGGTGACCCAGACCTCGGCGTTCGAGGTGGTTACGCTTCCGTTGGACACGTCTGGGAACTGGATGCTGATAACATCGCCGGTCAGCGCAACGCCGTCGGCAGAAGGCAGCACGCGAACCCATAAATTCCCACCGTCCAGCGTGTGATACAACGTGCCGCCGGAACCTCCGGCCCAGACTTCAGCAGCGTTTGAAGAAACCGAAAGCGCGCGGAAAATGGTGGGCGTGGGCGCCGCAGATTTCCCAGCCTGTGGCATCGATTTAGCCGTGACTTTTGCGGCGCGCTTCTTCTCGGCCTGCACGTCGGCCTGTAACTCGGCGGTCGATCCGGCGGTCGATCCGCGCCAGAGATTGGGACTCATTGTATCCACCGCAAAGTTCACATCGACCCAGGTCTTGCCACCGTCGAGCGAACGCTGCAGCACTCCACCTGCGCTGATGGTCCACCGAGGCGTGGTCTCGCCTTTCAGATTCGTATCGCTGCGTAACTCGGGGGGCGCCAGCACAACGGTGGGGGAAACCTGGTCCAATGCAGGTTTCGCTTTGCCGACACGGCCGGCCTCATCGTTCTGAAGAAGTTCATCCTTAACCTGGTTTTGTGCGGTTTGCGTCGTGACCGGAGCGGCTGATTGCATTTCGACCATCTGCGAAGCCCCTGACACTTCAGCCGTCTTGTTGGTCGTCGGCGGAACCGCATTCTGTTTCGCAGTTGGAGCTGCCGCGGGACTCGGCGGCGCGAGCGCCGACGCAAAGTCACGGCGCGACACGGGTCCACCCATTGCGGCACCAGAAGAACCTCCGGCAACTCCGCTGCCTGAACCTGTGCCGTACATAAGCTGGGAGCGCGGAAACGCTCTGTTCGCGGAAAGGGTTTTCTTGTCTGCACCGGCAGCGCCTCGAGCCACGGACTTCGTTCGGGATTCCGTTGGCTCTGCCGCCGCGACTGGCATGCGCAGTGGCTGGGAAGCCGGAGCGGCGGGAGAATTCTGCGTGTCTGCCAACTGATTCCGGGCCATAAGGCCGACGGAGATCTTTTCCTGGTGGCGTTGCCTGTATTGCAAAACTCCGACCGAGATCACAAAAGCCATTCCCGCAGCCAGCACCCCCCAGCGAAGAACCGGCACATTGAACCAGTGGCGCGCCGCTCTTCCCGACTTGGCAATTTCCGCAGCATCGCTGGCAGGCAGAGCGAGAGCAACCACCTCGCGGCAATCGCCGCAACGGGCAAGATGCTGCAACACGCTTTCTCGTTCGCGGCCGCTCAACGAGCGCTCGGCGAAAGCGGTGAGCAGATCGGCATCGGGATGCGACTCCGCGGCAGCCGACCGCAGCCGCTTCACCACGATTTTGGGCACATCCCGCATTTCAGCTCTTAGCCTTTAGCTCCGCCTCTCACAAAGCTATTCAGACCTACCCGGAACCTTCCCGCGTCCTGACCCGCACCTTCTTTTCTGAGAACGACGCCGCCTGCGTTTCTTGCACCAGACTGCGGCGAATATCCACCTGCAGATCGCGCACGTCGGCTTCCAACGCCTCTTCGGCCTGGCGGCGGCTCATGCCTTGCTGCGTCAGCGTGGCCAGAATCTTCTTGCGCAATGACTTCGCCAGCTTGTCTACCTTGCGGCTGACGGTGGATTCGTGCACTCCCAACACGCGGGCGATCTCCGCCAGGGTTCGTCCATCGAGATAATACGCCGCCAGCACCATCCGGTCTTCGCTTGACAGCGAAGCCAGAGCCGCGTCGGTGGTGGATTCCAGCCGCGAGTCCGCCGGCGCAACCGGCTCTGGCTCAGGGGCAGCGAACTGCGCTCCTTCTTCGCCCTCTTCCTCCAGGCTCACGAAACGCCTGGTGCGGCGGTAGCGATTCACAAATTCCTGCGCCAGCACCGTGCGCAGCCAGCCTTCCAACGAACCACGCCCGGTGAAGGACGAGAGTTTGGAGACTCGTTCGCCGTCGCGCATGCTGGTGCCGTAGAGTTCAGCATAGAGGCCGTCAGCGAGATCACGGGCAGCGGAATCCTCGCGCGCAATGCGCAACGCCGAGAGATAAAGTTTTTCGCGATAGCGTGTAAGAAAGATTTCCCAGGCGGAGTTGCTGCCCGCGGCGCACGCCCGGGCGAGCGCAAGTTCGTCGATGCGCAGGGTCAAAAGAAAAGCGCGAGCCTCACCTTCGCTGTTGTCAGCGGGCAGATACTTCGTAGCTACTTCGCAGAGAATTTCTGCGAAAGATTCGCGAGGAAGCCCGACTGCTTCGCAGCCGCCTTTCGCGTGCAACTCAGAAAGCAGTTCGGCGACTGCCGATTGCACCGCAACCGAAATCGGTTTAGAAGCGCGCATTAAGAAGAAGCAGACAGTACGACCGTCATTCGTGATGTTACCAATGGATTAGACGCTCGGAGAATAATTTCGCACGCAAGCCACAATTTCTTTTGCGTTCTCCCACCGTAGTCGAGATGAGTGGCGCGCTGGACGGTGCGTTCCGTGAGGTTGCCAACTGCAGCCCCCCTGGGACCCGGGATGCACCGTCCGCGGGCGGAGGGAAATTTATGCGTTCGAAAGTGATTGCGGCGAGACTGATTGCAGCGAAATTGTTTGCGGCAGTGACGGTTTCCGTGGTCGTGGCTGGAATGGTTTGCGTGAACAGGCCGGTACAAGCCGGAGAGCAGCCTTCTGTCTCCGGCTATAAAGTGCTGGAGCCGATCCGGCACGGGAGTTTAACCGTGTTCCCGGTGGTCGCTTCGAAGTCGTATTCGACCGGCGAGTTCATCACGTTGGATGAAGGCTTGCGCTCAGGCGACGTGGTCGTCACCGAATACGGCAACGTGCGCGGACTCATGCGCCGGCGCTCCACGCCCGCGGTGCAACGCGAAAGCGGCGCCGAGGTGAACCGGCTTGTGCTGGTCAACAACTCGAAGCGACCTTTGCTTCTGCTGGCCGGCGAAATCGTCACCGGAGGCAAGCAGGACCGCGTGATCGGAAAAGATCGCATCGTTCCGCCGGAAAGTGATCCCGTCGATCTTAATGTGTTCTGCGTGGAGCCCGGACGCTGGGTCGCGACCAGCGATCACTTCGGAACATCAGGCGCGTCCTATGGAGGCCCGATTAACGGGGCATTGCCCACCACGCTGATGGCGCAGCCCTCAGTACGCGCCAAAGCCATGGCCGACAAAGATCAAAACCAGGTTTGGGCGGAGGTGAGGAAGCAACAGCAGTCGATGACCGTGGAAGTAGCGGGGGCCGCTCAAGTCGCGAGTGCAGATGAAATACGCTCTACCAGTTCGTACGCTCGCGTTATGGAAAACAAAGACGTAAAGCAGAAGGTCGACGAGATTGCCGCGCCCATCCAGCACAATTACGAAAGTCTCATCAAACAACTGCGCGATCGCAAGGCGGTGGGAGTGGTGGTAGCGGTGAACGGGCGCATCATCTGGGTCGATCTTTTTGCCAGCACCGAACTGCTGGAAAAATATTGGCCCAAGCTGGTGCGCTCCTACGCGTCAGAAGCGGTGGTGACGCGCGCCAAAGGCGGCGAGGCCAGCCTGGCACAAGCCGAGGCATTCTTGTCGAACATGGAAGGACGCCGGGAAACGATCGAGAGCGAGCCGGGAGTCTACCGTCATACGGAAGTCAACGGCGACGGATTCAAGGCGTTCGCGCTAACGTCGCTGCTGCCAAAGACCGGCTTCGATGTGCACGTGGCCAAGATGGCGGAATAAAAACAGTGGCCAGGGGTCAGGGGCCAGTGGCCAGTGAAATCAAAAGCGAACTGGGTGCAGATTCGTATCAGGGCGCGGCTTCAGCTGTGCCCGAGTCTCTAGCCCCCGCGCCTGCATGCTCGGGTTTTACTGGCCACTGATCACTGGCCCCTGGCCACTGCTGTTTGATACCAACTCCGCCAAGCGCCAGAATCATTGGGCAGGCGTTGTTTCGTAATATCCCCAAGCGCCTGAAACGCCCACGCACGAGTTTGCGGATCAAGCGCAGGATCTTCGGAAAAGCTAATGAGCTGCGGAACCGCGGTTAGCCGCTGTTCATGCCTCAGCATGCCAGACTCCGCCAGACTGCAGGCCGCGCGCTCGCGCACTATCGCAGAAGGGTCGTTGTGCATCACCTCAAGAAGTACGTCGATGGTTGGCGTGGTCCCTACCAGCGCCAGCCCTTCCACGGCCCACCGGCGCGAATCTTCGTCAGCATCTTTGCGCGCGCCTTTCAGGTGCGCAGTCAGCACTTCGACCACGCGATCGGTCTCGACTCCACGGTTGCCCAGCAAACCCAACCCCCACAACGCCCAAATTTTCTGCGCGTGGTCGCGAGAGTCGGCTTTCCGCGCCAGCGAGTCCGCAGTCGCCATACTCTTGTTGAGTCCGTAGGCTGCGAGTTGCACTTCGATCGCTGAGGCACGCACGCTCGGATCGCTGGAATTGAGCGCGACCGTGGTGAGATCGCTGATTTGCGAGTCCCAGTGAAGTTTGCCGTGCCAGGCGTCGAGGCGTGCCTGGATTTCCTCGGTGGCTCCGTCGTTACGGCTCACGGCGCGCGCCAGCAGTATCTCCGCCTGCTTTTGCGGGCGCTGGCGGTCCAGATCGCGATCCGAAGATGGGGCGAGGCGCGCGGCAGATTTTTTCTGCGGCGTGAACGTGCCGGTGATTTTTCCCCATGCAGCTGCAGGCCCGCCGCCAATGGAAACCAACACGGCAGCCACAATTCCCGCCACCATTGCCAACAACTGCAGCGCACGCAGATTGCCTGCGGGACGCCGCACCTCGCCATCAGAGGCCGCAGTCAGTTGCGGCTTTGCAACGTCTGGGCCGGGACCGAGCGAGCCGTAATCCGGCGTCGCTTGCAGCCGCGGATCTCCTCCAGGAACTGGTTGCTCTGGCGTGCTTGGTTGAGATAAATCCATAGTGAGAGTCTAGGGACGGACCGGAATGGGGTAAAGTTACTTCAGGACCCGCCCAAAAGAAGTTAGATGCAAGTTTTCGCCGGGTGATATTTCCAACCGGCCACACCACATGCAGGTCCGGAAAGCCTACGGAGGAAATCATGTCGAAGAGAATTTTTATTAACTGCTGGTGGCTGGGTTCGCTCATACTGCTGGCCGCTGCTGTGGCTCTGGCTGCGGCTGGCCCGGGATATAAAGTTATCAACACTTTCAAAGTCGGCGGCGATGGCGGCTGGGATTACCTGACCGCGGACTCCGCCGCCCGCCGTCTTTATATTTCGCGAGCGACGCATGTCATCGTGCTCGATCTCGATTCGGGCAAGACCGTGGGCGACATCGCCGATACACCCGGAGTTCACGGCATCGCGCTGGTGCCGGAACTGGGACGCGGCTTTGTCAGCAACGGTCGCGAAGGAACGGTCAGCATCTTCGATATAAAGACACTCGCGACCGGCAGTAAAGTAAAGGTAGGCGATAATCCGGATGCCATCCTTTACGATCCAGCAACCAAGCGGGTGTTCACCTTCAACGGCCGCAGCCAGGATTCAACGGCGATCGACGCCACCAACGGCACGGTGCTGGGCACGATCAAGCTGGACGGCAAACCCGAGTTTGCTGCCACTGACGGCAAAGGCGAAATTTTTGTCAACATCGAAGACAAGAGCGAGTTGACGGTAATCGATCCGGCCAAACTTGCAGTTAAACAGTCATGGCCACTGGCCCCCTGCGAAGAGCCGAGCGGACTCGCGATTGATGCGAAGCATCGCCGCCTGTTCGTGGGCTGCGACAACAAAATGATGGCCGTAGTGAACGCCGATACGGGCAAGGTCCTGGCCACGCCTGCGATCGGCGACGGCGTGGACGCAACCGCGTTCGACGGCGAAACCGGCCTGGCTTTTGCCTCCTGCGGCGAAGGCGTGCTAACGGTGGTGCGCGAGGAATCGCCGGAAAAATTCAGCGTGGCGGAAAATGTCCCGACGCAACAGGGAGCGCGCACCATGGCGCTCGACACCAAGACCCACAACGTCTATGTAGTCACGGCAAAGTTCGGTCCGCCGCCCGCACCCACGGCGGACAACCCGCATCCCCGGCGCACGATCTTGCCTGACAGCTTCGTAGTCCTGGTGGTCGGCAAGTAAGAAGATTTCTTCACCACAGAGACACGGAGTCACGGAGAACACAAAAGCAAAACCAAGAATGATTTGAGGTTTTTCTCTGTGTCTCTGTGACTCTGTGGTGAATGGTTTTGGGATCTTCGCCCCAATTCTTCTCCGTTTGCCCAGCCATCTATATGGTTGAGAGGCTTCGAAAATGACGACTTCGGACGACAAGTTTTACCACGCACGGGTCACCAAACGCGTCGACTTCGCGCCCGACCTCTGGATGTTCCGCATCCAGTCGGGAGAGCACTTTAATTTTCTGCCTGGGCAATACGCCACCCTGGGCGTGGAAGAAGGCGGCAAACGCACCGAGCGGCCATACTCAAT
>Ga0307479_10005614_pt1 | contig 11479 bp, 8 predicted proteins | sample atmos_gasesECM4C_FD_203743 | JGI IMG/M metagenome (GOLD analysis project Ga0307479, IMG submission 203743) | Hardwood forest soil microbial communities from Morgan-Monroe State Forest, Indiana, United States - atmos_gasesECM4C_515 | ecosystem: Environmental > Terrestrial > Soil > Temperate... | reverse complement strand
ACTTGTAAGCAATCACCAGTCCCGCCCGGCGGAATTGAATCGCGCTGGCGTCGATGGACAGCACCTCGGCGCCGTCAGGCAACACGCCACCCACGAAATAGCGTACTCCCGAGTCCGTGATGAAATAACTCGGATTGCCGATCATCACGCCCTGGACCCGCACTGGCAGCGGACCGGGAGAGTTGAGATCGTCGGCTGCGACATACGCCACGCGATCCTCCACCGCCACCGTGCCGCGCAGATCCTCGGCAAGTGCGTGAATGCGGTTCTTCAATACCGTTCGCGACGTCCTGCCCTCCACGAGGAGCTGGCCATCGCGCAACTCGACACGCACGGCGTCGTCGGCGAGCGCCCGTCGCGCTTCCTCCACCAGGTCCGAAGTCGCCACAACGCTCACGTGTGCGTTGTCGAGATGATTGGCTGCGAGCCACTCATCGAGGCGGCGTCTGTGGGCAGCGTCGGCGACGCTGCCGTGCACCTCGAGATCGCCGTGCGCGCCACGGCCGAGATGAATCGAGCCCAACCCCTGTCCAGCCAGGGCTCGATCGAGGGCCTCCATCCTTTGGGCCGCGGCGCCTTGGGTTTGCTTCACCGCCCCACTGATCGCGGTGAGTGTCAGCGCAACCACGACGCCGCCGATCCCGATGAGGAGCAACGGCCATGCGGCCGGCTGTTTGTTGGAGTGCTGCTCCGCTCGCGCCGATGGCGGGTGCCGCAAGGTAAATTGCACGCCACCGACGTCATATTCAAGTTCGATGGCGCCGCCGTCGTAGCTCACCCTGCGCGCCGTGACGGACTGCGCGACCGCGGGTCGCAAATCGAAAACCACCATACCGGACCATTCACGCGTCAGCCGGCAGTGTCGCGCCGCGACCTCGGCGCCGCGCAACACGATGTCACAATCATCTGCGCAGCCGATGACATATTCGGCGGCAGTCAGTTCCATCGAGGCGCCATGATGCAGGCCTGACGTAATGCGCAACGTTGTCGTGAGATGTCCGAGCGCTGCTTCCCGCGCGACTTCCAGGTCGCTCGCTGGCGATACCAGTGACGCGAAGCGCCGCGCTCTTTGCAGTAGCGCTCCCCGCCGCACGGTCGCGAGCCTGGACAACCAGTCGGTAACGATGGAGTTGAAACTCGCGACCGATTCCACGGCGTGCCCTCCTGACCCTCAACGCTGGACGATGCGCGGAGTCAACATAAACAGGTGCTCCATGTGGGATTTCTCCTTCTGCCGGTGCCGGAACAATGCACCCAGCACGGGAATCGACGACAATCCGGGAATGCCGACGTTGGTGACATTACGGACATCGCTCTTGTAGCCCCCGATCAGAAGACTCTCGCCTTCGTTGATGAAGGCCTGCGTCGTGATGGTCGTACGCTGAACCACCGGGAGCGTGCCCACGTTCTGCTGAGTAATGCCCCCGTCCTCGATGCGCACGGCCAGCTTGATCTGCGTGTGTCCGTCCTCGGTGACGAGCAGTGGCGTCACTCGCAATGATGTGCCCGCGGAGATGTTGTACAACCCGACATCCAGGTTTCCAGCGACAGGCACGTAGAAGGTGCTGAGGTTCTCGAGCACCGCCTCCACGTTATCGAGGGTCAGCACCCTCGGGGTGGACACGATATTGGCCTTGCCATGGTCGGAAAGCGCACTGACCCGGGCCATGAGGAAGCGACCCGAGTCGCCCAACACCGTGGTCAACACACCGCCCTGCGGCAATTGCGACCCCGGAATCACGAGCGGCGCGGTCAGCCCCGGAGTAGCGATCGCCGGAATGCCGAGAATCCCGGTGCCCGTCGTCGCGGCGCTACTCGTGCTCGTGGCGGCCGCATTGCTCAGGCTTCCGGGAGTGAGCGCTATGCTGGCGCTGCCGGAGCGGGCCCGCCAGTCAACTCCCAAGGTGTCGATCGCATCCTCACTGACTTCCAGGACACGCGCCTCGATCTCGACCAGCGCGGGCTTGACGTCGAGCGACTTGATGACCTCTTCGTAAAACGGCATGTGCTCCGGGACATCGCGCACGACGACGGCGTTCATCCTCCCGTCAGCCTGGAACTGTGGCAAACCGTGGTTGCCTTGGTCAGGAACATAGCTGCTCTGCGCAGCGCTCTGTGCGTCCTGCCGCGGCGCCACCGGGGTGAGCCGCTCGGGCTCCTGCTCGTCACGGAAATAACCCATCCCTCGCAACCGCTCGAGCTTGTTCTGACGCGCCGGCGGTCCAGCGCCGGCGGCCGGCCGATTCGTGGGATACAGGTCGCGCAGCACGCTGACCACCCCGGGCAACGTGTGATCCTGTCCGTCAGCCGAATAGGTGAAGTCGGCTGCCCAGGCATAACGAAGCTGAAATACGCGGATCTGCGTCGGCGTATCGCCGGCCCGCGCAAGGGCGCCGCTGCCGCTCTGTTTCAAGGCCTCCAGGGTTTGCTTGACCAGCTGCACGTAGCGCTTCGGGCCGGCCACGCGCGCGGTGTTGTGCGCCCGGTCATAGCTGATCGGATAGCGCTCATCCAACACACCCAGGCGCGTCAGCGCCTGTTGCAGTTGTCCGGCGCCCATGCCGCCGAGTTGCACCACCTCGCTGCTCAAGTCTCCTTCGGGAGAGACATACAACACACTGCCGTCGTAGTACGATGTCAGGGCGAAGGACGTGCTGAGCATGTCGAGCATCTCCTGCGGAGTGACGTTGAATTTGCCGTTGACGGTGCCCGACACCTCCGGCGCGATGACCACGCTCAAGCCCTGACTCGCGGCGAAGTCGCGGATGAAATCCCTGAGCGGCTTGTCCTGTGCCATGTAGGTGAAATTGCCGGTGCGCCAGTGGATTTCCGCGGCGGCGGTAATCTGCGCGAGCAGCGCCGCCAGCGCCAGCATCGACAGACCACGGAACACCGCCCAGCGCTGCCGGCCGCGCTGCGCTGCAATCCTAGCGGACATCGGCTCCCCCCATGCCGATGCTCACGAAGAGCCGGTCAGCATTGTGATACAGCTGCGTAGCCATCCACTTCGACGACAGGGCCAACACGGCCAGTACCGCCACGAGCTTCAACGCCTGCGCCACGCCCTGATCCTGGATTTGCGTCACCGCCTGGGCGATAGCCGTGGCCAGGCCGATGACGGCGGAAGTCAGTACCGCGGGCAGTGACAGCAGAAACACCAGTGTCAGTACCCGATAACTCGCATCGACGACGGCTGCGGAATCCATGGCAATCGCACCCTGACTGTTACTTCTTGACGCCGACGGGACGCCGCTGCGCAGGCGCCTGCAACCCGAGACGGCCAACGGCATGCACCTGCACGTGCGCCGGCAGTTCCTGGAACGACAGCACCGCCCACGTGGGGAAGCGTGTTGTCAGAAATTTCTTCAGATAGCGGCGTACGCCCATGGGCGCGAGGACGACCTGGGTTCCGGCGGATCGCAAGGGCGCCAGCGCGCTCTCCGCGGCAGTCAGCAGCGACTGCGCTGTCTCGGGGGGCAGTGCCAGAAAGCTGCCCCCGGGACCTTGTTGAATGGCCTCCTGGAGGGCTTTTTCGGCATCGGCATCCAGTACGACCGCACGCAGCTGTCCCTTGCCATCGAGGTAACGCGGCACGATGAACCGACCCAGCTCGACGCGCACATATTCCGCGAGCATCACGATGTCCTTCTCGCGCCCGCCCCAGACAACCAGGCTCTCGCAAATCTCGCGCAGGTAGCGGATCGATACACCTTCCTCCACCAGGCGTCGCAGGACGTCCGCGATTCGCTGCAACGGCACCGCCTTCTGCGCCTCCGCGGCGAGCTCCGGCAGTTGCATCGCTGCCCGTGCGAGCAACTCGTGGGTCTCCTGTATGCCGATGAAGGCATCGGCGTGACGGCGCACTACCCAGGCGATATGCGCCGCCAGGGTCGGCTCTCTGCCCCGGCGCGAATCCCGCGAAGCGTGGGTCGCACTCGCGGCGCCGGGCATGTCCGCAGCCACTCCTGGCGTGGAAGCTTGCGCTGCCGGCCCGGAGGTCCCCGTGTCCTCGTTCGTGGCTTCCTCCCGTGCGCCGAGGTTGAGCACATTGCTCTTCTGCAGGTCGCCCTGTGCAACCGGGATTTCCTGTACGTCAATCGAGTACTGGCCGCCCGTCAGAGCCTCATCCGTGATGACTTGCAAACCCGGGAAAGGCAAGCCGAGATCCTGTGCCAGGCCCACCTTCTCCGTTTCAAGCGCTGCATCGAAAGCATCCAGGGACAACCCCGCGCGTACCGTCGGCCCGACTCGCAGTCGCAAGGGTACGGCGATCGGGCTACCGCCCCGTTCAGCGTCGCCCTCGGCTGGGGTGGCCCCACGATCACGTTGCATCGCCGGGGTCTTCGATGCGGACTCGGCGTTGTTGGCGCGGAATACCTTGCGTCCCAGGTAGCCGGCACTGGCCAACAGCAACGCAAGCGTCACGAAGGGCCAGGCCGGCAGCCCGGGCACCAGCAAGAAGGTGGCGACCAGGGCGCCGGCGACCACTAACGCCGTCGGCTGCGCCAGGATCTGCTGCGCAATCTGCACACCCAGCGTTTCACGTGCCTTCGACCTGCTTTCAACACGGGTAATGAGAATGCCGGCGGCGATCGACACGAACAGCGATGGAATCTGGGCCACCATACCGTCGCCCACCGACAGTACCGAGTAGGTATCGACCGATGTACCGACTGACATGCCGCGCATGCTGACGCCGATCGTGATGCCCGCTACGATATTCACGAACGCGATGATGAGGGCCGCGATGGCGTCGCCCTTGACGAATTTCATCGCTCCGTCGAGCGCGCCGTAGAGTCGGGTTTCCTCTTCCAGCTCGCGCCGGCGGCGTTGCGCTTCCTCCTTGTCGACGAGGCCTGCGCGCAGATCCGCATCGACGCTCATCTGCTTGCCAGGCATGCCGTCCAGGGAGAACCGCGCGCCCACCTCCGCCACCCGCTCGGCGCCTTTGGCGATCACAATGAACTGCACGATCGCGATGATGATGAACACCACCAGCCCGACCACCACATTGCCACCCACTACCATCCGGCCGAAGGTGTCGATGATGTGCCCCGCAGCGGCATTCAGCAGAATCAGCTTGGTGGAGGCGATATTCAGAGACAACCTGAACAACGTCGTGAGCAACAGCAACGACGGAAACGTGGACAACCCCAGGGCCGAGGGTACGTACATGGACAGCATGAGCAGCCCGATGCTGGCCGCGAGATTGGTGGCAATCAGGCCATCGAGCAGGGGCGTCGGAAGCGGGACGACCAGCAGCGCAATGGCAGCAACGATCACGGCGGCCGCGGCCAGGTCGCCGCGGCGGGCAAGCAATCGCAACAGGCGCGCGTCGAATGTCAAGGTCCCTACCCCTTTTGTGGGCGGCGCGGAAGACCCGGTATACCCGCTCATTAGTGACACGTGCAGCACTCCGCCGGGCGGCCTTCAGGTCCGCCGGCAAGGCCGCCAGCGATCCCGGACTTGAAACCGCCGCCGGCATGGACTAACTCTCCCGACAACGATAGGTTAAATGACCTGACGCGGCGGGTGGACCAACCTGAAGCGGAAGTTCAGAATTTCTTCAGCGGCGGGAAGCTTCCTTGACTCTACGGATTCTCATAATCGAAGACGACGAAAAGATCGGCGCGACACTCATGGACGTCTTGGCGCGTGAGGGCTACGCCACTACGCTGTCCCGTACCGGCGAGGATGGTTTCTTTCGCTGGAGCACCGACGGCTTCGACCTGGTCGTGTTGGATCTGGGTCTGCCGGGCCGCGGCGGACTGGAAATCCTCGAGGCACGGCGCAAGCTGAGCCAGGATTGCCTGGTGCTGATTCTCTCCGCCCTGGACGGCATCGACGACCGGGTGCGAGGCTTGGCCGCCGGTGCCGACGACTACCTGGTGAAACCTTTTGCCGTCGTCGAGGTGGTGGCGCGCATTCAGGCGCTCTTGCGCAGAGGCCGTGGCAACGCCCCGTTGCGCCTGAGCGTGAAGGATCTGCACGTTGACCTGGTAACGCACAAGGTCGAACGGGCGGGCCGGCGTATCGACCTCACCGCCCGGGAATTTGACTTACTCGAGTACCTCGTGCGCCACGCGCATGCGACGGTCTCGCGCGAGATGCTAGCGCATGAGATCTGGAAAGACATCGGGCGATCCACCCCGCTCGACAACGTCATCGATGTGCACATTGCGCGTCTGCGCCGCAAGATCGACGGGCCCGACCTCACCAAGTTGATTCACACGGTGCGTGGCGTCGGATTCTGCCTCAGCGACAGCGAGCTCGACTGACGTCTGCCGATTTTCTTCCACGAGCCTCACCCAGCGAAACACCGCCGCCACGGCGTCGATGAGCTCCTCCTTTATGTATTGATCGACCACCACTTCGCGAAACAGCCGGCGCGCGAGCGCCCGGTCCTCGAGCACCGGCACGCCGTCTCGCTCCGCCTGGGCGCGAATTCGCAGCGCCATGGCATCCGCGCCCTTGGCGACAACTCGCGGTAACGGTGTTTTTCCGGCCTTGTAGTACAAGGCCACCGCGACATGCGTCGGGTTCACGACCACGACACTCGCGGGCGGTATAGGGCCGAGGGGGTCGCTGAAAATCATCTCGCGTCCCAGGCCGCGGCGGCGGTTCTTGATGTGTGGATTCCCGTCAGTCTCCTGAAAATCGCGCCGCAACTCCTCGATGCTCATCTTCTGCTTCTTCATGAATTCGTAGAATTGATGCGCGTAGTCGAGCACAGCGGTGACAGCGTAGATGACGGCGGCCCACCCCATCAGACGCCACACGAGCACGGACCCCACGCGCAGCACATCGGCCACGGGCGCATAGACCGCCTTGACCATCGTATCGAGCGATACGCAGATGAAGTAAACCAGCAATCCGAGCAGCAGCACGGCCTTGACCAGCATCTTGCCGAGCTCGAGCAGCTGTCGTACCGTGAAGAGGTTGCGCAGCCCTTGCCCGGGATTGATCCGCTCGAATTTCGGGGTGATCGGTTCCATGGAAATCATGCCGCGCGTTTGCAGGCCGCCCACCAACACTGCAAACACAACACTCACACCGAGCAGTGGCAGGATCACCCAGAGTGCATCCAGCAGCATACTCTGCGCTTGACTCTGCCAGGGCTGTGCCCCCAGGACCGGGTCCGTAGCCATCGCGACGTGATCGATGATTCGAGCGAGGTGCTTCCAGAAGTCGCCGGCCCCGAGCCACAGGCAGATCCACAGTGCGATGAAGGATGCCAGCGAGCTCAGCTCCCGGCTGCGGGGCACCTCGCCACGCTTGCGCGCCTCGCGCAAGCGTCTCGGTGTTGGTTTATGGCTCTTCTGCGACATGACGCGGCTTTCCTTGAGGCGCTGCTACCGCTAGCGAGTCGCCAGCACCGGTACCAGGCGTTGCAGCCAGATCTGCAATCCGGACATCTGGGCGCTGGCAATGTCGGCCAGGTAGGACAGGTACAAGGCGATCATCAGTGCGGCCAGGGCTCCCTTGAGCGGCATCGTAAAGAAGAAGACGTTGAGCTGCGGTACTACCCGGCCCACGAGCCCGAAGCCCAGGTCGATGAGCGCCAGCAACAACACCACCGGCGCCACCAATCGCACGGCCAGTTCCGCGAGCGATCGGACCGAGCTGCCCGCAAGATCCGCAAGGCGCGCCGTCGAGGGGTAGAACGAGGTCACGGGCCACAGGTGAAACGACTCGAACAGGAGCGAGGCGAGCACCTGCAGCCCGCCTCCCGCGACGAAGAGGATCACGCCGATGCGCATCATGAGTTGCCCCACCGGGCCGGCGTCGTGGCCGCCGAACGGGTCGAAGATCTGGGCGTTGGCAAAGCCAACCTGAAAATCGATGACACCCCCCGCCCACTCGAACGCCCAGACGAGCGAGCCGACCGCGAAACCCAGCAGCGCCCCGATCAGCGCTTCCTTGCCGATCAGCGCGATCCACGCCAGCAGCGGCAGTTCCGCCGGCATGGCCGCGGCCATGTGAGGATACATGTACAACGACAGTGAGACGGACAAAGCGCCGCGCAGCAGGGTCGGAAACAAGTTGGCAGGAAACAGCGGCGCAATCACGATCGCCGCGCTGACGCGCGGCAGTGCCAACAGGATGGGCGCGACGAAGCTCCACAGATGTTGCGAGTCTGCCAAGCGAATCGCCTCAGCCGGTCAAAGCGTCAAACAGTGGACCCAGGTGGCGCGCATAGGGCCTCCAGCGACCAACGCTGCTGCGATAGATCGGCCGGCGCACCTCGTATGCACTGGCTGTGCGGACCACCCTGTGGGTCTGGTGGAATGCGAGGCAGCCGTCGTTCCACTGCAGGCCGCAGAAAGCAACGAGCCGTCGCGCCTCGCGCTCCAGGTCAGCGACGACGTCCTCGTAACGAACCTCGATGTAACGCTCGGATGGCAGGATGGCACGCCAGTGGGCCATGATGACTTCATAGTGGCGATAGTAGAGTCCCAACTCGCGAAGGTCGTAGGCGAAGGCAATATCACCACCGAAGGCGCGGATGTAGCAGGACAGGCATGTATCCATGGCATCCCGGCGGCAATGGATGATGCGCGCGTTCGGCAGGATCGCATGAATGAATCCGGCGTACAGGAAGTTGGCCGGCATCTTGTCGATCACACGCCGCTTGCCCGGATTCGGCGCCCAAGCGCGCGACTCGTACTCTCGTCCCAGTCGGATAAGCTCCGCGGGCGACAGCTGCGCCAGCAGTGGAGGATAGAGCGGCGGATACGGATAGCCTTCCGACGATGCCACACCGGGCACGAGCTGCCGCAGCACCCGCAACTCCCCCGCGCCGTGAACCTCGGGATGAGAAGCCAGAATCTGCTCGACCAGAGTTGTACCCGACCGGGGCATGCCGAGGACGAATACCGGAGCCTCGGACGGATGACCCACGCCGGAGAGCTTTTGCAGCAGCTGCGGAGTGAAAGAATCCACGATTGCGGCAATCCGCTCGCAGGCGAGCGCGTCGTCGTAGTCGATGGTGGAGCGCTTGAGCCGATTGCCGCTGTCCAGGTGAGCGAACGCGCGCTCGGCATCGCCTGCCTCCAGCCACGCCTTGCCCAACGTGAACTGCAAGAGAATCCGGTCATCGATGGACAGCCGCCGCTCATCGGCGGCCGCGAGCAGAGTCTCCAACACTGCGAGATCCGCATCGGCGCGCGTGAACTTCTTGAGCAGCCCGTGGATGTGCCAGGCAGGAACCGAGTGGGGATTGATGGCGAGAGCCTGTGCGACCGCCGCGCGCGCGCCACCGGTATCTCCCATTTCCATCAGCAGTAAAGCCTTGTTCGCCAACGGACACCCGACGCCCGGCTCGCGCAAGCTCGCGGCTCGATCGTAAAATACCAGCGCCTGCTCCGGGCGGCCCGATTCTCTCAGTGCATTGGCGAGGTTGTTGGCGGTGTCGACCTTGCCGGGCTCGAGCTCCAGCGCTTTGCGATAAGCGTCAACCGCTTCCTCCCATCGACCCAGCCGACTCAAGGCGTTGCCCAGGTTGTTCCACGCTCGCGGATAGTCCGGCTGCAAGGCGAGCGCCCGGTGGTAAGCGCCAACCGCTTCCTCCGCTCGTCCCGAGCGCAACCAGGCGTTAGCAAGGGTGTAGTGTGTCGCCGCGCGACCTGGTTGCAGCTGTAACGCCCCCTGGTAGGCCGCGATGGCCTCCTCTGTCCGCCCCAGGCCAAACAATGCGACTCCCAGGTTGTGGTGGGCGACCGCGTGAGCCGGCACGTGTTTCAACGCCCTGCCGATCAGCTCGATAGCCTCGTCATACCTCCCCGCGTCGTTGGCCAACGCGCCCAGCAGCTGGAGACTGTCCGCGTGACCTGGGGCGACGCTGAGAATCTCCCGATAGATGCGCTCGGCCTCCTCGCAACGCCCGGCGCGATGGTGACGAAGGGCCTCGGCGCAACGCTCTACGACGGGCGTGGGCGCTTCTTGCAGCTCAGTGGACATGGGGCAATCTTAGGCGTCTCGACGTGCCTTCCCAGCGGCAAGTCCTGAAGAAATTCTGAATAGATGCTCAGGATTGCCGCCGCCGGCGGCAGCAGTTCATAGACTGCTCCCATTGTGGAGACTTCAAGCGGCTTCAGCGAGAAAACCTGGATGCGCACAGGCATCGTATCCTCCGTTTCCGAGCAACTGCTCGGGCTCGCCCAGGCGTACTTCAGCGGCGCCCTGCAATTCGATTACCTCTCGAATGGCCGCGGCTACCGCCAAAGGACGCCACTGCGAGCGCATCGAGCCGCCACTCCAGCGCGGGTCAGATCCATCCCGCGTGGCCACGACATCGTGCGCCGCTACCTGTGCGAGATCGCAAACCGCAAGCGCCTCTCGAGCGGCGAGGAATATCGTCTGGCGAGCCGCGCTCGCAACGGAGACAACGACGCGCGGCGGCAGCTCATCGAGCATCAACTCGGGCTCGTTGTCATGATCGCCCGCCCCTATCGCGACCGGGGCCTGCCGCTGCTGGATCTCATCGAGGAAGGCAACATCGGGCTGCTGCGGGCGCTGGAGAAATTCGATCCCGAGCGCGGTTACCGCTTCTCCACGTATGCGAAATGGTGGATACGTGAGTCGATCGAGCTGGCACTCATGACCCAGGCCGGGACAGTGCGCGTGCCGGTGCACGTCAGGCGAGCGTTGAAGCGTCAGTCCAAAGCCCGCGCCGCCGCTCGCAATGCCGAGTCGGGGTGGGTTCCCGCTGAGCGACCGGCCACGGGAACCCTGCGCAGCGCGGCGAAGTTCCTGCTGCACGACATGCGCGATCAGACTCACACCACCCACGCCGCAGGACACGGCGAACCCCTGGCCCTCCTTGACAGCGTGGCAGCCCCCGAACACGAGCAACCGGACTGGCACCTGCATCTCGACGGTCAGCGCAAGCACCTGGAAGCAGCCATGAGGTTGTTGAAGGAGACCGAGCAGCTCGTGTTGAGAGCCCGATTCGGGCTGGCAGACGATACTGACTGCACCCTTCAGTGTGTCGCCCGGCAGCTCAATCTGTCCGCGGAGCGCGTACGCCAGATACAGGCCGAAGCGCTCGGCAAACTCCGCAATATTCTGCGGACGAATGCTGGGCCCGGGCACGAAGGGTTGCTATGAACGCTCGCCGCCTTTGCGGCCGCCAGCTAACTGTTCACCATGCGACACATGACAGGAGCATCGTCGTCGTAGTGGTAGATGGCACAGATCCGGTGATATCCATCGGCGACCACGAGTGGAATCCCTTTTGACATGTCACCGGTGACCAGCAGCACGGGCTCGAGCGCCTTGCCCTTGGAGATCTTTTTCAGATCCTCCTTGACGCTCCGCTCATCTGCAGCCAGCAGCGGCAGGCCGCACGCCCGCAGCAGGTCCCTGGCTGGGCGTTCGATGAGCGCAGCGGCGCGCAGAGATCGAACCAGCGCTTGCACCTTTGCCGGCCGGTAGATGAGAGACAGAAAAACGAGCGCCGCGTCGTAGTCGCCGCGCT
>Ga0307479_10005613_pt1 | contig 11480 bp, 9 predicted proteins | sample atmos_gasesECM4C_FD_203743 | JGI IMG/M metagenome (GOLD analysis project Ga0307479, IMG submission 203743) | Hardwood forest soil microbial communities from Morgan-Monroe State Forest, Indiana, United States - atmos_gasesECM4C_515 | ecosystem: Environmental > Terrestrial > Soil > Temperate... | reverse complement strand
TATCCCGACCTCTTCTTCCGCGCCCGCACCGCGCTCGAGCCGGTGAGCGTCGACCACCCGGCGCAGGTGGTGGCCTCGCTCAAGACCGACTACGTCTGCGTGGGCTTCCAGGCGCCCGGGTTCGGATCGGCGGGAACGGCGGGCAGCCACGGCTCGCTCGCGCGCGCCTCGAGCGAGGGAATCCTGGCCACGCAGGATCGGGTGCAGCCGCCGTACACGCGTTCGGACAACCTGCTGGGCATGTTTCCCGAGCTGCGCGCGCACATCGAAGAGCGGCACGGCCCGCTCGCCCCGGGCGACCCCGGCGCAGCGCTTCCGGGGCAGCAGCCCTGAGAAAAAAAATTGTGTTAGCGTCTCCGCTGGTTCTCCAACCGGGGGCGACGGGGTGAGCGAAAGGGTGGACTTCGTCGCGCCGGGGCGGGACGCGGTCATCTGGTTCAACCGGCCGGCAGCGCGGCTCGATTCGGCCGACGTGCTCCGGCAGGTGAGCAGCGTCCGCGCGGCGCTCAACCGGATGGGCTACCGGACGCACGAGCTCCCCTTCTCGCTCGACGTCGAGCTCTTGCGCGAGCACCTGCGCCGCCTCACGCCCGCGTTCGTGGTCAACCTGGTCGAGGAGGTGGAGGAGGACGGCAGCCTCATCCACCTGGCCCCGGCGATGCTGGAGTCGCTCGGCGTGCGCTACACCGGCTGTCCCTCGGGGCCGATGTACCTCACCACCGACAAGATCCTCGCCAAGCGCAAGTTCCTCGACTTCGACATCGACACTCCCGGCTGGCTCTCCCGCCGCGACCGTCATGCCTTCGAACCCGGCGGGGACTTCATCATCAAGGCCTTGAGCGAAGACGCCTCCATCGGCATGGACGAGGACTGCGTGGTGTGCGGCAAGACCGAGGCCGAGCTGCTCCGCCTGCTCGACGCCAAGGACGCGCAAACGGGCCGCGCCCACTTCGCCGAGCGGTTCATCGACGGCCGCGAGTTCAACATCGGCATGTTCGGCGGCTACCAGGCGCCGCAGCTCTTGCCGGTGGCGGAGATCGTCTTTCCCGAAGACTTCGGCCGCAAGCGGCGCATCCTCGACTACCGCGCCAAGTGGGACGAGACCTCCGAGCAGTTCCAGCGCACCGGCCGCCGTTACGACTTTCCCCAGAGCGACCTGCCGGCCATCGCCGAGGTGCAGCGAATCGCCGAGCTGTGCTGGCGCAAGTTCTCCTTCAAGGGATATGCGCGCGCCGACTTCCGCATCGACGCCGCGGGGCGGCCGTGGCTTTTGGAGATCAACCCCAATCCCGACATCGGACCCGACGGCGGCTTCATGGCGGCGGTGCGCCGGGCGGGGCTCGACGAAGAGCACGTCCTCGACCGGATCGTCCAGCTCGCCTGATGGCCCGCTACTGCGTCGAGTGGTCGTCGCTGCGCGCGGTCGAGCCGTCGGCGGAAGAAGTGCGGGCCCATGCGGCGCTGCTCTCGTCCTGGTACAACCAGCACCGCGCTCTCTTGACCAACTCGTCCGAGCTTTCCGCCGCCGAGGTGGTGGAGCGCTACGCCGACCTGCAGTCGCGCGGCGATCGTCCCTTTCTCTTCTTCAGCGGCGGCGAGCTGGTGGGCGACGGCGACCTGCGGCACATCCAAGAGGGCCGCGCGGAGTACGCGGTCTTGATCGGCCCGCGCGAGCAGCAGGGAAAGGGGCTGGGCACGCAGTTCACCCGGATGATGCTGGCGCTGGCCTTCGGCCCGCTCGGGCTGCGGCGCGTGTTCGCCTCGGTGCTGCCGGAGAACCTGGCCTCGCTGCGCATGTTCGAGCGGGCCGGCTTTCGCGCCGACCCCAGCGCCGAGGCGCGGCGCTACGCCGATGCCGCGACCGACCTCTGCCTCTCGGCCGACGTCGCTCCGCCGCTCGCCGGCCTGCGCATCGATCTGCGGGAGTGAGCGGCCGCAGTCGCGCATAGTCAATTCGTTGAGCTCTTCCGCTCGGGCCTTTGCCGGCAGGTAACATCAGCTCGGCAGGGGAGCGCGGATGAGCGAGCGGACGCAGCGCATTCTCGACCAGCTTTCTCCCACGGCGCCGGTGTACGCGGTCCTCGACGGCGCCCGCGACCGGAGCATCCGCAAGCGCGTGCTCGACAGCCGCGCCGCGGCCTGGTGCCTCTGGCGCGGGAATCTGCCGCCGGCCGTCGAGGACGTGGCGCCGTATCTGCTGCGGCTGGAGCGGGGCACGACTACGTCGAGCGCTTCTTCGGCACCGGCTGGAACAATGCCTGGGGCATCTTGCTCGCGTGCGCGGCGCCCTCGCGCGAGCTGCGCCGCCACCTGCGCCGCTTTTTGCGCGTGCGCGATCCGGAGGGGCGCATCATGCTCTTCCGCTACTACGACCCGCGCGTCCTGCGCGTCTTTCTCCCCGCGCTCAGCGCGGCCGACGCCGCCGACTTCTTCGGACCGGTGGCGGCCTTCGCCGCCGAGTCGGACGATCCGTCCGCCTTCCATCTCTTCCGCCGCGGCGAGCCGGGCCGGCTGGTGAAGGAAGCCGAACCGCTCCGGAGCTTCGGCTGATGCCCCGCCTGTGGACCCTCCCACGCGAAGCGATGGCCGCCTTGGAGGAGGCCGCCCGCCAGCGCTTCCAGAAGCAGATGCGCTCGCGCCTCTCCAAGGCCTTTCCCGACCGCGCGCGCGAGCTCGGTGAAGCAGAGTTCGCAGCAGCCGTCGCTCGCGGCATTGGCGAGGCGCTCGATTACGGCATCACCGCAGAGCGCGATATCGAGGGTTTCCTCCATCTCTACTTCCAGGCGGACCTCGATCCGGGGTCTCGCTGGCCCTGGGCAGAAGAGACACTGGCCAGGCCGGAGCTATCCGGATCCGCCAAGGTCGAATTCATGCAACGGATGATGGAGTAACGGCTCATGGGCGCCAGCACGTCACGTGACTATGGAAGCTGCACCGAGGGCTGTCCGATCAAGGGCGAACAGCCACCCGACCTGGTGGTGATGGTCGCTACCGAAAAGGGCCCGGCCGACGGTTTTCTCGTTCGCGCCACCGACTCGAGGAACATCCCGCAGGACCTACCTGCCCGTGGCGGAATCGCGGCGTTCCGCAACCTCAGGGCCGGCAGCGCCACCGTCGAAGTCGTGCTGAATGAAGAGCAGGCAAAGACCTTCTTGCCCTTGCCCAAGTTCGACGTCGCCATCGTGAAGGGCAACACTGCAAAACCGCCGCTGCTGCTGCTCGCGAACAAGTATTGGTTCGTTCCCATCGAGAACGACATCGGCGACCTCGAGGATCCTGAGGTGAGGAAGAAGCCGTACTGGATGCCGCCGCCGCGTGGAGGCAACGACGTCAAGTACCTGATCGACGGACCGGAGACGTATCAGAACATGCTGGACGACCTGTTCACGGCCAGCGGCCCGGACAAGGACCACCGCGGGCACTTCATCTATCTGGCGGGCTGGTGGGTGAACTACGACTTCGGCCTCGACCACCCCGGCGGCACCACGCTCAAGGATGTCTTGAAGAACGCCGACAAGAGCAATTGCATGATCCGCGCTCTCTTCTGGAATCGGACGACAGGGCAATACCTCCACCAGAACGAGAAGGAAGTTGCATTCATCAATTCGCTTTCCAACGGCCACGCCATTCTCGACGGAAGGCACCACGTCCGAGGCACACACCATCAGAAGATCGTCTGCATCTACGGCAGCGAGGGTCTGATCTGTTATTGCGGGGGCGTCGACTTCAATTACGACCGCGTCTACGAAATCGGCGAGACCATCCCCGGGATCGAAGATTCCAGCGATGCGATGAACTGCAACCGCGCGCATCCAGTCTTGCCGAGAGGACAATATTGGAGCGACGGCTCGCCGATTCTCGACGTGCACTGCCGCATCCGCGGCCCGGCGGCCTACGACGTTCTCGAAATCTTCCTCAAGCGGTATGCGGATTGGCCGCAGAGCCTGGAGCGGACGAGGAAAGTCGCCTCTCGCGTCGGCGAGATCCTCGTCCCGCCCCGCCCGACGCCGCTGCCGGGCAGCACGGTCTACCTCCGCACGACGGCAACTTTCGGGAACCAGCCCAACGACATCGACGCGCGAAAATTCACCGTGAGCGACGAAACGCTGCGGGCTTTGGAGCAAGGCGCACCAAAAGGGACAACCTCGATCACGATACAAGGAACGCTAAAAGATCCTGATCGTGAGATCGACCCCGAGACACAACACGGGGACCCTTGGCCCTACGCTTTCGCTCCGAATGGCCGGCAGTCCGCCCGGGCGCAGCTGCTCTGGGCAATCAACTCTGCTCGCGACTACATCTATTTCGAGGACCAATACATGGTCTCCGAGGAAATCGCCAAGAAGCTGAATAAGGCTCTCCAACGGGGGGTTCAATTCGTATTGGGAGTCATTCCACACCAGATCATCAGCACCGACTTCGATAACGCCATCGGTTGCGAGCCTCTGTCGCGCGTCCGCAGGACGTTCTTCATCGATAACGTCATCCGCGGCATCCCTGATTGGAGGGATCGCTTCCTGCTCTTCTACCCGAAGCGCGAACCTCGGTACCAAGGAAGCGTCTATCAGTACATCCATTCCAAAGTCTGGGTCTTCGACGACAAGTTCTGCACCATCGGGTCGATGAACATCAACAACCGCGGTACCACGCACGACTCCGAGCTCGCGGTCGGAATCTACGAACCGCTCGACAGCTCGAGCAAACCCGGCTTCGCACGCCGGCTCAGGAAAAGGCTTTGGGCCCGGCTCCTGCGAAAGAGGAAGACGGGCAGCGAGGAGGAAACTCCGGAAGAGAGTCTTGAATACTGGGAAGGCAAGGTCGCCGATCCGATGAAGGGCCTCGACCTCTGGAAGGAAGTGGCTGGTGACGGCGATTGGAAAGAAGGCACCTGGAAAGACTTCGTTGCCCGGTACGACTGGACCGGGCCGGCATTCAATCCTGGGGTGGCAAATCAGAACCTGGAGAAACACAACACGCTCGTCGACCCGAGGATCGACTTATCGGCGCTGTCGATCAAAGTGGAGAACCCGAGCGTGAGCGAGCCTGAGATGGTCATCCTCGACGTCGAGAAGAAGCGTCTCGATCTCAAGGGGCAGATCCTTTTTGCCTTCGACAAGTGGTCAATCAAGGGCAAGGATTCCTTCTCTCTGCTCGATAAGATCGCCGAGAAGCTCAAAGAACACCCCGAGGTGGTCAAGGTAAAGATCGATGGGCATACCGACAACGCTGGGGACGCTACTTACAACCTGAAGCTTTCACAGAAACGCGCAGAGGAGGTGGTCAATTACTTGACCACCAAGAAGGGCATCGAAGCAGGACGACTTGTCGCCAAGGGATTCGGGGCCTCTTCGCCGGTCGGCGACAACCGCACTAACGAGGGCCGAAAAGCGAACCGCCGGGTCGAGTTCAACCTCGAGATGTCGCCATGACCAAGTACCTTCCCAGCGACGACGGCAAGGTCATCGGCGGCAAGACCATCGTGTGGATCTATCCTCCCGGAGAGGGCCCGCCCGGCTCGGCTGCGCGCGCGGGGAAATCGGCGATCTCCAGCGGCCTCTCGAAGGCGGCGCTCGGCAAGGAGGCCGCCGCCTCGATGACCGCGGCGGCGGAGGACGGCGTTCCGTTCTGCGAAGAATGTGAGAGCGCGCGGCGCGATCTGATGCGGCAACTCGCTGACATGAAGGGCGAGCCTCCGCCCGCCGAGGAATCCACCGACGCCAAGGCCGCGGAGGACGCGAAAGGAACGGTCAAGCTCTCCGGTACGCTGAAGGGTCCGGCCGGCGCGCTCAAGGGCTTCCCCTTCCGCTTGCTGTGCGACGGGGAGCCGGTCCTGCCCGGCGGCGACTTCACCACCAAGAATGGCACGCGCGGCAAGGTCTGGCTCACCGAGATGGACGGAACGTACCTCTTCGAAAACATGCCCTCCGGCCACTACCAGATCGGACTCGTCTCGCCCCAGGGCGAAATCCTGGCCGAGGCGGAGGTCAAGATGGAGAGCGGAGATCGCGCCGCACCGTCGGAGTACGAGGCCGATGGCCCGGTCAATCTCTCGGGCACGCTGACGAGTGCAGCCGGCCCCCTCAAGGGGTTCCCTTTCAAGCTGCTGCATGACGGTGAGCCGGTGCTGCCCGGCGCCGGGGTCAACACCAAGAACCCCACGCGCGGCAAGGTCTGGCTCAGCGACTCAGACGGCAAGTACCGGTTCGAAGGACTGGCGCCAGGCAGCTATCAGGTGTCGCTCTTCTCGCCTCAAGGCACGGTGGCGCCAGACCCAGAGGTCAAGAAAGAGAGCGGCGTCCGGGCCCCGCTGTCCGAATATGGAGCCAGTTCGAACCCAGCAAGCTAGCCACCATCCGGAGCGGCAATGAACAACGACTACCTCTATCCCGTCGACGTCGGCGAGCTGGTGAAGGCTCTGGACGCGGACACGGCGAAAAAAATCCACCTCGAGGAAGCCAAGCGCGACGACCAGCGGCTGACCGCGGTGGTGTGGGGCGTGGGCCACGGCTGGTTTCCGGTCAACTCACGCTACGAGCCGCACTATGCCGTCGACATCGGAGTCCTCAGCCCGAACGGCAAGGGAGGAATGCTCCGCAAGCCGGTCAAGTCCATCGGCAAGGGCAAGGTCATCTTCCTGCAAGACAAGATGTCGGAGGGGCGCTTCGCTCTCAGCCGGGTGATCGTCGAGCACCCCATCCCGGGCGGCTCGGTGTGGGCGCTCTATCAACACCTCGAGAGCATCAGCGTGACCGAAGGAAAGGAAGTGAAGGCGGGCGATCAGCTCGGCATCATCGGCACTCACGGCGACTTCCCGCATCTGCGCATCGCAACCATCTCGACGACGTTGCTGGGCAGCCCCGAGCGCGAAGGCCGATCGCTCATGCCGCTGGTCGACTCGAAGGCCCTGCCGGCCGACGACTCGGTCTGGGACATCCTCGCGGTGAAGCTCCCCACCGTCGATTCGCTGGAGTGGCCCAAGGCGCCCAGCGGCCCCGTCTACGCCTACAACCCCATCGAGCTGGTGCGATTCCTGCGGGAGGAGCCGGACATCCACGACGTCGGGGCCGATCACCATCTCAATCGCATCAAGATCTCGCACGAGAACCAGACCGTCGAAGTGCAGGACGGCATCCATGCCGATCACTCCTGTACGGTGCTCCACTCCCAGCTGCTCTCGGCGGACGCTGGGCTGCGCCTGGCGGCGACCGACGCAGTCCGCTTCTTGCGCATGGGAAAGGGAAGCCAGCTGGGCGCGGCCACGCTGAACGCCATCCAGGGTGCGCTCGACAAGCTGGAGGTCAAGGGAAAGCGGAGAAAGAGCTTCGACGATGAGGTCGTCCGCCGCGTCCAGGTCTTCCAAAAGAGAATCAAGAGCGACCCTGGCTTCCTCGAGATCTACGGCTTCGAACCTCCGCAGGTCGCGGTCGACGGCAGGATCGACTGGCTCACTCTCATCGCCATGGACGCGTTCGTCGCGGTGAAAGAACAGCAGGACGCCGCCGCCGCAGCCGCCAAGGCAGAGGAAGAGGCCCAGAAAGCGGCGGACAAGGAGGCCGAAGATCAGCAGCCGGAAGACCCTGAAGCGGCCTTCGACCGGGAAGCTGGCGAGGCGTACAAGGCCGGGTATTGCCCGCGCTGCGGTTACAATTTCCCCGCCTCGGCCCAGGACGGGGGTGCCGCGCCAGCCGCGTCGAAGGGCCCCGACCAGGATCTCCCCAGCGGGCTCACCTGGGTCTCCTTCTTCAGCGCACCGTCGGTGGTCGAGGGCCTTGAGCCGTCCTTCCGCTCCAGCGTCCAGGACTTCCTCGACGCGCTCAAGGACGCAGGGGTTCCCGTCATCGCCGGCAACGTCAAGCCGCGTCCTGCCAACGGCGTCAAGATCAGTTCGACCTTCCGGCCGCGCGAGCGATCCTACTTGATGCACTGGTCGTGGATGATCACCAAGAAGAGCCAGGGATTCGACCTGGGGGGCAAGGTGAACAACCTCGATGCCGACGACAAGAAGTTCTGGCAGGGCGAGTTGGCTTCGTCGATCCAATCGATCCCGAAGTTGCCCGGGGTGACGGTCACCTGGTGGCACGGAGATCTCACGGCTTCGGTCAAGGGCGCGCGCGAGATGGTCGACAACTACGGGATCAACGACCTGAAGACGCCCCCAGCGAAGTTCTCGCGCCACAACGAGCGCAAGGCCATCGACATGAACGTCTGGTGGGACGGTACCCTCACCATCAAGAAGAAGGATGGATCGAGCCAGACCATCTCCTCGGCACCGTCCGATCAGACCAACTCCGAGCTGATCGAGGTGGCGAGAACGTACGGCCTCATCCACTTCGCCGCCCAGAAGCCCGAGCCTTCGGACGCGAAAGAGAAAAAGGCGTGGCGCGCCGTCATCAACCAGGACGCGTGGCACTTCTCGACGGACGGCAGATGATCGAGATCGGGATTGCCGTCCTGATCTCGGGCGCGATGGGAAGCGCGCCCGCCGCGGAGTGCGATCGCGCCGCGATCCAGGCAGTCCATCCAGCCCTGGGCAAGGTCCTCGAAGCGGCCGCGACGTTGCGTGGAGCTGCCGCCGAGCACGGTGCGTCGTTCTCACAGCTGGTCACGCAAGCGCAGGGGTTCGTCCAGCTCGGCGCCGATGCGCTCGGTGCGGTTCAGGAAGCGGGTTGCCGCCTCGAGGGCGCCGCCGCCAAGGCATTCGAGAATTGCCTGGCACCGTTGATCTGGTCTTGCGAGAGCGTGCCGCCAGCCATCGACTGGAGCTTCCTCGACCGCGTCAAGCGCACGGACGACGAGGAGCTCGCCTTCACGCTGGGCGACCCGGCGCTCCTCGGGCCACAAGATCTATTCGCCACCTGTTGCGACGACTCCGGCTGCGTCGAAGGCGGGATCCGGATTCCTTCTCTTTTCCTCGACCGGCAGCTGGTGGCCAAGCTGGCGCGTCTGTCGGGATTTGACACGCGGTTCGGCCGCGTCGCCCTGCAGACGCTGCAGAAGTCGAGCGCGGGGCTCAGCCGCGGATCGTGCAGCTGCGGCAACCTGAGCGCGGACCACCTTGCTGGCGTGATCGCCGACCTGAGGAGCGCGAGCAAGGAGACGAGGCGACCCCAAGCCGCGGCCGCGCTGCGAAAGATGTCAGTCCTTCTCAGGAAAGGGCTCCCGGAATCGGAATGCGCGATGCCGGGCGGCGAGTGACGTCAAGCCAGGGCGGAGCGGCGGAAGAGCAATCCGAGCACCGCGCCGTAGACCAGGTGGCCGTAGAGGCTGATGGCGAAGGTGGTGGGGGTCAGCGCGAAGAGCATCGACTGGCCGTGCGGCGCGATCCAGAGCGTGCCCATCAGGCAGGCCCAGACGAAGACGCCGAAGAGCACGCCGGCGGCGAGCGGGCCGAACCGCAGGCGCGGGCGCAGCGCGGCGAAGACGACGGTGAAGGCGAGACCCATTCCGCCGCCGTTGCCGCAGTAGCGCCAGAGGTATCCCACGCGCCAGTCGCTGTGCTTTCCGATCAGCGCTCCGCCCATGCGCGGGATGAAGTCGTCCATGATCCCCAGCCCGATGAAGGGCCAGCGCGCCACAGCGTCGTAGACGAAGACGGCCACGATGCCGTGGATGAGTCCGCGCATGGCCAACGCGCCTTCCCACGGCAGCCGCGCCATGAGCAGCGCCGCGACCACCAGCGTGCCGCCGACGTTGATCGTCGCCAGCACGTGCATCGGCGCCAGACCGATGACCCCCGCCGCCACCGTGCAGATGGGAATGAACCCGACGGCGAACCACCCCGCCGCGAAGATCCGCTCCTGAGCCTGGTCTGCGTGGGCATCGATTGCGTGCTCTGCCATGGTCACCGACCTCGCTGGCGGTCCGTGTTCACCTCGATGGAGAGGTGCGCGCGCGGCACGTCGCCGGCGGGGACGGCGGCGACTGTCACCTTGAGGCCATAGGGTCCGTTGGCCACGATGCGGGGGTCGGCGGCGGCCGGCTGGTAGAGGCGCGGCGGCGCCTTCTCGTCGCCCCAGCGCGCGGTATAGAAGCTCGCCCAGGCATCGGGATCCATCGTGCCCGCCGCGCGGCCGACGGCCATGAGCTCGGTCATCAAGCAGTCGGCCAGCGCCGCCTCGTCGCCGGAGCACTCGGGCAAGATGGGAGCGAACTGCTCGGCGACGAAGATGAAGTTGACGAGCGACGGCACAATCCTGAGGTAGACGATCTGCTCGGGCCAGTGAACCTGGTTGCCCGTGGCGACGAAGACGAGCGAGCCGGAGCTGTCAAATGCGGCCCTCTCCTGGGGGACCTGCTCGTTGAACACGGCGGCCGCGCGCGGCCCCACATACGCGTCGAATTGCCTCTTGAAATTGCCGTAATCGTCGCGCGAGTCGTCGAAGACCGGGTTGCCGGCCTGAACGGGCCGCACGCCGTCGGCCGTCGTCGGCTGCGTTCCGAATGCGGCGTCGCTGAGCAGCGAGCGCTGGCCCTGCATCTTGAAGCCCAGCGGGTCGGGGCTCGTCCAACCCGAGGGCCAGCCCGCCGGGTTGCCCACGATCGACTCGGGGTCGAAGGTCGGGTGGGCGTCGAGGAGCGCCATCGAGACATCGGGCGAGGGGAAGGTCCCCATCTGCACGTAGTCGAAGGCGCGCAAGAACGTCTCGTGGGGCGAGGTGAGCGCGAGGGCGGCCTGCTGGAACAGGGCCTTCCGCTGGTCGTCGGTGACGGGGAGCCCATAGAGGTCGGGGAAGAGCATCGCCCCCCAGTCGAGGAACTGGTCGACTTCTTCCTGGGGACCGACCGGATAGGAGGGGTCGCGGCGGGGCTTGGTCGCCAGCGGCTCCAAGATCGGCTCGACAGGAGAATTGATGAACTGCTGCGTGAAATGATTGTAGTAGTTGACGTAGGTACCGACCACGCCGGGGTCGTATTGATAGGGCGCCCAGTCGCCGTATTCGCCGTTGATCTGCTTGCGCACGTTGCCGAAGACGTAGGCGTCCTCGCGGTTCTGCCCGCGCAGCTCGAAGAGATAGAAGTGCTCGAAGCCGACCTGCTCGCCGACGAGCACCCAGCCGAACCCGACGCCAAACTGGCCGTTGACGCCCGTCCAGGCGCCCGGCCCCGACGACCAGTCCTCGAGCAGCGAATCGCCCAGGACGATATCGCCGATCCACCAGCCCCTGCGCTCCTGCGGCGGATCGCCCGGCGCATTGTTGTTGCTGAAGTTGAAGCGCAAGAGGATCGTCGCGCCGGCGAAGGCACTCAGGTCGACGTTCTCCAAGAGCCAGCCCTGCTGGTTGCCCGGGACGTCGTCGCTGCTGCCGGTGAAAGCGGGAGCGCCGAGGTCCTGGCCGACGAAAGCCGCCGGCAGGTTCGGGTCGACGTAGGTGCTGCTCGTCGTCGCCGGCAGGCTCGTCCAGGTGTTGCCGCCGTCGCTCGACACCTGCACGTAGCCGAACGAGTCGCCCGGCTGGCTGGGGAAGATGGTCAGCGGGAAC
>Ga0307479_10005612_pt1 | contig 11480 bp, 12 predicted proteins | sample atmos_gasesECM4C_FD_203743 | JGI IMG/M metagenome (GOLD analysis project Ga0307479, IMG submission 203743) | Hardwood forest soil microbial communities from Morgan-Monroe State Forest, Indiana, United States - atmos_gasesECM4C_515 | ecosystem: Environmental > Terrestrial > Soil > Temperate... | reverse complement strand
AGTCTCGCTACGCTGCGTCTCAGTTTCGAGGCCAGACGATAGAGCCATGCCAGGAGAAGCCGGACCCATGCATCGCAGCAAAAACGGCCACCTTCGGCTGGCGGATCGTCCCGCCGATTACAAGAGACTTGGCATCGCCTCCGCTGAAATAGCGCAGTTTGAAGACGGTCAACGCATCGGCACGGAAAGGGGTTGCTACGAGTGGTGGTATTTCGATGCGCATCTCGACAATGGCGCGACGATCGTCGTGGTCTTCTACACCAAGCCCAATGTCAGCCCGAACAGTCCGCTCGCGCCAAGGATCACCATCAACATCACCCTGCCTGACGGGCGCAGCTTCGTGAAGCTTCTAGATACCAGGCCGGAGCTGTTCAAGGCATCGAAGTCCGGTTGCGACGTCAGCATCGGGACCAACCGTTTCGTCGGCGATCTCCGTCGCTACCATATCACGGCATCAATCGAGGAGATATCGGTCGACATCGAATTGATCGGAGACGTTCCCGCCTGGCGTCCCAAATCCGGTCATTCCTATTTTGGTGTCGACGGGCGAGAAAAACTGTTTGCCTGGCTTCCCGCGGTGCCCCACGGACTGGCAAACGTCCGCTACTGCATCGGCAAAGAGGAGTATCGCGCCTCCGGCAGCGGATATCACGATCACAATTGGGGCGATGTCCCCATGCAGACGCTCATGCACAACTGGTATTGGGCGCGTGCCAGCGCCGGTCCCTACACGGTCATCGCATCCTACATCACAGCCACCGCCGCCTACGGCTATGAAACGCAGATCGTCTACATGCTGGCCAGGGAGGGCAAGATCATCGCTGACGACGATGCCAAAGCATCCTTCGAGATGGATCGCGTCGCGATCGACCGCAAGACCGGCAAGCCGGTCGCGGATGTCACGCGCTACACCTTTCGCGATGCCGAAACGCGCTATGTCGTGTCATTCGAGCGCGAGGAGACCATTCTGCAAGCCATTTTCACCGACCGCATGCCGCTTCTGAAGCGGATCGTCGCCCGACTGATCGGCTTTGACGGCGCCTATCACCGCTTCACCGGCAAGGTTACGATCGAGAAGTTCGAGAGGGGTTTGCGTGTGGAGCGTTTCGACGATCGTGCGATCTGGGAATTGATGTATTTCGGCAACGCAAGGCTCAGGGCGTAGAGATCTGAAATTTCTCACCATATCTATAAGTCTTCGATCGGACCATAAGCCCGTTCATGTCTAGCAGAATATTACGCCCGATCTCCCCGATTGCGGGATCAGTCGACCCTACGACGTATTCGTTCCGCACGATCGCGTGCCCTGCCGCGCGCAACTTTCCATACCCCACGTAACCGCACAGTAGTCGCCCACTTTTGCCGATCCCGTGGTGACCAGAACTCAGGCTGCCTCGGCGACCCTGTCGCCGGAGCGGCCTTCCTTGAGCGTGTTGGCCCACCAGACGAGTTCGTCCAGCATCGGCTCGACGTAGTCGTCGAGGTAGGGATAGTCCGCCATGGACTTGCCCTCGCGCATCATGCCCATCATCTCGATCATGCCGATATGAACGGCGCGCGGGAGCGAGGCCACTTGCGCCGTGGCGAGGATATTCCGCAAATGCTCGACGGCGCGGGCTGCGCCGCCCCCGCCATAGCCCAGGAAGGTCGCCGGCTTGCGGTGGATCTCGGACCAAAGATAGTCGAGGGCATTCTTCAGCACGGCCGGAATGCTGTGGTTGTATTCCGCGGTGACGAAGATGTAGCCGTCAAGGCTGGCGATCTTCTCGCCCCAGCGCAGTGCGACTTCGTTCTGCGGCGGCGCAACGTGCAGCGGCACCTTTTCCTCGAAGAACGGCATGGGATAATCGCGGAGATCGACAATCTCGAAATCGGCGTCATTGCGCTCCTTGGCGATATTGAACAGCCAGTTCGTCGGGACTTCGCCGAAACGCCCGGGACGGGTTGTGCTGATGATGATGCCGATTTTGGGTCGTTTTTGCATAGTCGCATTCCTAGACACTTACGATTGGTAAGCCACCATGTAGCGGTAACCGCGGTGGGCGCAAGATCGCACTTTTTCCGCAGTGACTTACCCGCCAGTAAGTGAGGTCGCGGCTTTAATCGTCGACGACGGCGCTATCCTGGGGGGATTGCTCTCGGAGTCGCCCGCGCGCCTCTTCGATGTCGGTCTGGTTCTCCATCACCCACCTACCGATCGGGGCCAGTGCAAGCTTGAGCGAGCGTCCGCGGTCGGAGAGTTCGTATTCGACCCGCGGCGGTATCGTGAGGTAGACTGTCCGGATCAGGATCCTGTCGTGCTCGAGATTTCGCAGCGTAACCGTCAACATGCGCTCGGAAATGCCATTGATCGCCCGGTGCAATTCCGTGAAGCGCATCCGCCGGTCGCCGAGCACCATCAGAAGCAGGATTGTCCATTTGTCACCGACCCGTGCCAAGATGTCTCTGGCCCGGCGGCAATCAGCGGGAAGTTGTTGTGGTTCAATGCTCATGCAGCAAACATAAGGTCGATTACGCCATGAATAAAGACCGCTGGCGCATCGATCTCCGTGATGGGCTTTCATCTGGCAGCGGGGAAGACAAAGCTCGGTGGCAGATAGCGGTCAGTCGCCGGCCGATCGAGTGGTTCCTTGGAGGCGCCTGAGCCGACCAAATACTTCGCTGTATGCGAGCATCATATGACGCGCTGAGAATCAGCGTCGTTCGTTCCAAGGATGCATCTGAAATAAGTCGACACCGCATCGGCGTGCGCCGTCCCCAATTCATGGAGCCATTCCCGGAACGCCGAACCGGGGGCTTGTTCTCCTGGCCCATTCTGCAAAGAACATAGTAGCCGTCGTCTGGCGCCATCAATTCCGGAAACGGTGCGATCAAGCGGTTCGTACGCAACTCGCCCTCGATCAAAAAAGCAGGAGCGATCGCAACACCAAGCCCGTCCATCGCGGCACCGAGTGCGAGGTTGGTGTGGTCGAATGTCACCCAGCGCGCGGGGCTCAGGCCGATTAGCCCGGCTTTGGCAAGCCAGCGCTGCCAGTCATCCGGGCGCATCGTCGCGGTCAGCCAGGTCGTCCTGGCGAGATCAGCTGGCGCGCGGATGTCGTCCCGGCCGCGCAGGCCCGCGCCGAACACCGGCAACAGGGCTTCCGGCATGAAAGGATGGGCGGAAAAGCCCGTCGCATCCGCCAGCCCGCGACGGACTGCGACATCGGCGTGTTCTGGCAATGCCCGACTCCGATCCCGCTTGTTGTCGAGTTGGATATCAATGTGCGGATGGCGCTGTTGGAACCGGCCGAGCCGCGGCACCAGCCAATACGCCATGAAGGTGGGGGGCGCGCTGATGCGCAGGACGTTGGGCGATCGACGATCGACCTTGCTGCTGGCGGCCTCGATCTGGTCCAGGGCGGGCCCGATCTCTTGCAGCAGGCGCCGCCCTGACTCGATCAGGAGGAGCCCGCGGCCGGCGCGGTGCGGCTCTTGAGGCTTGGAATTGCCTCCAGGAAGCGCACGACCTCGTCGGCGCTCAGCACCACCGGCAGCTTGCTCGGCTGGCGCGCATAGCTGACGCGCTCCGGAATGGCGTCATGGCCGAGCGTCACACCGTAGAAAAACCGCAGCGCAAAGACGATTTGACGGTTTGATTGAGCGCCGGCCAGGATATCCCGATCGTCACCAAGTGGACCTGGAAGGCGCGGATATCCTCCAGGTCGAGGCAATCGGGGGACCGACCGAAATACCGGCTCAACTTCGATACCGCGGCAAGGTAGCGAAACCGTTGATGGGGGCAGGGCGCAGCGCCTCGAGATTTCCGCATTGCCTAGACACACTTCTTGGTCCTCGAAGCAGCGCAGAACGCTAAACGCACGCACCACAACCTCAATCACGTCGCGCCTGTCCTCGACTCAATTCGTAAGTCCAGGCGGTCGGCTAAGCCGTTCAGGGCGTCGTCTCATTGTTTCAGTAGACCGGATGATATTGCGTTGAAAGGATCTTGCTCTCGGCGCTAGGGGCGCTGCAGCACGTGAGCATAACAGACGGCGCCCACACCGACCATGTGCGCCAGGCCGGCGCGCGCATTCGGCTGCTGGCGTGCTCCCGCTTCGCCACGTAGCTGCAGCGCAAGCTCACCGATTTGGCCAATGCCGGTCGGTCCAATGGGATGTCCCATGGCGATCAGGCCTCCGGATGGGTTCACCGCGCAGCGGCCACCGATGTCCCACGCACCTTCCTTGAGCAGTTGGACCGCCTGGCCCTCCGGGCATACTCCGATGCTCTCCAAATACTGCAGCTCCTCGATGGTAAAGGCATCGTGCAGTTCTATAACATCGATATCCTTGGGTGTTATCTGAGCTTCCGCCAACGCCATCCCGACGGTTTCCGTGGTGAGGGCCGCATCGAAGCCGGCACCCGCGGGGTAAACGCCCTCGCTGCGTCCCACGGAAGCCGTGACTCGAATTGCGCGTGCCATATCGATCCCGTGCCGTCGAATGCCTTCTTCGGACGCTACGATCACCGCTGCCCCGCCTTCGCCTATCGGAGTGCACTGTAAGACCGTGAGGGAGCCAGAGACTTTTCGTCCTGAGAGCACCTCCTCAAGCGACCGCTCCTGCTGCCGCTGTGCATTCTTGTTCTTCGCGCCATTGCTGTGGTTTTTGACGGCCACGCGGGCGATGTCGTCCAGGTTGACGTTGTGACGATGCGCGTACTCGTTGGTAAGCAGCGCGAAATGGGTGAAGGGTGCGATAGCATCGTCTGCCAGGTCACTGATTCCTGTATTGTCGCGTCGAACAGGATTGCGCTTATCGACCCCGATCGCGACAGCAACATCACTGATGCCACTGGCGACCTCGATGCAAGCGTGACGGAATGCCGTGGACCCGGATGCCGATGCATTTTCAATGTGAGCCAATGGAATTCCGGTAGCGCCTAGATGCCGAAGCATCGGCCGCCCCGATGCCATGCCCAGGAGAGCGGTTGCGACGTAAGCCGACTCGACGGTCGGCCACGCAATGTTTGCATCCGCAAGGGCCTCTCGGATCGCGGTCAAGCCAAGCGTGACGTAGGGAGTTTCGGAAGGATTCTGATAACGATGCCAGCCGGCACCGACGACATAGACCGGACGCAATTCTCGAAGTACCTTCGGCATGGCCTCAACCTTTTGGTGTTGCTGTTAGTGTGAATCTGAGATCCACGAGCTGTTGGCCGCCTTCGGTTGTTCCGACGGGCACCATAACCGTAACCATTTGCTGACCCGGCGAGATATCGGAAGGGCTGTCGGTGACCAGCGTTCGCACGACCGGCCCGTCGTCTAGAGCGATCTTCCCGATGATGAATGGGGCGGGGCGCTCCTTGTCGCCGTGAATATGGACGACCGCGGTCGCAAGCAGCGTGCCGTGGCCCGACAGAGGTTGCTTTTTCAAGGCGTCGCCATCTCGGCCGCATTGCTCGCAGCCGTAGGTTTGCATTGGGAAGAATACGTAACCGCACACGCACTTGCCTCCGAGCAGGGCGGGGCGGCCCGGCAGGGCTTGCGTGCCGGCCGTCGAGTAAAGCTCGGGCTTAAGCAGTTCGGAGGGCATGCACGACTCCCTGGATATTTTTGTTGACAAGCAAGCAAACATATTATTTGTTGGACAACAAGCAAAAATAATTGGGACGGAACGCTAGGGAGAAGATGCAGTGAACGCAGCGCCCTCAGATCAACGCGGTGTTTCGGACAAGGGCGAACCTCAGAGGCGCCGGACGCACGCTGAACGGCGGGAGGAGGCGCCCAGGCGAATTCTCGAAGCCGCCGCCCGCATAGTTGCCGAAAAGGGTCTGGACGACATCACGCTCGCCGATGCGGGTGTGGCGGCGGGGTACAGCCGGGGTCTTCCAGCGCATTATTTTGGATCGAAGGACGATCTTCTCGCGGCGCTCGCGGTTCATATCGTTGAGTTGTATCTGGCGCAGTTGAGAACCCAGGATGCTCAACGGCCGGGATTACCTCACCTTATTCGTGCCGTTCGATTGTACTTCGAAGCTGCGAAGGCAAACCCTGTCACCATGCGGGCCTTCAACATGGTCCTCGTTGGGGCTCTTACAAAACCGGCTCTCGCACCGGTCGTTGCCAAGCTCAACAAGGAATCGGCGACAGCGCTTGAAGCAGACATCCGGGCGGGAATCGCAAATGGGGAGATCCGTGCGGATGTGGACCCGCGGCCGCAGAGCATTCTCATTCTGGCGGCTCTGCGAGGCGTCCTTGCGCAATGGGTCGTCGACATGAAGCGCATCAACCTCCCAAGCGTAAGTGACGAATTCGTAGCATCGCTGACGGTGAGATTGGCAAAATGAGCATACCAGCGCCGGGTAGCATTGAATTTTGGGCTGCCGATAAGCCCAGCGGGATCGCCGTCATCGAAGGTGACCGCTACCTGACGTGGGGTTCACTGAACGAGCAGGCAAATCGCCTGGCTCACGGACTGGCTGCCAAAGGCATCAAGGCCGGCGACATTGTTGTCGTGCGCACGCAAATCAGGCTGGAATGGCCTGTCATCAGCGCGGCCCTTGGCAAGCTCGGATGTTCGCTGCTCGGTCTCAACTGGCGGCTGACGCCTACCGAAACGAAATACGTCCTGTCGAACAGCGGCGCGCAGGCGATCATTTGCGACGATCCGGATCCATCGCCCCTTTTATCCGCATTTCAAGGCCTCCCGATCAAGCTGGCGGTTTCGATTGATGCGGTCATCCCGGATTTCGTCGCCTACTCCGAGTTGCTGCAAGGTGCTAGCGATCCACTTTTCTCCAAAGCCAATCCCTCGCTCATTCTCTATACCTCGGGTACGACCGGCCTTCCCAAGGGGGTAGCATCGGTTCTGCAGGCCAGCTCGCAGATGGATGCCAGGACCGCTGAGTACCTCGACGACGTCGGATCCACGCGACGAAGCATAGCTGGAAGCGTCGTTCTGCTCACATTGCCCATGCACCATGGCGCCGGACCGTCGCTTGTGTGGGGTGCGGTGCAGGCTGGCAATCCGGTCGTCCTGATGCGCCGTTTCGATCCCGAAGAAGTGCTCAAACTTATCCAGCGTCACAAGATCACCAACTGGACTGGCGTGCCAACAATGTACAAGCGCATCGCGGCCCTCCCTCCCGAAACGCTTGGCTCCTACGACGTGTCGTCTATCAAGGCGCTGGCGGTTGGGGCGGCCCCCGTCCCATTTTCCCTCAAGAAATGGATCATCGACTATTTCGGTCCCGGCCGCCTGGCCGAGGCCTACGGTGCGACCGAAGTCGGAATGATCAGTTTCTTGCCGCCAGAGATGCAAACAACAAAGCCGGGGTCGAGCGGACTTCCGCACAAGCATGTCGACATCAGCATTCGCGACGAAAACGGCGGCGAGCTGCCAATTGGCCAGGTTGGCGAGATCTGGATCAGAACGCCGACGACCATCCGGCAATATCTCAACGCCAAACCGCTCGGACCTGACGTCCTCGATGCCGACGGCTTCTTTCGGGTCGGCGACGTCGGAATGATGGACGCCGATGGCTACCTGTTCATCACCGATCGCGCCAAGGACATGATCATCGCGGGCGGCGTCAATATCTATCCCGCCGAGATCGAGGCCGCGATCCTGCAGCATCCCGCGATTCAGGACGTGGCCGTGATCGGAATTCCCGACGAGGAATTCGGCGAGCAGGTCAAGGCGTTCTGCGAGTTGAAGCCGGGCCGTGACGTCGATGAGACCAGCCTCATCGCGTATTGCCGCGAAAGCCTCGCGTCCTACAAGCGGCCGAAGACTATCGAATTCATGCGCGAGTTGCCGCGCAACACGATGGGCAAGCTTCTCAAACGCGAGCTCCGTGAGCCTTACTGGAAGGGACGGGAGCGAAACGTATGAGTGAGATTCTTGATTTGAGCGGGCGCGTCGCGCTGATCACAGGCGCCGGGCAAGGCGTTGGCCGGCAAATTGCGTTGCATTTTGCTGCTCACAACGCAGGCGGCATCGTGGTCAACGACTATTTTTTGGATCGTGCAGCGCAGGTTGTCGATGAGATCAAGTCTGCCGGCGGTCGCGCGATCGCGGTCCAGGCGGATGTGACCGATCTGGCGTCCGTAAAGACGATGGTGCAGCAGGCGGAGAAGGAATTCGGCAGGGTCGACGTTCTCGTGAACAATGCGGGCAACGCCGGAGCCACACCGGATCCGGACGCGCGCAAGCCGTTCTGGGAAACGACCCCGGACGTCTGGAATAATTTCATCGGCGTCAATCTGTACGGTGTGATCAATGCCTCCAGTGCCGTGATCCCCCAGATGATCCAGCGCAACAGCGGGCGTATCATCACCATCATCTCCGATGCCGGACGCGTTGGGGAAGCCGGACTTGAAATCTATTCCGGAGCCAAGGCAGGAGCTGCCGGCTTCACGCGCGCGATAGCGCGGTCTCTTGGCCGGTATCACATCACGGCCAACTGCGTGGCGATCGCGGCCACCATGACGCCGGCGATCGAAGCCCGTCTCAACGCCAATCCCGACATGAAAAAGAAGATGATGGAAAAATACGTCATCCGAAGGCCGGGACAACCCACGGACGTCGCGAACATGGTGCTGTTCCTTGCTTCCGATGCAAGCCCCTGGATAACCGGGCAAACCTATCCCGTTAACGGCGGCTTTTCGTTCGCGATGTGAGGCACGACAACATGACCGACAGCAGCCAGCGCATCCTGACCGAACGCCGCGGACACGTCCTAGTCATCACGATCAACCGGCCGGAGGCGCGGAACGCATTCGACGCGATCTCCGCCCAGGGCATGCAGGCCGCAATGGACCTGCTCGACGGGGAGGATGAACTCTTTGTTGGGGTCATCACCGGTGCCGGCGGCAATTTTTCAGCGGGCGCGGATTTGAAAGCCGTCGCGCGCGGCGAGCGCGCGGTAACGGCAAGAGGCGGGTTCGGCATGTTCAACAGGCCGTCGCGCAAGCCGCTCATTGCCGCGGTCGAGGGATATGCCGTGGGGGGAGGTTTTGAACTTTGCCTGTCGTGCGACCTTATTGTCGCGGCGAGCAACGCCCAGATGGGATTGCCCGAGGTCAGGCACAACGTGGTTGCGATGGGCGGCGGGCTGTTTCGGCTGCCGCAACGAATTCCCTATCATGTCGCGATGGAACTCGCTCTCTCCGGGGAGTTCAAGGATGCAGCCTTCTTCGAACGCCACGGCCTGATCAATCGCGTTGTCGAACCGGGCGGAGCGCTCGATGAGGCGGTTGCGCTTGCAAACTCGCTGCTCGTCAACGGACCGACCGCCTTGGCTGCTTCCAAGGAGATCATCTTCAATTCCGCCAACTGGACCGACGAGGAAGGGTGGCAAAAGCAAAACCCTATCGCCCGTCGCGCGCTCGAGTCCGAAGATCGCAGCGAAGGCCTGAAGGCGTTCGCCGAGAAGCGCAAACCGGTCTGGAAGGGGCGGTGACGTGGATGTCGACGCGCGCCAAAGGAACGCCGCTGCCTGCGCGTATAACGAACCGATTACGGCTGCCCTTGATTGCAGCGCCGATGTTGCGTGTCTCGGGCCCGGACTTGGTCATTGCGGCCTGTCGGGCCGGCGTGATCGGTGCCTTCCCAACCGCGAATGCACGCTCGGTCGATGAGCTCGACGGCTGGTTGACGGCAATTGCGACGGCGCTCGCCGAAGAGGAAAAGCCGGCCGCGCCGTATTGTCCAAACCTCATCATTCGACAGCCGCGATTCAAGGACGACCTGGCTTGTCTCGTCCGTCACCAGGTTGAGCTTGTAATCACCAGCGTGGGCTCGCCGCAGGCGGCGTTGGGTCCGCTGCACGACATCGGTTGCCTCGTGCTGGCCGACATCGCGTCTCTGCGTCACGCGGAGAAGGCGATCAAGGCTGGCGCGGATGGCCTCATCCTGCTGACCGCCGGCGCCGGTGGGCAAACAGGGTGGGCCAATCCGTTTGCATTCGTGCGGGCGGTGCGCTCGATGTTCGATGGCCCGATCGTCCTCGCCGGAGGAATCCTCGATGGACGCGCCCTAAAGGCCGCGCGCGTTCTCGGTTGCGACCTTGCGTACATGGGCACCGGATTCATCGCGACCACGGAAAGCATGGCATCCGATGCGTATCGAAACATGCTGGTTGCCAGCAACCTTGATGACGTTCTCCTGACCAAGGCCTTTACCGGCCTGGATGCCAGCATGCTCCGCCCGTCGATCGTAGCCGCCGGCCTGGATCCATCACGTCTTGACGAGAAGGTCTCCGAAGAGCGGGCGAAGGAGAAGTTTGGCGGGGGCGGGAACTCGCAAGAACCAAAGCGCTGGAGCGATATTTGGAGCGCGGGCCATTCGGTCTCAGGGATTACCGCAATCACCGACGTCGCAACCCTCGTCGACAGACTTGCTTCCGAGTTCAAAGCCGCCGGCTGAGCGGTAACAAAAAACCGAAACAACAAACAGGAGGGAAGAAGCATGAAACGAGAATACCAGAAAGGTCTTGAAAAACGATCGCAAAACACAAGCGCCGCAGTTTGCGCCCTGGGCGTTGCATTGATGGCCGCCACGCTCGCCATGGCGACGCCGGCAGAGGCACAGAAAAATTACGGCCCTGGTGTTTCCGACACCGAGATCAAGATCGGCAACATCATGCCGTATAGCGGGCCGGCGTCCTCGTATGGCACCATCGGCAAGGCGGAGGCAGCCTATTTCAAAAAGATCAATGACGAAGGAGGCGTAAACGGCCGCAAGATCAACTTCATCTCGTACGACGACGCGTATAGCCCGCCAAAGGCGATCGAGCAGGCGCGCAAGCTCGTGGAGAGCGATGAAGTTCTTTTGATCTTCCAGTCGCTTGGCACGCCATCGAATTCGGCCATCCAGAAATACATGAATTCAAGGAAGGTGCCGCAATTGTTCGTCGGTTCGGGTGCCACGAAATTCGGCGACCCGAAGAATTTTCCTTGGACCATGGGGTGGCAGCCCACATACCAAAGCGAAGGCCGCGTCATGGCAAGGTACATTTTGGAGAAATTCCCGAATTCGAAGATAGCCGTATTTTGGCAAAATGACGACGCCGGAAAGGACCAAGTCAAAGGCGTGCGAGATGGGTTGGGCGACAAGGCAAAAATGATCATTGCCGATGCTTCGTATGAGGTGACGGACCCGACCATCGATTCCCAGATCGTGACGCTCAAGAACTCTGGTGCGGACACCTTCATCTCGTTGGCGGCTCCGAAAGCAGCGGCGCAAGCAATCAAAAAAGTCGCAGAGCTCGGCTGGAAGCCCCACTATTTTATCAGCAGCACTGCAACGTCGGTAGGTACGGTGCTGAAGCCGGCAGGACTTGAGAATGCGAAGGGCCTGATTTCCGCTGCCTACATCAAAGATCCCACGGATCCGGCCTCGAAGGATGACGCGGCAACCAAGACCTGGATCGCCTTCATGGACAAGTATTTTCCAGATGGTGACAAGCTCAACAGCACCAATGTCTACGGTTAT
>Ga0307479_10005611_pt1 | contig 11480 bp, 11 predicted proteins | sample atmos_gasesECM4C_FD_203743 | JGI IMG/M metagenome (GOLD analysis project Ga0307479, IMG submission 203743) | Hardwood forest soil microbial communities from Morgan-Monroe State Forest, Indiana, United States - atmos_gasesECM4C_515 | ecosystem: Environmental > Terrestrial > Soil > Temperate... | reverse complement strand
TCTGGGCGAGGAAACCGACGATCACCGCGATGGCCAGCGCGGTGGCGGGATCGAGCCAGTACCAGCCACCGGTGCCGAGAATGATCGCGCCACTGCCCGCCACGCCGGCCGCGGCGGCCGTATCCGCGGCGGTGTCGAGCAAGACCGCCCTGACGTTGAGGTCTTCCGCCGCGTCGTCGTCGCCGGGATCGCCGCGCAAGATCAGCGCGCCGGCCAGCATGACCATGGCCGCTATGCCGCTGACGATCAGCACAGGCAGGCCGTCCACCTGCCTGGCACCGATCGCCAGCCGCTGAATCGCGGCGGCGGCAATCAGGACGTTCAGGACGAGCAGCCAGCCGGCGTTCACCAGCGCGGCGATGGTAGTGGCCGCCGGATAGCCGGTCGGGCGGGCCGCGGTCGGCGGCCGCCCGGCGAGCCAGACCGCCAGCAGCGACACCCCGATGGCGGCGGCGTCGGCCAGATAGTCCGCACCCGCCGCCAGAACGGCCAGGGAATGCGCCGCCAGGCCCGCCACGACCAGCGCGGCGACAAGCCCGAGGTTCAGCAGCAGGACGACAACGAGCCGGGCCGCGCGGGACATCTGCCGAGACTAGCCTGCGCGGCCACCGCAATCTGACGCCGTAGGTTACTGGCGATTAACTACACATGCGGGCGCGTCATGTAATGCTGGGCCGAGCCGTACCCGGACACCGTGGTCCGAGGAGTTCTGGCAAGTTTCTCCGGCGTCCTCCGCTCCGCTTGGTCCAGGAGGTGTTCGGCGATGACCAGGTGCCGAACATCGCCACCGAAACCGAGGCACAGACGCTCGGCCTGTCCGCCTACACGCCGGAACTGACGCCTGGCCGCAGCCCCGACGTGGTCCCGTTCTGGGGCGTCTCGGCGATCCGCCATTTCCCGTATCCGGTTACGGCTCTAGTCCAGGGCAGCATCATTCTCAAACGAACCAGCTCCCCAGGTACCCATATAGACGACCTTTGCCAATCGCTAACGCTATCATACAATAAATGAGATTAACATTACCAACGATACGCTTTATAAAGCATGTATGCCAAATATATCGCTGTACGTAACGCAACATCCTTTCTTCCGAAGAGGGCTATGCAGTCCAATAGTACGCGAGTAAATCACCATTCCTGATCTGGCATCCAACCGGAAAGCACCATATCCTTGAGTGCTGTGTCGTTGACTGTCTGGTAGATAGGAATAGTAGGATCTTCAGCCCATCCAAGAAGTTTCTCCCGACCATCAACGAATGTTAGCGTTCTCCATTTAGACCCTAGGGGCCCACCTCGAAGTGCTGGGAATCCAGACAGGCCCGAGGGTACGGGGATTACACCGATTGGAGTTACAGCCTTTCGCCGAATTGCAGCACCCAGAGGAATGAATACCGGCCACCGCCAGTGCTTGATATTTTGCGCTTGTTCGATTGTTGGCTCTTCGTCATACATAGGGTCGGCCACCCACACTAGATGCCCAACTTTTTCCACATGGTGAGACATCACTCCGACGGCGTAGCGACCGTCGCAGTTGAGCCAGAACACCAGCCCCGGATCCAGCGCAGCCAACGGCTTGATCTCCTTGTTCTCAACAGTGCGGTCTCAGGACCGCGCGGCCATGGAGGCTGGCAGGTAGGTCGCGAAGGTGCGGACGGCTTTCGTGACGTCGGCTGCGGTCCAGTCGAGTGCGGAGGCGGACACGGTCAGCTCGGTCTTGGCGACATCCGGCAAGTCGGTGTTCGCCCATCGGCGGAACAGGCTCACCCTGGTGTCCTCCGCTTGGCGGAGCGACGCGTCGTTGAGGGTGTCCGCGTCGAACGGCAACCACAACGCGAACTGGTGCGTGTGCGGCTCCGCGGGATGGACGCGGTACCACGGGAGCGTTTCCGCGAGGCCATCGTGCAGGGCGGCGGCCACGACGGCGGCATGGTCCACATACTCAGGCAGTCGCGGTAGCTCGGTGTTCAGGCCGTGCAGGGCGGCGAGCGCAACTGGGAACTGGCGGTACAGATGGCCGCCGTACCGGTGCCGCCACGCCTTCGCCTCGGCGATCAGGTCGGCCGGTCCGGCCAGCGCGGCGCCGGACAGGCCGCCCAGCGACTTGTAGAACGACACGTACACGCTGTCGGCCAGCGCGGCGATTTCGGTCAGCGGCTTGCCGAAACGCGGAGTGCATTCCCACAGCCGGGCGCCGTCGAAATGCACGATGGCCCCCCGGTCGCGGCCGGCCTGCACGATCTGGATGAGCTCGTCCCAGGTCGGCAGCACGAAGCCGGCCTCGCGCAGCGGGAGCTCCAGCATCAGCGTGCCGAACGGCTCGTCCGCGGCCTCGATCTCGGCGGCCGACGGCAACCGCGGTGCCGTGGTTGGATGAATGGTACGCAGGCCGGTCAGGATGGAAAGTGCGTCGCGTTCGTGCGTTTCCGGGTGGGCCAGCGGGTGCAGCGCCACGGTCGGGTTACCACTGCGGGCCGCCCAGCACCGCAGCGCGACCTGCTGGGCCATTGTCCCGGTCGGGAAGAACGCGGCGTCCGGCTTGCCGAGCAAACCGGCGACCCGCCCCTCAAGCTCATGGAGTATCCCGTCGCCGTAGAAGTCCGGGTCGGCGGCCAGGTCGTAATCGTCGCTGTCGAGGAGGGCGGCGAGGTGCTCTCTCATCGTTCTCTGCTTGCCTTGCTTGCCTTGCGAGAGCACCAGGTGGCAGGCTTCGATCGCTGCCCGGCTCCGCCCGAGTAGTTCCGCTTCGTCCACGCGACGACGTTACCTGGTTCTAGACGCGGATGAGCGGGCGCGCCTGTCCGGGTTCGACTGGCTGCCCGCAAGCCTCGCAGGACACCTGGGCAATGAGACGGTGGCCGCAGCTGTGCTCGACGACGAGCGGCGGACCTTCCGGGCCGGCCAGGTGCCGGTCACCCCAGCGCATCAGCGTCAAGATCACCGGGTGCAGGTCCAGGCCGGCCTGAGTGAGCCGGTATTCGTAGCGGGCCGGGTGCTCGGAGTACTGGCGGCGTTCCATGATGCCGGCCGCGGTGAGGGTCCGCAGCCGGGCCGCTAGCGTGTCGCGCGGCGCTCCGGTTTGGCGGACCATCTCGTCGAAGCGCCGGTTGCCGAGAAACACCTCCCTGATGGCGAGCAGGGCCCACTTTTCGCCGACAATGTCCAGGGTCCGCGCGATCGAGCAAGGGCGCGGCAGAGCGGATGCGGAAGTCACACCACCACTGTAACTCACAAAGGTCTGAAATCTGGACGCACTAGGCGATGGCGTGCTAGCGTGCGTCCAGAATCCGGACTTACCCTTGAGTGCCGGTCCTCGCCAGCCGGAGGTCAGCTGTGAACCCCGCGACTCCCAGGATCCCCGCGACGGCGCCGGCCGCGTCGGCAACTGGGGGCACTATCCCCGATTCCCGTCGCATCGCCGCGGTGATCGGCGTCCTTGCCCTAGCCGTGTTCATGTCCAGCCTTGACCTCTTCATCGTCAACCTGGCCTTCCCCTACATCGGGCGGGAGTACCCGGGCACCAGCTTGAGCTCGCTGTCCTGGGTGCTGAACGGATACACGATCGTCTTCGCGGCAGTGCTGGTGCCGGCCGGGCGGTGGGCCGACCGGGTCGGCCGCCGCCAGGTCTTCGTCGCCGGGCTTGTCTTGTTCGGCGTGGGCTCGCTGCTGTGCGGTGTCGCGCCGGGCGTGGCGGTGCTGATCGCGGCCCGCGTGGTACAGGCAACGGGCGCCGGACTCATGGTGCCGGCGTCGCTGTCACTGCTGCTCGCCGTCGTGCCGCCGCCGCTGCGCGCCGGAGCCATCGGAACGTGGGCGGCGGTAGGCGCGTTGGGTGCCGCCCTCGGCCCGGTGATCGGCGGACTACTGGTGCAGGCCAGCTGGCGCTGGGTGTTCTGGATCAACCTTCCGGTCGCGGTGGCCACTGTCCTGCTCGCCGTCCGGCTCCTGCCGGAAAGCAAGGACGAGCGGGTGCAGCATCGCCCCGACCTGGTCGGCGCGACACTGCTGGCGCTGGCCATCGGCCTGCTGGCGCTCGCGCTGGTCAAGGCGCCCGAGTACGGCTGGGCCTCGGCGCGGTTCGGTGGGCTGCTCGCGGCCGCCGTGGTATGCGGCGCCGCGATGGTGTTTCGCTCGGGACGGCATCCGGCGCCGGTGCTGGAACTGGGCCTGCTGCGGTCCCGGACCTTCACCGGGGCGTTCGCGGCGTCGGTGCTCTACTACGCGGGTTTTGCCGCGTTCGTTCTCAGCTCGGTGGAGTTCCTCACCGGAGTCTGGCACTACTCGGCGGTGCGGGCCGGGCTAGCCATCGCGCCGGGGCCGCTGATGGTGCTGCCGTTCGCCCGGATAGTGGCGCCCCGGCTGGCTGCGAAACTCGGCGGACCCGGGCGGGTCGCCGTGCTGGGCTGCCTGGTTGGGGCGGCCGCTCAAGGGCTATGGCTGACCCAGATCCAAGCGCAGCCTGCCTACCTGACTCACCTATTGCCCGCACAGCTCATCGGTGGTGCGGGGGTCGGTCTGGCGATCCCGTCGCTGCTCGGCGCGGGGAGCGCATCGCTGCCGCCAGCCCGGTTCGGCACCGGCAGCGGGGTGCTGAACATGGCCCGGCAGCTCGGCTCGGTGCTTGGGGTGGCCGCCCTGATCGCGATCCTGGCCAGCCTCGATCCGGCGAATCCGGTGACGGCGTTCCGGCATGGGCTGGTGCTGACCATCGCGTTCTTCGTGGCGGCGGGTGTCACGGCCGCGGGACTGCTCAGCTCCCGCATCGCTCCCCCGGTACCGGGCCCGGTCCCGGCTGCTTCAGTGGCGGCCGGTAACACCCGGCTTAACGAGCGGGGTAGCCTGCCCGAGGGAACCCGATGAGGCCAGGGGGGCCGATGAGGAATGCCCGATGAGGAAAGAAGGCCCGATCATCAGCGCCGGTGACCCAGACTCCGCTCACCCGGATTGGGGAGAGCCCAGATCCAAGACCGTGACCTGGTCCGATCCGATGGCGATCGTCGCGGCTGGCGTGGGGCTGTCTGGCCTTGAGTTCATTCGGGCCCTCGCGGCGGGCCAGATACCGGCACCGCCGATCGCGCAATTGCTTGGCATGCGGCTGAGCAAGGTGGAACGCGGCCTGGTGACCTTCGAAAGCGCGCCGGACGAGTCTGTCTACAACCCGCTCGGCGTGGTACACGGCGGCTTCATCTGCACGCTCGCCGACACGGTCACCGGCTGCGCGGTGCACACGACCCTCCCGGCGGGAACGGCGTACACCTCCATCGACATCACGGTGAACTACCTGCGCCCGGTCACCGTCGCCAGCGGCACGCTCGTAGCGACCGGGAAGGTCACCAAGCCCGGCCGGCGGATCGCCCTTGCCGCCGCGGAGATCCATGACGGGGATGGCCGTCTGGTCGCTACCGCCACAAGCAACTGCCTCGTGATGACGCCGTCCTCAGAGATGGGGCTCTAGTTCGCGCAGGATCGCGGTGCGGGACCGGGCACCCAGGATCCGGGAAACGATCTCGCCGTTGACGAACAACGCCAGGGTCGGCATGCCCATCACCTGATACTTCAGCGTCGTGTCCGGGTTGGTGTCGACATCGATCGCCAGAACGCGCAGCCGGTTCTTCTCGTCGGCGGAGATCTGCTCCAGGACCGGGGCAACCATGCGGCACGGCGGACACCAGTCCGCGGTGAACTCCACCAGCACCGGTACCGTACTGGCCAGGACGTCGTCGGTGAACGCGGCGTCGGTGGTCATGGTCAGGGACATACTGTCTCCTTAGCGGTTGACTTCGGCGATGAGCCTGCCCCGCGGGTCAGGCTGGGCGCCGCATTCGCACTGCAGCGTGGCGGTTACCCGGCCGCCGCACCCGCAGTGCCGGTACACGATCTCCGGGACGGCGCCGGCGCCGAGAAATCGCTCACCCCAGTCAGAAAGAGCAGCCAGCACCGGCACCAGGCCGAGCCCGGCTTCGGTGAGCGTGTACTCCCGTCGCGCCCGCCGTCCCGGCACCTGGTAGGGACGGGTGTCGAGGATGCCGGCCGTGGTGAGCCGGTGCAGGCGGTCCGACAGCACCGTTCGCGGCGCACCGGTCGCGGCCTGGATCTCGTCGAACCGGCGCAGGCCGAGAGCCACTTCGCGGACGACAAGCAATGCCCACCTGTCCCCCACGGCGGCCAGCACGCCGGCCAGATTCCCCTCCACAGTCCTGAGTCTAGACTACGTATCCAGCCCTTGCCACCGGGGGTGGGTCAATGAGACGCGACCCAAGCTAGCTAACCGGGTCGCCCGCAGGTGTGTCGTGCCGCCATGGCGAGACGGCGGCCAGGCCCAGTTCATCGAACAGCCCATGCCCAGGCTCCCCGCGCTCAGCACGTCAGCCACCCGGCAGTGGGCCCTGGACAATCTGCGGCTGCCGCTGACGCTGGCCGACCTGGCGGCGCACGCACAGAGCCACGATGAAGCGGGTCAGAGCCCGGCGGCGACGCGTTATCGCTCGTTGCTAGAGAAGATCCGCAGGAAGAACAGGAACACGTTCAGCACGTCGAGGAAGATCGAGGCGGCGAGCAGCGGCGCGGAGGTGATGTCCTTGGAGCGGCGCAGCCGCTGGAAGTCGACCATCGTGAAGCCGGCGAAGATGACCAGGCCGAGGATCGAGTAGATCAGCTCACCGCCTGGGACGTGAACGAAGATAAGCACCATGCCGAACACGATGAGCGCGACCAGCGCCCAGAAGCTGAGCCGGGCGATACCGGATAGATCCCGGCGGGTGGCGTATCCGGCGGCTCCGAACCCGGCGATGAACAACGCGGTGGCACCACCCGCGTTCCACAGCGCCCGCGGATTCGTACCGGCGTAATAGACCAGCGTCGGCGCCATCGCCAGGCCGATCAGCAGCCCGAACGCGGCGAGCAGGCCGACCGTGAGCTGATGGGAGCGCCGCACCGAGAAGTTCATCCCGATCAGGCACCCGAAGGCGGCGATAAACCACACGAAGCCCAGGTTGTGGGAGAGGTTCCGGCCCAGGTACGCGCCGGCCGCGAACAGGCCGGCTGTGGCCGCGACATATCCCATCGTGTTTGCGAACAGGGTGCGCGTCGCGTCCGGGGTCCCGCTGCGCAGCCCGCCGTAATATGCCGCTTCGTTCATGGGCTCTATATTGCCGACCCGCGGTGAACGAATCCAGGGTCAGGCCAGCTCAGCTTGCAGAACCTCGGCCACCGGCCGGCGGGCGCCGATGCGGGCCGGGATGGCCGTGAGCAGCACCACCACGAGCGGGGTGCCCAGGACCACGGCTACCAGCCACGAGGCGGGCGGGATCGTCAGTATCCCGCCGTGGTTCGCCGCCGCGAAGAACTCGATACCCAGCGGAACGCCGACCAGTCCGCCGAGGGTCGCGGGCAGGACCTGCGCCGCCGCCAGGCCGACGGTGAGCTGCCCAGGGGTCGCGCCGAACGCCTGGGCCAGCGCCGCCGGCTGCTGAGCATCCAGTGCGGTCACCCAGGCGGTGAAGATCGCGTTGACGACCGCGAGGGAGAGCAGGACGACAGTGAGCAGCATCAGTGCATGCATGTCCCGGTCTATCACCGGATTGCTTTCCCCGGGCGTCGCGAAACGCTTCTCCGCGGCGGTGGCCTGGAACGCGAGCACCGCGACGACGCCGGTGACGGTGATCGCCGTGCTGGCCGCGCTGAGCACGGTACGGCGCAGCCGGCGCGCGGCCAGCCGCAACCCGATCAGCAGCGGAACCGGCAGCCGCGTCGAAATCGCGATGAGCAGCCGTCGGCGACGGGGACGGCGAGGCACCTCGCCGAGTGCGCGCACCGTGCTGGTCCGGGACGCGCGGATAGCGGGCACCAGCGTCGCCGCTAGCGCCACCGCGACCGCCACGGCCAGCACCAGTCCGGCCACGGACAGGGTGAGCGACGGCGCGTCTGGCGTACCAATCAGGCCAGCACCCGGGCTGGACAACAGCGGAGCGGTGAGCCAGCCGATGGCCAGGCCGACTCCAGCGGCGGTCAGCGCCAACGTCAGGTGCTCGGCGAGGAGCACGGTCGCGACGGTTCCCGGCGTGCCGCCGACCGCCTTGAGCAGTCCCACCCGCCGGGTCTGCTCGGCCATCCGGCCGCCGGACAGCACGGCCACGCTCGCCAGCGCCAGTAGCGCCGCTAGCCAGCTGCCCACCTGGAGCACGGTCTGCTCGTCGGCCACCAGCAGGCCGTCCGCGCTAGCGATGTCCGGCCAGGCGATCAGGTAGGGCGCCGTGGTCGACGGGTTGCTGTTGTACGCATCGGCGAGGGCCTGCGCCTTCGCGGGGCTGTGGAGCGTCAAGTTCAGCAGGTAGCTGACCTGATCGGGATTGCTAATGCCAGCCAGATCCGGTTCGGTCAGCCAGACCAGGCCGGGGTGCCCGAGGTTGGTGAGGCCCCGCGGCAGGCTGGCCAAACTGAAGCCGCAGCCGATGTAGCAAAGGTTCGGATAGGGCGGGCTGGCGGCGGTGACGGCGACCCCGGCTACGGTGAACAGCCGGCCGTTCACCGATATCCGATCGCCGGCGGTGACCCCGAGCGCGCCTGCGAAGGTCCGTTCGAGCACCACATCGCCGGGGCGGACCCAGCCGCCTTGCGTGACGTCCGGCTGGTCGACCGCCGCCGGAGCCTGGTCACGCCCCTCAGCCATCGCGACAACCGTGGCGTCGTGTACCCGCAGAACCGCGCCGGCCACCGGATACGGCCCGCTGTGACCGCTGACTCCGGGAGCGTCGACGAGCGTCTTGGCTTGCCCGGCCCAGTTGAGCTGGGCCACCACATCTGGCCCGGTGGATGCTGCCTTGGTGGCCGCATAAGGATTGCTGGTTACCCCATGCAGGATCAGTCCCAGGGTCAGCACCGCGGTGGCCGCGCCGATCGCGAGCAGCACCAACGCGGCTTCCACCGGGCGGTGCCGCAGGTCGCGGACGACAAGCCGGCCGATGAGAACCATTCGTCCCATAACGATCACGCCACTTCTGATTGAAGGACTTCACTGGCTGGCCGGTGCGTGCCCAGCCATGCCGGGATGAACGTCACCGCGACGACCGCGGCCACCGTCCACGCCACCGTGCAGGCCAGGAGCAGGGCCGGTGGCGTGGTTGTAATGCCGTTCTTATTTATTGCCGTGAATAGCTCGATGCCGCCCGGGATGCCGAGCACGGCCCCCGCCAGAGCGGGCAGCAGTTGCGCAGCGGCGAGCCCCGCGCTTATCTGCTGCGGGGTCGCGCCGAGCGCCCGGGTCAGCGCGGCTGGATGCCTAGTATCCAGCACCGTCGCCCAGCTGATCAGGATCGCGTTGACGGCCGCGAGGGTGACCAGCGCGATGGTGAAGACGAGCAGCACATGGCTCAGCTGGGCGGCTTTGGGGTTGTCCAGCCCGGCCGTGGTGTATAGCGACTGATTGTTCCTGGCGTTGACGCAGAGCACCGCCACGATCCCGCTCGCCGTGACCGCGACGCTGGCCACGTTGAGGAGCGCGCGCCTCGGCCGGCGCGCGGCCAGGCGCAGTCCGAGCAGCAACGGAACCGGCAGCCGCGCGGAGACCGCGATCAGCCATCCGCTGCGCCGCGGCGAACGGGACGAGTCAGCCAGCGCGGCGACCGTGCTCGTCCGGGCGGCACGGACGGCGGGAAAGAAAGTCGCCACCACCGCGACGCCCAGCGCCAGCGCCACAACCGCGGCGAACGTCATAACGCTGATGGCTGGCGCACCCGCGGTGCCGATCAGGCCCGCACCGGGATTGATGAGCAGCGGCGCGAGCAGCCACCCGGCCAGCAGGCCGCTGCTAGCGGCAGCCATCGCCACGACAAGGTGCTCTGCCAGCAGTACGGCCGCGATCAGACCGGGGGACGTCCCGACCGCTTTCAGCAGGCCTACCCGCCTGGTCTGGTCCGCCATCCGGCCGCCGACCAGGACCGTGACGCTTGCGATCGCGAGCACCCCGAGAAGCCAGCTGCCGGTCAGCAGGATCCGCTGCTCGTTCCGCACCAGGTTGGCCGCGTCGAAGCTGATGTCCTGCCACGCTTGCACCGACAGCACGTACGGCGCGCTGTTGTGCGCGGCAGCGAACGCCTCCGCCAGTGCCGGGTCGCTCAGCTGCAGGTTGAGCACATACGACAGCGGCTCCGTGCTGGTGGCGAGGGCCCGGGCATCCGCCCGCGTCAGCCAGAGCAGGCCGGGGACTTTCCTGGCCAGCTCCGCGGTGCTGAGGTGACAGGCTGAGTAACAAATGTGCGGGTTGAGCAGCTTGCTTGCCGCGGTGACCGCGACCCCGGCGACGCGGAACGTCCGGCCGTTCAGCGTGACCCGGTCGCCGGCCTGTACGCCTAGCTCGTCGGCGAAGCTGCGTTCGAGCACCACGGCGCCGGGACGCACCCAGCCGCCCTGCGTCAATTCCGGCTGATCGACGAGAGCGGGAGTTGGATCACGTCCGTCGGTCTCCGCGCCGGCGGTGTGGCCGTTCACCCGCAAGGTGGCATACGTGTAGGGATACGGCCCGCTGTGCCCGCTGACGCCGGCAGCGCGGATCAGTGGCGCGGCGTCGGCTGCGGAACTGATGGTGGCCACGACGTCTGGACCTCTGGTCGCCACCCTGGTCTGCTGGTACGGCCGGCTGATTACGCCGTGCAGGGCGAGCCCCAGCGTCAGCATCGTGGTGGCCGCGGTGATCGCCAGCAGCATCAGCACCGCCGGTCCCGGCCGGTGCCGCAGGTCGCGGGCGGCGAGGCGGCCGACGAGCAGAAGGCGTCCCATAGCGTCAGCCCTCCAGGCCGGCCAGCGTGCCCAGGTTGCCGCGGGTGCCGCCGGTCAGCTTGGTCTCGTCGGTGAACGCGCCGTCCCGCATCGAGATCAGCCGGTCGGCGGTCGCCGCGACGCGCGAGTCGTGCGTGACGATGACCAGCGTCTGGCCGGCTGAATGCAGGGTGTCGAACAGGCGCAGCAGGTCCATTGTCGCGGCGCTGTCCAGGTTGCCGGTCGGTTCGTCGGCTAGTACCACGAGGGGTTCGTTCGACAGTGCCCGGGCGATCGCTACCCGCTGACGCTGGCCCCCGGACAGCGCCGATGGCAGGAACGTCGCCCGGTCGGCGAGCCCGACGCGGTCCAGCAACTCCAGCGCCTGGCGCCGCGCCGGGCGCGGCGACCGCCCGGCCAGCAACGCCGGGAGCTCAACGTTCTCCCGCGCGGTGAGCTCGTCGATGAGGTGGAAGGCCTGGAACACGAAGCCGACGGCGGTGCGTCTGAGCCGGGCCAGTCCGCGCTCCCCCATCGTGTCCAGCTGGCTGCCCGCCAGCGTTATCTCACCGCCGGACGGCCGCTCCAGCCCGCCGAGCAGATATAGCAGCGTCGACTTGCCGCAACCGCTCGGTCCCATGATCGCCACCGTCTCGCCGGACGCCACCTCCAGGTCGACCTCGTCGACGGCGCGAACCAGCGCGTCGCCCTTGCCGAACTCCTTGCGCAGCG
>Ga0307479_10005610_pt1 | contig 11481 bp, 11 predicted proteins | sample atmos_gasesECM4C_FD_203743 | JGI IMG/M metagenome (GOLD analysis project Ga0307479, IMG submission 203743) | Hardwood forest soil microbial communities from Morgan-Monroe State Forest, Indiana, United States - atmos_gasesECM4C_515 | ecosystem: Environmental > Terrestrial > Soil > Temperate... | reverse complement strand
GTTGCGGGCGACCTGGCGGCAAATCAGCTTGTAGAGCTGGATCTGGTCGGCGGCCGCCACCACTTCGCCGTAGCCGTAGTTGATTTCAAACTGTGAAGGGGCGACCTCCGGGTGATCCTTTTCGTTCTGGAAGCCCATCGAGCGTTGCACTTCGGCCGTGGTGTCGATAAATGTGCGCAGGGGATCGCCGGGCAGGGAGTGGTAGTAGCCACCGGTATTGACGTACTCGAACTTGCCGGTCTCGTGATAGACGCGCTCTGCCTCCGGACCTTGGAACAGAAAACCCTCGATCTCGTTGGCGGCGTTCAGGGTGTAGCCATGTTTCTTGTGCTGTTCGGTGGCAAACAATTTGAGCACGCTACGAATGTCGGCGCGATAAGGTTCGCCATCCTTGTCGATGACCTCGCCAAAGACCAGCACCTTGCCCGGCCCGAAAATGTCGGCCGGTCCCCAGTAAAAGGCGCCCCAGTCGATGCCCAGCCGCAGGTCACTCTCCCGCTGCGCAGTGAAGCCGCGAATCGAAGAGCCGTCGAAGGTCAAGTTGTCATAGCTCCTCAGCAGGAACTTCTTGTCATAGTCGAGCATGTGCAACCGGCCCTCAAGATCGCTGAACAGCACAGTTACAGCCTTGATGCGCTTTTCGTCGGTCAGGTACTTGAGCCGCTCTTCCTGGATCTTGGCGGCGGCGACGCGCTTCATGCGCTGTTCCTTCGCCTTCAGGTTGAGTTCTTCCAGTTCGTCGTATGAGAGTGCCAGAAAATTGCGCAGTTCAGTGGACATGGATGTCGTTCCGTCTCCTTCGGTGTAAGGCGCTAGGTTTTGGGCAATGCAACATCAAGAAATCTGGGGAGTTGAAATGGCTGGTTTCAACACGCTCACTCAAGACAGGGAAGAATAACGCGGGGCCAAGAGGCCAGCCAATCGAAAAAGCTGATGCAAGGCATAAAAGGGATTTATTCGGGGAGTGTGCGATGTGGTTACCGAATGCCGAATCCGGCACCCGGCATCAGACGCATCATCGCTCCCAGCGCCGTAAGCACCGCGATGAAGTAAACGGTTGTGGCGAGGCTGGGACGCGCCGGTAAACCCCCGGCGAAGAAAACTTGGTATGCAGCGCCGATTGCGACGAGGAAAAACACGTTCTCACCGAGTACAAGCCACAGTGCGAGGCACGCCGTGAGCAGTATGATGCGCTCCATTTTGCTGAGAGCGAGAGCGGCATGACCACCGTCGAGCATCCATACTGGAATCAGGTTCAGCAGATTCAGCCAAGCACCTGAGCGGGCCAGCGCCGCCCACAGCGGGTCGCGAGTTTGATACCAGAGGGCGGCGCAAGCGACTGAACCGAAGAAGCCCGCGAGTGGTCCGGCCAGACTAATCGCTGCCTGAGTCTCGATCGGCACGCCCAAGGCTTGCCAACGGACGTAGGCTCCGAACCCAGGCAAGAACACAGGCATTTCCGCAGGCAAACCGCGGCGCCGGATATCGATGTAGTGTCCCATTTCGTGAATGAGAATCAATACAGCGAAGCCGATGCCGAACCGGGCTCCAAAGGCGGCCCAGTAGAAACCGAAGAAGGCCACGAAGCTGAGAAGAAATTTCAGCTTGAAGATAGCGCCGAGCAAAAACTTACCCTTCGCCAGCAGCACCGCGATGGGACCTACCGGTCCTAAGCGCTGGGCCCACTTGTTCTCGCTCGGGGGCGGAGGCTGAACCTGCTCAGCGACGGCATCGAGTGAGCGCGCATGGGTTCGAATCCAATCCGCTTGCCGGGAATTTGCGGGTAGCAGCGGAAGACCCATGAGCCAGCGCTCGCGCGCCTGCCTTAGGTCTCCCGCGGCCTCCAGCGCTTTGGCCTCGGCGGCGAGGCGGTCGAGTTGTTCGGAGTGAACAAGGGCGTGACACTTCTCGCAGACGAGAGCCCCGGGCGCGAGCTCGTCGGAGCAGCGGCGGCAATTCCGAATCAATTCAGGAGTGGTGGTGGACACGGCGTCAACGGCGCTGCTCTATTCTACGCGAGCCGAGAACTCACCGTTTATCGCGCAGCCTGCGGCGAATTCTCAAACGGCCCGAAGATTTCGACCGCTTTGGCGGCGGTGAATTGCCAGGCGAACCGCATGCCTACAAAGAGAATAACCAGGCCGATGATCCCGCCGAAAGTTTCGCCTGAGAGTTCGAGAAAAGGCGATGCGAGGCCGAGCAACAGGAGAGCTCCCAGCGCCTTCACCAAGTTGGGGCGTGCTTTCGGTGCGGAATCTTGCTGGCCGGACTGAGAGCTCCCCTGCGGGCTTGTTGTTTGACCCTGCCGAACGTGCCGCTGCTGGCCCGCATAGTGAATCCAGACGGGGATCGCGGCGGTCGAGACCGCTGCGTAAGTCAGAAGAACCGCGGCGATCTGGTAGCGTCTCCCTCCGACGCCTTTCGATCCCGTGATCATGGCCTTACCCACGATCCATCCGACCGCGAGAGCCGCATAGCCGATTACGATGCCTGTGACGATGGCGAACGTCGCATAGAGGATCATGCCCAGAATCGCGGCTCCGAGGCCGTAAAGGAGGGCGCGCACGAAGGCCGGGTGTGTGTCCTTGGCCAGTTCTCCGCGCATTTTCTCTGCACAACCCGGACACGTCATGGCGCCATTCGTGCGGTAATAGTTCCCGGCGATCGGCTGGTGGCAGAACTGGCAGTGATCGCCGCCAGCGGTTCCCACATACTCTGCCGTACCGAACTGCGGCGTGGGCTGGTTGAAACCAGGGTCGGTCATGGCCCGGAACGATAGCACAGGAATACGCTCAGCAAAAGGGCAAACTAAGCTGCGCGGGCAGGTTTTCGACAGTGTAGACGAAAGTGATTTCGAAAAGGGCCTGTTGACGGCGTGTCGATGTTGTAAAAAGGCATCTTGGTCAGTCTGATGTCGGCTCTTTCGGCTCGGTCACCGAGGTGTCGCGTTCCCATCCTTCGTTCTCAAGCTTGATGTGCTCAATGGCCACCGCGTCAGCATTGGCATCAAGGTCCGGTAACGCCTGGTACTCCGACACCCAACAGCGGTACACCTTGTAAGAAAAAATCTTCTGCCCGGCCTCGTTGAAGACGTCAATCAGGATGTCTTTGCGGAAGTTTGCGAGGGCTGTCTCAGGGCTTGCACCGAGCTTCCACACCAAGTTCGCCCACTCTTCGAAAGCGTGATCGTAGGTCAAGCCTCGTTCCAACGTAATCGGCTCGAACACGGTTCGTCCCGGGGATTTTCGGGCTGTACTGGGATCGCCGCCTTCCCGGTGCTCAATCACTTCCATAGAGCGCTTGAGAGCGCTGATTTTGGACACCCCCGCTACGTACTGGCCGTCCCACTTGACTCTGAATTTGAAGTTCTTGTACGGGTCGAAACGAGTTGGATTAACAGGGAATTCCGTCATTGAGAAACCTCCTGCGCCCGCAATGCTTGGGTCTACTGACGGTGCGCCGAGGCGCCGGCGGCCAACTCGCGCAAGGTGGTGAGGAAGTTGGCGGCGGCGCGCGGATCATCTAGGGCGTCAAGCTTGATGGTGGCGGTGAACTGGGGGGACTCGGGGCGGAAGCGAACTTGCAGCACGTCCTGGTGGCGGACCGCCATGAGCGCGCTAAGTTCGGCTGCGGGATCCTGTTTCCAATGGGTCCGGGTGGTGAGAATCACTGGGCCGGGTTCGTATACATCCCATTGGCGCTCGTCGCGATGGTTCGCAGTGACTCCGCGGCTGTGAGCGCACCAGCGGTGCCGCACCACTTCTAGATGGAAACTGGGGGTTCCGCCCAGGTCGGCTTCGAAGGTCAGGGTTTCCTTCTGCTTACGCCAGCTGCTCAGCAGCCACTGCACTGGGAAGGCTCGCGGTCGGAAGCGCATGGTAAGTCGCGCATTTTCGAAGCTGCGCGAACGGAACTGCAGGCGGGCGTAAAGGCGGGAGCTGTTCAGCCAGCGACAGTCGACGAGGCGTCCCTTACCAGCGCAGGCAGATTCGACCCAGCGCAGAGCCTCCGTGCCTTTGCGACGGTTATAGGCGGCGAACAGGAGATACCACACTCCCAGAATGGCCACCGAGCCGACGACGTCGATGAGCAAAAGGCGCCCCACACGCCTCCTCTTCCCCCGATGGTACGTCTTAAATTGCAGTCGGGGCAAGAGGCCAACAGGCCCTTGCGGACTTTTTTTTTCGGCCCACGGGTGGGGGAGCTGTGGAAAAGAGTGAACAATTCGGGGCGTCAAGTCTAATTCGAGGGTTATCGCTTGCAAGAATTTGCCCATTTCGCTGCGGCTACAATGTGGCTGTGCCCTTCGCGATTCGCGATTTCAAAGCAGAAGACTTCGAAACGCTGTGGCAGGTTGACCAGCAATGCTTCCCACCGGGGATCTCCTATTCGCGCCAGGAGCTAAAGGTCTACCTGCGGCGCAAAGGATCGTTCACGCTTGTGGCGGTGGAACGCGACGACGCATCAATCGCGGGATTCATCGTGGCCTACGGCGGGCCGGTGGGGCACATCATTACGATTGATGTGATCGAGGCAGCGCGGCGCTCGGGGGTCGGATCGTTATTGTTGAAGGCAGCCGAGGAGCGTCTGCAGGCCGCGGGCTCGAGAGCCGTAGGGCTGGAAACCGCAGTCGATAACCTCGCCGCTCTATCCTTCTATAAGCGCCACGGTTATAGCGTGATCCGGACTTGGCCTCGCTACTACTCGAACGGTGTGGACGCGCTGGTGATGAAGAAAGAATTAGTTGCCATTCCGTAGCAGACCGGGTCGCTCAGCCTTGTCTGGACCTGGCTTCACCAAGGTTCGTCGCCCATTGGAAGGTGATTCGGAGACGACCCGAATTTTCTGCAGGTATTCGGCGAAGGCTGCTCGGCCTTTCTGCGTGAGACTGCACACGGTCAGCGGATATTTTCCTTTAAACATCTTCTCGATCAGCACATAGCCGGCGGCTTCCAGTTTCCCCAAATGGCTGGAAAGATTTCCTTGCGTCAGTCCGCACTCCCGTTGCAGATAGAGAAAATCAGCCTCGTTCACCGCATAAAGCACCGTCATGATCATCAACCGCGCCGGTTCGTGAATCGTCCGGTCCAGCGTGGCCAGAGCTTGCAGGTCTGGTGTCATGCAGCCGGGACCTTCGGTGCAGGATTCTGCAGCAGATAGCGAATCAGGGTGGTCGCGCCGTCCACGAAGAACAGCACGCCCCATCCAGCGCAGAAATAGGCAGGTGCCTTTTGGAGAGGTGCGGAAAAGAGCGTGATGCAGGCTCCGACGATTGGGAAACCCAGCGGGATAATCCATGACCAGCGGTAATCCTTGCGTGAGATGCACATGCCTATTCCCACAATGACGCAGGCCGCGGACGGAGTCCAACGGCTCTGAATGGCTATCATTGCGAACATGCCCAGAAGGACTAATGCAAGGAGCAGAATGGTCCTTCTCTTCCGTCCCGAGAGGAGGCGCTGGTCCTCCTCACTTGATGCTGTGTTCGCCGCGTGCAGGGAGAGCGTCACCAGGTCGGCCGAGCCTGAGTCTGCTTCCGTAGTGGGCGGCTGGACGTACCCTGTTCGTGGATACGTCGTCCTCGCCTTGAGCCATTCCACGATTTTCTGTTGGCGCAGACTCATGGCCATGTACAGCCCTAACGCCACAGCCCAAGCTGTCATCGCCAGCGGAGAGGGAGGCCAGCGGGGTGTATAAAGCATGCAAAACGCGAACAATAAACCGGTTACCCCGACGGTCAGGTTGGTCAGGCCGTCGGCGAACCAATAGCGCCAGGCACGTTGTTCGGCATCGAGAACGGAAGATGGAGAATTCGCCATACGCCCTCCTGCGCAATCTAGTTTGCTGTGCAAACTAGATTCTGTCAAGCACTTTTCGACGCGTTCCGCTTCCGGGCTTGGAGCTGTCTTTGAGAATATTTCGGACCGCGGCCGATTCCGCGAAATGATTTGCCCTTTCCGGTATCCCCAGATAACTTTCCAGTGATGAAAGTTGCCATTCAGGGGGAACTCGGGTCGTTCAGTCACGAGGCGGCGGGGCGGATGCTGCCGCGCTGTACGGTCGTGCCGTGCGCCCGGTCAGCGGAGGTGTTTGATCGCGTCGAGGGCGGCTCGGTCGACGCCGCAGTGATCCCGATCGAGAACACACTGGCCGGAACCGTTGCCGAGCATGCGGACCTTCTCGTGGCCCGGGACGTGTTCATTCAGGGCGAATACCTGCTGCGCATCGTCCACAACGTGATTGCAGCGCCGGGGGTGAAACTGTCATTCCTGCGCCGCGTGTTGTCGCATCCTGTGGCGCTCGACCAGTGCCGGGACTTCTTCCGTCGGCATCCGCGGGTCGAAGCCGTGCCGTTCTACGACACGGCGGGCAGCGTGAAGCATGTGACGACCAACAAACTGAAAGATTCGGCGGGAATTGCGGGGCGTCTGGCCGCTCGAGCCTATGGCGGCAAAATCCTTCAAGCCGGCGTCGAAGACGACAAGAGCAACTTCACGCGCTTTTTTCTAATACGCAGGCTGGAGCACGGGAAGAAGAAGGGAAGCGATGACTATCGCCGCCTGATTCCTCGCAGAGCGAACAAAACTTCCATCGCTTTCAAGGTCCGCAACCTGCCGGGGGCCTTGTTCAAGTCGTTGAGCGTCTTTGCCCTGCGCGACATCAGCCTAAGCAAAATCGAATCGCGGCCCATGCGCGGGCGACCCTGGGAGTATGTTTTCTACGTGGATTTCCAGCGGGGCGACGACGAACCCGCGCGCAACGCGCTGCGTCATTTAGACGAAGTCGCCGAATTCGTCAAAGTGCTGGGGATTTACCCGGCAGCCTGACTTGTGCGAACCTTTTCTGGGGCGTGATTTTCAAAGGTTGCAGACCGACAAGTCAGAGGAGATCTGATGCCCGAAATGCCTTTTTCTCCCCGCAACACCCGTCGCGAGTTTCTACTTTCGTCTATCGCGGGCGCCAGTCTGCAGGTGCCGGCATTGGCTGGAGCACTGCAAAAGCCCGCCCCCGAAAACGAAAAGGCCCAGGGAGACGAAAATATTTCTCCCGCCGAAGACCTGATGCGTGAGCACGGCGTGCTCAACCGCATCCTGCTGATCTACGACGACCACCTTCGAAAGCTGGCGGCCAAGCGCACATTTGACGGATCAGTCCTGGCCAGCGCCGCCGACGTCGTCCGCCATTTCGTCGAGGAATACCACGAGAAACTGGAGGAGGATTTTCTGTTTCCTCGTTTTCGTAAGGCCGGCAAGCTGGTGAATCTGGTTGATGTCTTGCAGACTCAACACAAGGCCGGCCGCGACTTGACGGCCAAGATCAAGGAACTTGCCGGCACGGCCACCCTGAAGTATGTCTCTAACGACAGCGACAAACTGGGTGATGCGCTGCGCGCCTTTCTGCACATGTATCGTCCGCACGAGGCGCGCGAGGATACCGTGCTCTTCCCGGCGTTTCGGTCCATTGTTTCGGCGCATGAGTACGATGCGCTGGGTGAGGATTTCGAGAAGAAAGAGGACGAATTGTTTGGTGACGAAGGATTTTTCAAGGTGGTGGACAAAGTGGCCGAGCTCGAAAAAAGGATTGGGATCTATGAGTTAGCTCAGTTCACTCCAAAATGAAAACCGAAAGATCGTCCGCTCCGCGTGCCATCACATCCGTTGTGATGCGGCACACATTCGGCCCGCATTTAACCCTCCTAGACTTATGGTGACGCCCTAGACTCCCTTTGTCCGGGGCGATGGAATTATCTTAAAGAGGGTGTATGCGTTCGTTGAGAATCCTCGGTATGCTCTTGTGTGTGTTGGCGCTGGCCTCGCTGGCTGCAGCGGCGGGAGAGAACCTCGGTATTCGAGATACCTATCGAATCACGTTCGTTGCGCCGGTTCACGTGGGCACAGACGTACTCCCCGCAGGGAACTACAAGATTCCGGCACACCATGGTAGGGCAGGATCACATCATGGTGTTCCAGAAAGTCGGAGCGAGGAGTCCTGAGGTCAAGGTAAAGTGCTCACTGGTTGCGTTAGAAAAGAAAGCGGAAAAGGATCAGACGATTTACCTGCTGAACGCGGCGAACGAGCGGGTGCTGCAAGAGTTGATTTTCCGGGGTGACAAGGTCAAGCACATATTTTAGGATCTGGCCCTTCGATCGAATGGTTTGATGTCGGGCTAAGTGGTCCGGTGTCCGGGCAACGGAGATGGGTCGTGCCCCCGCAGTCGGTGTCGGCTACATGCTGCCACTCGACCGGTGGGGGTTCTTTTTGTTTGCGCCCGCTGACCCCGTGAGGGGATCGCGCGGGGTGGGCGAAGCAGCGAGTTCGAGTCATGTCCCAATTTAGGGCTTGCAAGGGAGTACCTGCCGCGTTAGCCTCTGCACCTTAGGCACGGTGCCCACTGACATTGTTAGGGATTAGAATCCAAGAACTTGCCGGAATCCTCTCGGTGAGCAGCTGAAACCTTTCCGGGAGGAGTAACATCTAAACTTGAGCGAGTTACACTCAAGGAGAATTATGAGCCAGCAACAGCCCGTCGAGCGCACTCCTAAAACGAAGGAAAATAAGGAACTGAACGATCAGAGGGCCCTTCCAGTGCTGCCGGTCCGGGACACAGTCCTGTTCCCGCACGCGGTTTTGCCGCTCACGGTTGGCCGGGAAAGCTCGGTTCAGCTGATAAATTCGCTTGGTGAGGACAAGACCATCGTTGTAGTGGCGCAGCGCGAGGCGCGCGTCGACTCCCCGCAACCGAGCGATCTTTATACCATTGGGACCTCGGCGGTAGTCCACAAAGTCGTCAAGATGCCCAACCAGAGCCTGTTTGTATTCGCCGAGGGCCTGGAGCGGGTGCACCTTGGCGAATTCACTCAGTTAACGCCCTTCATGCGGGCGCATTATGTGCCCATGCCCGAGGGTACGACCCCGGCGGCGACATCAGAAATCGAAGCCCTGCAGCGCAATGTGTTGACGCTGTTCCAGCAGATCGTCGCCGGCTCACCGACGTTGTCGGACGAACTCTCGACGGTGGCCATGAACATTGATGAGCCGGGACGCCTGGTGGACTTCATTGCCTCGTCCCTGCCTTCGCTTTCGACGCCCGACAAACAGGACACACTTGAGACCACCGACGTCCTGGTGCGTTTGCAGAAGATCAACCAGCATTTGGCCAAAGAGCTCGAAGTCCAGCAACTTCGCAATAAGATTCAGAGCGAGGTCCAGGACCGGGTGCAGCAGACGCAGCGCGAGTACTACCTGCGCGAGCAGATGAAGGCCATCCAGAAGGAACTAGGCGAGCAGGATGAAGGCCAGCGCGACGTCGAGGATCTGAAAAAGAAGATCGAAGAAGCGGGCATGCCCGACGAGGTGAAGAAGGAAGCGCTCAAGGAATTGGGCCGCCTGTCGCGCATGTCACCCATGGCCGCCGACTATTCGCTCACGCGCAATTACATCGAGTGGCTTGCGGTGTTGCCTTGGGCTAAGACGTCGGGGCAGGAAATCGAGATTCCGAAGGCCAAGGAGATTCTCGACCACGACCACTACGACTTGGAGAAAGTCAAAGATCGTATTTTGGACTATCTGTCCGTTCGCCGCTTGAAGCCGAATATGAAAGGGCCGATTCTGTGCTTCGTCGGACCTCCGGGCGTGGGCAAGACCTCACTGGGCAAGTCGATCGCTCGAGCATTGGGCCGCAAGTTCACGCGCCTTTCGCTGGGCGGCGTTCACGATGAAGCCGAAATCCGCGGGCATCGCCGCACTTACATCGGGGCCCTGCCGGGACAGATCATCCAGGGAATTCGCCGGGCGGAGACGAAAGACCCCGTCTTCATGCTCGACGAGATCGACAAGGTGGGGCGTGATTTCCGGGGCGATCCGGCTTCGGCACTGCTGGAAGCGCTTGATCCCGAACAGAACTCGACGTTCCGCGACAACTATCTCGACGTGACGTTTGACCTATCGAAGGTGTTGTTTATTACGACCGCGAACATGCTCGATCCGATCGCCGAGCCTTTGCGCGATCGTATGGAAATCATCGAACTGCAGGGCTACACGGAAGAAGAGAAAGTTCACATTGCATTTCAGTATCTGATTCCGCGGCAGGTTGACGAAAACGGGATTACGGCCGAGCAGATCGAATTTCCGGAAGAAGCGGTGCGCTACGTGATCCGGCATTACACCCGAGAAGCCGGCGTGCGCGGTCTGGAACGGACGATCGGAACGATCTGCCGCAAACAGGCGCGACGACTCGCCGAAGGCAAGACTGAGAAGCTCACAGTCACGAAAGATGTCATTCAGGAATTTCTGGGCGGAATCAAGATCCGCAGCGAGGGAGAAATTGCCGAGCGTACGGAACGCCCTGGCGTTGCGGTTGGTCTGGCCTGGACTCCGTCGGGAGGAGACGTTCTGTTCGTGGAAGCCAATGCCATGAAGGGCAAGGGCGGATTCACCATGACAGGGCAGATCGGCCAGGTGATGCAGGAATCGATGCAGGCGGCGCTGACCTGGGTGCGGTCGAATGCGGACCGGCTGGGTGTTCCCGAGGATTTCTTCGCCGGCCACGATATTCATATTCACGTACCGGCAGGCGCGATTCCAAAGGATGGTCCATCGGCCGGCGTGACTATGGCTACGGCTCTGGTTTCGCTGCTCACGAAGCGCAGAATCCAGCCGCTGATCGCGATGACCGGCGAGATCACGCTGAGCGGCAATGTGCTGCCCGTCGGCGGAATCAAGGAAAAAGTCCTTGCCGCCAAGCGTGCGGGAGTGCGCGATGTGATTTTGCCGGCGGAAAACAAGATGAACGTCGAGGAGGATCTCACGCCCGAGCAACTGGAGAACCTCACGGTTCACTACGTCAAGACGATCGACGAAGCCTTGCGCGTCTCGCTTCCGGAGGTGGAGGAAGGGCCTGCGGCGAAGATTTTATCGACGCCGGCGAAGGATCCGAAGCAGGATTACCAACCGACACAGCCAGTGAAAGAACCCGAACGGGTTCATGAGAAGGTGCTGACGCGAAGCTGAAGTCGAAACAGCTTGCTTCATTGCCAGCCCCTTGGAGGCTGGCATTTTTTGTCTTTGTTCAATTCCTGAGCCTGCCGCAACCCCAGCGGATTATCGGCGGCTCCTGCTCGCGATACACTAAGGTTCGTTGCCTAGTACTTATGCGCGTGCGCGTACTTTTTTTCGGGATGTTGAAGGATCTAGCAGGGAAAGCGTCAGACGTGATCGAGCTGCACGAGGGTGCCTCGATACGCGATTTGCTGGCGCACTATGAAGCTCAGATCCCGCGCCTGAAAGCGGCGCTGCCATCCCTGGCATTTGCGGTAAACCAACAGTACGCCGGTCCGGACGCGAATCTGAAATCAGATGACGAGATTGCTTTGCTGCCTCCGGTTAGCGGGGGCACAGAGGAGCCCGCACACAGCTACGCCCAAATCGTCCGTGAACCGATTGACACCCCGGGGACACTCTCAAGGCTAAAGCGCGGAGAAG
>Ga0307479_10005609_pt1 | contig 11482 bp, 11 predicted proteins | sample atmos_gasesECM4C_FD_203743 | JGI IMG/M metagenome (GOLD analysis project Ga0307479, IMG submission 203743) | Hardwood forest soil microbial communities from Morgan-Monroe State Forest, Indiana, United States - atmos_gasesECM4C_515 | ecosystem: Environmental > Terrestrial > Soil > Temperate... | reverse complement strand
CTCTTGCTGGATTCCGACGTCCCGGAAAACGAACACGACTTGCGCGGCGTCACCGACCGCCTGTACGGCGGCGACCAGGAGCATCGCATCCGGCAGGAGATTCTTGCCGGCGTCGGCGGGGTGCGGGCGATCCGCGCGTTCACCGCCATGGAAAACCTGCCCGCGCCCGAGGTGTTCCATATGAACGAGGGGCACGCCGGCTTCCTCGGGGCCGAGCGCATCCGCGAGCTGATCATCGAAGCGGGATTGGACTTCGACACCGCGTTGACGGTCGTGCGGTCCAGCACCGTGTTCACCACCCACACCCCGGTGCCCGCAGGTATCGACAGGTTCCCGATCGACATGGTTCAGCGCTACTTCGATGACCATGTGGACGGTGAACTTGACGGCAAACCCAGGCATACGCGTGCCGAGAACGACACGCCGGCGCTGCTACCGGGTGTGTCGACGGACCGGATCATCGCGCTCGGCGCCGAGGAGGATCCGACCAAGTTCAACATGGCCTACATGGGCCTGCGGCTGGCGCAACGGGCGAACGGCGTCTCGCTGCTGCACGGCCGGGTGAGCCGGGCCATGTTCAATGGCCTGTGGCGCGGCTTCGACCGCAAGGAGGTGCCGATCGGGTCGATCACCAACGGCGTTCATGCGCGCACCTGGGCGGCGCCGCAGTGGTTGCAGCTAGGGCGCGAACTGGCCGGGTCTGACTCCTCCTTCAGTGACCCAGGTGTCTGGCTGCGACTGGAACAGGTCGATCCCGCTCATTTGTGGTGGATTCGCTCGCAGTTGCGAGCGCTGCTGGTCGAGGACGTGCGGGCGCGGCTGCGCCAATCGTGGTTGGAACGCGGTGCCTCCGATGCCGAACTCGGCTGGATCGGGGCGGCATTCGACCCCAATGTGCTTACCATCGGGTTCGCCCGCCGGGTACCGACGTACAAGCGGCTAACACTGATGCTGCGCGACCCGAATCGCCTCGAACGGCTGCTGCTCGACAACCACAGGCCGATCCAGCTGATCGTCGCCGGCAAGTCCCACCCGGCCGACGACAGCGGCAAGGCGCTTATCCAGCAGGTGGTGCGCTTCGCCGACCGGCCGCAGGTGCGCCACCGCATCGCCTTCCTGCCCAATTACGACATGTCGATGGCCCGGCTTTTGTATTGGGGCTGCGACGTCTGGCTGAACAACCCGCTGCGGCCGCTGGAGGCGTGCGGCACCTCCGGAATGAAGAGTGCGCTCAATGGCGGGTTGAATCTGTCCATCCGCGACGGCTGGTGGGACGAGTGGTACGACGGCGAAAACGGTTGGGCGATACCGTCTGCCGACGGGGTGGCCGACGAGGCACGTCGTGACGCCCTCGAGTCCAGCGCGCTCTACGACCTACTGGAGCATGCGGTGGTACCGAAGTTCTACGAACGTGACGAGCGCGGAGTGCCGCCGCGGTGGATCGAGATGGTGCGCCACACCCTGCAGACCCTCGGGCCCAAAGTGCTGGCGTCTCGCATGGTGCGCGACTACGTCGAGCAGTACTACGTGCCCGCGGCGCAATCGCTGCGCAAGACTGTTGGCGCTACCGACGGCGCCGGCGAGTACGGCGAGGCCCGCGAACTGGCCGCCTACCGCCAGCGCGCCGAAGAAGCGTGGCCGAAGATCAACATCACCGACGTCGACAGCACTGGCCTGCCGGACACTCCGGTTCTGGGGTCGAAGCTGACCCTGACCGCGACGGTGCATTTGGCCGGCCTGGCACCCGACGAGGTGACGGTTCAGGCGGTGCTGGGCAGGGTCGACTCCGGCGACTTGCTGCTGGATCCGATCACCGTCGAAATGTCGTATACCGGCGCCGCTGAAGCAGGCAACCAGGTCTTCTCGACGACGACGCCACTGCCGCTGGCCGGCGCGCTCGGATACACGGTGCGTGTGCTGCCGCGACATCCCATGCTTGCCGCCAGCAACGAGCTCGGCTTGGTGACCCTGGCCTGACACCCACTGGGTGCCGCGTCAGGCTGACAGGCCCTCGGCCGCGCGGCGCAGCCGCTCCAGTGCCCCGCGGACCTGTGCTGCGTTGGTGGTCTGCCAGAACGGCGGCAACGAGGCCCGCAGGTAGCCGCCGTACCGGGCGGTGACCATCCGGGAGTCGAGCACGGCGACCACGCCCCGGTCGGTGACGCGGCGCAACAGCCGGCCCGAACCCTGCGCGAGCAGCAGCGCGGCATGGCTGGCGGCGATGGCCATGAAACCGTTGCCGCCGCGGGCGGCCACCGCGCGCTGGCGGGCGCTCAGCAGTGGGTCGTCCGGCCGCGGGAACGGGATGCGATCGATTAGCACCAACGACAGCGACGGCCCAGGCACGTCGACGCCCTGCCACAGGGACAACGTGCCGAACAGCGAGGTCGCCGCGTCGACGGTGAACTGCTCGACCAGCGCGGAGGTGCTGTCATCGCCTTGACACAACACCGGCGTGGACAGCCGTTCGCGCATGGCCTCGGCTGCGGCCCGAGCGGCCCGCATCGACGAGAACAGCCCCAGGGTGCGCCCGCCCGCAGCGGTGATGAGGTCGGCGATTTCGGTCAGCTGCTCGGCCGAGCCGGTGCCGTCCCGGCCGGGCGGCGGAAGATGGGCGGCGACGTAGAGGATTCCCGCCTTGGCGTGGTGAAAGGGCGATCCGACATCGAGGCCACGCCACCGTGGGTAATCTTCGGCGTCCGATCCGGTCAGGCCCCACGCCGTGGCCATCGCGTCGAAGGTCCCTCCGATCGTCAGCGTCGCTGACGTCAACACCGTCGTCGAACGGGAGAACACCTGGGTGCGCAGCAGGTCGGCGACCGACAGCGGGGCCACCCGCAGTGCGGGGCGCTCGGAACCGCGGTTGTCCTCCTCGTCCAGCCAGACCACGTCGGTGCGGTCGGGCATAGCGGGGGTGAACGACGTCAGGATCCGCGAAGCGGTATCGGATATTTCACTCAGATCCGCGGCCGCTGCGGCGCGGGCCGCGGCCGCCTTGGCGTCACTCGTGCTGTCGATCGCCGAGCGTGCCGCGCTGGCCGCGTCACGCAACGCCGTGAGGTATGTCGTCATCTCGTGGTCGAGATAATCGATGCGGCCCGGCCTGACTTTTCCGGCGTCATGGATCGCCGATGCGAGGGTGGCCGACGTCGCTTCCAGCCGCTCGGTCAGTTCTGGATCCACCAGTCGGGTGGTCCGCCGGGAGGCGACACCGAGCGCGGTCGACGTCAGCTCGGCAGTGGCCACGGACGTCACCCGGTCCACCAACTCGTGCGCTTCGTCGACCACCAGCAGCGTGTGTTCGGGTAGTACCGCCGATTCGGCAACGGCATCGATGGCCAGCAGCGCGTGGTTGGTGACGACGATATCGGCGGCGCCGGCCCGGCCACGCGCCCGTTCGGAAAAGCACTCGGCGCCAAACGGGCAGCGGGCCACGCCGAGACATTCCCGCGCGGACACGCTGACCTGGGACCAGGATCGGTCTGGTACACCGGGCTTGAGGTCGTCGCGGTCACCGGAATCGGTCGTCGACGCCCAGGCGGTGAGCCGTTGCACGTCGCGCCCCAACACGGTGACCGCCATCGGGTCGAAGAGTTCCTCCTGCGGCCGTTCGTCCTGTCCGTCTGGCTCCGGACCGCCGTTATGGACCTTGTTCAGGCACAAGTAGTTTCGTCGCCCTTTGAGCAACGCGAATTGCGGCCGACGCGGCAGCGCGTCGGCCAGCGAGTCGGCCAGCCTGGGCAGATCGCGATCGACGAGTTGACGTTGCAAGGCGATGGTCGCGGTCGACACCACGACCGGTCCATCCCCGTCGACTGCGCGGACAATCGCGGGAACCAGATACGCCAGCGACTTGCCGGTGCCGGTGCCGGCCTGCACGACGAGGTGCTCGCCGGTTTCGAAGGCCTGCGCTACGGCGTTAGCCATCTCCTGCTGGCCGCTGCGTTCGCTGCCGCCGAGCGCGGCCACCGCGATGGCCAGCAGCTCGGGCACGGACACGGATACGTCTGGCGTGGTTACCCCTTTGATGTGCGCTGGTTCGGACGGTATCCCACTTACGCGGGTCGGGCCGGAATGTGCGTCGTCGGGATCGCCGGGTCGCCGTCCGCCAATTTCAGCCCCTCCCACGGCAGGCTGCGCAACCCGGACCCCACCAGCTGCCGCGCTGCGGCCAGGGCGGCATTACCCGTCTCCACGACCACCTGGCCGTCGCGCACCAGTGGGATGGTCAACTCCCGACACGGCTCGGTGCTAGCGGGGGGACGGCCCGCCGGATACACAACCTCCTCGGTGATCGTCCCGGTGGATCGAGACAACCGCAGCGCCTCTTTGTGGCCGCCGTGGGATTCCTTGTGGCTGCTGCGCTTCTGCACCTGCATGCCGTCCACTTCGACCAGTTTGTAGACCATGCCCGCGGCTGGGGCACCCGAGCCGGTGACCAGCGATGTGCCTACGCCGTAGCTGTCCACCGGCTCGGCGCGCAGCCCGGCGATGGAGAACTCGTCAAGATCGCCGGACACCACGATGCGGGTCTGGGTAGCGCCGAGCTGGTCGAGCTGGGCGCGCACCTGGCGGGCCAGCACACCCAGCTCGCCGGAGTCGATACGGACCGCTCCCAGCGTGGCGCCGGCGGCGGCCACGGCATTGGCCACGCCGGTCGTCACGTCGTAGGTGTCGACCAGCAGCGTGGTGTTGGTGCCCAGCGCATCGACCTGCGCGCGAAACGCGGCCAGCTCGTCCGGGCCGTCGCGGTGAGTGTGCAGCATGGTGAAGGCGTGTGCGGCGGTGCCCTCGGTGGGTATTCCGTACCGGCGCTGGGCCTCCAGGTTGGATGTCGCGGCGAAGCCGGCGATATAGGCCGCCCGGGCGCATGCGACCGCGGCGCGCTCGTGGGTTCGTCGCGATCCCATCTCGATCAGCGGGCGCTCCCCGGCGGCACTGATCATGCGTGCGGCCGCGGACGCGATCGCGGTGTCGTGGTTGAAGATCGACAGTGCCAGCGTTTCGAGCACCACGCATTCGGCGAAGCTGCCGCGCACCGAGAGCACAGGGGACCCGGGGAAATACAGCTCGCCCTCGGCGTAGCCGTCGATATCGCCGCCGAACCGGAAATCGCGCAGATAGCGCAACGTGTCGGCGTCGAGGAATTGCGCCAGCAGCTGGCACGCCTCGTCGTCGAACCTGAACCGCGGCAAGGTTTCCAACAGCCGGCCGGTTCCGGCGACCACGCCGTAACGGCGCCCCTCTGGAAGTCGGCGGGCGAACAATTCGAACGCGGTGTGGCGATTAGCGGTGCCGTCGCGGAGCGCCGCCGCCAGCATGGTCAACTCGTACTTGTCGGTCAGCAGCCCGGCCAAGACCGCGTCGTTCATTCCGCAACGGTATCGGCTGGCAACATTGGCTCGGTATCGTGTAAGCCATGGTTGTTGCGTCTGCGCCCACCAAGCCGGGCACTACCGGGCAACGCGAGGCAGATCCGGTAGACGTCATGGCCAGGCCATGGGTCACCATCGTGTGGGACGACCCCGTCAACTTGATGACCTATGTGACGTACGTGTTCCAGAAATTGTTCGGCTACAGCGAGCCGCATGCCACCAAGCTGATGCTGCAGGTGCACAACGAAGGCAAGGCAGTTGTGTCGGCGGGTAGCCGGGAGTCCATGGAAGTCGACGTGTCCAAGCTGCACGCCGCCGGTTTGTGGGCGACGATGCAGCAGGACCGGTGAGGTCCGAGGTTACCCAGGATCCTCTGTGCGCAAATGGAAGCGCGTCGAGACCGCCAACGGTCCCCGTTTTCGGTCGGCCTTGGCGGCGCATGAGGCGGCCCTGCTCAAGAACCTGGTCAGCGGCATGATCGGCCTGCTCGACGAGCGCGAATCCTCCTCGCCGTCAGACGAACTCGAGGAGATCACCGGGATAAAGACCGGAAATACGGAACCGCCGGGGGACCCGCCGCTTCGTCGGCTGCTGCCTGATTTTCACAAGCCCGATGATGTGGGCGACCGGTTGGACCTTGATGCCTCCGATAGCCTCAACGCTGCGCTGCGCAGTTTGCACGAGCCGGAGATTATCGAAGCCAAACGTGTTGCCGGACAGCAGTTGTTGGACACTCTTCCGGAAAACGGCGGCCGGTTCGAGCTGACCGAGGAGGGCGCGAACGCCTGGATCGCGGCGGTCAACGACATCCGGCTGACGCTGGGAGTCATGCTCGACATAGGCCCAGAAGGCCCGGGGGGCGCCGATCGACTGCCGGCCGATCATCCGCTGGCCGCGCACTTCGACGTCTACCAGTGGCTGACCGTCTTGCAGGAGTACCTGGTTTTGGTGTTGATGGGGCCCCGATGATCTTGATGACGGCCGGATGAACTCCATCACCGATGTCGGGGGAATCCGCGTCGGCCACCACCAGAGGCTGGATCCCGACGCGTCTCTCGGTGCCGGTTGGGCCTGCGGCGTCACTGTCGTGCTGACACCGCCCGGGACCGTCGGCGCCGTCGATTGCCGCGGCGGCGCGCCCGGCACCCGGGAGACCGATCTGCTGGACCCGGCCAACAGCGTGCGTTTCGTCGATGCGGTGCTGCTCGCCGGTGGCAGCGCCTACGGTCTGGCAGCCGGCGACGGCGTCATGTGCTGGCTGGAGGAACATGAGCGCGGCGTGGCGATGGGCGGCGGCGTGGTGCCCATCGTGCCGGGAGCGGTGATTTTCGACCTGCCCGTCGGCGGATGGGACTGCCGGCCGACGGCTGAATTCGGTTACGAGGCCGCCCGCGCGGCCTTCGAGGCTCAAGCCGGCGCTCTGGCCGTCGGGACGGTCGGCGCCGGGGTGGGTGCGCGTGCCGGCGTGCTCAAGGGCGGTCTCGGCACAGCTTCGACGACACTGTCGTCGGGCGTCATCGTCGGCGCGGCCGTCGCGGTGAACTCCGCCGGCAACGTCGTCGACACGGCCAGTGGACTGCCGTGGATGGCGGACCTGATTGAAGAGTTCGGGCTGACCCCACCGCCGGCCGACCAGATCAACGCGCTTGCGGAGCTGCCGTCCCCATTGAGCGCATTGAACACCACGATCGCGGTGGTAGCGACCGACGCCGCGCTGAGCAAAGCGGCCTGCCGGCGGGTCGCGATCGCCGCTCACGACGGGCTGGCCCGAACCATCCGGCCGGCGCACACGCCGCTGGACGGCGACACAGTGTTCGCGCTGGCCACCGGGGCGGTCGAGGTGCCCCCCGCCACCGACACGCCCGCCGCGCTGTCTCCGGAGGCGGGGCTGATCACCGCTGTGGGCGCCGCCGCGGCGGACTGCCTGGCTCGCGCGGTGCTGGCCGGTGTGCTGGCCGCCGAGCCGGTCGCCGGAATACCGACCTACCGCGGCACGTTGCCCGGAGCATTTGGGAAAGGGAATCGTTGACGTGCTGGTGATTCGTGCCGACCTGGTGTACGCGATGGTCACCCATGCGCGCCGCGACCATCCCGACGAAGCGTGCGGGGTGCTGGCCGGCCCTGAGGGCTCCGACCGCCCCGAGCGGCATATTCCAATGGTCAACGCCGAACGCTCGCCGACGTTCTACCGGTTCGACTCCGGTGAGCAGTACAGGGTGTGGCGGGCGCTGGAGGACGCCGACGAAGTGCCCGTCGTCATCTATCACTCGCACACGGCGACCGAGGCGTACCCGAGCCGCACGGACGTGAACCTGGCCGCTGAGCCGGATGCGCATTACGTGCTGGTGTCCACTCGCGATCCGGACCGCGACGAGCTGCGCAGCTATCGCATCGTCGACGGCGCCGTCACCGAAGAACCCGTCAATATCGTCGAGCAGTACCGAACGGACCTCGAAGCCCCAGAAAGGCCCGCATGAACGTCACCGTGTCGATCCCGACCATCCTGCGGCCGCACACCGCCGGCGAGAAGCGCGTCTTAGCGAGTGGTGACACGCTGGGCGCGGTTATCCACGATCTGGAGGCGAACTACTCCGGTATCTCGGAGCGCCTGATCGATAACGGCAAGCTGCACCGCTTCGTCAACATCTATGTCAACGACGAGGATGTGCGGTTCTCCGGCGGCCTGGACACCGCGATCGCCGACGGCGATTCGGTCACCATCCTGCCCGCCGTCGCCGGCGGTTAAACGGGGCGCATGACGCGATACGACTCGCTGCTGCAGGCCCTGGGCAACACGCCGCTGGTTGGTCTGCAGCGGCTCTCGCCACGCTGGGACGACGGGCCGGACGGACCCCACGTGCGGCTATGGGCCAAGCTCGAGGACCGCAACCCGACCGGCTCGATCAAGGACCGGCCGGCGCTGCGGATGATCGAGCAGGCCGAGCACGACGGGCTGCTGCGCCCCGGCGCGACGATCCTCGAGCCCACCAGCGGTAACACCGGCATCTCGCTGGCAATGGCAGCGCGGTTGAAGGGTTACCGGCTGATCTGTGTGATGCCGGAGAACACCTCGGTGGAACGGCGTCAGTTGCTGGAGCTCTACGGCGCGCAGATCATCTTCTCGCCGGCCGAGGGCGGGTCCAACACAGCGGTGGCCAGGGCCAAAGAGCTGGCCGCGGCCAATCCGTCGTGGGTGATGCTGTATCAGTACGGCAACCCCGCCAACACCGACTCGCACTACCGCGGCACCGGCCCCGAGCTGCTCGCCGACCTGCCCGAGATCACCCACTTCGTCGCCGGCCTGGGCACCACGGGCACCCTGATGGGCACCGGCCGGTTTCTGCGTGAACATGTTCCGGACGTCAAGATCGTCGCCGCCGAACCCCGCTATGGCGAGGGGGTGTATGCGCTGCGCAACATCGACGAAGGCTTTGTGCCCGAACTGTATGACCCAGACGTGCTGACCACCCGCTACTCGGTCGGCGCCGCCGACGCGGTGCGCCGCACCCGCGAGCTGGTGGACTCCGAAGGCATCTTTGCCGGTATCTCATCCGGTGCTGTGCTGCATGCTGCCCTGGGAGTCGGAGCGAAGGCGCGCCAGGCCTCAGAGCGCGCTGACATCGCTTTCGTAGTCGCCGACGCCGGCTGGAAGTATCTGTCCACTGGCGCATACGCCGGTAGCCTGGATGATGCCGAGAACGCTCTGGAAGGGCAGCTATGGGCATGACCGGACCCGGACGTCCGCGAACACCCGCGACGCAGACCAAGAAGCGGCCGCGATGGATGGTTGGCGGAGCCACCATCTTGACCTTCGTGGCGCTGCTGTACCTCGTCGAACTGATCGACCAGCTGGGCCACCATTCCCTGGACGTCAACGGCATCAGGCCGCAGACAACCGACGGCCTGTGGGGGATCATCTTCGCACCGGTGCTGCACGCCAACTGGCAGCACCTGGCGGCCAACACGATCCCGCTGCTCGTGCTGGGATTTCTGGTGACGCTGGCCGGATTGTCTCGCTTCGTCTGGGCCACCGCGATCGTGTGGATCCTGGGCGGGTTCGGCACCTGGCTTATCGGCAACCTGGGCAGCAGCTGCGGCCCGACCGACCACATCGGGGCCTCCGGCCTGATCTTCGGCTACCTGGCCTTCCTGCTGGTGTTCGGGCTGTTCGTCCGCCGGATCTGGGACATCATCATCGGGCTGGTCGTGTTGTTCGTCTACGGCGGTGTCCTGCTGGGCGCCATGCCGGTGCTCGGCCAGTGTGGTGGCGTGTCCTGGCAGGGCCATCTGTGCGGTGCGGTCGCCGGCGTCATGGCCGCGTATATGTTGTCCGCCCCGGAGCGCAAGGCCCGCGCACTGAAAAAGGCCGGCACCGGTTCGCCGCGCCTTAAGACATGAGCTCCCCACTGGCGCCCGTCGGGGTCTTCGACTCCGGCGTCGGCGGACTGACGGTTGCTCGCGCGATCATCGACCAACTGCCCGACGAGGACATCGTCTACGTGGGCGACACCGGCAATGGCCCCTACGGTCCACTGACCATCCCGGAGATCCGTGCGCATGCGCTGGCCATCGGTGACGACCTGGTCAACCGCGGCGTCAAGGTGTTGGTGATCGCATGCAACTCGGCGTCTGCGGCGTGCCTGCGGGACGCTCGCGAGCGTTACGACGTGCCTGTCGTCGAGGTGATCTTGCCGGCGGTGCGACGTGCGGTCGCCACCACTCGCAACGGGCGCATCGGTGTTATCGGCACACGGGCCACCATCACCTCGCATGCCTACCAAGACGCGTTCGCCGCCGCCCGCGACACCGAGATCACAGCGGTGGCGTGCCCGCGCTTCGTCGACTTCGTCGAGCGCGGTGTGACCAGCGGTCGGCAGGTGCTCGGACTGGCTGAGGGCTATCTGGAGCCGCTGCAGCGCGCCGAGGTCGACACGCTGGTGCTGGGATGCACGCACTACCCACTGTTGTCCGGACTGATTCAATTGGCGATGGGCGACACCGTGACGCTGGTCTCCAGCGCTGAGGAGACCGCGAAGGAAGTGTTGCGGGTGCTCACCGAGAAGGACTTGCTGCGTCCGCATGACGCGCCGCCTGCCACCCGGGTGTTCGAAGCCACGGGCGACCCCGAGGAATTCACCAAACTGGCGGCGCGATTCCTGGGTCCGGCAGTGACCAGTGTTCAACCCGTTCATCGCCATTCTCGTGTCTATTAGGTGCGCGCAGAGATTCTCATCACCGAATGCTGCAATGTTTTCGTCATGGCGGTACCGGGCATGGCACAGTAGTGTCCGTGCGAATAACCGTGCTCGGCTGCTCCGGCAGTGTTGTGGGTCCGGATTCGCCTGCATCGGGTTATCTGCTCCGGGCGCCGGAAACTCCGCCGTTGGTCATGGACTTCGGTGGGGGAGTGCTGGGCGCACTACAACGGCACGCGGACCCCGCCTCGGTGCACGTGCTGTTGTCTCACCTGCACGCGGACCACTGTTTGGATATGCCTGGCTTGTACGTCTGGCGTCGCTATCACCCGTCGCGCCCAGTCGGCAAGGCGTTGTTGTACGGCCCGAGCGATACCTGGTCGCGGTTGGGGGCGGCGTCGTCGCCGTACGGCGGGGAGATCGACGATTGCTCGGACATCTTCGATATTCACCACTGGGTCGACGGTGAGCCGGTGACGTTGGGCGCGCTCACCGTGGTGCCGCGGGTGGTGGCTCACCCAACCGAGTCGTACGGCTTGCGCATCACCGATCGCAGCGGTGCGTCGCTGGTCTACAGCGGTGATACCGGCATTTGCGACCAGCTTGTCGAGCTGGCTCGCGGCGCTGACGTCTTCCTCTGCGAGGCCTCCTGGACGCACGCGCCGGACCGTCCGCCCGACTTGCATCTGTCGGGCACTGAGGCCGGGAGGACCGCGGCGCAGGCAGGTGTCCGTGAGCTGCTGCTGACGCATATCCCGCCGTGGACCTCGCGTGAGGACGTGATCAGTGAGGCCAAAGCCGAGTTCGATGGTCCGGTGCACGCGGTGGTGTCCGGTGAGACGTTCGATATCGGGCGCCGCTGAACACCTCTGAGCTCGCCGGGCTGGGTCCGATCGCCCAGCCGCCACACGT
>Ga0307479_10005608_pt1 | contig 11482 bp, 10 predicted proteins | sample atmos_gasesECM4C_FD_203743 | JGI IMG/M metagenome (GOLD analysis project Ga0307479, IMG submission 203743) | Hardwood forest soil microbial communities from Morgan-Monroe State Forest, Indiana, United States - atmos_gasesECM4C_515 | ecosystem: Environmental > Terrestrial > Soil > Temperate... | reverse complement strand
GCTTACGTGCTCTTCCACTTCGAGCGCTTCCTGATCGATTCCGCGCACCCCGCCTGGAACCACTACGAACCCTTCAAATGGTGGCTGCTGCCGCATGGCATCGCCGGCTTCTGCGCGCTGGTGCTGGCGCCGCTGCAATTCGTCGAGGGCATCCGCCGGCGCTATACGGCTTTGCACCGCACGATTGGCACGATCTACGTGATCAGCGCCTGCGTCCTCGCGCCCATCGGGCTTTATATCCAATATCTCGACGAGGCCCAGGGAGCGGCGCGCTCCTTCACGATCGAGACCGTGATCCAGTCCTCGACGCTGATGATCACCACCGGGATCGGCTGCTACTTCGCGCTCAAGCGGCAATTCACCTATCACCGGCAGTGGATGATCCGCAGCTACGCGGTGGCGCTGACGTTCCTGGAGGTCCGGCTCATCCTCGGCGTGTTCGGCCTGGACCAACCCTTGGACTGGCACGTGCTCGAGACCGTGGTCTGGAGCTGCGTCGCCTCCTCGGTCCTGGTCGGCGATATCGCAAACCAGCTCTATGAGGGCCGTCTGGCGCGCATCCGGGCGATCGATGGCGCGCGCGCCCGCCGGATCGCCGCGCTCAGCGCATAAGACAATCATCGGCCGCGGCACTGAACAGCCGATCAGGCCGCGCGGAGCATCTGCATGAAGGTCTCGATCTTCTGCCGGGCGCGCGATCGGTCGGTATTCAGATTGGCTTCTATGCAAATCCCGGAGAAGAACACCGAAACCAACTCGCAGAGGACGTCGACGTCCATCTTGGGGTTTTCGGCGGCGATGTTCGCCTTCAGAAGGCGCTTGAGTTTGGCGCGGCCGTCGACGATCACTTTGCGGGCTTCCGGCGGCAGGCCCGTGAGCTCACGCATCGAGCTCACCGAGAAGCATCCCCTCTGATCGAGCGCGCAACCCGGCGCTTCCTCGAGGAACGTCTGGACATTGTCCCAGCCAAGCGGCTCGGCGGAGAGGAGTGCGCCGCCGCTGCGGGTATCCAGATAATATCTGAGGCAGGCGAGGAAGAGCTCCTCCTTGCTCGCGAACTCCGAATAGAGGCCGGACTTGTTCACGCCCGTGGCGAGCTCGAGGTCGGGCAGCGTCGTGCGGGCGAAGCCGTATTTCCAGAAGGCCGGCAAGGCCTTCTGCAACACGCCCTCGCGGCTGAACTTTCTCGGTCGTCCCATGCCGGTCATATCGATATTTGAACCGGAAAGTTCAATACCCCCTTGACTCGGCGGGAGGGCGCCTCATATCGAACCGATCGGTTCACAATGCCTCTCGATCTGAGGGTAAAGCGATCGGATGCCCGACATGCCAGTTTCCGCCTCGGAATGCGCCTGCGCTCTTAACGATCCCGGCGCGAGCGTCTCGCCTCCGGGAACGCGGGCCCCAAGCGCGCCGATCGAGGCAAGGTCCGGGGTCAGATACGGGCCGCTCGCCTGTCTGGCGCTTGGCACCTTCGCGGTCGGAACCGAGGGCTTCATGATCGCGGCGATCCTCCCCAGCATCGCCACCAGCCTCTCGGTCAGCCTGCAAATGGTTGGCCAGCTCGTCACGGTCTTCACGCTGGTATTTGCGCTGAGCTCGCCGATCCTGACGGCTCTGACGGGCCGTGTGCCCCGGCGCCGGTTGCTCCTGATCAGCATCGGCGTGTTCGCGTTGGGCAATATCGCGGCCGCGTCGGCCTCCGGATATTGGTCGCTGCTGCTGGCGCGCGCGATATTGGCGCTCGCGGCGGGCGTCTATGGTCCAAATGCCAACGCTCTCGCCGGGGCGCTCGTGCCGAAGGACCACCGGGGACGCGCTCTCGCGATCGTCAACGGAGGCTTCAGTCTGGCGGTGGCACTCGGTGTCCCCCTGGGTGCCTTTGTCGGGAGCACTTGGGGATGGCGAGCCAGTTTCCTCGGCGTGGCGATCTTGGCCTCGCTCGCGTTCCTCGGCCTCATCGCGGGCGTCTCCAAGGACGCTGGCGCCGGGCAATCCGCGGCGACGCTCGCCGAGCGCATTGCCGTTGTCACCCAGCCGGCAGCGCTTCCGGCGCTGTTCGTCACCACTCTCTGGGCCGTCGGCGGATATGCCGTCTATACCTATATCGCGCCATTTCTCGCGACCGTGGTCGGCCTGGAAGGCGGGCCCATCGGATACGTGCTCTTTTGTTGGGGCGCGTTTGCCTTTATCGGCCTGTTCCTCGGAGGCACGATCAACGACAAGATCGGCGCGCGCCGGGCGATCTCGATCGCACTGCCGGTGATGGCGATCGCGCTCGCGAGCCTGTCCCTATCGGCCGCCTACGCCACACCCTCGGGCGCGCTGCTGCCGGTTCTCGCCGCGGTGGCGGTCTGGGGCATGACGGGCTGGGGCTTCTTCCCGGCGCAGCAAGCGCGTCTCATCGGCATCGCCGGGCTCAAGAACGCACCGATCATCCTCTCTCTCAACAGCTCCTTCCAGTATCTCGGATTTTCGCTGGGCGCGGCGCTGGGTTCGGTTACCCTCGCGCTCATAGGTGTCTCCGCGCTCGGCTGGGTTGGCGCCCTCTGCATCGTCGCGGCGCTCCTGCTTTTTCTGCTCTCTTCACGAAGGACGTGAGGCAATGCCGCTCGATTTAGACGCCGCCCGCAAACTCGTGACCCCGATCTATGACGCCCTGACAAGACCGGGAGACAAGGATGTCGAGGCGCTCATCAAGAGCGTCACGTCCGCCGATTTCCAATCCTGCGGCAACGAAGGCGAGTGCGTCGACCAAGCCGCGGTCATCGCGCGCTTCAAAGGACTTGCGAGTGTCGTTCCCTATCTCACTTGGACGGATCAAGGAGCTTTTCGTCTCGGGCGAAAACACGATCATCGTGCGCGGCGAGGCAACCGGCACGCCGATCAAGACCTTTCTGGGAGCGGAGCCGACCGGACGAAGTTTCCGGACCATGTCCATCGATCTCTATACGGTCACGGGCTCGAGGATCTCGCGGTCCTTCCATGTCGAGAACTGGACGGCGGCCCTGCGCCAGCTTGCCAAGGATTGACTCTACCAGGGCCGCCTGGCGCGCTCAGGCCTTCTCGTCCGGCGTGCCCACGATCGCGAAGCGGACCAGCTCGGCGATCGAGCGCGCGCCGATCTTTTTCATGAGGCTGGCGCGGTGGCTCTCCACGGTCCTTTGGCCAATGCGGAGGATCCGGGCGATTTCCTTGTTCGAATGTCCTTTGACCACGAGGTTCAAGACGTCGCGCTCGCGCGATGTCAGCCCGGCGGCGCCCGCCGCCGTGCCTTCGCGCGGAGCGCGACTCCCGGGCGAGCTTTGCACCAGCTCCAGGCCGCGTCCGCGCCGCGTCCGCCTCACTTGCAGATCCGCGATGCAGGCCCAATCGCCCTTGCGGCGGGCGGCGGTAACCTGGTGGGCGCGCACGACATCCAGGATGTCCGACGGCCTGCTGCCGGCGAGAGGGTAGGTGCACAAGACCGTCATCGCCTTGCCCGCGAGAGAGCGGTCGAGCTCGTGCTCGTAGTCGGAAAAATCCTTCCAGTGATGCGGGCCCAGCCAGGCCGCGATCCCGCTGGCCCGCATGCCCTCGTAGCCCTTGGCGAGCGCGCCGCGGAGCTTCTCGTTCCAGGCGCCGATGATGCGTTGCAGATCGACGCGGCCTCGCTTGAGATACCACTCGCGCGCGGGCATGAATTCGATGCTCCCGGCGGCCCAGTGCCGGTCGAAGTCGGGCACCGCCCGGCGCAAGGCGGTGCGCGCCTCGGCCTCCGTCAGCGGCTCGGAGATCGCCCATATGCAGAATTCCTTGCTCTCCAGACCGGCCTTGAAATAGGCGACCGCCGTCTCGAGTAGATCCTCTTTCGTCTCGTAGAAGAGACAGAGATGCGTGCCCCAGGGGACGTCGCCGATGAAGCCCAAGCCCGTATCCCTGAGTGCCGGGATCTCGGCGGCGAGGTTGGATTTCGTATTTTTCATGTTTTGACGATCCCTGGATCGGAAAAATGACTGTAGAGGCTGGCCTCAGCGCAGCCCGACGTCGCGAGTATCGTGTCGATCCCGACCTGGTTGACCCCGTTGGCGGCAAAGAGATCATAGGCCGTGGCGAGCAGACGCTCGCGAGGCTTGATGGCGTCCCTCGTGCCCGGTCTGGCCAAAGAGCTGTCTCCCGTGCTCCTGCGCAGCCAACGCTAGCAGCCTGTGCAAGCGGCTTGAAGAGCGGCGCAGATAGTCCCGCCTGTGGGCCGTCACGCCTCGTCGTTTGGCGAGCCCACGATCGCGAAGCGGACCAGCCCGGCGACCGACCGCGCGCCGATCTTTTTCATCAGGTTGGCGCGGTGGCTCTCCACCGTCCTTTTGCCGATGCCGAGCATCGCGCCGATTTCCTTGTTCGAGCGTCCGCCGGCCACGAGGTCCAAGACCTGGCGCTCGCGTAGTGTCAGCCTGGCGGCGCGCCGCGGGCTTTCTGCGCGCGGTGCGGAAATCCCGGATGAATGGCGCACCAGCTCCAGGCCTCGTTCCCGATGCGGCTGCCTCAATTGCAGATCCGCGATGCCTTCCCAATTGCCGTTGCGCCGTACGGCGGTGAACTGGTGGGCGCGCACGACGTCCAGGATGTCCGACGGCTTGCTGCCGGCGAGAGGGTAGGTGCACAGCACCGTCACCGGCAAGCCCGCGAGAGACCGGTCGAGCTCGTGCTCGTAGTCGGAAAAATCCTTCCAGTGATGAGGGCCGAGCCAGGCCGCCATCCCGCTGACCCGCAGTCCCTCATATCCCCCGGCGATTGCGCCGCGGAGCTTCTCGGTCCCGGAGCCGATGATCCCTTGAGGATCGACACGATCGTCTTTGAGGTACCACTCGCGGGCGGCCACGAATTCGATGTTCCCGGCGGCCCAGTGCCGGTCGAAATCGGGCACCGCCCGGCGCAAGGCCGCGCGGGCCTCGTCCGCCGTCAGCGGCTCGGAGATCGCCCAGAGGCAAAATTCCTTGCTCTCCAGACCCGCCTTGAAATAGGCGACCGTCGTCTCGAGCAGATCCTCTTTCGTCTCGTAGAAGAGACAGAGATGCGTGCCCCACGCGACTTCGCCGACGAAGCTCAATCCTGTGTCCCTGAGTGCCGGGATCACGGATGCGAGATTGGATTTCATGTTTGTCATCTTGCGACCAGCTCGTTTCGTGACTGCATGTCGGTGCCGATAACGGCCGAAATGCGCACCGGAAGTGATTTATTTCGGACAAGGCATCGGCGACCCATACGTAGGTCGAATTCCCGAGTGTCAACCCGGCGCATGGCAATGCAGAGTTGTGCCCGACCCCCGGGCGTTTGACCCATGCGGGGGCGAGGGGATCGGATGCGGGACGACCGTGGCTAAGCCGGTGGAAGCCGACGAGCTTGAGCAGCGGCTGGCGCGGCGGATGGCAGAGGAAACGGCGTGGCTCATGCGCGAGCTCGACGAGATCGACGACCGATTGGATCTGGCCGAGCGCGCTCTCCGGAAGCCGCGCGGAAACTGAGGGCGCGGATCTCAGGCCGATCGCCTATCAGCAATGCAACCTGATCATAGATGTGGCGCACGCGCGCCTGGCGCCACGCCGGGACGCTCAAGACCGCCCGGCTCCGTTCCGGTCGGTCTCCCTGGCCCACTCCTCGAGATGCTCCGCGAGCGCCAGCAATCGCGACCGGATCGCGGCCGTCTCGAGCATCGCCGCGAGCTTGCGGCACTCGTCGGCCATGGCTTTCAGTTTTTCGTATTGTGACGGCATCCGACGACCGCACTCGCGCTGTGGTCGTGCAATTGGCCAGAGAAAGCCACCGGCAGCATTGAGGTGGATCAATCGAATCGGGGGCGGGTCATAGGTAGAACCCCTATCCGTAGATCCCGCCGAAGCTTAACGCCACGACAACCAATCCGGCGTTCCATGGCGAGGATCGTTCGACGTGTTTGAAATGGGTCCTGGTTCCATGTCCGCTCTCTGCCTCGCTCCGGCGAGCCGCGCCGGCGCAATGCCGCCAACCGTTCTGGTGGTGGAAGACGACCTCGTGGTGCGCGAGACCTGCGCGATGCTGCTGGAGGACCACGGCTTCTCGGTCGTCACCGCGGTCGATGGCGCGGACGGCTTGCGAAAATTCCGGCAGGTCAAGCCCGCCGTCGTGCTGACGGACATCATCATGCCCGAGAAGGAAGGCATCGCCTTCATCAGGGAGCTGCGCCGGGAGTCGCGGGAGGTGACGATCGTGGCGATGTCGGGCAGCGGCCGCATCGGCGACAGGGAGGTCATCGAGATCGCGGTCAAGCTGGGCGCCAACGTCGGACTCTACAAACCCTTCGGCGACCTGCAGCTCATCGACGCGGTCCACGGATTGCTGTAGCCGGCGAGATCGCGCGGCCGCGACCCCTCAATTCGAGTTCAGCGCCACCGAGGCGTTGTAGTCGCCGCGGATCGTATTGAGTACCCGCGCCGCCAGCGCCCGGGTCTCGCCGATGCAGAGGGGCTGGTCCACTGTCGAGGTGAATTCGCGGCGCACCGTCACCGTACGGCCGGACTGCGACCACTCGGATTTGTAGGACATGAACTGGTTCTTGATCTCGGTGCCCTTCGGCAGCCCCCTCAGCCAGCGGCCTTCCGGCAGCTCGAGCGACAGCTCCTCGACCTGATGGCCGCTGAAGCAAGGCGTGGGCTCGAGGCCGCGAACGTCTCGGAACGCCAGCATTCCCATGAGGTAATCGCCCGGCAGGTTCCCGACGGCGAGGCCGACCGGCAGAAAAAAGCCGCTCCCCGACAGCAACTCCATGCGCGGCTCGGTCCGGAAGTGCCCGGTGATGCGATAGCTCGGCGCGGGATCGCTGGGCGAGTCGAACTCGAACCTGCCGGTGCCCTCGAAGCCTTTCGCGCGCAGCCAAAGGATCGCCGCGTGCTCCGCGCCGGTCGATTGAATGCCGAGCGCCGCGTGGCGCAACTCGACCCCGAGCGGCCCGGTGGCGCTCGTCTCGCTGTCCCCGGTGATCCTGCCCTGGGCATCGAGATGCGCCGTGGTCTTGATCGTGCTGGTGGCGAGGTTCTGGGCCAGCACGGGCGTCCGGCGGAGCGCCGGTCCGCTCGCCGTCGCGTGCACGACGGGCTTGCCGTATTCCTGGAACGGCAGGGTGCCGAAGGGCGCGGCGCCGTTGGTGGTGTCCGCGTAGATCTCGAAATCCGGCAGCCAGGTTATCGCGTGATTGAGCGCGCCGATCGCGGGCGGGGTGCCCAGCGAATAGCTGTAGCCGAGGTTGATCAGCACGATGGTGCTGGCGATCCCCTTGGCTTTCAGCAGCGCCGCGAACAGCACGGTGTGGTCCTTGCAGTCGCCGTAGCCGTTGGCCAGCACCGACTTCGCCTCGTGCGGCACCACGGCGCCGACGCCGAACTCGAGTGCGACGTAGCGGATGTGCCGGCTCACCCAATAATAAATCAGCTCCGCCTGCTTGCGCCTGTCGGAGACGCCGGCGGTGATCTCGTCGGCCATCTTCTGGATCGCGGGCGTGACGGCGATCTTGGGCTGCGCCAGCGCCCAATAGGCGCTGGCGAGCTGGTCGTAACTGCGGAAGCTCGAGGCGAGGAGGCGCGGCCAGCGATCCCGCGCATCGAGCGCGGTGACGTTCTCCGGGATCGGACTGGGGTTCGCGAAGCGCCATTCATAGATCGCCTTGTCGCCCTCGGTGCGCTGCTCGAACTTGACGTCGTGGGTCTCCGTGAGGAGCGCCAGCGACTTGGGCGCGCGGATGGTCAGGCGCGTGTCGTTTTGCAGCACGGTCCGGTTGAACGGATAGGTGACGCTGAAGAGGCCGGGGATCAAAGGCTTGGCCGTGATGCGCACCGTGAGCAGCGTGGTGTCGCCGATCTCGACATCGGGGAAGATCACCACCTTCTGCCGCTGGTCGTCGAACATCGGCTGGGTGGGCGCGCCCGGCCGCAGCTGCGTGTGAATGGCCGACGGATCGACCGGGAGCTTGCGCCCGTCCCGCTTCAGCGTGTAGGCCTCGAGGACGTCGACTTTTTGCAATTCCTCGCTGAAGGGAATCGGGATCTCGCCGGCCGGCTTCACGCCGGCCTCGTTCTTGACCTCGGTCTCCGAGTGCACGGTCAGGGTATAGGTGCCGTCCGGCTGCACGTCGAACTCCTGGATGCGCAGCTTCAAGACCAATGGCAAATCCACCGGGCGGGCCGGCGCCTCGCCGAAGGGGAGCGTGGGCGCGGCGCCCGAGACGATCAGATTGTCCGTGGTCGCCGGCGCTCCCGCCGCGCCCGCCGCTCTCGGCTGGGCGGCGGAGGCGCGGCTCGCTGCGAGGTCGGTGCCGGGCTTCCAGCTCGCTGCGAGCTGCCGTCCGGTCGCGAGGTCGTCGGGCAACGCCGTCTCCACGAGATCGTCGCGTGCCCGCGCGGCGTTGTCCCGCTCGGCCGGCGAGCGCGCGTTCGCCGCCGCGATGCTGAACCACGCGAAGGCCAGCACCTTGTCGGCGGGAAACGCCTTGCCGTCGCGGTAGGCCTCGCCGAGGTGGTACATCGCAGGCTCGAATTTCCGGTCCGCCGCGCGCATCAGCCATTTGCGCGCCTCCGATCCGTCGGCGGAAACGCCGAGGCCGCTCGCGTAGAGGTAGCCGAGCGCATCCTCGCCGTCGGCGACGCCACGGTCGGCCGCCGCCCGCGCGAGGCGCAGCGCGCGGGCATAATCGGTTTTCACGCCGATGCCGCGGATATAGAAGAACGCCAGTTGCGCCTGCGCCTGCGGCACGTTCTGGTCGGCGGCCTTCTGCATCCAGCCGGCGGCGACGTCGGACTTCTGCTCGACGCCGAGCCCGACGAGGTAATAGCTGGAGAGGATCATTTGCGCCGCGGCGTTGCCGCTCTCGGCGATGCGCTCGGCGAGCGCGGCGCCCGCCACGACGTCGAGGGCGACGCCCTTTCCGCTCATGAGTCTGCGGGCGAGCTCGAGCTCCGCGCGCACGGCCGGCGTCGTTGCCGGCAGCTCGGAAACGCTCGGTGCCGGCAGAGCGCTGCTCGTCGTCGTGGATCCCCTCTCGGCGCCGTCGGACTCCGCACCGGCCTCGGAGAGGCCGAGCCAGCAGGCGCACAGCAGAGCGCCCGCGACGAGCCAGCGATTCCGGCCTAAGCGCTTGCCCGGCATGGCCCAGGTCTTCCCGAGGGAGACTCGCGTTTCCCTCACTGCGCGGCCCGATCCAGCTCGTAGGCGGCCGCGGCATATTCGATGTACTCGCGGATGCCGCTGTCGAGCGACGTCTTGAAGAGAGCCACGGCGCCGGCGCGCTCGCCTTTCACGAGCCGCAGCTCGCCCAGATAGAAGGAGAGCTCGCAGGCGCTGCCGGCCTTCCGCTCGGCGTCGGTCCAGGCCTGCGGTTGGCTCGGCGGCTCTACCTGCTTGGGCGCGAGCTCGCCCAGGAGCACGCGGATGATCGGACCCGGCCAGTTCGCGAGGTCGAGCTGCGAGGCGCGGCGGCGCAGCTCGACCGCGGCATCCCTGCCGTCGCTGTGCGACTGCGCGAGGAACAGCCAAAGCAGCGGATAGTAATCGGCGGGATTTGCCTCGAGGGCCCTGGTGAAATCCGCACCAGCCGCCCCCATGTCGCCGCGGAGAAATTCCACCCGTCCGCGGCCGAAATAGGCGCGCGCGAAGTGGCCGTCCCGGTTGATCGCCTCGCCATAATCCGCAAGGGCTTTCTCGAATTGCCGGTCGACCTCGTAGCTCGCCGCCCGGTCCACGTAGAACACGGCGATCGGATCCTTCGGGCGCGCCAGCTCGATCGCCTTGGTGAAATCGCCGACCGCTTCCGCGCGGCGGCCCTCGCTGTCGAGGGCCTCGCCGCGGCGCAGGTAGAGACCGGCGAGGCTCGGGTTCCGCGCGATCACCTGGTCCCACGCCGCCGCCGCCTTCTCGTAGTATCGGCGCTGCATCATCAGCTCCGCCCGAACCCATTGGGCCTGCCAGAAGTCAGGATCCAGCTTGCCGGCCTCGCTGAATTCCGCGAGGGCGGCATCATCCTGCTTGAGATCGCGCAGCGCGAAGCCGTGGAAATAATGAGTGAGCGCCGCATCCTTTGACGGCAGGGCCCCCTTCAGCAGGACGGCGCAGGCCTGCTCGCGCTGGGCCGCGACCGGCGAGCCCGCACAGGCGGCGGTGGTGCTGGGTGAGGGGCTCTGCGCTTCCGCCCCCGCTGCGAGAAGAGCCATCAGCGCGAATCCGAGCGCGGCGGCGCGCGGCCCGCCGATCCGGATTCCCCTCGATTTACCCATACGCGCCCCTGGCCCCGACACATCCATTTGTGGCACAGGCCCGGCTCGAGGCTCAAGGAAATTGCGGCACGGCGGCTCCGCGCGAACGCCCGTCACAACAGCGCCACAAAGCCGACCCTAGAATTTCCATCGGACCGGGCAGGGACCGGAAGCCATGGATCTCGATCTCGGCGACATCGCTTATGTGCCTACGACCGGTGGGCGGCGGGTGCATGAGACGCCGCTCGTCGCCGCGAGCGAGGAGAGCCTCAAGGGATACGGCTGCCTCGTTGACGATCCCAAGGCCTTTCCCATCGAGATCGTGCGCTGGCCCGCGCAGGGCTGGCGTCCCGTGGATGCGAATTCCGGCGACCAGGGCGGCGTTGCCGAAGGGCTGTTCCAATTCGAGTGGCGCGGCGAGACGCTCTACGCCCGCAACAACGCGGTGGGCGACAGCTATCTCTTCGGCTGGAGCACGTGGCCGGAGCAAGCGGCGACGAGCGGTGAGGCGAAGCCGCGCGAGCGCGCGCTCATCTGGCGCGCCAATTATCACCCCGACGGCGGCCAGCTCTTCTATCCGCTGAGCGGCACGCCCTTCCTGGTGCCGCTGGCGCTCCCGGGCGACGATGTGAGCCCGGAGCGGTTCGTCAGCTTCTGGTGCGACGGCAGCCGCGGACTCTATATCCATCCGAACATCTGGCATGGCGCGGTCGTGCCCTACGACGACCGCGCGTCGTTCCTCGACCGCCAGGGCCGCGTCCACGCCCGCGTCTCCGTGGACTTCGTCAAGGAATTCGGCTGCTACCTCGCTGCGCCCTTGCGCCGGCCTTAGGGCATCCCGCGAGCTGGCGGTTTCTTGCGGCGAAGCCGCAATCAACAAAGGCTTAGCGCGGAGGACGCCGTGGATTCGCAGAGGACGCGGTGGTTCGTCAGTTCCCCTGCGCCCTCCGCGAACCCTCTGCGACCTCAGCGCTAAAGCGTGAGTTTTCTCTCGCGGCTTCGCCGCAAGGCGCGCGGCGAAACGGAACTGTCATCGATCTGCAACAGGTCCGCCATCAGCATGCGCCTAGCATGCGGCCGCGCGCTCCCGCCGGGCTCGAGGGAAGGGCGGGGCGCTCATTCCAAAAATCCTGAGGAGGAGAAGATGAGGAAGAGCCTGCGCTGGGTATCCGCGACGGCGGGCGTTGCGTCCATGCTGGCGATGGCGCCGGCGGCGATGGCGGCGAATG
>Ga0307479_10005607_pt1 | contig 11483 bp, 10 predicted proteins | sample atmos_gasesECM4C_FD_203743 | JGI IMG/M metagenome (GOLD analysis project Ga0307479, IMG submission 203743) | Hardwood forest soil microbial communities from Morgan-Monroe State Forest, Indiana, United States - atmos_gasesECM4C_515 | ecosystem: Environmental > Terrestrial > Soil > Temperate... | reverse complement strand
TGAAGTGATGCAGGGTGATCACCGGTTCCATGCCACGCTCCCGCAGTGCCTGGAGGACGTCGGCATAGTGCCCGAGCTCGCTGGTGGAAAACTCCCCCGGCCGCGGTTCGATCCGACTCCACTCGATCGACAACCGGTGGGCGTTTTGGTGCAGGCTCTTCAGCAAATCAAAGTCTTCCCGGAACCGCCGATAGTGATCGCAGGCCGGGTCAGACGTGTCGCCATTCTTGATATGCCCGGGGATTTGTTCCCAGGCCCACCAGTCGTTGGCATGGTTGCCGCCTTCGACCTGGTGCGCGGCCGTGGCCGTTCCCCAGAGAAAGCCGTCCGGGAACGTCATGGCGCCGGCGTCTGCTGGGCGAGGATCGTAAGAATCACGGCGAGGACAACGAGGGCGATTGCTAGGACCACGATGGCGCCCACCGGACCGATGGCGGCGGCGAGCGCCCGTTCGGTCGAAAGGCCGTAGTGCATCCGGGCCGCGAGCACCAGCAGCACGTTCTGCCACAAAAAGACGCCGATGCCGAGCAGCCCGAGTAGCTGGCCGATCGATAGCTCGACCCGCGAATTTCCCTGCAGCTTCAGGAAGGCGTCGAGCAGCGACAGTGGCAGGCTGACCAGCCCGACGAGCGCCGCAAAACCGGCGAGCTTGAGATAGCCGGCAAAATCACCATGACCGCCGAGCGTCCGGGCGATGACGTGGATCAAACCGGCGGCCGCGACCCAGAGCGCGGCGCTGATCAGGACGCCGTACAGGGGAAGCACGAATCGATGCTGGTAGACCCAGCGCGCATAGATATCGACCCCCTGGGCAGTCAGCGAGGGCAGAGAAGCCAGGTTCGGTGGCGGTCGGAACGGCCCAAGCGCCGCAAGCTCGGTGACGAGCGCGGGCAGCGACACGGAGAGTGCCAGCGCGAGCAGGCCGTCCCGAACGCGGCGGCGGTCATCGATGCGTCGAAGGCTCGTGAACGGCCGGCGGACCAGGTCGACGAGGTCCGCCCAGAGGAACATCGCGGCGCATTCTAAGGCTCCCTCGCTGTTTACGGTGGGGGACCGTGATATCTGCCTATAATCCCGCGAGCGATGGCCTCAACTCCGCAGGATTCCGCCGCGCGACCCGCGGCGCCCGGCCTCGCCGACCGCACGACGGCGCTTGTTGGTTGGACCATCGCCTGGCGAGCCACCAGTGCCATCGCTACCGTGTCCCTGGGGGCCGTCCTGGTACGGCAGCTGCCGACCAGCGAGTACGGCCGCTACACCCTGGTTCTTTCGGTGCTGGTCTATCTCGCGCTGCTCGCGACCTTCGGCCAGGATCAGGGCCTGCTTCGATATTTGCCCGAAGTCCTGGCACGCGGAGATCGCCGCGCGGCGCGCGACCTGCTCCGCAAAAGCGCGATCGCGGTCGCCGTCGTCTGGGCGTTGACCAGCCTGCTGGTGTTCGGGCTTCGCCCCGTGATCGATTCCGTGCTGCATGCGCACGTGGCCGATCTGCTGGCACTGGGGACCGTCCTGCTGCTCGCCGGGATCGCCACCGGAGTGCTGTCGTTTGCCCTGGTCGCGATCTACGACATGCGCAGCCAGGCGATTGCGACGCCGATCGCCGGTGCGCTGACGCTGGCGCTTGCGATCCTGGCCCTGCATCGCGGCTGGCACCTCGCCGGCGTGCTGCTGGCCGGTGCGATCGGCCAGTCGGCGCTGGCGGCGTTCTACCTCTGGCTGCTGCTCCGGCGCATCCGCCGGGCCGAAGGCGTACCGGGTGACCGGGTCGGCTGGCGGCGGTTGCTCGTGTACGCCAGCGGCTGGCTCCCCAGCCTGTTGATCGCCTCGGCGGTTGGGCTGCAGTTCGAGAGCCTGTTCCTGCTCCGCTTCGCCGGCTCGACCACGGTGGCGTTTTACGATACCGGCTACAACATTCCGCAGCGACTGGTGGCGTTGATTCCCAGCCTGCTGACCGGCGCCTGGGTGGTGGGAACGCTGGAGGGCGCGCACCACGAAGTGGGCCGGCTGCGGGCTGCCGTCGTCGCCTTCTACAAGGGCATCTTTCTGGTGGCGTTTCCGCTGGCGATCGCGGGCGTCGCGCTGCTCGGTCCGCTCGTCCTGGCGCTGTACACTCTCGCGCCCGCGGCCCAGATCGCGCCCATCCTGCTGGCGTTCTTCATCGCCGCGCTGATGGCGACCCCCTGGGGACTGGTGGTTCGAGTCCGGGAGCTAGCCTGGCTGAACGCGCTGGTCAGCATCGCGCAGGTCGGGTTCGCCGCCATCGCCGATTTCTGGCTGATCCAGCAGTTCGGCCTCTGGGGAGCCGTCGCCGCCGTTGGCCTGACGACCGCGTTGACGCTCGTCCTGACGTTCATCGCCTGGCGAGCATTCGACCGCTCATCGCTGGCGATTCCCTGGACCTATGCGGCGCGCTGCCTGGTGGCCGCCCTGCCGTTTGGCTTGCTCTTGCCGCTCGCCGCCACGCATCTGCGTCTGCGCAGCCTGCTCCTGGTCGCGGCGCTGATTGCCGTGCTGGCCACGATTGCCTGGCTGTATCTCGTCCGCCGTCTGAAGCTGTTGTCGAGAGAAGAAGTGCCGCTGCTCCACCAGAGCCGGCAGGCACCCGTGCGGATCGCGCTGCGGTATCTCGCTCCCGAGTCTTACTGAAAGACCACAGCCATGTTGTTGAAGTCGCGCCAGACGGCTTCGAACTGCGATTTGCTAACCCAGTACTGACTTCCGAACTGATCGTCGTTGACGCGGACCATCGTGGGGGACACCCCGCTCAGCGTCACCGCGTGCTCGGCCAGCGAGTACCGGATGCGGCGGCCGTCCCAGGCGGTCCAGGTACCCATCGCGGGTCTCGACCACCTGGCCTCGATCCAGACCTCAACCGGGTGTCTGGCCGCCAGCTCGGCGTAAATCGTCGCCGCAGAGAAGCCCTCGCCACCATAGGCGTTGGGTAGCCCGTGGGAGCGCGCGATGCTGAGGATCACCGGGTAGTAAATGCCATAGCCCGTGAGCGCCGTTTCACTGCCGTTGACGTTGCCGACAAAGTTCGTATAGGGGTCGCCCCATTGCGCCACGGTCCCGTTGGGTCCCCGCACGGCCGCTCGCGTGTCAGGATTTTCGTAGGCGAACAGGTAGTCCTGTGAGTAGTAGCGCCCGTAGTAGGCGAGGCCCATCTGCAGGGCTGCGGTTTCACAATCCAGGTTGCGAGTCTGCCGATAGACGGGCACCCCGAACGTGACGTAGCCGGATGGTGGCGTCCACTGGCTCGCTACCGTCGCCCGTGCCGGTGCCGGCGCCGGAACGGGTGGGGGCGGCGGTGGTGGGGGCGGCGGCACGTACTGCTCATAGAGTTCCGTCGGTGTGGCCGGCGTCTCGAGCTCGGCGCCGTGCCTGATCCGGAGCACCGGCGCGGCCGACGTAGTGGCCGCTGATACGGAGCCGGTCAACGGCAACGACGCCGTGCTGGCGGCGCTGTGCTTGGATGGCGGCCCCATGACAAGACTGCTGGCCACCGCGCCACCGATGACCGTGACTGACGCAAACGTCATGATTCGCACGTTGCGTTCAACCTAACGGCGGTTCGTTGCGGCGCTGATTTCGAGTAAGCGTTCGTTACCCTCGCGTTTCGCGTAGGCTCGCGGGCGTTACTATCTGGACACTTGCTCAGCGAAAAAGTTGCGATCGTTACGGGCGCGGGCCGCGGCATTGGCGAGGGAATTGCTCGCAAGCTGGCTCATGAAGCGGCGACCGTCGTCTGCGCCGATGTCAACGAAAGTGACGCAGCGAACGTCGCGTCGAGCCTCGGCCATGGCGCGATCGGCCTGCGACTCGACGTCTCGAATTCGAACGATTGCGATGCGTTCGTGAAGACCGTCCACGAACGCTTCGGCCGGCTGGACATCCTGGTGAACAACGCCGGCATCAATCGCGACGCCATGTTGCACAAGATGACCGACGACCAGTGGCAGCAGGTGATCGCGGTCGACCTGTCCGGCGTCTTTTTCATGACGCGTGCGGCCAGCCGCATCATGCGCGCCGCCGGAACAGGCCGTATCGTGAATATTTCGTCGGCGAGCTGGATGGGCAACATCGGCCAGGCCAACTACTCGGCGGCCAAAGCCGGCGTGGTCGGGTTGAGTCGGACGGCCGCCAAAGAATTGGCGCGCTCGCAGGTGACGGTCAATGCGATCTGCCCGGGGTTTATCGACACCCAGATGACGCGCGGCATCCCGGACGCGATTCGCGAGCAGCAAGTGGCCAAGATTCCCCTGGGCCGAATGGGCCAGCCCGCCGATGTGGCTGCCGTCGTCGCCTTCCTGGCCTCTGACGAGGCTGGCTACGTTACGGGCGAAGTGATCAACGTCGGCGGCGGCTACACGCTCGGGTGAGGCTCGCCTCAGTCCCGGAGGCGGTCGCCGCCATCCCGGACGGCGCCACCGTCGCCGTCGATGGGTTCACGATGATGGGCGTCGCGGAGGCGCTCTATGAGGGCATCGAAGCGTCATTTCGCGCGACCGGCCATCCCCGAGATCTCGTGATCGTACATGCGGCCGGCCAGTCGAATCGAAAAATTGGCTTCGAGCACTTCGCGGTCGAAGGCCTGGCCAAACGCATCGTCGGTTCGCATTGGGGTCTGATGCCGCGGATGTCGGCCTTCCTCGGCCAGGGGCTCGCCGAGGCCGTCTGCCTGCCGCAGGGGCAGTTGTCGACCTTGTATCGATCGATCGCCGCCGGCCGGCCGGGCAACCTGACGCGCATCGGTCTCGGGACGTTCGTCGATCCGCGAATCGAAGCCGGTAAAGTCAACCAGCCGGCTCGCGACCATGCGCCGGACTATGTCGCGATCGAGCGGATCGACGGCCAGGAATTCATGTTCTATCGGAGCTTTACGATCGACGTGGGGATCTTCCGGGCCAGCTCGGTGGACGAGGACGGCAATTGCTCGCAGGAGGACGAAGCCGTCACGCTGGACGCGCTGGCCATTGCCCAGGCCGCGCATAACGCCAACGGGCTCGTCATCTGCCAGGCCAAGAAGCTCGTCCCGCGCGGCGCCATCCCGCCCAAGCAGGTGAGCGTCCCCGGCGCACTGGTCGATCTTGTGGTGGCGGCGCCGGATCCTGAGCGCCAGCACCGGCAGACTGACCGGACGTTCTTTGATCCGGTTTACATCTCCACGGGGTCCGGCGCCGATCTGCCCCGCGCGCCCTTCTCGTCGAGGCTGGCCATTGGCCGCCGCGCGATTCGATTCATGAATCTTGGCAATATCGTCAACATCGGTACCGGCATTCCGGGCGACACCGTCGGACCGGCACTCGCGGAGGCGGGTCTGTCCGAAGGCATCACGCTCACGGTCGAGTCCGGCGTCTATGGGGGCGTACCCGCGGGCGGCGTCGACTTCGGCATCACGGCGCATCCGACCGCGATCATTTCGCACGCCAGCCAGTTCGACTTCTACAACGGCGGCGGACTCGACGCGACCTTCATGGGCGCCGGCCAGGTCGATCAATTCGGCAACGTCAACGTGAGCCGGCTGGGCGGTCGCGTTATCGGCGCGGGTGGCTTCATCGACATCACGCAGAGCGCCAGGCTGGTCTGTTTCTGCTTCTCGCTCGAAGGCCGCAACGAAAAATTCGTTGAACGCGTCGATCATTTGACCTTCAGTGCAGAACAAGCGAGAAGAAATGGCCAGGAAGTGCTCTACGTGACCGAGCGCGCCGTCTTCAGGCTTGATACGGGGGGCCTGCGGCTGATAGAGGTCGCACCTGGAGTCGAACCTGGGGATGTGCTGCAGCGCATTCCGTTTCGGGTGTTGGTGCCAGAGCCGCCCGCTCCGATGCCCGCGGACATCTTCCAGGAAACGATCCGACCGTTTAGGCTGCCAACCCAGCTGGCAGGCAAAATGAGACGTCCAAGGGCCGTTAGCTCAGGTGGTTAGAGCGGCCGGCTCATAACCGGTTGGTCGAAGGTTCGAGTCCTTCACGGCCCATTTTCCTTGTGTGTGCGAGTTCGGCTGAGGTGTCCTATTGGGCCTTCGGCTGATGCGTCCCACACATTCGGGTGATGTGTCCCAACTACTTCGGCTGATGTGTCTCACTTTCCAACATGCTTGCTAGGAATGCCGGAGTCTGGGCGTTAGTGATCCTGTAAGTCGCGTGTCTTCTGAGGCCGATCGAGCGTGCGGCGTGGTCGGCCTGAGAAGAGCCCAGCGGCCTGTGCTCAGCCGGCGTAGGCCCCAGCCGCCTTCGTGGACCATCCGGTGGTGAGGGCGGCAGAGGAGCACGAGGTTGGGCAGCGTCGTCGGTCCGCCCTGGGTCCAGTGTTTGACGTGGTGCGTGTCGGTCCACTGCGGCGGACGGCCGCAACCGTCGGCGACGCAACCGCGATCACGGTCGGCGACCGCCCGCCGCGTCGCCGGCGGGGTGATCCGGGTCGCCCGGGTGACCTCCGCGTCGAGCTCACCCCTGCTAGTGATCCGGCTCAGGGCGGAGTCGCAGGCAATCCGGCGTACCGTCTCCGAGGGCACGGTCCCACCGCCGTCCACCTCGCCGGCCGGCGCACCCCGGGTGCCGGCCAGGGTATCGACGGTGGCGCGGATGATCAGGAAGGGCCGCGGACCCGCCCCATCGGCAGAACCGCCCACGCGTCGGCGCGCGAGCTCTGCCAGGGCGTCGTGCCGGCGCTGACCGGGCGTCCGATCGTCGTCTTTGGCCGGGGGCGGCGTCATCGCGTCGAGCGTGGTCTTCAGGCTCGCCCCGCACTCGGCCGTGAGCAATCCATCGATCCGAACCAGGCCGTCCGCGGGTTCGGCAAGATGCAGGTACCGCCGCTCGTAAGCGCGATTCGCTTCGGCCAGCGCCCCGGCAGCGTCCACCTGGTGCTCAAAATTCTTTGCCACCCCGGTGAACTGGCCGGGATCCATCATCTCGGCCGCTTTGAGCAGTGAGGCCTCGGCCTTCCGTACTTCCCCGACGCCGACATGCTCCGCCGTCCGCGCCAGGATGGCGGCGTGCTGGTAGCCGAGCTCGCCGTTGGCAAAGGCCTTCTGGGTCGCCGGCAGCTGCTCCAGCTGGCGACCGATCTCCACGCGTTCCGCGGCTGCCCCGCCGGACAACCGGCACCGCGATTTGACCCAGGCGATGATCCCCAGCGCCCCATCGGCTTGATATTCGCCGGACTTGTCGAAGCGCCGCAATCCGGTGGCGAAGACTGCCTCGAGCGGGTCGATCCCGGCTTCGCGGACCTTGATCAGCCCCTCACCCAGTTCATCATCGTCAGCCTGGCGAAACCAGTCGGCCCAGAGCCGGACCGCGGCCTGGGTCTCCTTGATCGGGGGTCCCGCAACCGCGCCTGCCACCGCCATGCGTCGATCATGAACCCCCGTTACGACAGCTGTCTGTCGCGCGCAAAAAATCAGTATTGCGTTGGTTCGGGCGGTCGAAACAGCCGGCGCAACGCGAGGCCGGTCACGACCGCACCGGTGAAACCCAACAGCCCGAAGCCCAGAAGGGCCGGCACCGTGATCGGCGCAAAGCAAGGAGGCGTCGATTTCGGCACCACCCCGGCCGGACAGGACGGCAGCCGGGCGACGAGCGAGGCCAGGATGATCAGCGGCAACAAGCTCATCCCAATCAGGTACGCGCCAATTCGTTCCGGAAACCGGCGCACCTGGACCAGGACCAGACCGAGGACGACCAGAGCCTCGACTAGCCCGAGCGGACCGAGCGCCAGCGAGACGAAGCCGAACACCAACCCCAGCACGAGGAAGGCGGCCGCGATCAGCAGCCGCCGGCGGCGGTCGCTAGGCGGCGCGCTTGTGCCCGTTGCCGCTCGGCGGTGTCAGCACGAGCGCCAGCATTTCCGAGGGCCGGGTCGCCCACAGCCGATGCCGGCGGAAGTTAGCCCGCAACTCGGGCGTCAGCCCCCAGGCCGCCAGCACGGTGCGAACTCGCGCGGCGCGCCCAGTCTGTAGGTCGACCATGCTGTCGCCCACGTAGATCGCGCTCGAGCGCGCCAGGCCCAGACGGCCGATCGCCGCCAGCAGCGGATCGGGCGCCGGCTTCGGCGGCGTCACGTCTTCGTAGCCGATCACGAGGTCGAAGTACGGCCGCAAGCCGGCCGCCTTCAATTCGGCCTCGACCAGGGCGCGCCGCTTGCAGGACACCACGCCCAGCGGCGCGCCGGCGCGATGCAGCGTGCGCACCAACGTCGGGATCCCGCGAAAGACGCGGGCGTGGCCGAGGGTGGCGTCCACCGATCGATAGGTGGCGACCAGGTCTTCCCACATGTCGGGCGCCACGAGCTTCATCTGCTCGGGAAGCGGCAATCCCCGGCTCCGGCGGAAGAGCTCGCGGGCCGCATCGTCCAGGCGATGCGTGCGCATCACGTGCGCGAAGGCCTCCTCGATCAGCGGATAGCTGTCAACGAGGGTGCCGTCGAAGTCGAAGACCAGCCCGCGGAGCGTCGGGGGTCGAAGTAGAGACTCTGAGTTGGTTGCCAAGTGCGATCAACATCCCCTGGGCAGGCTGGGCGCGCTCTTCGGAGAGCTGCGCTGTCGAGGTCTTGACCCTTCCCAGCCTAAATAATGCCAGTCATATAACGCTTCCGTCTACGTTTCCTCTCGGCGCCTCCAAACATGGAAGTCCCTATATCAGATCAGGCTACAGTCGGGGAGGTTACTCGAGAACTGCGCTCTTGCGTATTTGGTGGCATCGTGCATAGACTGATCGCTATGGCAGGGGTTGTTTACGAGCACGTTTACAAGCGCTACCCGGGAAACGTCGTCATCACCGACATGAACGCGGACATCAAGGACAAGGAGTTCGTGGTCCTGGTCGGTCCCTCCGGATCGGGCAAGTCGACCGCTCTTCGGATGCTGGCCGGCCTCGAGGAGATCAGCGACGGCACCGTCAAGATCGGCGATCGCGTGGTCAATGACGTGGCACCCAAGGACCGGGACATCGCGATGGTCTTCCAGTCGTACGCCCTGTACCCGCACATGACGGTGTATGACAACCTTTCGTTTGGGCTCAAGCTGCGCAAGACGCCCAAGAGCGAGATCGACAAGCGGGTGCGCGAGGCGGCGCAGATCCTGGGTCTCGAGGCCTACCTCGACCGCAAGCCAAAGGCACTCTCCGGTGGCCAGCGCCAGCGCGTGGCGCTCGGGCGCGCCATCGTCCGCCAGCCCAAGGTCTTCCTCATGGACGAGCCGCTCTCGAACCTGGACGCCAAGCTGCGGGTCCAGACGCGGGTCCAGATCCTCAAGCTCCACCAGCGGCTGCAGACAACCTTTATCTATGTGACGCACGACCAGGTCGAGGCGATGACCATGGGTGACCGTATCGTGGTCTTGAACAACGGCATCGTGCAGCAATTCGACACGCCCCAGACGCTGTACGAACACCCGGTCAACCTGTTTGTGGCCGGCTTCATCGGCAGCCCCGCCATGAACTTCCTGAACGTCCGGGTCGGCGGCGACGGCCAGGCCGCGCTGACGGCGGAGGGATTCAGCGTTCCGGTCGCCGATCGGCTGCTTTCCGAGGCGGGCGCTCAGCGCGGCGACGAGGTCGTGATGGGGATTCGGCCGGAGGACCTCAAGGATGCGCGCTTCCCCGGCCGGGACGACCTGCCGAAGATCCGGGCCAAGGTCGACGTGGTCGAGAACATGGGCAGCGAGAACTTCGTGTACTTCACGGTTGGGGGCAAGGCCTTCACCGCCCGCATGGATCCGCGCAGCGCCGACATCCAGCCTGGCCAGACGGTTGACGTCGCCCTCGATACCGGGCACATCCATCTCTTCGATCCCAAATCCGAGATGGCCCTGGTGAGCCACGGTGCGCCGGCGGCGGCCGTCCCGGCGATCCAGGAGGCTGTTCAAGCCCAGCCACAGGAAGTCCGCTAGGTTGGCCGGCGGGGGGAACCCGCCGGCCACCGGGATCTGTCGCTAGGCGTTCCGCGGCTTCAGGATCAACAACGCCGCGCCGAGCACGAAGGCGATGACCACCAGGGTGGTCGCCGTGCCCATCGGGGCGGTCGGGACGTCTGCCGGCTTGTCGGCGGCCACGCCGCCGTCGACGATCGCCATCGGCTTGGTGCCGAACGGCGCGACTTTGACGACGCCCATCGGCGTCACGCTCATGTCATAGGTGACTTTGCTATCGGGCGCGTCGAGGCTCAGGTAGGTCAGCCAGCTGTCGCGGCGCACCCAGCTCATGTTCTTGTCAGTCGAGAGGTCGTGATAGAGGCTGTCTGTCATCTTTTCCTGGAACTTGAGGGTGAAGCCCTCGGCCCCGGCCACGTTGGTGCCCACCCCGGAGGCGCCGATCAGCGCCCGCCACTCGCTGGTGTTGACCGGCTTGTCCGACAGCAGGTAGAGATCCGCCTGCACCTGCTGGCCGGCCGCCAGCACTTCGAACGGGATCCACGGATGCGGCACCTTGAGCGTGATCAGGACCGGCGCGCCGTCACCGAACAGCAACCGCTGCTTCTGCGCCCGGGCGGCGTTGTACTTCGCCGCCATGAAGACGGGGCTGCCTTTGGCGTACTGCAGGATGTGGGCGTGCGTCTCGGCGTCGATGCTGAATCCATTCTGGCTCGCCCAGTCGAGCACACCCTGGCCGCTGCCGCGCAGCACGGTGATATCGAGCGCCTGGACCTGGACCTGCTGCAGCACCTCGACGTCCCCGGAGGCCGCGTCCCGGGGCGCAGCGAAAAGCTGGAGGATTTGCGGCTGCCGGTGGGTTTCGCGGAACAAACGCTGCAGGGTCCAGCCTCCACCCTCTTCGACCTTCGTGGGCACAGCGGGCAATGGCACGATCCAGCCGAAGCTGGAGGCCTCCCCGTGATAGCTGAAGCTGGTGAAGTAATGCTCCACCCCGTTGTGCCACTCGACCAGTGTGGTGGCGCGGTCGAGCCGGATCGCCCCGTTGGGCGCGATCAGGCCGCCACAGGCGGCGGCCGGTAGGGCCTGGGTCAGGAAGAGCGCTGCGGTCGCCGCCGCCGCGGGAACCAGCTTGTTGAACATGGAAAACCTCCTATTTCGTCGTGAGCGTCAGTACTCAGACGCCGACGGATTAGGAAAGTTCCCGTCACACTGAAGAGGTGAGACCGAGCCGAGGCTGGTATTTCCTTCTGCTGCCCGCGATCGGGCTTGGCGCGGCCCTATACGGCGTGGTCCGCGGACAGGTCTTCTGGATCTTCGTCGGACTAGCCTGGCTGTTCCTTGCCATTACACAGTTTGTGATGACCCGCCGCCACTAACGGTCGTCCATAAGGGCGCAGGCACGGGGGCGGAGGCGCGGTTGCGAGCCGAGCCACGTAATCCTGAGATCCGGGCCCGCCGGCCCACGCGATCGGCGCTTTAGTGCACGCGAGACAAGATGGAACGACCCTCCCAATTCACGAAGGTCGTAGGTTACGCGTGTTGTTGACAGCGCGCAGAGCTACACGTGAATAGGAGGGTCGGTGATGACTAGTTTGCGCTTCGTGGGGATGGA
>Ga0307479_10005606_pt1 | contig 11483 bp, 12 predicted proteins | sample atmos_gasesECM4C_FD_203743 | JGI IMG/M metagenome (GOLD analysis project Ga0307479, IMG submission 203743) | Hardwood forest soil microbial communities from Morgan-Monroe State Forest, Indiana, United States - atmos_gasesECM4C_515 | ecosystem: Environmental > Terrestrial > Soil > Temperate... | reverse complement strand
GAGCTGCGACGCGAATTTTACAATCATCTCGGCCCGTGGCAGAGAGCGCAGATTGCGCGGCATCCACAACGCCCCTATCTGACAGATTACATTCCACTGCTGTTTACAGATTTTGTGGAGCTGCACGGCGACCGGGCGTTTGGCGACGACCGCGCATTGATTGCAGGTCTAGCAAAGTTTAAGGGTCGCGCGGTGGCGGTGATCGGCCAGCAAAAAGGACGCGACACCAAGCAGCGGGTCATGCGAAATTTTGGCCAGCCCAAGCCCGAAGGCTACCGCAAGGCGCTGCGCATTATGCAGTTGGCGGCAAAATTTGGTCGGCCCATTCTGACTTTTGTGGACACCCCGGGCGCGTATCCGGGGATTGATGCGGAAGAGCGCGGGCAGGGTGAAGCGATCGCGCGCAATTTGCGGGAGATGGCGCGGCTGCCGGTGCCGGTGATTGTTACCGTGACGGGAGAAGGCGGATCCGGCGGGGCGCTGGCGATTGCGGTGGGCGATCGCGTGAATATTCTGGAGAATGGATTTTATTCGGTAATTTCACCGGAAGGCTGCGCGAGCATCATCTGGCGCGATTCGGCGAAAGCGGAAACGGCCGCCGAAGCGATGAAGATTACGGCGACGGATTTGAAAGAGTTGGGCATCGTTGACGAAATTGTGAAAGAGCCGGAGGGCGGAGCGCACACGGATCTTGAGGCCGCTGCGCAATTCCTGGATCAAGTGCTGGACCGGCAACTGATCGAGCTTGCGACCGAACCGATCAAGGCTCTGGTTGATGCGCGGTATAAGAAGTTTCGTCAGATGGGGCAATTCTTCGACATCCAGGCGTAACCACAGCCATAACTACGGCGTGCCGATTTGTTTAAGTCGTTTGCCATTCGTCTCTGCCGATTTTGTTTCTCGCATCCAATCAATTAACTCCAAGTCCGAGTACCTCCCAGTGGCGGATAGGCAACGCCAGGGCAGGAAGTTGTGCGCGTGCGCAGCGCTGCGCGATAGCCTGATTTAGTAATAGAACATGCGGGTAGTGCCCTCCTCAGCTCAGGGGTTGTAAACGCGACTTCTTCATCTCAGGATTTGCAAAACAATCCTGAAACCCTGAATCCCTTGGGAGTTGCGCCCAGCAACGGCTACAAAGCCCGCGGAAACTGGACTCTGTCATGTCGGAACCTTTCCGTCCTTATGAAAAACTCGTCGAGATCACGCTGCTGGGCAAGAAGTTTCAGGTGCCGGAGCGAAATTCATTGTTGCGCTGCTTCCAATTCATCAGTCCGGAGACGATACCGTATGGACGTTTCTGCTGGAATCAGGATTGTCAGTATTGCCGGATAACCTGCCAATTGCCCGACGATGATGAATTGCGCGAGATGCTGGCCTGCAAATTCATCGTGATGCCGGGCATGGAAATTACCGAGCTGAGCCAGGAGCTCAAGTGGTGTCTGCGCTCGAGGCTGCCGCAAGATGAAACGGTGACCCAGCCCTGAGGCGGTTCACAGTCGAAAGTTGAAAGTCTTGAGCGCGCGCCCGTCCCCGCAGCCCGGCTGAATCCGGATCTGCCAGCAAAGCTGGACGAAATCATCGGCAAAGCCCTCGAAAAGGACCGCAACCTTCGCTATCAGCATGCCTCGGAAATCTGCGCGGACTTGCGCCGGCTCAAACGCGATGTGGACTCGCACGCAGCCCGTCGTACGAAAGTGCATCTGTCCCGGCTGAACCCCGCCTCTCGCCACAACGCTCAAGCTCTACCATCGCATCGGCGCGAGTGCAGTACCGGTGGCCCCTGTATCTCGACGAAAATTGTGGATCGCGGTTGCTATTGGAGCTGTCGTGATTGCCGTGGCCGTCACAGCTCTGCTCAGGCTGCGCGAGCCCCGAACCACTTCCGACGACGTGCAGAGCCTCGCCGTTCTTCCATTCACGACCAGTTCCACAGAAATCGCGAACGATTATCTGACCGACGAAATTATCGAAGGCGTTATCAACGACCTTTCTGCTGTTCCGGGGCTCCGCGTCATAGCCCGCAGCACTGTCTTTCGCTTCAAGGGCAAAGATAATGATCCGCAACAGGTTGGCGCGGCTATTAAGGTCGATTCTGGTCACCGGCCAAGTGGCGCAGATAGGCGAGAACTTCACCGTCCAAGCGGAACTAGTCAAGGTAACCGACGGCACTCAGCTTTGGGGGCAGCGCTTTACACGCAAGCTGCAAGATGCCTCGCTGCTGCAAGGCGACATTGCTCAGGGGCTCGCCTCTCGCTTGGGTCCGCGCTTTAGCTGGGCGGAAAAGGACCGCATCAGCACATCCGGTACGCGCAACCCGGAAGCCTATGTGAAAGGACGCTTCTTCCTGGCGCAGCGTTGTCACGATGGCGTGAAGCAGGCCATCACCAGCCTGCAACACGCCGCGGCTCTGGATTCTTCTTACGCCGATGCCTACGCTTCGCTGGCCATCGCCTGCGATGTCGCTCCAAAGTACTTGAACGCGAACGAAACAAAGCAAATTGCGTTCGTTGCACGCCTGCACTACGATTCCAGAATGCAGGAAAGATCCAAAAAAACAATTTTGTGTGACGGGTGCGGGCAACCAGCGGATGCGGAGCACATCGCGCTGAGGCTGAAGCGTCTGGAAAGCATGACTCGGTATCGGCCGATCCATGTGCAGGTATTGTTTTTGGCAGCGGCAAGCCCGGTGAATACCGAGGAATATTTGTACACGGCCCAGAGTTTATTCGCTGGAGAAGGTGCGGCACTTTTGAAATCCCTGAGCATAGGGACTGCTGAAAGGACCGTGGACCAGGTTATGAGCGATTTTCAACGCCGAGGTTACTTGTTGGCGCATCTAATCGAGTGCAGGGATAAGACCGGCGACGCGACAGTTCGCAGCGGAGCGGTGGCACGGCGAATTCCTGCGACGTTGACGCGAATTCGGCGATCGTTCAAGCCCAAGCGAGTGGTATTGCTTGGCCAAGAGCTGGCGGAGTTTATACCGCAGTTCATCGCGGTGAATCTGGACGCGGCGCTGATTTTGCGAGACGGCAGGCCATTCGAATGGAACGAAATTGGCGACGGCTTGCTGGCCAAAGAACTGGCCGCACCGTTGCAAGCCTTGTGATACGATGAAGAAAATCCAAAGCTTAGGGAGCATTTTGGAATGCAGAAGCGAGCCAAGTTCGGAATCGGCATAGGGGTCATCGTGATTTCGATGGCGTGCCTGGCGTGGCTCGGCTACGGCGAGAGCAAGACTTACTACCATACGCTGGCGGAACTCGACGGGTTGAAGGGCTCGGCGCGCAATCAGCATATGCGGATTGGCGGGACGGTCGAAGAGGGAAGCATTCACCGCATGACGGGGCGGGTGGATTTTGTGCTTGAAGGCGAAGGCAAAGCGCTTCCTGTGAGCTACGTTGGGAGCGACCCGCTGCCGGATACGTTTGTGGACAGATCGCAGGCGCTGATCGAAGGCAAGCCGACTGCCGAAGGCCGATTCGTCGCCGACCACGTGCAGGCCAAGTGCGCGTCCAAGTATGAAGCGGCGCCGGGCCCGAACCCGACACCGTCCGAAAAGTCCAAGACCGCGCCAACAACTACGAATCAACGCAGCTCAATGTAGACTTCTGGATGGCCGCTGGCAGCTGATCGTGGATATTTGGAGGGAGAGGCGGGAACTGCATGGATGTATTTGGCTCGTTCGCGCTGCTGCTTGCGTTTGTGTGCGCGGTATACGCATTTGTCGGCGGAATTGCAGCGATCATTACCCGGCATCCACTGCTCATCAAGAGCGCTCGGCAAGCGGGAATAGCGGTTTGCGGATTAATTTTTACTGCCACGCTAAGCCTGGTTTATCTTTTTTTTACTGACAACTACTCGGTTGCGTACGTGGTTTCGCACAGCAACCGCGATCTCTCGACGTTTTTTAAAGTCGCCGCGTTGTGGTCCGGCCAGGAAGGCTCGCTGCTGTTCTGGAGCTTTCTGCTGGCGATTTATGTTGTTTCCGTCCTGCTGACTTATCGCAACAAAAATGGCGAGCTGATGCCGTATGTCGGCGTGATTCTGGCCGGCGTGCAGTTGTTTTTTCTGACCATCAGCAATTTCGTGGCGAGCCCTTTCAAAGTTTTGGGAGTTGCGAATGCGGCCGGCAATTTTGATTTGGTCGCGCGAGCCGACGGCAATGGTCTGAATCCCGTGCTGCAGTATCCGGAGATGGTGATCCATCCGCCGAATCTTTATTCCGGCTATACGGGATTCACGATTCCGTTTGCGTTTGCATTGGCGGCGTTGCTGGCGCGGTACCCCGGGGAAAAGTGGATTCACTTGATGCGCAAGTGGACCATGATCGCGTGGTGCTTCCAGACCATGGGAATTTTGCTCGGCGCGCACTGGGCTTACGCAGTGCTCGGCTGGGGTGGTTATTGGGGCTGGGATCCGGTGGAAAATGCTTCGCTGCTCCCGTGGCTTACGGGCACGGCGTTTCTGCACTCGGTGATGATGCAGGAAAAGCGCGGCATGATGAAAGTGTGGAACGTGTGGCTGGTGTTCATCACGTTCATGCTGTGCATTCTGGGAACGCTGCTGACGCGCAGCGGCGTAGTAAGTTCGGTGCACGCCTTCGCGCAGTCCAGCATAGGAAATTGGTTCGTCGGATTTTTGTGCATCGTGCTGGGGGTTTGCCTGGCGGCTTATTTCAAAAACAAAGATTATTTGAAAAGTGAGAACCAACTGGATTCGCTGGTGTCTCGCGAATCGAGCTTTTTGTTCAACAACCTGGTGCTGCTGGTGGCCTGCGTGGCGGTGCTCTCCGGCACGCTTTTTCCAGTATTTTCGGAGTGGTTCACCGGGTCGCGCATCAGTGTGGGCGCTCCGTTTTTTAATAAAGTGAATATCCCTTTGGGATTGATGTTGATGTTCCTGACCGGTGTCGGCCCGCTGCTGGCGTGGCGTAAGACTTCCACCGACAGCATGAGGCGCAACTTCCAAGCACCGGTAATCGCATGCCTCGTCGGCGGCATATCGCTATCTGTTTTTGGCGTGCGCGAAATATTTTCGCTGATCTGTTTCACGCAGTGCATCTTCGTCACCGCTACGATTGTGCAGGAATTTTACCGGGGCGCGCGCGTTGTTCGAATCCGTTCTGGAGCATCCTGGCTGGCCTCGTGCGTGGATTTGACGTTGCGCAATACGCGCCGCTACGGAGGCTACATCGTGCACCTCGGCATGGTGATGATTTTTATTGGTCTTGCCGGACAAGCCTTCAACAAGGAAGTGGAAAAAGAGCTGCCGATAGGCTCGACGATCAGTATCGGCAAATACGACCTGCTCTTGCAGAGCATGGACCAGAAGCAGGAGAAAAACTACGTTGCGGACCGCATGATCGTCGAAGTCATGAAAGATCAGAAGCCGGTGATGATGCTGTACCCGGAACGGCGGAATTTTCCGGCCAATCAGGAATCAGGCACCATGGTGGCAATTTATTCCACGCTGAAAGAAGATTTGTATGTTGTGTACGCGGGGATGAATCCGCAGACTAATTTGCCCACCGTGCACGCGTTCATCAATCCACTCGTAAAGTGGGTGTGGTGGGGAGGAATGGTCGTCGTGATGGGCACGATTGTTGCACTGGTGCCGAATCGTGCGGCGGTGGTCGTGCTGGCGCGGGCCGAGTCACCGGCAGGGACCAGGGAAGTGACCGGATTGCGGCCTGCGCAGATAACGCTGCGGGAACGTACCGACTGAGCTATGAAGAATCGCACCAGAATCGCAGCCGGAATTTTATTTGCGTGCGCGGCGTTGATGCCGCCCGGCGCAGCGCGACTACTTGCGGACCAATCCGACCGCACACATCAGATCGGCTCTAAAATAAAGTGCATGTGCAACGGCTGCGATCAGGCAGCCGGGAAGTGCTATCACGTGGGCGGAGCCTATTCCGGCCCGTGCGATACCGCTAAAACCATGTTGAAAGAAATTGACACGCACATTGCAGCGGGCATGGACGATCAGCAGGTTCTGGACGCAATGATCAAGCAGTACGGACCTCTGGCATACGTCGAACCGCCAAAAACTGGCTTCGGGCTGGTGGCATGGCTGATGCCGATTCTGTATTTGTTGGGCGGCCTTGCGTTGGTCGTCATAGTGATGAAGCGCTGGAGAAGGCGGCCGGTAGCGGTTGCCTCAGCGGCAGGCGCAAGTGGCGTTCACGTTTCGCCCGAGCTTCTGGCTCGCGCGCGTGAGCAGGCGCAACGCGAGACGGAGGAGTGAATTGACCGCAGTGCCGCTCGCAGCATTTCTCCTACTAATTTCCTCGAATGGAGCTGTCCTGGGCGCATGTTTTGCGCTCGCCGCCGCAACAATATTGTTTATTTTCTACATTCAACCTGACGCTTCTGACCTGGCGCCGCATCGTTCGAAGCTGGACCAGCTGATGGAACGTCGCGACACCATCTACGACAATCTGCGCGATTTGCGTTTCGAATACCGCGCTGGAAAATATTCTGAAGCCGACTTCGAAGTGATGAAGAATGCGATGGAGACGGAGGCGGCGCTGGTGTTGGCAGAAATCGATCAGGTGACCGACGCTGGAGTGAAGCGTCCCAGAGGGCCGCGAACCGCGCCGGACCGAGGCCCGCGATGAAGCGTTTTGCATTTTATTTCGCGGCGGCGCTGACGATGTTCGCGTGCGCGCGGGCAACTTTCGCGGCTACCGTTCACGGAACGGTGAATAACGGCACGACCGGCAAACCTGGCGCGGGCGTGGAAGTCATCCTGATTCAATTGCAAGGCGGCATGCAGCCGGTCGCGAATACCAAGACCGACGCATCAGGAAACTTTACTTTTGACAATCCAAATATCGGCGCGCAGCCCATGCTGATCCGCGCCGTGTACAAAGGAGTGAATTTTCATCAGCCGCTACCCGCGGGGAAGGATTCGATCAGCGTGGAAGTTTTTGAGCCGACCGGAGACGCCAAAACGATTTCTGTTCTGTCGCACGTGGTTATTTTTCAGCCGAACGGCGCTTCGTTGATTGTGGGAGAAGAATACGGAGTAAAGAACGATTCCAAGCCGCCGCAGGCGTTCTTCAAGCTCGACGGAAATTTTGAAGCGGCTCTGCCCGACAACGCGGAGCTCAAACAGATTGCCGCCTCTGGTCCGTCAGGAATGCCGGTGGTGCAAGCGCCAATCGAAAAAGGAAAAAACAAGTACGCGATTTCTTTCGCGTTCCGTCCGGGCGAAAACGAAGTACGACTGTCATACGAATTGCCGTATCCGAACAACAAAATAGCGGTCAAATTGCCCACGGTGTATGGCGGCGGGCGATTGATAGTGGTAGCGCCTCCGTCGGTGACACTTACCGGAGAAGGCCTGCAGATGGCCGGGCAAGAGCAGGGAATGAATATTTACGAACGGGCGAGCGTTGCCGCCGGCACGACTGTGACCGTGAAACTTTCTGGAACCGCGCCTCCTCCCCTAGCCGCTAGTGCTCCCGATGCAGGCGGCGCGCCGGGACGCGCGGAAAATGTGCAAGGTGGCGATGCGGCAGCGGCGATTCAATCGATTCCCGGCCGGCTTGACGGATACAAATGGTGGCTGGTGGGCGGCTTTTGCGTGTTGTTCCTTTTCGCTGCCGTTTTGCTTTGGAAAAAGCCCATTTCAGTTACGGTAACCGGGCATATCGCTCCCGCTGCGCACCCAGCTCCTGAGACGGCCTCGACGAAGGCAATCGAGGAGAAATCCGTGGCTTCAAGCAATGGAGATTCGCTGGCGTCGTTCGATCACGCGACCGCCAATAGCCTGGACGCATTGAAGGACCAACTTTTTAGGCTGGAATTGCGCCGCCAGGCCGGAACGATCAGCCACGATGAATATTCGCGTGAACGCGCCAAGGCCGAACAAGTCCTGCGAGACCTGGTCCGGGGCTAGCGGTGGCTTCGGCGGCGGAACCTTCCATCGGTTTGCGATTCGAAAAAGTCGACAAACGCTATGGCTCGGTCTACGCCTTGCGCAATCTGACGCTGACGATTGCTCCCGGCGAATGCGTGGCGCTGGCTGGACGCAACGGCTCCGGCAAAACCACGCTGCTGCGAATTGCCTCTTGCCTGACGCGGCCGACACGGGGCACGCTTTCGTTTTCCGGAGTCAGCGAAAACCAAAATCCAAGAGCCGGTTTTGTCGCGCATGCAACCATGGTCTACGACGAATTGACCGCCGAAGAAAATCTTTTGTTTTTCGCGAAGCTGCTTGACGTAGCCAATCGCCGTGAGCGAGTTGACGAACTGCTGCGCGAAGTCGGACTTGGCGAGCGCAAGGATTCGCTGGCACGCACATTTTCGCGCGGTATGCGGCAGCGCGTGGCGATTGCGCGCGCGTTGCTCGCCAACCCCCCGCTCCTGCTGTTTGATGAACCGGCCACCGGCCTTGACCCCGAGGCTACGATATGGCTGACCGGACATCTGGCAAAGCTGCGCGACGCGGGCTGCACTATCCTGATGAGCTTGCACGGTGAATCGGAAGTAGCTCGGCTTGCTACGCGTGCGGTACGGCTGGATGCTGGAAGCGTGGTGGCGGACACGCGCAGCGGCGCTACATTTCAATCCGTGTTTACGTTCGCGGGCGGGTGAATGGGACTGCTTTCCAACGCGGGGGCGCTGCTCGGCAAGGAAGTACGCACGGAATTTCGTTCGCGCGAATTGCTGAGCACCACTATCGTTTTTGTGCTGATCGTGGTGGTGCTGTTCAGTTTTACGTTCGATCCATCAACGAACGAATCGCACCGCTTCGGTCCGGGGCTGTTGTGGCTGGCGTTTTTGTTTGCGGCGTCGTTGATGCTGCAGCCCTGCTTTCTGCGTGAGCAAGTGAACGACACTTTAAGCGCTTTGCGGCTGGCGGTGAGCGATCCGTTTGCGATCTTTCTGGCGAAAATCGGGGCGAACACTTTGTTCCTGTTGCTGACCGAGCTGCTGATGCTGCCGGTTTTCGCGGCGCTTTTTAATGTGAGTTTTCGCGGGCAATTGCCAGGGATTTTGTTGACGTTTTTTCTCGGTAGCCTGGGAATTTCGGTTGCCGGCACAGCACTGGCGGCCATTTCCGCGCAGGCCAGGATGCGCGAACTGCTGTTGCCACTTTTACTGTTGCCATTGCTCGCTCCAATTCTGGTGGCTAGCACGGAGGTCACGGTGAGTCTGATGGGGCCCGAGCCGTTCATGCAATGGAAGGGAATTGGTTTTCTTGTTGTGTTTGACGTGGTGTTTTTGACGGCGCTGTGGCTTTTCGGCGAGTATCTTCTGGAGGAGTAGGCGGGAATGGCGAAACGCGTGTTGCTGGGCGCTGCGGCGGTGTTGCTGGTGATTGCGGCCGCTTATGCTTCCTTCTTTGTAGCGCCCCAAGAACGCACCATGGGCGTGCTGCAGCGGATTTTTTATTTTCATGTGAGCTGCGCGTGGGCCGGGCTGAGCGCGTTCTCCATTGGGTTTTTGGCCAATCTACTTTACGTGTGGAAGCGCAAAGAAAAATATGACTGGCTCGGCGTCTCTTGCGTGGAGGTTGGCGTCGCGTTTACCACTGTAGTCCTAATCTCCGGGCCGATCTGGGCCAAGCCTGCATGGGGGATTTACTGGACCTGGGATGCGCGACTAACTTCGACCTTTATTTTGTGGCTGCTTTATATTTCCTATCTTTTGTTGCGCACGTTGATCGAGGAGCCGGACCGCCGTGCTTTGTTGAGCGCGCTGTTCGGTATTTTTGCCTTCATTGACGTGCCCATCGTTTTCGGCGCGATTCGCTGGTGGCGCACGCAGCATCCCGCGCCGGTCATCATGGGCGGACCGAACTCCGGGCTTGCCGCGGGCATGGTGCCGACTTTCTTTTTTGCGGTGTTCGCGATGCACGTTTTCATGTGGTTCCTGATCGCGGAACGTTATTCGCTGGAAAAAATGCGCAGCGACGTGGAACTGCTGCGTCAGGAGGCGGAAGCAACGTGAAGAATCTCGACAGCGTTTTCTGGGCGTACACCCTGGGCTGGGCGATTTTTTTTGGTTTTTACTTGAGCATCGCGAAACGCTCAAGCGATTTGCGCGCCGAAGTTGACCGGTTGAAGAAATCGGCACCGGAAAATTCTCAGGAGAAATAAAGTGGCGGAAGGGGAGAAGCGCGTAGGCGTGGTGCTTTTTCAGCTCGGCGGGCCAGATTCGCTGGACGCGGTCGAGCCTTTTCTGCGGAATCTTTTCCTTGATCCGGACATCATTCCCATGGGACCGCTGGGATTTTTACGCGGGCCTCTGGCGCGATACATTGCGAAAAAGCGGTCGGTTCCTGTCGCTGGACGTTACGCGATGATCGGCCGGCGCTCGCCGATTGCGATTCTTACCGAGCGGCAACGCGTAAAGCTGAGCGCGGCGCTGGCACCGTACATCGATCCGGTGGTAGTCACGGCGATGCGCTATTGGAAGCCGTTCACGGAAGACGCGGTGCGGGCGTTAAAAGGCGCGGGAAAGCTGGACGGACTGGTTTTGCTTCCACTTTACCCCCACTATTCCTTCGCGACGACGCTGAGTAGCATGAAAGAGTGGCGGCGAGTGTATGGCAATCCGCTTGAAGGACCGCCGGAGCACGCGATCGAGTCGTTCTATGCGCATCCTTCCTACATTCAAGCTGTGGTGCAAAAAGTTGGCGTTTGCCTTCGGCAGTTTCCGGATAGTTCTCGGATCCATTTGTTATTCAGCGCGCACGGGCTGCCGATGAGCCTGGTCGAAAAGGGCGATCCGTACCCCAAACAAATCGCGGAAACCGTGCGTTTGGTGTGCCAAAGCGGCGCGAAGCAGTTCGCCGCGTGGCCGAAGACACATTTACTTTGCTACCAAAGCCGTGTCGGTCGATCGAAATGGCTGGAGCCACCGTTTCTGGAGACGATGGAACGGCTCGGCCAGGAAGGCGTAAAGGAAATGCTCGTTGTGCCGATTTCGTTTGTGACGGAGCACATCGAGACCCTGCACGAGATTAATATTGATGGCCGCATCGACGCGAAAAAATGGGGCATTGAGCGGTTCCGCATGATGCCGGCGGTCGGCGACTCCCCGTCATTTATCGCCGCGCTGCAGGATATAGTGCTGAAAGCGCTGGGGATAACGGAGGAAAAAGAAGAATTGCGCGCGGCTGGATGAGATTGGCTGAGATTCACCGGAAAAGCTCGTTAGAGTATACTTTCGTTTGGAAAATTATTGATGAAAGCGACTTACCATCCAGGCGTGCATCGCTACGCAGTGTTCGTTTTCTGCTGGACGATCCTGCTGCTCGTCGCCGGAGCTTTGGTCACTTCTAACGACGCTGCCCTTGCGGTTCCTGATTGGCCGACTTCGTATGGCACGTTTACACCGCCGATGTATGGCGGAATTTTCTACGAGCACAGCCACCGCCTGATCGCGGGCGCGCTGGGAATCTTCCTGATCATTGAAGCGGTGGTCATCTGGCGTTGCGAGGAGCGGCGCTGGCTGCGTTGGTTC
>Ga0307479_10005605_pt1 | contig 11483 bp, 12 predicted proteins | sample atmos_gasesECM4C_FD_203743 | JGI IMG/M metagenome (GOLD analysis project Ga0307479, IMG submission 203743) | Hardwood forest soil microbial communities from Morgan-Monroe State Forest, Indiana, United States - atmos_gasesECM4C_515 | ecosystem: Environmental > Terrestrial > Soil > Temperate... | reverse complement strand
TGCTTGAGATTCGCGGCCGCGAGAGAGCCGAGAGCAGCCTGCGTCGCCTGAATCAGGAACTCGAGCTCAAGGTGTTGCAGCGCACGGCCGCCCTCGAGAGATCAAACCTGGACCTGAGTTCCGAGATTGCCGAGCGCAAACGGAGCGAAGAGTTGGTACGCCGCCTGTCCACCGCGGTGGAGCAATGCCCAGTGTCGGTCGTGATCACCGACCCGTCCGGTTGCATCACCTATGTCAACCACAAGTTCCTGGAATGTTCGGGATACACCTACGAAGAGGCCTTCGGCCAGAACCCGCGCATCTTGAAATCGGGCCGCACGACGGCAGAAGAGTACAAACACATGTGGGGGTCCATCAAGGCGGGTAATGAATGGAGAGATGAATTCTGCAACCGCAAGAAGAACGGCGAACTCTACTGGGAGTACGCGGTCGTCCGCCCGATTCGCGATGAGAAGGGCCACATCACCCATTTTTTGGCAATCAAGGAAGACATCACGGAACGCCGGAATATGCAGGCGCAGCTGCAACAGGCTCAAAAGTTGGAGGCCATCGGCCAGCTCGACGCCGGCATCGCTCGTGAGATCAATACGCCTACGCAGTTCATTGGAGACAACACGCGCTTCCTACAGCAAGCGTGGACTTCCTTGGATGAGTTGATTGCGCCGCTCTGCGCGGTGCCCGACTCCCGCATCGGCGAAGCCACTCTTCGGCAGGTAGTCGAGCGACTTGAGACTGCCGATATCCCATACCTGCGCAAGGAAGTAGACTCGGCTATCGAACAGTCCCTGGATGGCGTGGAGCGGGTCAGCAAGATTGTGCATGCCATGAAAGGGTTTTCCCACCCGGGCTCAGAAGAGAAACATCTCGCCAACATCAATCAAGCCATCGAGACCACCCTCACCGTGGCGCGCAGCGAATGGAAGCATGTGGCTGACCTCGAGACATCACTTTCCGACCCGGTCGGCCTGGTCCCGTGCCACCTCGGTGAATTCAACCAGGTGATTCTGAATCTGCTCGTGAATGCAGCCCACGCGATCGCTGCCGTTGTGGGCGATGGCTCCAAGGGCAAGGGGAAAATTGCAATTCGGACAACTCGAGAACAGAACTGGGCGCAGATCTCCATCCAGGACACGGGTTGCGGTATCCCACCGGCGATTCAGCCCCACATCTTTGATCCTTTTTTCACCACCAAGGAACCAGGAAAGGGCACTGGCCAGGGACTGGCCTTAGCGCACGCAGTGATCGTGAAGAAACACGGTAGCAAGATCTGGTTTGACTCGAAGGTAGGAGAAGGGACGAAGTTCTTTATTCGCCTGCCACTGCAATCATCGGGCGCCGGGAACAAGTCGAACCGGGCCGAGGTGGCGGCCGCTTCGATAGGTCGAGACCCTGAGAGCCGCCTGGCTTTTCACGCTACACTCCCCAGAGATAGTCTTCTTGCTCACCATGGTGCTCGTGAGCCGAGTGCAGGGTCATCTCCAGCGGGTGGCGCTCCATCGGAGCAGCGATGGGGTAGCTCTTTCCCGCCGCCGCCGCAATCGCCCCAGAAATCTCCACGTGCGCCGGCGGAATGCGCGGCGCTTCGTGACGTACTTCCCGGATCAACTGCAGCAGGTGATGATCTTCGACGTTCTTGATCTGGTCGGCGAGAACTACAAACTTCCGGTAAACCTCATCCAACTCACGCCGCTCGAATTGATAACCAAGCTGCTCGCAGCGCAGACTGAGCGCGTGCCGCCCGGAATGCTTTCCCAGCACCAGTCGCGAATCGGGGACACCCACCGACTGCGGTGTCATGATCTCGTAAGTGAGCGGGTTCTTCAGCACACCGTCCTGATGAATGCCAGCCTCGTGAGCGAACGCGTTGCGTCCGATGATCGCTTTGTTCGGTTGTACCGGGACTCCGGTCACTTCGCTCAGCATCTGGCTCGAAGGGTAAAGTTGTTCACTCGCCACAACCGTGTCGTAGGCATAACGATCGGGCCGCACCCGCATCGCCATTACGATCTCTTCGAGTGATGCGTTGCCCGCTCGTTCGCCAATGCCGTTGATGGTGCACTCCGCCTGTCGCGCCCCCGCTGCGAGCGCCGCCATCGTGTTCGCGACCGCCAAGCCCAGGTCGTTGTGGCAGTGAACGGAAATTACTACGTTCTCGATTCCGTTCACTCGGTCGCGCAGCATCTGGATGATCTCGGCAAACTCCGCCGGCATGGTGTATCCCACCGTATCCGGGATGTTAACCGTCGTGGCGCCGGCATCCACCACCGTTTGTACTACCTGCACCAGGAACTCGCGATCGGTTCGCGTCGCGTCTTCCGGAGAGAATTCCACGTCGTTAGACAGGGACTTCGCCAGACGTACATTCTCGCGCGCCTGCTCCAGGCATTGCTCGCGCGAGATGCGCAGCTTGTACTTCAGGTGAATGTCGGAGGTCGCAAGGAATACATGAATCCGCGGCCGTGCGGCTCCCTTGAGCGCGTCCCATGCCCGCCGGATGTCGAGTTCGCATGCGCGGGCCAACCCGCAGATGATCGGACGCCGGATAGCAGCGGCGATGGCTTGCACCGCCTGAAAGTCTCCATCGGAAGCAATGGGAAACCCGGCTTCGATCACGTCCACACCGAGCCGGTCGAGCTGATGCGCCATGCGCAGCTTCTCGGGGACGTTCATGCTGCAGCCCGGCGACTGCTCGCCATCCCGCAACGTGGTGTCGAAGACCGTGATTCGTACTCGTTCCATAACCCAAGCGCCTCCTATGAGGTATCCGCTATGCTAAGTGGACAGGGAGATAAAGCAAAGCTTATAATCTTTCAATTAATATTAGCCATACTACAATTGATAAGCTGCGCTAATAGCTCTGCAAGTCTTGCTTAAGCTGCGAGGTAACGGTTGGAAGGTAAATAACCCGTTTGCTCTGCGACGCGCCGCTAGCTCGGAAACCGCAGACGAACCAGTCGCGCAGCGACGGCAGGTACTAGCCCCCCACGTAAGTGCGGGGGGTAAGCCCGATCAAGAAAACCGAGTCCCGCAGGGACGGCACACGCGCACACACGCCATGGAACTTTCCCAACTCGAAGTCTTTCTGATGGTTGCCCGCGAGGGCCGCTTCTCGCGCGCGGCCGAGAAGCTCTACCGGACCCAATCCGCCGTCAGCCAAACCATCCGCAAGCTCGAAGACGAACTGGGCGAGTCCCTGTTCGATCGCTCCTCCCGTGAAGGCGTCCTGACCGACGCCGGCCGCACCCTGCAGGAATATGCCGAAAAATTGCTCAACCTGCGCGCCGGCGCTCAGGAGGCGCTGGTCGAACTGCGCGAACTCCAGAAAGGAAAGCTGGTCATCGCGGCAAACGAATTCACCGCCCTTTACCTGCTGCCGGTTCTGGCCGAGTTCCGCCGCCTGCATCCCATGATCAGGATCACGGTGCAGCGCTCATTGGGCAGCCGTATCCCCGACGATCTCCTGCGGCACACCGTCGAGATGGGCGTCCTTTCCTACGACCCGCAGGAACCCCGGTTACGCTCGATCGTCGTTTATCTCGACGAGCTGATCTTTGTGGTGCCGCCCACCCATCCGCTAGCGGCCGAGAAGCAGGTCAGCATCCGCCAGTTGGGCGCTGAAGTCTTCGTCGCCCACATCGTCACCTCGCCCTACCGCGAAAAGGTAATCGAGGCCTTCCGGCGGCACAAGACACCCCTTCACATGGACATCGAGCTGCCCACGTTACAGGCCATCACCCGCTTCGTCTCGATGGGGAATGGAGTCGCCCTGGTTCCAGAAATCAGCGTGGAAAACGAACTAGCCCGCGGGGAACTGGTGAGCATCCAGGTCCGCGAGCTCCGTTTGCACCGGAAATTACGCTTGGTCTACCGCAAAGAAGCGCCCTTAACCCACGCTGGGCGGGCCTTCCTGCAGGTGGCCGAGGCCGTGGCCAACGATCGGAAGGGGAACTATCGCTTCCTGCGCGAACACTAGACCCGGCAGTCGATCTCCTCGCCCGGCGCGAGCGCGGCGGTTACGTTGGGATAGATCTCGAAGACCGAAGAGAGATTCGTCAGATCCAGCAGGTCGCGCACCCGCGGGCTGGGTCCCGCAAGCTTTATCGTTTTGCCGAAGCCTTCCGCCGACACATACACGAACACCAGTTCCCCGAGGCCGGCGCTGTCGATGCGCTCCACGCCCTCGAGATCGAGCACGACCTCTTGCGCCGCCTGCAATGCTTCCATCGCCACACGCGATAGGGCCGCGGCCTCATCGCGAAACACGATGCGGCCTTCGCAATGCACGACGATCGCTTCCCCCAAGCGGCGGGTTTCCAGACTGAGCTTCAATTTCGATTCCTCGTTCCCGGTAGATAGTGCGCCAGCCCCAGATTCCGTTTCATTCATCCACATAGGTCACCCTAAGAAGTTCTACGGATTGGATGTTGTGCCCCCGTCGCGGGCATGTGAAAATCGCATAAATTTACGTTTTCCGTTACCCTGTACCGTACCCCGCATCGTCAGGCAAAGCTTTTGGAAGCCGTTGCATCCAAAACTCCTTTACGCTTCCATCACCCGATCCCTGGATGCCACGTGCCAAGGAGGAGATTTTTCGTGCCGAAACGCGCACTCATCCTAGTGATTTTGCTTGCACTGGGCGGCATCGCCGCTGCACAGAATCCCAAGTTCACCATCTTCGGAGGTTACTCTTACGGTAATACCAACTATGCCTTCGGACCGCGGTCGAACCTGAACGGCTACGAAGTATCGATTGAGGGCTTCCGGATCAAGCCCTGGCTCACCCTGGTTGCCGACGGCAGTTCCCAGGCCGGCTGGAATGAGTTCCCGATCTCCTGTGTGACCTTCCCTGTCTGCACCCCCGCGGTTCCGAACGTGCGCGCCAAGGAATACAACTTCCTGGCCGGACCCACGGTTTCGACGTTCCGGGGAAATTTTCGCCCGTTCTTTCACTTGCTCGGAGGCGCCACGCGGGTGTCGGTGGCCACTTCCGGCTTTTTTGATTCGAGCATCGCCTGGACCGTGGGGGGCGGTGGCGGTGTCGATTACCGATGGCGCGGCCCGTTCAGTTGGCGCGTCCAGGCCGACTACCTACGGACCAACGTCTTCGGCCTGCACCAGAACATGCTGCGCGGTTCGACCGGCATCGTGATTCGGTTCTGAAAACCAGGTGTCAGGTGTCAGGTCTCAGGTCTCGCGTGTCCAGTAGGTCTTAGCCAGTACGATTTGTATCGGGACACGCATTTATGCGTCCCGAAAAGCAACGATCCTCGCGCCTTCAGGCGCTGGGGCACAGATTCAGAATTCCACCCGGGCTGTTAGGTTCCATTCCGCTACCCCACTTCCTGATATTCCACCGGTTCAGCGTCGTCGCCGAAATCAAAGTCGGAATCGTGTTCGTGGGACTCTTGGCCGCCATCCCCGGCATTGGCGGGCTCCACGTATTCGTGGATGCGGACGCCTTCCTCTCCGACCGTAACGTAAGTCAGCTTCGAATCAATCCAGCCGCCGGAGTTGTAGTAGTGCACGCCATCCTGCTCGCGATGCATCGCGTCGTGCGTATGCCCACAGAAGATTCGGTTCGCCCCGTGCAGCCGCGCGTACGCCAGCGCGCCTGCAGCCACCTTCGCCGACATGCGCAGCCAGCGCGTGTTCAGGCGGTCGATCAGGCGGGAGAGCGGATTGCCCTTGAGATCCAGCTTCTGCACCAGCAGGTAAAACCACGTCCCCAGGTTGCTCAAGGGCACGCTGTTCACGGCAAAGCCGTCGAACTGGTGCCCGTGGATGGCGATGTGTCGCAGCCCGGCGTAGTTCCACGAGAAGTCCTGGTAGACCTTGACGCCGACCAGGTGCGACATCACGTTGGTGAGGCCGAGATCGTGGTTCCCCTCCACCCACACCACTTCAATCTTGCGCTTGGGATTGGAGAGCTTGCGGATCGCACCCAGAAATTTCCAGTGCTCTTTCTTGAGACGCCCGAAATTCAGGTCGGCAAAGATGTCGCCGAGCAGAATGAGTCGGCGGAAGGAGTTCTCCTTCAACATGCTCGCGGCCGCGCGCGCGCGGCTGACCTCCGCGCCCAGGTGCACGTCCGACAGGATCAGCGTGTCATAGACGGCCGCATCCATGCCCCGGTTATACCGAAGCGATGTTACAGGGATATGAAACGTGCACTAAAATTAGTGCATCAGTAGCGCAGTGGTAATCGGCCCTCGACCTCCAATCGTTGCCCAGCCGTCGCAACCCGTGAAGTCTGTGCAACCCCCGGGGCGCAGCATTTTGCCAAGTGTGCTACCACTGACGGTCAATGAGTTCAATCGCTGATTTCGACAGTTAGGCTCAGAACTATTGAAGGGTGAGAGTCATTGCCTTGAAATCGAAAGTGGTCTGGTGGGCCTGTTGCAGCAGGTCTAGTCCGAGGTTTCCCGCGAAGAATCTGCTGGCATCAGTGTGGGCTTAAGCAGCACTCCCACGGACTTGAGCACGGCCGGAAATCCGCCGATGCTGAACTTCAACGATTCAAGAGTGGCCGCCTCCATGTACTTGGCGCCGCCGACTCCTTCCATTTTGTACGAATCCGTCTTTGTCGCAGAACGGATGAATTCGGGAAAAGCCGAGGCAAACGGCGGGTAAAGGTCTGTGTTCGTCACACCCGTATCTAAGGCGAAGTCCAAGGGTCGGTTGTCGTATTCAAGCTGCACGAGTGGATGGTTTCCGTCAAAGCAGAGACCTGCGTGAGGCACCCTCTTGTGCGACGATTCTGGTCCGATTCTAAAAGTCCTGTCCGCTCCCCAGACAAATCTCGAAAACGCCAACAGCACGGGTATTCCAATGAGTCCACGCGAGCCGGGACTTTGCCCATTAAAGGGCGGTTGGTCATCGGGCAAGACGAGAAACGCCACGTGCCTTATTCGGATGGTGCCGATGGCAAGTTCATCCGCGACCGCAATCCGCGTGTTGACCTGAGTTCCGTTCACGTCTCCTACTTGGACAGCCGCATGGTGTTCTCGCAGTCCGAAGCGTTTGGCTTCTGATTCGGTTAGTATAGAAAGCTCCGCTCCCGTGTCGAACCAGTAGGTCGCGTGAACGCCGTTGATTGAGAACGGCAATCCTCCGTCTTCGAGTTGTACGGCGGTGTGCCTTCCCGCGATCCTTTGATCGGGAGTATCAGCGAGGGCAGCGAGCACCGGATGGCCACCCAAGGCGTCAGCGTCAGTCGGCCTAAGCGCGAGAATAGCGTCCACTTGCGCCAACGCCTTCTTGTATTCCCCATGGGTGAGATAGACAGAAGCCAGCGTTCTGTGTGCCTCGACCGCCTCATCCGACTTCGGTGCGGAGTTGAAGACATCTCGGAACTTTTTTCGCAGCGGCGCACATCATTGAACGCGCAGGCGATGGCCCCCTGATAGAAGGCCGAGGCACTACCCTTCCTGATGGAATCACGAAGCTCGAACCATCGATGGTTGTCGTAGAGCGATTTCAGGTTGGCGTCGTCCTCTTGCGCGCCGAAGCACAACGAGGCGAGAAGAACCCAGCACGACACAGTCGCCGAATGCTTACGATGACGAGCCACTTCTAGTGACACAGATTTTATAGGATTTCTTCCTCACTGGACCGTGGCCCACTCAAGCCCGGTTTTGGCTTGAGTGGGGATGTTCTCACACACTTACTCCGGCGAACTGCATCACTACCCCACTCAATCGCACGGAGCGCGATTGAATCGGGCACCCCCGCCTGTGTGGTTCCGCCCGCCCAATCACCAAACACGGGTTGCTTTCCGTCATTGAATTTGAACGTGTCGCTTCGGGGAGCGGAAACTCCTACTTCTGTCCACGCCAAAGCAGAAATGTTCGGTGCCCGATGGCAGCGTGAAACAGTACTCGCCGGGCGGGGGCAGGATTGTGGGTTCGAGGAGCCATTTGCCGTCTCGGCCCTGCTGAGCTCTGAAGGCCAGAGTATTCCAATGTCCTTCGCTGCTCGAGCGCCAAAAGCTGATATGTACGTGATGCGCTGTTGGCTGCGGGTTTCGAATTCAGCAGCTCTATCCGGCGGGGATCGATCTTCTTGGGTAACTCGGCCCACACTTCAATCGCGTCGCCCTCTTTGAGTCGTATGGTGGATTTCGCTCCGGGCAGCCTGAGCATTACGCTCGTGTTCCTGCGGTCTGCGTTACGACTCATACCTTCGTGTTCAGTATCCTGGACAGAATACTCGTGAGGTACTTGTAGAAGCTCGCCGTTGGGCTGCTGGAGGTAGAAACTTACCTCCCGCGACTGCTTGATGGGAGGCGATTGCGCCTGTACCCCTGAAGGGGTCAAACCAAGTCCAAGCAGGCACATGAGCAGACACCTGGTGCGCATGAAAATGCCCTGGTCTGGCAAATAGAAGTTCGACTTGACGCAAACAGCGTAGCACGCGCAATCGTGCACCGTACCGGTGGCCCACTCAAGCCCGGTTTTGGCTTGAGTGCGGATGTTCCCACGTCCCAGGCTTACTCCGGCGAACTGCATCCACTACCCCGCCCGTGTGGGCCACTCGCCGTAACATCCCTGATTTCATCAACCGACTATCTGTTGTCCTCGTCAACCCATTCGAAGCCGCACGCCTCGCACTTACAGATTTTCGCGTGCACAAGCACCGGATCGGTCAGCCACGATCCAGAAGGGATTAATGGCTTGTCGAGTTCACGGCACGTCACATTCGCGGAGTAGCACTTTAGGCAGCGCCGTTTTTGGTTCGCTTCGTCATCCTTCTCGGTCGTGTCCGTGGCTCTCTGTTGCGCGACCACCGTTGCCGCTTCGTTTTCAAGCGGATCACGCGGTATGTCTCTGAAGCTAAGCGAAAGCCCGAGTTCCTTCACTTCCCCTTCATCATGACCGAGCCAGTGCGCAACTTCGTGCCAAACGACTTGTTTCACTTCGGCTGGAAGATTTCCCTTTGAGCACCGCAGAACCGGACCTCGAAAAACGAATATCAACTCGGGAGAAGTCTGCACCAGATTGTGTTGGCGTTTGGTCCTTCTTACTCCGCTATAGCATCCCAACAGCTCACTACCCGGAGGCCAATTGCTTCGCTTCGACATCCTCTCGAACATCCCCACGGGTGGCTCATCGACTATCTGAATACCTGGAAAATCTGGCAGGTTTCTGATCTTCTCGGGCAGTGTGCCGTATGCCCACTCGACGATCTTCTCGAAACTAGCTGTATTAGAGGGTTCAGTCATGGCGTACTTGCTGTCGGCGTTATTGTATGCCCGATGTTCGCGAATTTGGCGTAACACCCATTTCACTCTTGGGCGGAGCGAGAGGGTGGACTCCAAGGAGCTACCCCAAAAACGAAAACGCCCCAGACTCCGGTTAGAGTCATGGGACGCATCGCTGAACAGCCCTCCCCCGAGTACTGCTCGATTCCCAGCCTACGTTCCGATGTTCCAATTGTGAATGGCACGTCCAGGCCGAAGGGGGCACGTTCGTGCGGACAGGCAGGTGACTGTTGAAACATCCCCGCTTCACCAACCTCGGTTATTTGGGCGATAGGCCGGACCTGGGTGGTCGATTTGGCTCTGGGCAGCCATTCAGAATCTTCTGAGGCCTGTATAGAACCGCAGTGCTAAAGTCGTCGTTCGGCAAATTTCCTTCATTTCAGCACACGACAGATGCAGGGGACGAGCTAGAATGCTAGGGTCTTTCTAGCCACTTTTGTCCCGGCCAGGACAATTGTCTCTTCCGCCGACTTTTCGTAAGAAAGTAGGAGTATCGCATGACTCCGGAAACGCAACAGTCTGAATCCCCGTACTCCGTGAAGATCGAGACCGCAACTGGCAAGTCGACCACTGTCCCCATTGTCATTTTGACACCGAAGCAGTTGGAGGACTTCCTTCAGATTGAGTTCAAGAAGTTGGCTCAAGACGCAGGCGTGAAGGGCGCTCGCATTCACGTGGAACGCGCCGTAGCCGCTGATTATGAGCAGGTCGTCCGTGAGGTTGCGGCGTGCCTGCGCTCGGCCAAGGCAAGCGTGGCATGACTGGGCTGCGAGCATGTCGTCCGCTGGGGTTCTGAAGCCGCTTCTAGTGCGCAGGCGGGACGTACTCCTTGGGGGCAACAGCACCTTCGCCGAAAAAGAACTGCTCCATCTGCTTCACGATCACTTCCTGGTCCTCACGGCGGGCGGGGTTCAAGCGGTATTCGTTCAGGATCATCTTGCAAAAATCGCCCCACTGCCGCCAGGCTTCCTGCGACACGTTCTCGTAGATTTTCTTGCCCAACTCGGTGTCAAAGGGCGGCTCATCCAATCCCGGCAGTTCCTTCTTCAGCTTCACGCAGAAAACCTGGTGGGCCATGTCACTTCCTCGATAACAAGATCAACCTAAAATTATCTCACAATGGAAGCAGGCCATTGGGGAGACGCCGGGGGAAAGTCCTGGCCTGTCTGGGCCGAATTTCCGAATCCGTCGGCCATCCCCGGAATCTGATCTGCAGGATGAGCACTGACCTCGTAAAAGACTTTCGGACGGTTCCGATCTTCGCGGACCTCGCCGACGACGAACTGCGCTGGCTGGCCGATCACGCGAAGGAGTACGTTTTCGAGCCGGGAGACCTGTTGGTACAGGAGGGCGATCCGGCGGACAACATGCTGATTTACCTGGAGGGCGAAGCCGACGCGCGTCGCGAGAGCCTTGGCCCGGATGCTCCGGTGTTCACCCTTCGGGCCCCCGGAGTCGGCGGGATGCTGCCGTTCTCGCGCATGACTCACTACACCGTGACGAGCCGTACCATCACGCACTCGCGCATCGCCCGCCTTTCCAAAGACTATTTTCCCGAGATGCTGAACCGCATCCCCAGTCTGGGGCCCCGGCTGGTGGGACTCATCTCCGACCGTGTCCGCGAGTCCACCAAACAGGACCTGGCGCGCGAGAAATTGGCGTCGCTGGGTAAGCTGTCGGCCGGCCTGGCGCACGAGCTCAACAATCCCGCGGCCGCTGCCGGCCGGGCCGCCAACCTGTTGCGCGGCATGATCGAGAAACGCGCCCAGGCCGATGCCGAACTCGACGACGGCAACATCACTCCGGAAGCGCGGGCGCTGCTGCGTACCATCGAGTCGAAAGCGCTGGAGAAGCAGGCGCAGGCCAAGCCGAAGAACCCTCTCGATCTGAATGATCGAACCCAGGAATTGCAGTCGTGGATGCAGGCGCGCGGCGTCAACGACGCCTGGGAGGTCGCGCCCGTGCTCGCCGATGCCGACGCCACAATCGAACACCTGGAGCGGCTCGCCGAAAAATATTCCGGTCCGTTGATGAGCCCGGCCATCCGGCGGATCGCCAGCCGGCTCGAACTCTCCCGGCTGGTCACCGACATCGAACACAGTACCTGCCGCATCTCGGAACTGGTGAAGGCCATCAAGGAATACTCCTTCATGGATGAGGCGCCGCGGCAGGACGTGGACATCGCCAAAGGCATCGAGAGCACGCTGACCATGCTGAGCCACAA
>Ga0307479_10005604_pt1 | contig 11484 bp, 10 predicted proteins | sample atmos_gasesECM4C_FD_203743 | JGI IMG/M metagenome (GOLD analysis project Ga0307479, IMG submission 203743) | Hardwood forest soil microbial communities from Morgan-Monroe State Forest, Indiana, United States - atmos_gasesECM4C_515 | ecosystem: Environmental > Terrestrial > Soil > Temperate... | reverse complement strand
GATACTCATTCGGCCAGTCGTCTTCATTTCCCAACCCCCAGAGAATGATAGAGGGATGGTTATAGTGCTGGTCGATCATGTGAGAGAGCATGTCCTGCGCATTCTTCTGAAACGCTTCGTTCCCGACGCCGGCGCGACACCACGGAACTTCTTCCCAAACCATCAGTCCAAGCTCATCGCACAGATCGAGCACCAGCCGGTCCTGTTGGTAATGCGCGAGACGGACGAAGTTTGCGCCCATCTCACGAATGAGCTGCATCTCGTCGCGCAGCAGGTCGTCGCTCATCGCGGCGGCCACGCCCGCGTGATCCGCATGACGCTGAGTGCCACGTAGGAGTATCCGTTTGCCGTTTAGCTTGAAAGGGCCGTGCTCGACAAACTCCAGCTCGCGTATGCCAAAGCGCTCGTCGAGATGCATCTCCCCTGCGGGACTGGAAAGTGTCACCCGGCAGCGATAGAGGTGAGGTGACTCGGGCGACCAGAGCTCCGGACACGCCGCGCGGAATTCAGCCAGCTCAGTAAAGCCCGTCCAAGCGGAAAGCGTTTGTGACGACTGATGAATGCGCCGACCGCTTGCATCCGCGGCTTGAACTGTCACCGTGCAGAGAAGGCGCTGGTCGGAGGGATTGTAGAGTCTGCCCCTTACCGACACTTGCGCGGATCCATCGGCCGCGACGATGGGCAGGACATGAATTGACTCGAGCGCGACGGCGGGGACATACATAAGGTTAACGTGCCGGTAGATCCCCCCGTAAAGACAAAAGTCGCTGAGATCAGACGGAACTCGATCGGGATCGGGGGAGTTGTCGCAGCAGACTGTGACTGGAACGCCGCCCTTAGCGTCTTCAACCGGCAATCGCTGGAGGACCTCGGTGATGTCGAAGTCAAACTCGTCGTAACCGCCCTTATGCGTTCCGACGAGAAAGGACCCGACCCAGAGTGTGGTCGTCTGACCCGCACCCTGGAAGTTCAGGATCGTTCGCCCTCCGGCGAAGGTATTACGTAACGAAAGCCGCGTGCGGTACCATCCTTGACCGCGAAAATAAGGTTTGTCGGGGTCGCACGCATCATTCGCGTTAAAGCAGTGAGGAAGAACGGTGGGCTGCCACATGCCCGCCTCTTCAAAGTGCCAAATATCACTGATGTCGCTGATCACACCCCGACGAAATTCCCATCCGGTATCCACCCGGCGGACGCGTTCGACTGCCCCGTTTTCTTCAGGTCGGGGAGCGAGGGGAGAACCGCGAAATGGTGCGGAGAGTAGAGCTCCGGCGGTTGAACTGGACGCTGTCCGCATGAACTGCCGTCGCGTTTGGAACAAGAGGGCCCTCTTTCCGAACGGCAGCAGCTTCACGGCCACTGCTCTGCCTTGGCTTGGCTCGGCGGGCGGCTGAAGATGCGAACTGTGGTCAGTCCGTCAAATTCTCCGGATTGGCTTCGCTCCTCTACCCCAAGCGGGCCTATGTTGCGTCCTAAGTCATGGGTTGACAAGTGTCTAACGGTTTGATCTCGGCATGCAAGCGATGTGCTTCAAAATCTTCGTGTTAACGTTCATGCTTTTCCGTGTCAAACGTGCTTGAAAGTCATGGAATGAGGCGAGTATGATACGCCGACGGCGTGAATAGAGCGACATCAACTCGGGAAGCATGGCAACCACAGACGGCGCAGGAACGAGGTGCAATCCTGCGCGAGTTACGGGACGTTATAGCGAGCCCTTACTTCTGCAACAGCAAACGCTATCCTGCGCTTCTGCAATACATCGTCGAGAACACCTTGGCTGGCAAATCGGATCGCCTGAAGGAACGAACACTCGGCATCGAAGTGTTCGATCGGCCTTCGACCTATGACACCAACGCAGAAGCGGTCGTTCGTTTCACTGCAGGCGAAGTGCGCAAGCGGCTGCTCCTCTACTACAACGAGCGCGGCCGGGACTCCGCTATCCGAATTTCACTTCCAGTTGGCTCCTATATCCCTGAGTTTTTGCATGAACAAGACGAATCGGACGATACGGGAGACTATGTTGGTTCCCCGCCAGCTCACCTCCACGATGCAAACACTTCGGCAGACACTGACTCCGAAACGCACGAGCCGCGATCGATCTCACTTGTGCCTTTGGAAAGGCGCACCTCCGAGTCGGCCTTACAAGATGACGCCAGTCTTAGCCCGCCTCCGACGCAGACCAGGACCTACGTTAAGAGCATTTTGTGGGTGGGCCTGGCCGGTATGCTGGCGATTGCCTTCCTTGCGGGATTGGGTTGGAAATCTCGCAGCGCATCCCCTCCGACCGCCGTGGATGATTTCTGGAAGCCGCTCTTGCACGAGCAGCGCGCGGTTATGGTTTGTGCCGGAGGCGTAGTCTTTCAGAAGAACAACTTTTCGGGTGTGATCACGGCCGGCAAGGACATTGAATATCCGTTTGTTTCCATGCAGACCGCCTCGGCGATCGCGCAAGTCAGCAGCATGCTGGCGCGCTCTGAAGTCACCACGCAACTGCTGTCCTCGCCGTCCACGCCCCTGACAGACCTCCGCGAACATTCAGACGTATTGCTCGGCGCCTACAACAACCAATGGGCGATTCGTTTATTGCAGTCGCAGCGCTTTCAATTCACTCCCGAGCCAGTGCAATCGATTGTAGATCAGATGCACCCTGACGCACACTGGTCGCGCGACAAATCCCTGCCTTACTCGAGCGCGGATGATTACGCCCTGGTGGCGCGCTTTCGCGATACGACCACCGGGAGTTGGGTTGTGGTATTGGCTGGACTAGGTCGAAATGGAACGGAAGCCGCCGCTCAATTTGCTACCAGCCCGCACTATATGCAGTTGCTCCGCGATAATATGGGAAGAGATTTCTCAAACCTGAATGTCGAAGCGCTGTTGAAGGTCAATGTCATCGACGGAAAGACAGGGGCTCCCACGATTCTGGCTGTGGATGCCCGGTGAGCCGCACGGCTCCCAATCACACCCAAAGAAGCGGTTGGCGAATCGGATAATTGCGGATGATCTCCCTGTCCGTCGGATCTGGATTCAACGTCTTCCAAAGATCGATGTATTTCTGCTCGTGACAGGCGATGCCCGAAAACAGGAGGCCGGGCGAACGCACTGGCAAAGCGTCGAAATGCTCAACATCTTTTGCCCACTTCCATCCGCGCTTGTCCTTAAGGTACGGATAGATGAACTCCGCGCCCTTGCAGAGCCCACGCCCATCTGCTAGATGGAAAGAGGGTGGATCGGGAGCCAGCCCTTTCAGGGATTGGCAAAGGCCAGCCATCACGTCGAAGTTGAAGATCGAATAGCTGTAGGGCTTGGTGCGAACCAGTTCCCGAGGAAACGCTCCATTCATATCCATCTGATTGGGTAGCAGAATCTCCTGGTAGCGCTGGTACACCCCTTTGCGCCTGACATCGTCGCCCGCTAAGCGAGCGAACTCGGCGGCCTGCAAAGCCCAGCAGAAGGCGTGGTTGTTATCGGTATCGCGCTCCTTCATTCCCCGCTCGTTATGGGAAAGCCAGTCGAGATAACTCGCGAACCAACCTTTAAGCGCCGCAGCGTCCTGCGCGCTGAGCATTCCAGACCTCGGCGATGTGGACGTCAGAAAGCTGGCGGCTCTCGCCACCTCGACCAGATGCAGCGTGTCGATAATGCCGTAGGAGCGGCCCGTCGAAGATCCTTGCACCGCTTGAGCGTAGAGGAGGTTCGGGTTCATCCGTGTTTCTGCGGAAACGAACCAGGCACGGAGATGAGCGGACGCCCTCTGCCCATATCGGTGATTACCGGTCAGGAGCCATGCCGCAGTCAGAGCGGGCATCAGGACGGAGAGCGCCACCATCACCTTACGATGCTCGTCGAAATTCGACGGATTGCTCTGCCCGTCGCGGTTGATGTACGGCCCGTTCGGGTCTTTCGGATTTGGCCAAAAGTAGTCCGCTTGAGAATAGAAATCGTGCAACCCGCCTGCGCTGCGTGAGTCAGGGAACGCCGTGATAGTTAGGGGCTCCTGAGAAATATATTTGTCTGCAGCTTTCAGAATCCGCTCGCGGTCTGTTTGGCTCACTAGCCGGAAGGCGTCAGACTTTTTGGAGCTGATTGACAGACCCAAAGGCACCTTGGCAGCGGTTATGCAACCGACCGCTGTCGCCGCTTTCAAGAACCCTCTCCTCGAGAGTAAATTCTTCTGGTGCATTTTTCCTCTTCCGGGTTGAAGCGTCGACGCCCCCAGAATGGATAACGTACCTGATTCTGGCTCATGTATTATGGTCCCTCAAGCTCATTTGTAGTTGCCGAGAACTTATTCGAAGTGGACCAAAGTTTCCAGGAATAGCGATACCGGAGACGCAATGGCAAGCCCTGCGCGAATGAATGCGAACATTTGGCGCGCCCTACTTTTATTTGCGCTGGTGGCCGGACTCGCTGCGTTGCTCGGGAGTGCTCAGGTCACCCAGCCGAAAGCGACCTTAGGGCAGGCAGCGACGCCACTGTCTGTCGAGCGCGCATCAGCAGGAGACTCGCTCGACGATCCTGGCCCGCTGGCCACGGATCTTTCTCCAGCGTTGACTCACGCAGCTATAAGCAAGGCTGCGCAGAAAGTGGCCGACTGGCAACTGGCGCGCGCGGAACCCATCTTCAACCAGCAATGGACGTATGCTGCTTTGTATGAAGGTTTGCTGGCGGCATCGAAGACAACCGGAGATCCGCGCTTCCACGACGCGATGGTCAAGATGGCGGCGCACTTCGATTGGAAGTTGATCGATGCGCGCTTTCCCCACGCGGACGATATGGCGCTGGGTCAGTCTTACATGGATTTGTATCTGGAGACGCACGACCCCGTAAGAGTGGCTGACGTCAAAACGATTCTGGATCGCCTGATTGTCCGACCCGATGATCCGGACAAGTTGCTGTGGTGGTGGTGCGATGCGCTTTTCATGGCCCCGCCGGTACTGGCCAGGATGTTTGCCGCGACCGGCGACCTGCGCTACCTGGACTACATGGATCGCGAGTGGTGGGAGACCTCCGCGAGTTTGTACGACCCTGCGGATCACCTTTACTTCCGCGACAGCCGTTATTTCACGCAGAAAGAAAAGAACGGCCAGAGGATTTTCTGGTCGCGCGGGAATGGCTGGGTCATGGGGGCGTTTGCCAAGGTGCTTGAGCTCATGCCTAAGGACTATCCCAGCCGAGAGAAGTACATCACTCAGTACAAAGAGATGGCCGACCGGATTGCCGCGATTCAGGGTGAGGATGGACTCTGGCGCAGCGGGTTGCTCGATCCAGGAGGGTATGATCTGCCCGAAGTTTCCGGCACTGCATTCTTTACCTATTCTCTGGCGTGGGGCATCAACCACGGAATTCTGGACCGAGCGAAATTTCAGCTTGTCGTAGAGCGGGCCTGGGCCGGAATGCTGGCGCACATCTACGCGGATGGCCGCCTGGGGTCAATCCAGCCCATCGATGGACAGCCGGGCAAGTTCAAGCCGTCCGCGAGTTCCGTCTACGGAGTCGGAGGCTTTCTTTTGGCGGCAGCGGAAGTCGACGCCCTCACGCAGAATGCGGCTCTCACCCGTCCCAGAATCACCGGCATCTCGCACGTCGGTTACTTTGTCTCCGACTTGCCCAGAGCGATTGCCTTCTGGCACGACCTGCTCGGCTTCGACGAATCTTATGATCTCAAAAAGAATGGCAGCGAGGACGTGCGCATCGCCTTCATCAAAATCAACGATCGCCAGCACGTCGAGTTATTCAACGAAGCCCCGGCTCATCCGCCGAACATGATGAGCCATGTCTGCTTCACTGTCGACGACAGCGAGCAGATGCGTTCCTATCTTCGTTCTAAAGGCTTCGACGTGAAGCCAGGCAACGGCAACAAGACGCGCGCTGGCGACTACGCTTTCGAGGTCAAGGACCCCGACGGTACGCTCATCGAGTTCGTCCAGAGCTTGCCCACGGGGATGGAAGCGCAGGCGGCCGGCAAGTTCATGCCCGCCACACGCATCTCAATCGGCATTTATCACGTCGGCTTCCTTGTCGGAAACAGCGAGAAGTCCAGCACCTTCTACCATGACCTACTCGGGTTCAAGGAGATCTGGCGCGGAAGCAGCACTCTAAGTGAATTGAGCTGGATCAACATGCAGGTGCCTGACGGCGGCGACTACGTTGAGTTCATGCTCTACAGCACACTCCCAGAGACCTTTGGCACTAGGAATCATGTTTCGCTTGTCGTTCCTGATGCACAAAAGGCGATCGCCGTCCTCCAAGCGCGGCCAGCCTACAAAACCTATGGCAAGGAACTTGAGACGCACGTTGGCAAGAACGGCAAACGCCAGGTGAACCTTTATGATCCCGACGGGACTCGAGTAGAACTCATGGAACCTAACACAGTTGACGGCAAGGCCGTGGCGTCTTCGACCGCGCCGCCTCCTGCACAAAGATGACAACGCTAAGAGCAAGAAGGCGCGGCCGACCGCCTACCATCATCGACGTCGCAAGAGAAGCAAAGGTCGGCGTGATGTCGGTCTCGCGTGTGATTAACAATCATCCGAGCGTAAAGCACTCGACGCGCGCCAAAGTCATGAAAGCGATCGCCAAGATTGGCTATTCGCCCAATGACGCGGCGCGGATGCTGAAGGGCCGCAGGGGGCGGACTATCGGCCTGGTCGTCCCGGATCTGTCAGACTTCTTTTCCAGTTGTTTTCACGCGGTTCAGGAAGTTGCGATACGGCACGACTATCAGACGCTGGTGGTTGCCACTGGAAGAAGCGTTGCGGTCGAGGAGCAGCAACTTGAATCGATCCAGAATCGGGTTGCGGGGCTGCTCATCGTTAGTTCAGGCAGTGACGGACGGCGATTGAAGATGATTCAGGAAAGCGGCGTCCCGGTTGTCGCTCTCGACCGGCCGGTTGCTGGAGTGCAAGCGGATGCGGTGCTGGTCGAGAACCGAGAAGGCGCGGAACAAGGCGTTCGGCATTTGATCGAACACGGGCACAAGAAGATTGCCTGCATTGGCTTTGACTCTGGCAGCTACACGGTGCGGGAACGGATCGAAGGCTACAAACTTGCGATGCGGAATGCCGGTCTCGATCCAATTCTTTTTATCCAGGTCAACAGCCTCGAGGTGATGCAGGCTCTGGCGCAGCGCTGGTCCGCCGCCAAGGACCGGCCGACGGCAGTGTTCTCTCCGAAGCGAATTTCATCGGTATATCTCATCCAGGCGCTCCACCTTCACAAGCTGAGAGTACCGGAGGATGTTGCGGTAGTGGGTTTCGACGACTTCGAGCTCGCCGAGGTGTTGGGTACGCCGCTAACGGTCGTGCGTCAAACTCCAGCCCGGATGGCGCGCGCTGCCGCCGAGCTTCTCTTCAAGAAAATCGCCAATCTCCAGGAGGGCGCTGTGTCGGAAACACAGACGGCAAAGATGCTCTTTCCCACCGACTTGATTATTCGCCGGTCTTGCGGCTGTCCCGCCAAAGAGTAGACGTCGCCTCTCGATATTCATCGTGCGCCGCTCGTGCGAGCCTATTTAACAGAGAGCCGTTCTCCTATTTTTCTTTGACCTTGATGACGAAGTAGAGGAAGGTTCCACCTTGCGGCAAGAGAAGCTGGTGGGGCACTGTAGCAGGAATGTGGACGATGTCCCCCTGGTTTAGGGTTGTTTCAACTCCGTTCAGTACAGATTTGCCTCTGGCCTCTCCCGGGATAACGGTCTTGCCATCCTGCACCGTGCCGCCAGTCAAGAGCTTGGCGCTTCCCCGTGCTGCAAAGAAAAAGTGGGCATAGTTCTCATGAATCTCAGCCCCGCCATTCATGCATGCTGCGAAGCGCAATCATCGTGAACGAGTTCGGATATTCGTTCAGCTTGCTGCTCACCGCACCCTCGGATCCTTGTCCCTTTGCGTTTAGCTCTTGAGCTTTTTCGATCAATTGACTTTGCGTCAAGTGATCTACTGTGAGTGTTTGGGCACCGGCGAAAGGGAGCAGGGACGCGGCAAAAACCAGGGATGGAATCGTCAGTTTCATGAGTCACCTCGGGAACAGATCTGTTGAAATCATTCTCGTTTTCGAAATCACCGGCTCAACCATCCACCATCGACGACCAACACATGGCCGTGCACATAGTCGCTGGCGCTCGATGGATGAAACACTACTGCGCCGGCCAGGTCGTCTGCGCCACCCCATCGTCCAGCGGGAATCCGTTCCATGATTTGGCGGGACCGCTCTGGGTTCACCCGCAATGCTTCCGTATTGTCGGTAACCATGTAGCCGGGTGCAATCGCATTCACGTTGATGCCTGTTGCGGCCCATTCATTGGCGAAGGCCTTCGTGAGTTGTCCGACGCCTCGGTTGGCTGCGACATAGGAAGCAAAAAAGATTCCGCTCTGAAACGTCAATACGGAAGCAATATTAATGGCCTTGCCCGAACCCTGTGCCAACATATGCTTCCCCGTGTTCTTTGTCAGGCGGAACACGCTGGTCAGATTCGTATCGATCACTGCCTGCCAGTCTTCCTCAGAGTGCTCAGCGGCGGGCGCGCGCCGAATGGTTCCGGCGTTGTTGACGAGAATATCGATGGCGCCAAAATGGCGGACCACCTGTTCGATTAGCAGTGAACAAACAGAGGCTTCGCTCACATCGCCAACCACCGCGAACTGATTCGCGCCCACCGAGCTTAGCATTCCCTGGGTGACTTCAGGTACGTGCGCGAGCCATGGATGGCCGCGTTTGCGCCCGCTTCGGCGAGTGCCATAGCAATTCCTGCACCTACCCCGCGAGACGATCCTGTCACCAGCACAGTCTTAGCCTTCAGACTGAATCTCTCCAATGTCACGGCACGATCCTTTTCGGCTAAAGCAGATCCGCAATCGCCAAGGCATCCATATCGCTGTAGACCTGATTCTCTCCACCCATGCCCCAGCAGAACGTATAGTTCTTTGTTCCAACTCCGGCATGAATCGACCAACCGGGAGAAATGACAACTTGTTTGTTGGCGATCATGAGGTTGCGCGTCTCCTTGCCAGGGCCCATCAGGTGAACCACCCGCTGGTCGGCTCCGAGGTCGAAGTAACAGTAAACTTCTGATCGCCTCATGTGCGTATGCGGCGGCGTGGTGTTCCAGACGCTTCCGGGAGCGAGCCGTGTAAAGCCCATCACCAGTTGGCAACTCCTGGTTCCCTCCAGGTGAATGAGTTTCGTTATCTCCCGCAAGTTCGCGGCTTCAGAGGCGCCAAGCGTAACCTTTGCCTGTTCGGCAGACCGAATGAGCTTAGTCGGATGCGTCGCATGAGCTGGATAACTCAGCAGATAGAACTCCGCCGAGTGCGCCGGGTCGGCGCTAGAGAATAAAATCTCTTCATTTCCACGGCCAACGTAGAGAGCATCCAGATGCTTCAGCCCAAATGCAATACCGTTGACTTTGACCACGCCGGCACCGCCGATATTCAGAACGCCAAGTTCCCGCCTCTCGGTGAAGTACGATGCCTTGAGCGCATCGTCGGTAGGCAAGAAGAGCGGCTCGCCAACAGGTACCGCCGAGCCGATCACAGTGCGGTCGAGATCGACATACGTCAATCCGACCCGTCCCCGATGAAAAAGATCGTCGATAAGAAACGTATCGCGCAATTCTTCAGTGGTCATCGTTCGATAGCGGACAGCGTCCGCCATTTGCAATATTCTCACTGGGCTCATACTCTCTTTCTGGCAAGCATCGCGGCGGCCGTCATAGCTAGCGCAGCTCTGATGCCAGGCACAATAAACAATAACGATACCACAGACATTCGCGGTCACGGAATGGACTCTGGAATAGGCTATACGTCCTATTTAAGCTGATCGCTAACGAACAATGACCGTTGCGGACTTTGTTCGATACACATCGTGATGCACAACAAGTGAATAACGTTATAATAAATTTCGTTTCGACGGGCCCAGAATTTTCTAGGAGGGAAAGTCGCCGCAGGCAGCAGCACCCGCAGGACAGGCGAAGCAGGCTGGGAGGCTGCGCGATGAATGCGAACAGTGCGGGCGGGCGCCTGCATTGGTCCATTTGCGCCATGTTGTTTTACGCCACGGCGGTCAACTATATGGACCGGCAAGTGCTGGGCATCCTGTCCCCGACGCTGCAACACTCTATCGGCTGGACTGAGGTCCAGTACGGTTACATCATCGCCGCCTTCCAGATCGCGTACGCCGTCGGATTGTTAGTGGCAGGGTGATCGACAGCGTTGGCACCCGCTTGGGTTACGCCACGGTCATGGCCGTCTGGAGCCTGGCCGCGGCATCGCATGCGCTGGCTCGCACTCCGTTGGGTTTTGGAATCGCGCGCTTCTTCCTTGGACTGGGCGAATCCGGAAACTTTCCCGCCGCTCTCAACACAATCGCTGAGTGGTTTCCGCGCAAGGAACGCTCACTGGCCGCTGGAATATTCAACTCCGGCTCTAACTTGGGCGCCATTCTTGCCCCGCTGCTCATTCCCTTCATCAAGGTGCCGCTCGGCTGGCCCTATGCGTTCCTCGCCACCAGCCTATTCGGCTTGCCTTGGCTCATCGTTTGGCTGACCTTTTACCGCAAGCCGTCGGAACATTCTGACTTGACTCCGGCCGAGTTGAATTTCATTCAGAGCGATCCCATCGAATCGGCGCAGCCCATGCCGCTAGGCCGGCTCCTGCGCTATCGCCAGCTGTGGGCCTTTCCGGTAGCGAAATTCCTGACCGACCCAGTTTGGTGGTTCTATCTCTATTGGTTGCCCAAATTTTTCGACGCCCGTTACCACGTCTCGCTGCTGCAACTGGGACTGCCGCTGGTAATTGTGTATAACGCTTCAGCCGTTGGCAGCATCGGCGGCGGATGGCTTCCGGGCCTGCTCCATCGCCACGGCTTTTCGATGGCGAAGGCGCGCTTTTCGGCCATGCTATTGTGTGCTTGTCTCGCTGTGCCAGTGTTGTTTGCCAATAGACTACCGTCGCTATGGTCCGCCGTTGCGCTGCGGAGCGTCGCTGCTGCTGCACATCAGGGATTCTCCGCCAATCTCTTTACTATTCCTTCCGATCTTTTCCCGAAGAAAGCTGTGGCATCTGTAGTCGGCATCGGTGGAACGGTGGGTTCGGTTGGAGGGGTGCTTTTTTCAATCGCAACGGGATGGATGCTTCAAGCCACCCACAGCTACACGCTGCTGTTCTCGCTTGCGGCGGGCGCCTATCTGGTTGCGCTGCTGCTTCTATTTCTGATCGCGCCGAAGCTCACTCGCATTGAGGACCCAGCCTAATCGCTATCGGATATGGGAGGGAGCGGAGAGAGGATCGTTGCATATATGGCTGAGCATTCCGATTGGCACAGTTTGTCTTCGCATTGCCGAAGTTGGCGGCCTAGACTGCCCATTTACTTTTGCGGAACCGTCCTCTCGATTCTGTTCGCCGCTCTTGCGGCTGGCGCATGGGCGCAACAGTTGCGCCTTACCAATCCAATTAACATCGACCGCACCGAAGAAGTAGTCGAGGTCCC
>Ga0307479_10005603_pt1 | contig 11486 bp, 6 predicted proteins | sample atmos_gasesECM4C_FD_203743 | JGI IMG/M metagenome (GOLD analysis project Ga0307479, IMG submission 203743) | Hardwood forest soil microbial communities from Morgan-Monroe State Forest, Indiana, United States - atmos_gasesECM4C_515 | ecosystem: Environmental > Terrestrial > Soil > Temperate... | reverse complement strand
ACGTCGGAGTGGAGATGTCCCAGGCGATGCGCCGCTTCGGCAGCAAGGTGACGATGGTCGATCGCAACGGGCGGCTGATGTCCAAAGAAGACCCGGACGTATGCGAGGCTCTTCGCAGCCTGCTCGCCGATGAAGGCATCGACATTCTCCTGAGTGCGCGGATCAAGCGAGTGTCGGGCAAATGTGGCGACTCGGTGAGTGTCGTCGTCGAGCAGAATGGAATTGAGAAAGTCCTAAAGGGTAGTCATGTATTGGTCGCTACAGGCCGCAATCCGAACACCGAAGGACTCGGCCTGGAACTCACCGGCGTTGAGCTCACTGACCGGGGATACATCAAGGTCAACGAGCGGTTGCAGACCACCGGCCCCGGCATCTGGGCGATCGGCGAGGTCGCAGGTAGCCCGCAGTTCACGCACATCAGCATCGACGATTTCCGGGTAGTCCATGCCAATTTGACCGGCGGCAACCGTGTGACCACGGGTAGGCAAGTCCCATATTGTCTGTTTACCGATCCCGAACTCGCTCGTATCGGTTTGAGTGAAACAGAAGCGGAGGATCAGGGGATTGCGTATCGCCTGTTTAAGGTCCCTATGGAAACCAACCTGCGTGCACGCACGCTTTCGGAGACCCGCGGGTTCGTGAAGGCCCTTGTAGAGGCTGCTAGCGATCGCATCCTCGGGTTCACGGCCTTTGGAGTCGGTGCGGGGGAAACCCTGGCCGCCGTCCAGGTTGCGATGATCGCAGGGCTGCCCTACACCGCGCTGCGCGATGCGGTCCTGACTCATCCAACATTGGTCGAAGGTCTCATAGCTCTGTTCTCATCTGCGGCGTCAGCGCGCAACGTTGTCGAGACAAGACGAGCCCAGACCTCCGCATAGGTGAACCGGGACGAATCGGGTCCGCAGCCAATTGTAGATACGCCGGAGACTCCAGGACTCCGGCCTTTTGTTTTTTGGTGTGGCGCCGAACCTCGACGAGGCGCGTACACAGACGACTCTCTTGGGGCAGCGATTTCGCTCTTTCGTTCTTCTGTCCGTAACATTGCGCTCATCATTCTGCAAAGGCGGTCCTGTTATTCCTGTCCAGGCTGCGCTGTGGTCGTCGGGTCATCCTCGCTGACCTGCAACGGGTTCGGCAGACGCCAATCTTACATTTTGGAGGGTTCATGTCGCAGTTTAGAGGTCTCCACTTTCTTGGCGCGCTTGTGTTTTTGGCTGCGTTCGGCACCGTAAGCGCGAGCGCCCAGGAGATCAAAACCGTTTTCGTCATCGCCATGGAGAATCACAATTGGACCCAGCCGGCGAATCAGTTCACTGGCGGAATCCAGCAGATTTATCTCAATCCAGCCGCGCCGTTCATCAATAGTCTTGTGAACGGAAATGCCTGGGCACTCGTGAATGGCCAGGCCGTCAACATCAGCGAGCAGGTGGCCTACGCTACGGCCTACCATAACGTTTTGGTCGGCACTGGCGCTCATATTCATCCTTCCGAGCCCAACTACCTTTGGGCGGAAGCCGGCACGAATTTCGGTGTGCTGAATGACAATGATCCGTTTTCTGCCAACGGGCCGACGAACCAGACCACGTCGGCGCATCTGGTGACCTTGCTGACGAACGCCGGTAAGACGTGGAGGTCGTATCAGGAAGACACAGACCTGATCACCGTTACCGGTCAGCTAACCAACGTTCCTCTGCCACGAAACCAGTGGACGGTGCCGCTGGTGAGTCACTCGGGCGTCTTTGCTACCGGCTTCTTCAATGCATTCAATGGCGCGAATCAGTTCAATTACGCCGCCAAACACAACCCGCAGGTGTTCTTCACCGATAGCAACGGTGGATTTGACCTGACACCGTCGAATCCGCTCTCGCAACAATATGCGCCGTTGCAGCAGTTGTTCGCGGATCTGGCCAACGACACGGTGGCGGATTACAACTGGATTTCCCCTAACCAATACAATGACCAGCACACCACGCTGACCGGAGGCTACAAGGGGCTCACCGGCGATGCGGCGAAAATCAAACAGGGTGACGACTTCCTGAGCCAACTTATTCCCGCCATCATGGCCTCCGACGCTTACAAGAACCACGGCGCGATCATCATCTGGTGGGACGAATCCGAATCCGACGGCGTGGCGGGAGACAATGGCGACGATTTCAACCACACCATCGGCGAGATCGTGATCTCTGAGCGTGCGCACACCAACGTGAACGGACTGCCCTACGCCAGCCCGGTTAACTTCACCCATTCCTCGGATCTGCGCACCATGCAGGAAATCTTTCGCACGGAAGGACCATTCCTGGGTGATGCGGCAACCCCTGGGACTAACGACCTCTCGGACCTGTTCCAGCCCGGTGCCATCCCGAAGAAACCGTAGGCATCGCCCAGTACAAGCACTTCAAATTGCAGGCCGGAGTCGAGCACTCCGGCCTCTTTTTTTGAGCCAGCAGATGCGCCGCGCAAGGGTCGGAGTTCCCGCTTCCCTTCCCGCTGAAGCCTCTGGACCCCCCTCCTCCAAACAATCCCTGATACACGTTCCGGCCAGTTCGCCCGTATACTACCGTTCTAACCCATTGCCCTGGAAGTGCAGAACGGGAAACGTGGCTCCCCCCGGTTCAGAAGGGAGAATGCTGGGATGTTTTGGGGTAATGAATTCTCCGCGCTGGAAGAGTGGTTGCTACAGAAGGTTTACGACGCAGTCGGCAGGCCGCCCGTGCGACTCATGCTGAGAAGCGGCGCTTCAGTTTCCCCTACCACGGATACGCCGTTGGCGAACATCGTCGTCGGTGACTTGAACACCCTTATGCGCATGGTCATCGATCCGGAGGTGGGATTCGGCGATGCCTATCGCGAGGGACGAGTCACCGTGGAGGGCGATCTGGTTGCCGCCGTAGAGAACGTAATGCGCTGCATGACGCAAGCAAACCACCGCAGCTGGTACGCCAGGCTCATTTCCAAAGGCATGGAATATCTGCAACGCAATTCTCTGCATGGCTCGCGCGAAAACATCCATCACCACTATGACCTGGGCACGGACTTCTACCGGCTGTGGCTCGACCGCGACCTCGTGTATACCTGTGCGTATTTCCCTTCGCCATCAGCGACGCTGGAAGAAGCGCAAACGGCCAAGCTCGATTATGTTTGCCGCAAATTGCACCTGCAACCAGGGGAACGCGTGGTTGAGGCGGGGTGCGGCTGGGGCGCTCTGGCGCTGTATATGGCCAAGCATTACGGCGTGTCCGTTCGAGCCTTCAACATTTCCCACGCGCAAATCCTCGAGGCGCGGCGCCGCGCCAAGGAAGGAGGCCTGGCGCAACAAGTCGAATTTGTTGAGGACGACTACCGCAACATCTCCGGGCGCTATGACGCGTTCGTCTCCGTGGGCATGCTCGAGCACGTCGGACGGGAACACTACCGCGAACTCAGTAGGGTCATCCAGCGTTCGCTTACCGAGACCGGCCGTGGATTTCTGCACTTTATTGGCCGCAATCAACCGCGCGCGTTCAGCCGCTGGACGAGAAAGCGCATTTTTCCAGGAGCCTACGTGCCGCCGCTGAGTCAAGTAATGAAAATTCTTGAACCGGGGGATTTTGCCGTCCTCGACGTAGAAAATCTGCGGCTTCACTACGCTAAGACTCTGGAGCATTGGCTGGCGCGCTTTGAAGAATCGAGACACCGCGTTTTGCAAATGTTTGATCCGGAGTTTGTCAGAGCCTGGCGGCTCTATCTCGCCGGATCCATCGCCGGATTTCGGGTCGGCACGCTGCAACTGTTTCAAGTTCTGTTCGCGCGAAACGCCTGCGGACAGATACCTTGGACGCGCTCGCACCTGTATAAACAGGAAAGGGTCGAGCCTGAGGAAACCCGATGGTTGACTGCGACGTCCTGATCGTAGGGGCGGGCCCCGCCGGCACTTCTTGCGCCTGGAAATTGCGGAATTCGGGCTTGTCTGTCGTGATACTGGACAAGCAGCGCTTTCCCCGCGATAAAGTCTGCGGCGGATGGATCACTCCTCCCGTGGTTGTTGAACTCGAAATTAATCTCGCCGAATATTCTCGAACTCGTGTGCTGCAGCCCATCCGCGGATTTCGTACCAGCCGCATGGGCGGTCTGGAAGTAGAAACGAAGTACCAAGAGCCCATCAGCTATGCGATTCGCCGCTGCGAATTTGATGAGTTTCTGTTGAAGCGCTGCGGCGCTCACGTTTGCGAAGGCACAGACTTCCACAGCTTGGAAAAATCCGGCGAACAATGGATTGCCAATGGTCAAATCCGCGCTCGCTTGGTGGTTGGCGCCGGCGGGCATTTTTGTCCGGTGGCTCGGCTGCGCGGGGCTAACGCCCGCGCTGAAGTGGCCGTCGCCGCGCAAGAAATGGAATTCGCCATGACCGAAAAGCAAGCTCAGGAATGCGCGATCCGCGCAGAAACTCCGGAGCTCTATTTTTGCCTGGATATGAAAGGTTACGGCTGGTGTGTGCGAAAAGGAAATTTCCTGAATGTTGGCTTAGGCAGGTTGGACCCGCGTGCCTTACCCGGATACGTTGCCGGTCTGCTCGATTTTCTTAAGGCCGCGCGCAAAATCACCTTTGAGCTTCCCGGAAAGATGCTCGGCCATTCCTACTTGCTGTATGGCTACACGAAACGAAACGTTGCCGAAGACGGAGTCTTGTTAATTGGCGATGCCGCGGGTTTGGCGTATGCACAAAGCGGAGAGGGGATACGGCCGGCGGTGGAGTCCGGGCTGCTTGCAGCAAAGGCCGTCCTCAGCGCTGGCACAAACGGCTCGTCACAGCTTTCAGAAACGTATCGTGGTTTGCTCGAAGAACGCTTCGGGAAAGCTCAGCGAGAATGGATTGCCAACATCGGCCGCCATCTTCCCGGTTGGCTGCTCAGCTCTGCTTCCCGGCTTTTGATGACGAACCGCTGGTTTTCGCGCCGGGTGCTGCTTGAGCGTTGGTTTCTGCATCGCGATGAACCTGCTCTCAGCGTTTAATTGGACCCAACCCTAGGGACCGTATGTCCAGTTAAGGATTTCCTGCGTAGCGGTCTTCCCGCCAGTTCCGGCAGTGAAACCCACAAAGGCTGTGTCGGAGCCTACCGTGCCTGGAATATTGATTGCCCACGACGCGGTGAACGTCTCGCTGGTGTTCACCGTGTCGGTGATGGTCATCGTCAGCGTCGTACCGTCGTAAACGATATGCACGTGGAAGGTGTCGCCACTGTGCAGGTTCACGCCGCCACCGAGCCCGGTCGAGGGAACCGTTGGCGAAGCGCCGTCGACATACAAGCCGGTGGAATTGCTCCCCTCCTGACAGTTCTGGAACAGGTCAAACTTGATCGCGACACTAGTCGCAATTCCCGTAGTGCTACCACACACGGAAGAACCGTAACCCAACCCGCCTCCGGAAAGCCCCAGGGCGGTGATGCCGGCGTTCTGAATCGTGAATGTCATGCCGTCGGCATTGGCATTGGTGAGTTGGAAACTGAAATCTGTGGTGAAGCTTTGCACGTTGACGGGCGTGGTAAACCAAGCGCTGCTGGCTTCGCTTTGCCCGCCATCGGTCAATTCCAGGCGCGTGCCATTCAGCTTGGTGCGGCCGTTGAACTGCATTCCGGTTGTGACGAAGCCCGAACCAAAGTTAATGGTTGTACCGCCGCCACTTTGAATGGTGATGACCGAGGTGGCCGTGCCACTCTGGCTGAAATTCGCGGCCGTGGCCATGGCCTTCACGGTGGTCGTGGTGCTCACACTAAACGAGCTCGTGTATTGCTTGGAGGAGGTTGTTGGTTGGCTGCCGTCTAAGGTGTAGTAGATGATCGCGCCAGAAGTAGAGTCGGTAATGGCCACCGTTTGGGCCGAAGAATATGTCCCTGTCGCTGGTGTAATCAGTGGCGTAGCTGCCGCCGACTGGCTAACAGTGATCACTGAGCTAGCCGTTGCGCTCTGGGCGAAATTCGCAGCGCTGGCTATTGCCTTCACCGTGGTCGTCGTACTCACGGTAAACGAGCCTGTGTATTGCGTCGAGGATGTTGTGGGCTGACTGCCATCAAGCGTGTAATAGATGCTGGCGCCCGAAGTCGAATCCGTAATAGTCACACTTTGCGCGGAAGAATACGTCCCTGTTGCGGGCGTAATCACCGGCGTAGCTGCCGCCGACTGGCTGATGGTAATGACCGACGATGCCGTTGCGCTCTGCGTCAGATTCGGCGCCGTGGCGATCGCTTTCACCGTGGTCGTAGTGCCCACCGTAAAAGAACCCGTGTACTGGATCGAGGAACTGGTCGGCTGACTGCTATCCACGGTGTAGTAAATGGTCGCACCAGAACTGGAATCGGTAATTGTGACGCTTTGCGCGGAAGGATACGTCCCTGTAGCGGGCGTAATCACTGGCGTTGCGGTGATGCCGGAACCCGTTGCGGTCGAGACATACGTCCAGCTCAGAATGTCTTGGACCAACGTGTAATGGCCGGTGCCGGCGGTGAACCCTACATAGGCGGTATTTCCTCCCACCGTCGCCGGAATATTGATGGGCCAGGAAGTCGTGAAGGTCTTGCTGTTGTCCGTGGTGTCGGTGATGGTGAGCGTCAGGGTCGTTCCGTCATACGAAATGTGGACCGCGAAGATGTCCCAGCTTGGAAGGCTAATCCCCCCGCCCAACTTGACCGCGCACGTGAGCGGTACTGCACCGTTCGTGTAGAAGCCGGTGCAGTTGTTGCCTTGACCGTTGTTAAACAGGTCGAACTTCACCGCGATACTTTTGGGGATACCTTGCGTGCCGGTCGTGCTTTGAGCGCCGTAGCCCAGTCCGCCGCCATAGAGGCCGACCGCGGTTGTGCCGACTCCTTGAATGGCGAAAGTGATGCCGTCCGCGGGAGGAGCGGTTCCTGGCGCCTGCTGAAAGGTAAAGTCCGTCGAGAACCCTTGCACGTTCACTTGCGTGGGGTACCACGCCGCGGACGCCTCTGTCGTCGCGCCGTCTGTCAGGCGAAGGCGGGTGCCGCTGAATCCCGCTTTCCCGACTAAGGCCATGCTGCCCGAACTGAAGCCGTTTCTGAAATCAAGCGAACTCGCCGCGTTCGTCACAATGGTATAGACCGCCGTGGCGACCGCGCTGTTGGCCAGGTTGGGCGCCGTCGCGATGGTTTTTAGCGTGGTCGAACTGCTAACGGTCACTGGGCCCGAGTATCGCGTGCTCGCGGTCGTTGGTGTCGATCCGTCCGTCGTGTAGTAGATCGTAGAACCGGACCATGTCGTACTAATCGTGACCTGCTGAGCCGAACTGAAGTTTCCGGCTGCGGGAGTAAACGTTGGAGTGGGCACCTGGTTCACCAGCGTGTACGTCTCGCTGGCCACCGTACTCGCCACATATCCTTTGCCCATGGCTACGGCTTGTAGGGTTGCGGTATTCGTCAGCGTAATTGGCCCCGCATACAAAGTCGACGCCGAGGACGGCATGCTTCCGTCGGTAGTGTAAAAAATCTGTGCATTCGGTGAGCTGTCCGTGATCGTCACCTGAATGGACGGATGAAATAGCTGCCCTGCAGGACTAATCACCGGCTGGGACGCTTGCGTCGCCCCGTTCAGCAGGCCGTAGATGCCAACCTGATGTTCCGCCCCGAGGTAGACCTTTCCGTTGACAATCGTCGGAGTGGCAAATTTGACGGCCCCGCCGGGATTGTCCCGCGCCGAGTTGTCATTGCTGGAATAGAGCAGGTTGTTCAAATTTATAGCGTCGTGCGCGTACAAGATTTCCGGCGATTGAGAGGTGTAGCCGTCGGTCTGTACGCTCCACACAATGCCGTTGCTTGTCCCGTTCGCCGATACCGAGGACGCCGGCCCCGGGAACCCCGATACTTGAGCCGCGGTGGAGGTAGGCGTTCCGGAAAGTACACCGTTCGCGATGGAAAACGCCTTCAAGTGGTCATTACGTGCCCAGATATAAAGGTGGCCATTCCAATATGCAGGCCCGCCGTAAACTTCCCCGTTTACGAAGGCCTTCGCTTGCGGATCCGATGTGTTGCTGGGGTGATAGCCGCCCAGGTTGTTTTGGTCGAAAAGGTACACGCGGCCGGTTTTACCCACCTGCATGAGGAGGTGGTTGCTCCCACTTACCGAATCGGGAAGAACGATCGGTCCGCCGGAACCCTGGTCTCGGTTGCTCGTCGTTAAGGCCGAAGCGTCAAACGGCGTGAACTCATCCAAAATTGTAGGGACGCCATTAGCGAGATCCAGCTTGAAAACAGAAACGCTGTAACCCATAGCATCCGTGTACGGCGGCGTAGGATCAACGGTACCGGTGCCTGTCGCGCTGTAAAGATAGCCGTAAGGATGGTTCACCGGGTCGGGCACGTTGGCGGTTAAGCCCGTTCCCGATTCCCAAATGCCGGCGCCAAATCCGTTGGGAGTCGTGCACCATGCCCCGGTTGGCGTCAAGGTTGCCGCGTTGTACGCCAGAATCCAGCCGTGCCATGGGCCCGAATCTCCATGGGAGCCAAAGCCGATATAGACAATTCCATTCAGGAGCAGCAAGCCCGGACGCTGCATCTCGTACCTGGCGTTAAATTGCAAAGTACCGCCCGAGCTACCCTGGCCGTTGCCGGGTACCGAACCCGACAACACTGCGGGTCCCCCAAACTTTTCCGCGCCTGTGGTGATATCCAGCGCGTGCAACCGGTACAACTCGCCGCCGTTCTCTTTGATCTTGCCGACCACATAGATCGTACTGCTCGCTGCGTCAATCACCGGCGTGCTGGTTATGCCATACTCCGGCACAATGTCCGACGAGCCGATGTCACCGGTGGGCACGGTGGTTGCGCTTGACGCAGCGCCATGTGCCGAGTCCAGCAAACTAATCTGCCAGAGGGGCTTGCCGTTAACCCCGAGGTTGTCGTCGGCGTCGAACGCGTACACACTGTTGTGCTCTGTGGCAATGAAGACCACGTTGTGCTTCGTTCCCGCCTGCGGCGTCCCGGCACCCATCGTGACCCCGGACATATAGAGCGGTTGTGCATAGATATAGCCATCCACGACGTAATAGAACAGCTTTCCAAAACCACCGCTGTTGACGTTCGTTGGCGTGAGAATCGTCTCATTGATGTTTTGGCCCGTGCGCGCAATGTCGTTGTGCTGGGTCGTGACATTCGTTTGTGCAGGCGAGGTGGGCACCCCGAACAGAAAGGCACTGAACAGCAAAAACGCAGTTGCCAGCCGGAGTCGGATTCCATCACGAAACACACGCGTATACACGCATCCCTCCCGAAACTTCAGACTGAATCTGATTTCTTATCGGCCACTAGCGCCGAGTCACCTACCAGCACCAAGCGAACGAAGACCAATCATTGCGTCATTTGTGGCACATTGCGTACCGAGCCGGCGGGTGGATAGGTACAAGAAATGTCGTGTAAGATTGAAGAGAGTCGCCCATTTCGATTTGAAGCGTTAGAACGGTGCGAGTCTACGCGCTACCATTTTGGCGAACAATACCCCGGACGCCTTAAGAAGAGCCGGAAGTCAAAGTAAACCGCGCGGAGTTGCAGCTCCAGCACTACACCCGATTACTCTTCGATAGGGCTCTAACCGGAAAAACTGGCCATTTGCCCCCTCCCGCGCCTGTGCAGATCTTCATTATTCTGTCGTTCTGGTTGGCGGGCTTGCTCGTAAATATTTACAAACATTCCATTTACTGGCACAAAAAAACTCTCTGGAATAGTCTTTGCCGCGGTGCAAAATCGTGGCACTTGAATAAACGCCGTTACTGAAATACTCTATGGCCAAGCGCCGCTCTCAGGATTAATCTCGCGCCTTTCTACAGGGAATACCTGATTGTGATCTATCAATCATGGTTTACCTTTTTGAGTAACACCATGCGTGAAAACGCTCATGGCGAGACCGACCCTCGCTGACGGACGGGTGCCTGCCTCCTCACACCGAACACAGGCACCTGTCCCCCCCTCTTTGATGGATTCCAAGTAAAAGCAGCGATGCTCTCCCGCATTTCGACCCTCGGCGCAAGAGCCAAGTCAGATCTGTTTATTGTGATAAGAATCAGGTGAAGCTCAAACGTTTAGTCCGTGACTTCGACAGGGGTGGACGGTCAACGTCTGCGCAACAGGCAAAAGTGGTCGGCGATTTCCTTATAGGCAACAGCAAAGAGACTTACATGACGATCCCTAAGTCTTTGCTGATCAAGCAGCTAAACAGCACCCGAGCAGCGGGCAAAGTTAGCTGGCAATGCGGCGATTTCTCTCGCGCTTCGCTGAGGTAGCAACGCGCATCGGCCGCTTCATGTGCCTTTGCATTTCTGACTGCTGCACGCTCCTCTTCAGGGCTTCCATCATGTCGATCACTGGTGCGCGCTTGACCGGGCGCTCTTCGACTATCGTTTCGCCTTTCAACTTGGCCTCGATTAATGCTTTTAGATTCTCCTGAAAAGTGTCGTGGTATTCCTCCGGCCGGAAATCCTCGGAAAGGGTCTCCACCAACTGTTCGGCCAGCTTAATCTCCTGTGATTTCAGCTTAACTTTGTGATCGGTTTCACCATAGCCCTGCACCTCGCGCACCTCATTCCGGAAGTACATCGTGTGCACGGTCAGCCCGTGATTTCTCGGCCTTACGAAAATGGTGTATTCGCGCAAGTGCATCGTCAGTTTGGCGATAGCCAGCCGCTGGCTGTCTTCCAGGGCCTTGACCAGTAGCACGTAGGGCTTCTCGTTTTCCTTTTCCGGCAGCGCCAGATACGACGAGTCAAAATATATCGGATCGACCTGCGACTCCTTCACGAAGCCGAGAATCTCCGCGGTGCGTGCCGTGGCCGGAGTAATCTTCTTCAGCTCATCCGGTTCGACCACGACGTATTGTCCTTTTTCATATTCATAGCCGCGCACCGCTTCTGACCGGTCTACGATTCGCCTGTGGGTTGGACAATACAGCGGTTGCTTCAGCCGCGTATGGCAGGTGCTATGGAGTTGATGCAACTGAAGGTGCTGGCTCCGAGCCGCCGGATAGAGCCGGATCGGAATCGTCAGCAAGCCGAAACTCAGAGACCCTCTCCAGACCGAAGTAGCCATATAATTCCTTTCCCTTGCTAATGGTAGGAACGCCACACCACCGCACAATCAGGTAAACCCTTCACCAATCGGACGCGGCAAAGCCATTTCGGGCTGTGCGCTTCCTGGGTAATCACCGAGCGGTCTAAAGAACACTTGCCTGGCCGTCCTGACGAACCTACCGGATTTTCCGCCGCAAATTGAGCCTATCCGCGGTTCTGTCGGCCTATAATGCCATCAGTTATGCCCAAGCTCAGCGAATATCGCGGCAAGCGCCACTTCGGGAAAACTCCGGAACCTCGTGGCGGCGTGGCGCGCAAAGACCAAAAAATCTTCGTCATCCAAAAGCACGCTGCGCGGCGCCTTCATTACGATTTGCGCTTGGAGGTCGGCGGCGTCCTGAAGTCTTGGGCGGTGCCCAAAGGGCCTTCGCTAAATCCCGGC
>Ga0307479_10005602_pt1 | contig 11486 bp, 10 predicted proteins | sample atmos_gasesECM4C_FD_203743 | JGI IMG/M metagenome (GOLD analysis project Ga0307479, IMG submission 203743) | Hardwood forest soil microbial communities from Morgan-Monroe State Forest, Indiana, United States - atmos_gasesECM4C_515 | ecosystem: Environmental > Terrestrial > Soil > Temperate... | reverse complement strand
GCGGATCTTCTCCGGCGTGCCCTGCGTAAGGATGCGTCCCTGATGCATGACCGTCACCGTGCGGGCCGTGCCGAACACCACGCTCATGTCGTGCTCGCAAAACAGGAGTGTCAGGTCGCGCTCGGAGGCGATGCGGCGCACCAGCTCCATGGCGTGACGAGTCTCGAAGGCGGACATGCCCGCCGTGGGCTCGTCGAGCAGGATCATGCGCGAGCCCAGCGCCAGGGAGATCGCGAGCTCGATCGCCCGCTGGTCGCCGTGGGACAGCTGACCCGCAGGCAGCTCTGCGTAACGGCCAAGCCCGACCGCGTCCAGAAGCTCCAGCGCCTCGTCCTTATATATGCGGTCGGCCAGGCCCCACGGCTGCACGGTCCGCCCGCGGTGGGCCAGCATCGCGTACTGCAGGTTCTGGCGGACAGAAAGCCGCGGGAAGATCATCGTGATCTGGAACGCGCGCCCGATTCCGGCCCGGGCGATGACATGGGCCGGCCGGCCGGTCACATCGCGACCGTCGAACCAGACGCGGCCCGAGCTTGGACGCAAGCGGCCCGTGATGAGGTTGAACAGGGTCGATTTGCCGGCGCCGTTGGGCCCGATGATGGCGTGGCGGTCGCCCTCCCTGATCTCCAGGTCTACCGACTCGACCGCGCGCAGGCCGCCGAAGCTTTTGCTGAGGCCCTCCAGCTTGAGCAGCACCTTGCGTCCTTTTTCGCCGTGCTCGGCCTGGATGGCGTGGGACTCGACGGCGCGGGTGACGTCGATCATTCGGATCGCCTCGCCTGCGGTCTCGGCGTCGACCGCCGGCGCCCCCTCGCCGACCACCCTGCTGCGCAGCCGTCCGACCAGGTCGGGGACTGAAGCAAAGCCGCCGGGGACGAGGAGCACGACCGCCAGCACGATGGCGCCGAGCAGCACGTCGAGCTGGTACGGAAAATCTCGGCTCAGCGAGTTGTTGAGGCCGGTGTAGATGAAGGCGCCCAAGCCCGGCCCCAGGAAGCTGCCGATGCCGCCTAGGAGCGTGACGACCACCGGCGTGGCGTTCTCGGTCCAGAAGAGCATCCCCGGCACGACCGACGGCTGGACCAGCGGAAAGAGCGCGCCGGCCAGGCCCGCGAAGAGCGCTGCGACGGTGTACACGGCGAGCTCGTAGGCCTTGACGTTGATCCCCACCGAGCGCGCACGCTCGCGGTTCTCGCGAATCGCGATCAGCGCCGCGCCGAAGGGCGACCGGACGAGGATGAACATGACCAGCAGCGAAACTCCGACGATCGCGCCGACGAAGTAGTACAGGGTCGGGTAGTCGGACAGCTGGTCGGGTGCGATCAGCCCGTTGATGCCGTTGTCGCCACCGGTCACCGAGTACCAGCCCTCGGCGACCGAGTAGAGCAGCTGCGAAATGGCCAGCGTCAACAGCGAGAAGTAGAGGCGGACCGCCCGCAGCGCGACAAAGCCGGTGATTATGCCGACGGCCGCCGCCGCGAACGGGGCCACCGCCAGCGCGGCGAAATACGACATCTGATAGCGCTGGAGGAGGATGGCGACTGTGTACGCGCCGACTCCGTAGTAGGCCGCGTGCGCGAACGAGACCATCCCCGCGTACCCCAGCATCAGGTTGTAGCTGACCGCCCACAGGGCGAGGATGAGTGCCGTCACGCCAAGGACGATCTGGAAGCGCGCCGACTCTATGAGGCCCTGGCTCTCCAGGTAAAGGGAGACAGGCGGCAGCGTCGCCGCCAGCAGGATGAGGACGCCCGCCAGGCTCCAGCGGATTCGACCGCTGCGGGTGGCCGGAAGGAGCGACCTCACGCTTCCGCCCGCCCGAACAGACCCCACGGCCTGACCGTGAGCACGACGGTCATGACGATGAAGACGAACGCGAGCGCGAAGCTGTTGGTGGCCGGGTTGATGAGGCCGAAGGAGATGACCTCGCCGACTATCAGCGCCCCGACGGCGGAGCCGACGATGGAGCCCAGCCCGCCGATCACAGTGATGGCGAACGCGAGCACGAGCACGGAGTCGCCGATCGTCGGGTCGACGGCCTGGCTGGGCGCGACGATCACGCCGCCGAGTCCGGCCAGCCCCGCGCCGATGACGAAGACCGTCGTGTAGAGCAGGGTCACGTTCACTCCGGAGGCGTTGAGCAGCTCAGAGTCAGAGACGGCGGCGCGGATGTTGCGGCCGAGCGTGGTCCGAAACATGAGGCCGTACATGCCGGCGCCGATGAGGACCGCGGCGACGATCATCGCCAGCGAATAGGCGGAGTAGCTGTAGCCGAGGATCGTGAGGGAGCCCTGGATGGGCGAGGTGGTCGTGCGGTAGTTCGGCCCGAATACCAGGCGCGCGGCGCCGCCGATGATCAGCGCCACGGCGTAGGTGGCGAGGAGCTGGACGAGGTGCTCGTGGCCGTAGACGCGCTTCAGCACCGTCGTCTCGATCACTGCACCGAGTGCCGCGGCCACCAGGACGGCCAGCAGAAGCGAGGGCAGGAAGCCGATGGCGCCCCCGACTCTATTGGCGACGACCACCGACACGAGCGCGGCGATCATGTACAGCGAGCCGTGCGCCATATTGATCACGCGCAGCGCCCCGAAGACGAGGGAAAGTCCCGCCGCCACGATGAACAGGTACGCCGCGTCGGCGAGCCCGCCAGTCGCGAACAGCAGTAACTTTCCCGGGTCCACGGGCTATGGAATTGAAATCGGGGTCAGCGCGTCAGCTGGTCTGCCACGCGGGGCAAGCCGAAAAGTCGGTGGAGCTAGCAGTGCCGGGCGTCTTCTCGCACTGGCCCGCCTGCAGCTGCTGCATGATCGTGGCCGGCATGAGCAGGTCGTCGCCTTTCAGGTTGGTGGAGTTGGTGAGGATGGGGAACGGGTACTTGCCACCCGAGTCGCCGGTGGTGCCCACCGTCTCCCCGACATTGGCCTGCTGGTCTCCAGCGCGAATCGTGAACTTGTAGCCGCGCAGGCTGTCGAAGGAGTGGCCCACGATCTGCGCCCGTACCTTGTCGGGGTCGAAGCTGCCCGCGGCGTTGGCCGCCTTGGCGTAGACCATCATCGCGTCGTAGTCCATCACCGCCCAGTCGGACGGGTACTCGCCGTACACACTGTGGTAGTGGGACACGAACGCGTTCATGCTCGGGTTGCTCAGCGCGAAGAACGGCGCGCGCTGGTACAGGTGCATGCCGAGCGGGTACTTGCTCCCGAGCGCGTTCAGCTCGTCCACCGAGGCAAGCGTCGTCATCGGGTACTTCTGGAAGAAGTTCGGGTCGACCTGCAGCGCCTGGGTGATGAAGTTGACCTCGTCCGCGGCGAAGATGTTGGAGTAGACGAGGTCGGGCTTGGCGGCCTGGATGGCGTTGATCGTTGGGGCCCAAACCGGGTTGGTCGGGAATGGCACGTACCAGGTGCTGGGGTTGTTGATGATCGTGGCGCTCGGGGCGACCTTCTTCAACTCAGCGACGAAGGCGTTCGTCTCCGAGCGGCCGAACAGGTAGTTGGGCGACACGATAAAGATCTTCTGCGCCCCGGTCTTCGCCGCCAGCTGGCCCGCGGCCGTCCCTTCCATGAAGGTGTTGGGCACCACTGAGATGTAGTAGGGGTTGACCAGGTCCGGTTCGGTCGTGAGCTGGTAGCTGTTGCAGGTGGCGGCGATGAAGATGACCTTGTTCTGCTTGGCGATCGGGCTCGTGGCCTGGCACTGCGCGGAAGTGACATTCCCGAGCATGGCCACCACGTTGTCCTGCAGGATGAGCGACTTGATGTTGTTGACAGCGTTGGCGACCTGGGTGCCATCGTCCAGGATGTCGGCGTTGACCTTGTAGCCGTTGATGCCGCCCTTGGCGTTTATGTCATCGGCCGCAAGCTTCATCGACTGGCTGATCGCGTGCCCGTAGAGCGCCGACTGCCCGGTCAGCGCGATCGACAGACCTATGTTCTTGGTCCCCTTGAAGGTGACCGGGCCGCTGCTCGTGTTGCTCGACCCGCCGCATGCTGCCGCCACCAGCATGGCGACCACTACGTACGCCGCCCAGCGAGTGGATCCAGCTATGCCAGACATCACGTCTCCTCCCTATGTGGCTGTTGGCTCTCCCCTACCCAGCTTCGGAGAACTCAGGATCGCACAAGAGTGCCTCGGCTTCAAGGCTGGTCAGGCGCGGGTGACGAGGACGGTCTTGCCCGTGGTCCGGCCGGCAGCGACCGCGCCGAGGGCGTCGGCGCCGTTCTCCAGCGGAACCCGGCGCGAGACGTAGGGCGCGATCTTGCCTTCGGCGTGGAGCTTCAACAGCTCGGCCGTGCACTCCTCGACCAGGTCCGGCCGTCGCTGCGTGTACAGGCCCCAGTGCAGACCGACGACGGAATAGTTCTTCACGAGCACGTGGTTGGCCCTCGCCTGCGGGATCTGCCCCGACGTGAACCCGACGACGATGATGCGCCCCTCGAACGCGATGCACTTCGTCGAGCGCTCGAACGCCTCGCCGCCGACGGGGTCGTAGACGACGTCCGCGCCGTGGCCCCCGCTGAACTCCTTCACCGTCTGCGCGAGATCCTGGCTGCGGTGCTCGATGACAAGGTCGGCGCCAAGCCGGCGCGCGACCTCGGCCTTGTGCGTCGAGCCGACGGACGCGATGACCGTCGCGCCCGCCGCCTTGCCCAGCTGGACGGCCGCGCTGCCAACGCCGCCGGCGGCGGCGTGGACCAGCAGGAACTCGCCGGGCTGCAGGCGCGCCCGCCGGTGAAGCCCGAACCACCCGGTCTGATAGTTGATGAAGAACGCGGCCGCGTCCTCGAACGGCATCGCGTCGGGGATCTTCATCGTCTCTTGCGGCCGCGCGAACGCCAGCTCCGCGTAGCCGCCACCCCCAAGACCGGCTGACCGTACGCGCGCCAGCACGCGGTCGCCGGTCTGGAAGCCGCTTCCCGGCTCCGCCTCGACCACGGTCCCGGCGACTTCGGACCCGGGGATGAATGGCAGCTCGGGCTTCTCCTGGTAAGTGCCGGCGAGGAGAAGGGAGTCGAAGAAGTTGACGCCCGCGGCCTCGACGGCGATGCGGACCATGCCGGGAGGAGTCGGGTGTTCGGGCAGCTCCTCGAAGGTCATCGAGTCCGGCGCGCCGTTCTGCCGGACGACCCATGCCCTCACGCGCGAATTGTGCTGCTTACCGCCCCGCGGTCGCCAGCGCGTTTGCCTTCCGGTACGCGCCGGGCGACACCCCGAACTGCCGCTTGAACGCCTTGGTGACGGACACCTCGGAGTCGTAGCCGGTCAGGCGCGCGATCTCGCGCACGCCCGCGTCGGTGGCGCGCAGGTACTCGGCCGCGCGCGACATCCTGTAGCGCGTCAGGTGCTGCATGGGCGTCTCCCCGGTCGCGGCGCGAAATCGTTCCGTGAACGCCGAGCGCGACATCGACACTGCGGCGGCCATGCGGGGCACAGTCCAATGCTGGCCCGGTTGGTCGCGCATGAGCCGAAGCGAGCGCGCGATGCGCGCGTCGCTGACCGCGGTCGTCTTGCCCAGCGTGCCGTCCGCGTCGATCAGGCACTCGCGCAGCGCCTGCGCCAGCAGCGCGTCGGTCAGGCGGGTCACGACCGCTTCCGAGCCCGCGCGGCTGGAGGCCATCTCGGAGGCGATCATGCGGATCAACCCCACGAGCCACTCGGGGGCGCGACCCTCGCTGCCTCGCAGCAGGACCACGGTGGGGAGCGCCTCGAGCAGCGGACGCCCGGTGAGCTGGTCGACGGCAAACCCACCGCACAGCAGCTCGCTGCGCTCGCCCCCGCCTCCGTACGCGAGCCGCCCGTCCACGGGCGGGCTGTCCTCGAGTATGTTGTCGAGCCATCTCACCGGGCTCCTGGGCGAGTCGCGCACCATGTGGCCCTCGCCCCGCGGCAGGATCACCAGGTCCCCGGCGTTCAGCCGGAACTGGTCGGCATGACCCTCGACCTCGAGCCATCCGCCGCCCGAGGTCAACAGGTGGAACGCGGGCCTCGGCCGCGCCGCCACCTTGAAGCCCCACGGCGAGGTCATCTGCGAGAGGCAGTAGACGGTGCTCGTGACGGTCAGCCGAAGAAGGAGCTGGCTGAGCCCGTCCGGCTCGGCGAAGGTGCCCAGCGCGCGCATCAAATGCCCTCGTGCTCGGGGACCTTGCGGCCCACTGTCCAGAGGAAGTACCACGTGCCCGAGTCGCCCATGAACGCGAACTGCTTGTGGATCTCCTTCTTTGTGTTCTCGAAGTCGCCAAGCGAGTCGAGGTAACGCTTGAATCCTTTGTGCTCGGCGTCGAGCTCGATCATGCGCCGGGCGTTGCTCACGATCGCTTCGAGCTTCTTGCGATTGCGGATCACGCGCGTGTCGCCCATCAGCCGGTCGATGTCTTTGGTGGTGAACCGGCTTACGCGCGACGGGTCGAAGCCGCGGAACGCCTCCTCGATGCCCGGCCACTTGGCGTCGACGACCCTCCAGCTGATCCCCGTCTGGAACATGACCCTGGCCATGGCGCCGAGGTACCCGGACAGCTCTTTCGGAGGTCTTGGCTGCTTGCGCTCGTGCTCCGGCATTCGAGCCTGATGTTAGGCGCGGACTACCCGGTGCGCACTTAGCCGGTCCGCCGCCTCATTTCACCATCACGCCTGGCGAGACGCGCCTAGCAGCCGATGAGCGGCAGAGGGTCGGTGGGCGTGCCCCCCACCTCGAGCTGGAAGTGCAGGTGCGAGCCGATGGACAGGCCAGTGCTGCCCACCGTCCCGACCGTCGCGCCCTGCTGGATCACCTGACCGACGCCGACCGAGACGTCCTGCATGTGGGCGTAGATCTCGACCAGGCCGTAGGTGTCCGTGACCTCGACCCGGAGGCCGAAGTAGTCGGCCATGCCCGTCGCTGTCACCTTTCCTCCCGCGGCCGCGAGGATAGGCGTGCCGTAATCGGCGAGCAGATCGACGCCGCTGTGGAAATGCAGGTAACCGGCGTACGAGGGCTCGAGGGCGAAATTGGTGGGGCCAAAGCCCTGGATCATCTTCGCGCCCTTGATGGGGCACACCAGCGCCTCCGGGTGGAGCGGGTCGGCCGGCAGCCCGGTGCTCAGGCTCGGACCGACCGTGGGGTCGATCGGGATTACGAGGTGCATGCCGGGCGTCAGGTCGGTGGCGCGGATGCGGTTGAAGCCCAGGACCGTCGGCACGTCCGTGCCGAAGGCGGTGGCCAGGCTCGCCGGCGTGTCGCCTTTTCTCACCTGGACGACGACCCCGGGCACCGGAGGCAGCCACAGGAGCTTGCCCGCCTTGAGCGGCTGGCGGAGGCCCGGGTTCGACCATGTGATCTCGCGCAGCGTGACCGTGAAGCTCTTGGCAATCGCCAGGAGGGTGTCGTCGGCTTTGATCGTGTATTGGATCGGCCGGTGGTCGGGCAGTGGTGCCACCGGGATCGAGATCGGGGCGATGATCGTGCTGTCCCGGCCGACCACCACGTCTCCGAGCTGGGCGTTCGCCGCCTGGGCGTCGACGGCCCCCGACCGAGAGGCCAGGGACACGTTCTGATTCCCCGCGCCGTAGCTCCACATCGCCATCGCGATCAGGAGGACGGCCGCATGACTCGCGAAGCGATAGCTGCGCAACGCCTACCCCCAGGGTTGCTTTCCGGCCGCCAAGGTAACAGGGCAGGTGGCGGGGAGTCAACGCGGCCAGCAGGCCAGGCCTGACTACGCTAGGCGCTTGAGCGGGCACGATCGGACCCTGATCCTGGTCGAGGGCGACAGCGACCGGGTGGCGCTGGAGACGCTTGCCGGCCGCTTGGGCGGAGACCTGACAGGCCGCGGCGCCACGATCGAGGCGATCGGCGGCGCCCACGCCATCCGCAGGTTCCTCGAACATTTGATCGCCGGCGATGGGCACGCCGGCCACCTCAACGTGGCCGGCCTCTGCGACGCGGCCCAGGAGGGCTACTTCAAGCGCGCCCTCGAAGTCGTGGGCCTGGGCCAGGACCTGGACCGCGAGGGGATGGCCCGGCTTGGGTTTTTCGTCTGCGTCGAGGACCTGGAGGACGAGCTGATCCGCGCCCTCGGTCCGGCGGCGGTCGAGGGCGTGATCGAGGCCCAGGGCGAGATCCGCTCCTTCCGCAGCTTCCAGAAGCAACCTGCCCAAACCGGCGTCGCTGTGGAGGCGCAGCTGCGGCGCTTCATGGGCACCCATTCAGGCCGCAAGGCGCAGTACGCGCGGGCGCTGGTCGAGGCGCTCGACCTGCGGCGCGTCCCAGAGCCCCTGCTCCGGGTCCTCGGCGCCGCCGGCACTCGGCTGCGTGCGGACCCGGTGGACTAAGCATCCACTACGCAATTCGGACGATTTCGGGCTTGCCCTAGCCGCCTAACCTGACGGGCATGAACCAAACCTCAAATTCGAATCGGAGCGTGAAGAAACATGGTCAGTAGCTACCCGGTGCAGTTCGACGTCGACTTTCCGTCTCGGCCGCTCAACCGGCTGAGCACGGCGTTTCGCATCATCGTCGCCGTCCCGATCATCGTCTTGCTCAGTCTCCTGACGGGCGAGACGCTGAGCAACAACAGCGACCACTCGACGGAGCACTCGCTCGTCATCGGCGGAGCCGCCGTCTTCGTGCCGCTCGTGCTGATGCTCGTGTTCCGTCAGAAATACCCGCGCTGGTGGTTCGACTGGAACCTCAACCTGATGCGGTTCTCCAACCGCGTGACCGCCTACCTGGCCCTGCTCGACGACCGCTACCCGTCCACCGACGACGAGCAATCGGTGCACCTCGTGTTCCCCTACCCCGACGCGCGGCAGATGAACCGCTGGCTGCCCCTGGTCAAGTGGCTCCTCGCCATCCCACACTACTTCGTGCTCTTCTTCCTCGGCATCGGCGCGTTGATGGCGGTCGTCGCCGCGTGGTTTGCCATCCTCTTCACCGGGACGTATCCGCGCAGCCTGTTCGACTTCGTCGTCGGAGTCCTGCGTTGGAGCAACCGCGTCAACGGCTACGCGTTCACCCTGGTCACCGACCAGTACCCACCCTTCTCCCTCAGCTGACGATGAGGGCGATCATCCAGGAGCGTTACGGTCCGCCGGAAGACCTGCGGTTGCGAGACGTGGACATTCCGGCTATGGGCGACGGCGACGTGCGCGTGGAGGTGCACGCCGCCGGCGTCAACCCGCTCGACTGGCACCTGGTGCGCGGAACGCCGATCATCGCCCGGCCGGCCCTGGGACTGCCCGGGCCCAAGGTCACGAGGCGCGGGGTGGACGTGTCCGGCCGCGTCGAGGCCGTGGGCAAGGACGTGAAGGACCTCCGACCGGGCGACGACGTTTTCGGATGGTGTGACGGCGCCTACGCTGAGCACGCGGTCGGGCCGGCGGACCACTTCGTCACCAAGGCCGCCACGATGACCTACGAAGAGGCGGCCGCCGTGCCCGTGGCCGCCGTGACCGCGCTGCAGGGCATCCGAGACGTGGGCAAGCTGCGCGCCGGCCAGCGGGTGCTCATCAACGGGGCGGCGGGCGGTGTCGGGACCTTCGCAGTCCAGATCGCCAGGTCGCTCGGAGCCGAGGTCACGGGCGTGTGCAGCACACGCAACGTCGAGCTCGTTCGCTCGCTTGGCGCCGACCGCGTCATCGACTACACGCGCGAGGACTTCACCAAGGATCGAGCTCGCTACGACCTCGTCCTCGACAACGCGGGGAACCGCCCGATATCCGCGCTGCGCAGGACGCTCGCCACGGGCGGGACGCTCGTCTACAACAGCGGCGCGTCGATGCCGCGGGTCGCGATGGCCCAGCTGCTCTCGCGGCTTGGCCAGAGGGTGTTCATGTTCCTGGCCAGCATCACGCACGACGACCTGCTGGTCCTGCGCGGCCTGATCGAGGCGGGTAAGGTGCGGTCGGTGATCGACAGGACCTATCCGCTGGAGGAGGTCGGCGCGGCGATCGCCTACGTCGAGGCCGGCCACGCGCGCGGCAAGGTCGTCGTCACCGTGTAGCGGGCGCGGGGCCGACGGTGACCGCGACCACGCCGTTGAAGCCGTAACCCAGCTCGTTGGGCGGGACGTCCTCGGGATCGGGCTGGATCGTTCCGGCGGCGTCGGTGGCCCTCGCCCTGAGGACGTGAGCGCCGGGAGTGGCATGCCAGGCGGCGCGCCATCGAGTCCAACCGCGGCCCGTTCGCGGGTACAGCCGGGCCGGCATGAACGGCCCGCCATCCACGCTGAGCGACACGGCGACGATGGGGCCGGCGCCAGACCAGGCGAAGCCTGTAACCGTCGACGCGTCATGTGTGGCGATGACCGCCCTGATGAGCTGGGTCGACAGCCGCGGCGCCTCCGGATAGTTGGGGCCGCGCAGCGCGTACTCCTCCCGGTCCCAGGGCCCGCGCCAGGGTTCCCGCACTGCCACGATGCGCAGCAGCGACTTGATCCAGGCCATCCCGTACCAGTCCGGCACGACGAGACGGACGGGCGCGCCGTGCTCGCGCCGCAGCGGCTCGCTGGCGTGTTCCCAGGCGACGATGGTGTCCGGATCCCGGACCGCGCTCAGGGGCAGCGACCGCCGGACCGGCGGGTCACCGGAGCCCGTGAAGACGACCTCGGCCGCGGCCGGGTCAAGGCCCGCTGCCTCGAGCAGCACCATCACGGGCACACCTCGCCACGCGGAGCAGCCGACGCCGCCCAGGTTCCACTGCGTGCCCGGCGCATTCCAACCGCTCAGCCCGCGGCCGTTGCCCGCGCATTCGAGCACCGCCACGACCTCTCGCGACGGCATCGCGCGCAGGTCGCGTATTCCAAGCCTGAGGGATCGACCGGACCCGCCGTCAACCTCGAGCCGCCACGAGCGATCGTCGAACACCGGCATCGCTCCGTGCCAGCGGACGAAGTGAAGCTCGGCGGGCATCGCGTCGCCTTCGACCAGGTCGAGCCGGCTTTCCAGGATCAGGGGCTCGGTGGAGTGGACGATCCGTTCGTTCAATGCCTCACACATATAAGAGGACGCGAGGGGCTCCCCGCGCGGGGAGCCCCCTTTTCTGGTCAGCCGACAGCGACCGCGCTCGTGACCTCGTCCAGCCGCCCGGTGCGGACGTCGTACACGAAGCCGCGAACGCTGGTCTTGATCGGGATGAACGGGCTTGCCTTGATGCGCTCGATCGACTGCCGCACGTCATCGTCGAGGTCGGGAAAGGCCTCGAGCGCGAACGCGGGCCGGATGCCGGTGTCGCTCTGGATCTGGCGCTTCACCTCGTCGTCCTTGAAGGTCAGCATCCCGCAGTCGGTGTGATGGATCAGAACGATCTCATTGGTCCCCAGCAACCGCTGCGAGATGACCAGCGAGCGGATCGCGTCGTCGGTCGCGACCCCGCCGGCATTGCGGATGACGTGGGCGTCGCCCTCCTGGAGACCGAGGATCTTGTGCACGTCCAGGCGAGCATCCATGCACGCGAGGACGGCGACACGCTTCGCCGGGGGTAGGGGAAGGTCGCCCTTCTTGAACGATCGCGC
>Ga0307479_10005601_pt1 | contig 11486 bp, 8 predicted proteins | sample atmos_gasesECM4C_FD_203743 | JGI IMG/M metagenome (GOLD analysis project Ga0307479, IMG submission 203743) | Hardwood forest soil microbial communities from Morgan-Monroe State Forest, Indiana, United States - atmos_gasesECM4C_515 | ecosystem: Environmental > Terrestrial > Soil > Temperate... | reverse complement strand
CAGCGCATCGGCGTGGCCGTGATAACAGCCTTCAAACTTCACAATGTATTTGCGCTTCGTGTAGGCCCGCGCCAGTCGAATGGCCGACATCGTCGCTTCCGTCCCTGAACTGACGAAGCGGACTTTCTGCATGTTCGGAAAAGCCCCCAGCACCAGCTCCGCCAGATCCGCTTCCGAAGGGGTGGAAGCTCCGAAGCTCGTGCCATTGCAGGCCGCGGCGACAATCGCATCGAGCACGCCCGCTTCGGCGTGACCCAGGATCAAGGGCCCCCAGGATCCGACGTAGTCGATGTACTCGTTTTCGTCGGCGTCCCAGATGTGCGACCCCTTGCCGCGGACAATAAACGGCGGCTCGCCGCCGACGGAGCGAAACGCCCGCACCGGCGAGTTCACGCCTCCCGGGATCATGCTTTCTGCGCGCTGCTGTAAACGGTGCGACTGCTCGGTTTTGCGGGATGTCATGGACGGCATCATTCCTCCAGTCGAGGAAAAAGATGTCAAAAAATGAATTTGCGCAAGCGAATACTATAGCAGCGACTGGCGAATCGGAATTAATCAGATATTCATCGTTCCGCAATCCCTTTGCAACATGGCGGCGGTAACGTGGAGGGCATCAAGTTGCCCTTCTAACCGGGAGGGTTTGAGGGACAGTCTCGGGGGCTCCGGACTGTCCTTTTTGTTTGCGTGGCGCGGACACCGTGTGGCGCGGGCACTCATGCCCGCGAGCGCCCCACCGTGCCCCAGCGCTCACTTCAAATACGCCCTCACCAGCGAAATCAGGTCCTCAGTCAATTCTTTGGGCGACTGCGTCCTGTGGTCCGGTGCATCAGGTAAAACCTGTAGCGGGTATGCTATGCCGCCCGCCAGATTAGTTTACAAGGACGTATGAGAACTGAAGTTGGGGGCGGGCCTCGGAAAAGATTCCGCGGCTGGCCAGTGTAGAAGCGGTGGAGGTGATCCGATCGAAGACTTCCTCCCGATCGCCTCACCCCTGCCCGTTCTACCTCCAAGAGTCTAAGTCCCGCGAGCGCCGCACTCCAGTGCGCGTCCCATGCCCTTGGCCAGCCGTGCCAGGGTCATCGCGCGATGAGTCTGCCGTTCTTTGGTCACGCGGGACGGGCGGTGAGAAATGCAGGAAAGGTTGCCCTCAATTTCGACCGCAGGCGCCGAGCGAGGCCACGCTGCTCCCGGTGCGAGGCCGCGTGGTGCGCAGCCGCTGGCTCTACCGCGTCCTGACATTCCTCACCGTGTTCGGCCCGGGCCTCATCGTCATGGAGGCGGAGACGACGCGGGGGCGGTCTCCACCTACGTGCAGGCGAGCGCTCAGTACGGCACCAGGCTGCTTTGAATTCTCCTGCTGCTGCTGCTGCCGTTTCCGTACTTATTCAGGAGATGGTGGTACGCCTCGGAATCGCCACCGGCAAGGGTCACGCCGCCATGATCTGCCAGCGCTTCGGTCGCTGGTGGGGAATGTTCTCGCTCGTCGATCTGCAACGGGTGAATTTCCTGACGCTGGTCACGGAGTTTGCCGCGATTTCGTTGGCCTTGAGCCCCATGAACATCGCCCCGCGTGTGGGAGTTCCACTCGCCGCAGTTGCTCTTGTGGTCATGGTGGTGAGCGGCAGCTACCGGCGCTGGGATTCTTCATCACGTGATCGACCTGGCCGGAGCTTTCCGACAGCACGCGCACTGACCAGTCGCGAAAGTTTTCTCGCCAATCTTTATCAGCTCTTTAGGGCGTCTGCATGAGCATCACATCCAAGCCAAATGACTGAAACCTACAGAAAGGAGGAAAACGGCAATGGCCTGCATGACCTTATTCGCACAACCCTTGGCGATGGCGACAACGCAGCCCGCGCGCGTGATCCACTACCAAGATGCCTTGGAGCAACTCGAAGGCAATCTGGAGCGCAATTCTCTACCCATGAGCTGGGTCGTGGTCAACCGATGGCAATGGGGGCAAAAAAACTGCAAATGCAGTGGACACCGTCAGCGGATCTGGGCTGACGGTGCCTTGGACGTCTTACGCCAGTAACATTCCTTTAACCATAACAGCGTAGCGTTATCCAGCACCGAAGCGCCGGCAGCGAGTAGGCAACGAGCCGCCGGCCATTTCATACTTAACTATAGTTAACGTCAATGCTATAGTTACCTCAATTATCTCTGCGGATTCGGGGATAGAGCCATAACTGAGGAGACAGGCGACCGGGGACCGGCCTGCGCGAAACGGAAGCGGACACGTGAGGATTCACCACGACACTGCGAAGCTCTGTGCCCCTTGGCTCACGGTCGGCCTGTGGGCGGCAGTTGCAGCTGCGCCTCCTGCTTTCGCCCAACAGCCCGTGCCGCCGCCTCCTTCCGTGGAGGCCGTCGCGTCCCCCGCGACGGCGCCGGAATCCGCGGACCCTCCACCCGACGACAGCACGCAGTCCATGCTGCCTCATCTCAAGACCTCGCGCTTCTGGCTCTCGGGACAGGCCAACTTCATTTTCCAGACTCACCCCGAATTTCACGCGCTCTACAGCGGTGTGCACAGCCTCAACCCGCATTACGAGAAAGCCACTTCTCGAGTGATGACTCTTTACACCGGCGTGCGGCTGAACAACTCCACCGAACTCCTCCTCGACATCGAGGAAGCGGGAGGCGCCGCGCTGACCCAGGGGTTCGGCCTCGCCGGAAATACCGATCTCGACATCGTTCGCAACCCGCTGCTGAGCAAGGCGCCGTACCTGGGCCGCGGCATGATTCACAAGGTGTTCGCGCTCAGCACTGACAAAATTGAGAACCAGCGGAATGCTTTCTCGCTGTTCGACGAACTCCCGCGTCGCCGTCTCGAGATTCGTTTCGGCAAGTTCAGCATGCCGGATTTTTTCGATGCAAATTCCGTCGGTTCTGACACTCACTTCCAGTTCATCAACTGGACCATCGACAACAACGGCGCCTGGGACTACGCCGCCGATACTCGCGGGTACACGGTGGGTTTCTCCGCCGACTACGAAGACCGTAACTGGGGCTTTCGTTTCGGCGAGGGCCTCATGCCCAAGATCGCCAACGGCATCGACCTGGTTTGGAGGCCCTGGCAAGTGCACGCGGAAAACTGCGAATACGAATGGCGCCACGGCTTCATCCCAAAGAAGGCTGGCGTAGTCCGGTTACTGGCCTACACCAATGCCGCCAACATGGGGATTTACCGTGATCAGGTCCGCAAAGCGCAGGAGGCGGGAACAACGCCTGATATCACGAACCATCCCTGGCACATCACCCGCAAGTACGGCTTCGGCATCAATGTCGAGCAGAATCTAGCACATTACCTGACCGCGTTTGCGCGCTTCGGATGGGACAACGGCAAGACGGAGTCGTTCGCCTATACAGAAGTGGATCAGACTTTCGTCGAAGGCGTCGGAGCCAACGGCGCCTGGTGGCATCGCAAGCAGGACCGCGCCGGCGTCGCCATCGTCACCAACGCGATCGGTAAAGATCACCAGCGCTATCTCGCCGCGGGCGGCCTGGGCTTCCTGCTGGGCGACGGCAAGCTGAATTACGGGCGCGAGAACATTCTGGAGTCCTATTACACGGCGCACGTCTGGCGAGGAATCTATGCGGCGCCAGGCCTGCAATACGTTGTCAATCCCGGCTACAACCGCGACCGCGGACCGGTGGTCGTCCCAACCTTTCGGGCGCACGTGGAATTCTAGTCCGGTGGAGCACGTTCATTTCTCGACTTTGACGCCCTTCCAGAACGCCACATATCCCTTGATCTGCTTGGCGGCTGGTTTCGGTTCCGGGTAGTACCAGGCCGCGCCGGCATTTCGCTTTCCTTTGACGTCGATATCGTAGTAGCTTGCCGTGCCCTTCCACGGACACACGGTTCGGTTGTCGCTTGGCCGAAAATACTCGGTGCGGATTGCCTCCGGCGGAAAATACTGATTGCCTTCTACCTCAACCGTTTGTGTGCTTTCGGCGAGCACCGCGCCTTCCCACATTGCTTTTGCCATAATAACCAGTTAGATTCGGGATCGTGCTCGCGGCTTCACAACAAACCGAGGCTTCATGATGCAGGCGGCAACTGAAACACGTTGCAACGGACATTCCATGGTTGGCTCGCTGCAACGAGTGCTGGTCTGTTCGCCTGCTGCTGCCGGCTGGAACCAGCCAGAGCGCGTGGATGGCTGGCGCGATCTGGGATTCCGCCACGCGCCGGATTTCGACGAAGCGTCGGCTCAACACGCCGCTCTGGTCCACGAGCTGGAAGCTGCTGGCGCAGAAATAATCGAGCTGCCTGCTGCCGCTGACTTCTCTGTCGACGCGGTTTACGCCCATGACCCATCTCTCGCCACTGACTTCGGCTTGATCGTCATGCGTCCCGGCAAGCCAAACCGCGCGGCTGAGGGTTGTCATCACCGCGCAATCTGCCAGCAGCTCGGCATTCCGATTCTCGGCGAGATCAGCGCGCCGGGGACCACCGAAGCGGGAGACATCGTGTGGCTGGATGCGGAAACGTTACTCGTTGGCCATGGCTACCGCACCAACGCCGAAGGCATCGAGCAACTTCGCAGGCTTCTCGCTCCCAAAGGAGTCGAGGTCCTATCCGCGGCTCTCCCCTACGGTTCGGGGCCTTCGGCGTGTCTGCATCTGATGTCGCTCATCAGCCTGCTCGACGAGCGGGCCGCTTTAGTGGATCTCCCCTGGCTCGCGGTCGAGACCGTCGAACGGCTGAAGCAGCGTGGATTCCAGTTTATCGAGATCCACCACTCCGAGCGCGACACGCTGGCGTGCAACGTGCTCGCATTGGGCGGGAAGCGCCTGTTGGCCATCGCGGAGAACCACAACACGAATGACCGCCTGCGCCGCGCCGGATTCGACGTCCGCATCTTCGCCGGCAGCGAACTCTGCATCAACGGCGGCGGCGGCCCCACCTGCCTGACCCGTCCACTGTTGCGCGGGTGACCCAGCCCTCGGGGCAAGACGGAGCGTCTTTGCAAAAACGCGGTTTGTGGAGTGTCCGTGAGAACTGACTCCGAGGACAACGGTGGACCAAAACCCTCCCGCGGAGCGGCGGCACAATTTAGCCCAGGACGTAAGTCCTGGGATAGGAGAGAAGGAAGGAACGAGTCCCGTAGGGACGGCACCGGTTTTCACGCAGACTCTTCTAGAAGTGCGCCTAGAGCTTCCTACCCCCCTACCCCCCTGCAATCGCCCCGATGATGAGAAACGGTTCCTTTCCCGACGCCACAACGTCAGGCAGCGCCGCATCCGGCGACTGGTGTGTGAGATCTTCTTCGCAGGCAAAGAAGCGCAGGAACGGCCGCCGCTGCTGCGTGACGTGGTCTCGAATTGCTCCCTGCAGCATGGGATAACGAGCCTCGAGCGCATCGAGGATGGAGCGCTGCGTCACCGCGCCCTCTATCTCTAGCGTCACCTCGCTGCCCACGTGCGCCAGGTTTCGCAAATGGAAGGGGAGTGCGACACGGATCATGAACATTTTTCCCTGACTTTAAACTAACTCTTCTGCCAGCGATGAGGGCACGGTCAAATCCGTGCCCCGTTGGTTATTTCAGGATTCCGTCCTCACGCCAGCGTCTGCACCTCGACCGACAACACCGCCGGCAGATCGCGCACAATCGGAGCCCACGAATCCCCCGCGTCGGCCGAGGCATAGACTTGCCCGCCGGTCGTGCCAAAATAAATCCCGCACTTATCCAGCGAGTCGACGGCCATGGCGTCGCGCAGTACGTTCACGTAGCAATCCTTCTGCGGCAGCCCCTTGGTGAGCGCCTCCCACTCGTTGCCGCCGGTGCGGCTGCGGTAGACCCGCAGTTTGCCCTCGTGCACGAAATGCTCGGAGTCGCTCTTGATCGGCACCACGTAAATGGTCTCTGGCTCGTGCGAATTGACGTCGATGACGAATCCAAAGTCGGTGGGCAGATTGCCGCTGACTTTTGTCCAATTGTCGCCCGCGTCATCAGAGCGCATCACGTGCCAGTGTTTTTGCATGAACAGCACGCCCGGCCGCGACGGGTTCATCGCGATGTGGTGCACGCAGTGTCCGACCTCGGCCGTAGGGTTGGGAATGTATTGCGAGTACAGGCCCTTGTTGATCGGCTTCCAACTCGCACCGCCATCGTCGCTGCGGAAGGCACCGGCCGCCGAAATCGCGATGTAGATTCGCTGCGGATTCTTCGGATCGAGAATGATTGTGTGCAGGCACATCCCGCCCGCGCCCGGCTGCCAGTTCGGCCCGGTGCCGTGCCCGCGCAGCCCGGGGAGTTCGTGCCAGTTCTGTCCTCCGTCGCTAGAGCGGAACAACGCCGCGTCCTCCACTCCGGCATAAACCGTGTCGGGATCGCTGAGCGACGGTTCGAAATGCCACACCCGCTTGAACTCCCAGGGATGCTGCGTCCCGTCGTACCACTGATGGGTGGTCAATGGTTTGCCGGTCGCAGGGGACGCATCGTAGACGAACTTGTTGCTCGCCGGCTTGGGCATGCCGCCCGGAGCGGCCGGTTCGCCCGGCGGAGTGCCCGGTTGATACCAAGTCTTCCCGCCATCATCGGAGCGCTGGATCATCTGCCCGAACCACCCGCTCGTCTGCGAAGCGTACAGCCGGTTGGGATCGGCGGGCGATCCCTTGATGTGATACATCTCCCAGCCCGCAAAATGCGGGCCACTCACGTCCCACTTCTCGCGTTTGCCGTCCGACTCGAGGATAAATGCCCCCTTGCGTGTGCCAGCGAGAACTCGTACCTTGCTCATGCGTTGCTCTCCTCCTTGCTCTGCTCGCGTGCTTGTCAGATCCGCGCTGCTCCATTGTCAATGCTTCGGAAAATTCGGATCCGCTTTCACTTCCAGGATTTGTTGGGTATGGCGCTCGCTGTGCCCTCCCATAAACAGCAGCCATTCGTAGGCGTCCAGCGGGCCGGGCGGGCTGTTTCCGACATGCGCGCGCAAGTCGGCCGTGGATTCCAGAAATGCAATCGTGTTGGCGCGGCTCTTTAGAAAATGATCCAGGGCTTCCTCAGGTTTCCAGCGTCCAGTGGGCACGAAGGGCGGCGGCGCTTGCCCCTTGCTGCTTCGGTCCGGGAGCATGGCCAGGACATTGGCATCGGTTTTCTGGAAGTCTCGATCCGCCGCTCCCGCCGGCGATTTCATCACCTTGTTGGTGACATTCTGGAACAGGCCGTCTTCGACCAACGCGATGTGTTCCAGCACTTCCGCCACGGACCACCGGTCTGGTCCCGACTTGAACTTCATTTGAGCCTCAATAAGCCTTTACCTGCCGCAACCACGCCATCGCGCGTCTGCTGCAGATACTGCTCACCTTTTTTCGCGGTCTGCCGGGCTGAGATTCTGGCCAAACCCCTACGCAACCGAGTAAAAGAAGCGCAGAAAAAAGCACTGAAACCTTCGGCATGCCGACTCCTCGTCGATCCAATCAGGAAATGAAGTAGCCCCAACTTCTAAAATGCCCTACCCCAGCCCTTCAATGGCGCCGGATCAATCCCCGCCCTCAACCGCTGCTCCGCGCCCCCGCCAATTGTCGCGCAACTTCAGCATCGAATCTGGGTATCAGAGGCGTCGAGTCGCGCTCTCGCCAGCGTCGCCGAACCTCTGCCAGCAGGGCCTCGCGATTCCTGCTCATCCCGGCGATGAGGGCGCAAGAAGCCCTCGACGGCTCATGCCGAGCTCCCCAGATCAGCAACTCCAACAGCAGGGGCGCGAGATCGATTCCTTTCTCGGTAAGCCGGTAACACACCCGTCGTTTGTCCGCCTCCTCAGATTCGGCGCTGACGATCCCGGCTTCTTTAAGTTTTCGCAGCCGGTCGGCCAGGATGTTCGTCGCAATTCCCTCCCCGGCGCCCTGGAACTCCTTGAACGTGCGGTACCCCCGCACCATCAAGTCGCGGATAATGAGCAGCGACCAGCGATCCCCGAAGCTCTCGAGAGACATGCTGACCGGGCACCCCGAACGAGGACGCGATTTGGGCCTTCTGGCCACGCCGCCAAGATTACCAATCTGACTTGCATTTCACAAGTGATTGCTGCTGCGGGCATCGAGCAAATCGCCTTGCCCGGGCTTTTCGACGGAGCACGGCCCATGGGGTCTCACGTGGACCAAGCCCAAACTGAACTCGACCGAATTACAGCAGCGTCACTCCTGCTAAAATCGAAAGGCATGCTGCTTCCCTTCGTCCGCGAACTCTTTGCGGACGTGGAAACCCTTCCCGCCTTCATGCGTGCAGCCACCCACCTCCGGGAGGGCACGGGGCGGATTCGTGTCTCCGGTCTCAATCCTACGGCGAAAGCCTTGCTGCTCGTGCTTCTGCGCCGTAGCGCCGACCGCCCGCTCGTGGTGGTCGTGAGCGACAACCGCGCAGTCGAGGATTTCGTCCCCGTGCTGCAGGGCTTCTGCGAACTCACGGCTGCCTGCGATCCCGAAGACGTGGTGGCTCTGCCGGCGCGCGACGTCTTGCCGTTTCAGAATCTTTCCCCCCATCCTGAGTTGCAGGAAGAACGCGCGACTGCCCTGTGGAAGATTGCTACCGGCAAAGCCTCGATTGTGGTCTCCGCGGTTGCAGCCACGGCGATCCGAGTGCGTCCTGCCGAGTATTACGCTGATCTGGCACGCACGGTGCGCCGCGGCGAATCGCTCGACGTGGATAGCATGCTGGCGCACCTGAATACGGTCGGTTACGCTTCGGCCGATGTCGTCGAGATGCCAGGCGAGTATGCGCTCCGTGGCGGAATTCTCGATGTCTACTCCCCGGAAGCGGAGCGCCCCGTGCGCATCGAATTCTTTGGCGACGAGGTGGAGTCGATTCGCCGCTTTGATCCCGCCTCGCAGCGCTCGTCCAATCCCATGGATGAAGCTCTGCTCCTTCCGCTCACGGAAACTCCGGTCAGCGATCAGTTGCTGGGCGCGATTCACACTCGCCTCTCGGGGAAACGCATCGCGGGTTCCGAGGAAATTGTGGAAGCCGCAGTGCGGGCCGGTGGCGTCACCACCTTTCCCGGCTGGGAGTTTTACGCTCCCGTGGCGGGCGCGGATCTTAGCGTATTCGATCTTCTGCCGCGCGCCGCCGTCCTGCTCGACGAACCCGATCTCCTGCGCACCGAATTCGACCGCTTCTGGACTCGCGTCGAGGAAGCCCATGAACGGAGCGGAGTGGGCAACCTTGTACGCCCACCCGATCTCTACCTCGCGCCCGACGACTGGTGGCAGAAAGTCGCGTCTCTCACCGGGGCCGAGGTCGAGCATCTTGGCATCACCCGTGCCGCCGGCGAGGACTCTGTCGTCAATTTCCTCGCCCAACCCACTCCGCGCTTCCACGGCGCCGTTCCCATGATGCTGGAGCAAGTTCAGAAGTTGACCGGGGAAGGCAAGCAGGTGATGTTTGCCGTTCCCAACACCGGCGAAGTCGAGCGCCTGGCCGACATCTTCACCGAGTACAACGTTTCCTTCCGCCTGGGAAGCCGCACCCGCGGCGGCGAAAGCTACGCCGACGAAACCAGTTACTTCGCCGGCGAAGTTCTGACCACCACACTCGCGAAAGCGTATGTGCCCGACGGCGTTTTATTGCCCGAGGCCAATCTCGCCATCTTTGGCGCCCGTGATCTGTTTGATGAATCGGACGCGGTGGCGTCCCGTCCGCAGAGGCAGAAGTCGAAAGTGTCGGCGTTTCTTTCCGACTTTCGCGATTTGCAGGTCGGCGACTACGTAGTTCACGTCGAGCATGGTATCGGCCAGTACCAAGGCCTGAAAGAAATCAATCAGGGAGACGGCAACGCCGAGTTCATGCTGCTCGAGTACGCCGAGGGCGCGCGCCTCTACGTGCCCCTCACGCGTCTTGATCTGATTCAGAAGTATCGTTCGTCGGAAGGTGCCAAGCCCGCGCTCAGTCATCTCGGCACGCAGGCCTGGGCCAAGACCAAGGCGCGCGTGCGCAAGGCCATGAAAGACATGGCCGACGAACTCCTCAAGCTCTACGCCGAGCGCAAAATGGCGCAGGGTCACGCCTTCCCCGAAGGCAACGACTTTGTCCGCGAGTTCGAAGACGCCTTCGAGTTCTCGGAGACCGACGACCAGGCCCAGGCGATCACCGACGTAATGCGCGACATGGAATCTTCTCAGCCCATGGACCGCCTGCTCTGCGGCGATGTGGGTTACGGCAAAACGGAAGTCGCCATGCGCGCCGCTTTCAAGGCGGTCAGCGACAACAAGCAGGTTGCCGTGCTCGCGCCGACCACGGTGCTCGCCTTTCAGCACTTCGAAACTTTCAAGCAGCGCTTCGGACCGTTTCCGGTCACCATCGAAATGATCAGCCGCTTCCGCAATCCCAAGCAGCAGAAAGAAATTCTGCAGAAGACCGAAGCCGGCAAAATCGACATTCTCATCGGCACCCACCGCATCCTTTCCAAAGACCTGAAGTTCGCCGACCTCGGCCTGCTTATCGTTGACGAAGAGCAGCGCTTCGGAGTGCGCCACAAAGAACGCATCAAGCAGATGCGCAAGCAGGTCGACGTGCTCACCATGTCGGCCACGCCCATCCCGCGCACGCTGCACATGTCGCTGGTCGGCCTGCGCGACATGAGCGTGATCGAGACCCCGCCCAAAGATCGCATGGCGATTCAAACCGTCGTTGCCAGCTGGGACGACAAGCTCATCCAGTCGTCCATCGAACAGGAACTCGAGCGCGGCGGCCAGGTGTATTTCGTCCACAACCGCGTCGAAAGCACCTGGGAAATCGCCGCCAAGCTGCAGGAGTTGGTTCCGAAAGCCCGCGTCATCGTCGGCCACGGCCAGATGGGCGAAACCGAACTCGAAAAAGTGATGCTGAAATTCATGCACCACCAAGCCGATATCCTGGTCGCGACCACCATCATCGAGAACGGCCTCGACATCCCGCTCTGCAACACCATTCTGATCAATCGCGCCGACCGCCTGGGTCTTTCCGAGCTCTACCAGTTGCGCGGCCGCGTCGGCCGCTCCAACCGTCGCGCCTATGCCTACCTGCTGATCCCGAAGGAAGTTGAGCTCACGCCTATTGCGCGCCGCCGCCTCGCAGCCTTGAAAGAATTTTCCGACCTCGGCGCTGGATTCAAGATCGCCGCTCTCGACTTAGAACTCCGAGGCGCCGGAAATCTTCTCGGCGGCGAGCAGAGCGGACACATCGAAGCCATCGGCTTCGAGCTGTACACGCAAATGCTGGAACGCGCCGTCCGCGAAATGAAGGGCGAAGCTGGCCCCGACGAGGCCGAGACCCAACTCAACCTTGGCCTCAACATCCGCATTCCGGCCGATTACATCCCGGAAGAAAATCAACGCCTGCGCATGTACAAGCGAGTGGCCGGCGTGGAAACCGAATCGCAGCTGTCCGACGTGGGCGCCGAGTTACAAGATCGATACGGCCCTCCGCCACAAGCCGTGCGCAACCTGCTCGACTACGCATCGCTCAAGCTGCTCTGTATGCGAGTTGGCGTGAACGCGA
>Ga0307479_10005600_pt1 | contig 11488 bp, 10 predicted proteins | sample atmos_gasesECM4C_FD_203743 | JGI IMG/M metagenome (GOLD analysis project Ga0307479, IMG submission 203743) | Hardwood forest soil microbial communities from Morgan-Monroe State Forest, Indiana, United States - atmos_gasesECM4C_515 | ecosystem: Environmental > Terrestrial > Soil > Temperate... | reverse complement strand
TACCGGATTGATGTTCGATCCATCGGGCGCGATCTTTACCCCTCCGAACAATCCTGTTTGACCAGCGAACACCGCTCCGAGCGCGGCCGGCGTTCGGAGCGCTGGTATGGGCGGTAGACTTAGGGATCGCACACTGCCGGCGAGCGAGGCCGCATTCGCGTCGCGTGTCGCTTGATGAGAAACGAAGAAAAAGGCTCGCTTCCTGGACCAGGGCACGGGGCCGCCCAGCGTGCCACCGGGCTGGTGGCGGCGCAATTCTCCTCTAGCTACGCCGGTTGCGTTCGCAAAGAAATTGTTCGCGTTCAAGGCCTCGTTGCGGCCAAAGTAGTAGGCGTTCCCATGAAGTTGGGCGGTACCCGACTTGGTCTCTACGATGACGTTGGCGCCGCCGCCTCGGCCATATTGAGCATCGTAGAGCGAATTCTGCACCTTGAATTCCTGAATGGTGTCGGGAGCGGGAATCGCCAGCCCACCACCACTGTTAGAGGTGGCCTCCGTCATATTGGCGCCGTAGCTGTTCGCGTCCACGCCGTTCAGCATGAAGTTGTTGTCAGCGCTACGCGCGCCATTGGCGCGGATCTCCTGGCTTCCGGCTCCCAGTTGCGTCGCATCCACCACATCGGTGTTGGTTCCACTTGTCAGACCAAGAATCTCCGTGTAGTTGCGATTCACCAGGGGCAAGGCAACAATCGTCGACCCGTCAATCACCCTTCCGAGTGCAGCGCCCTCGGTTTGCAGGAGCGTGGATTCGACTTCGACTTCTTCTCTGGCACCTTGGACCGCAAGCTTGACGGGAATTCGCCTCACTTCGCTAATCTGAATGATCACCTCACGCAAGAGGTGCGGCGCAAAGCCCGCCATTTCCACCGTCAACTCATATTGGCCAGGCGGCAACAAGGAAAAGCGGTATAAACCCTCAAGATCGGTTACGCCAATGAGAACTTGGCCCGTTCCGTTGTTACGCAGAGTGATCGTAGCCTTCGGCACGACTGCCCCCTTTGGGTCGGTGACTGTACCGGTTAAGGCCCCAGTCGAGGCTGATTGAGCGAAGACCTCGAAGGCTGTCACGATCACGAGCAGGCAGACCGCAAAGCTCTGGCTACATGAAGCTTTGGCGAGCAACCGTATTGTTCCGTGCATGAGAATCGACCTTGGTCTCGGAATAAGGCTGGCCTCAAAAGATACTTGATGCCATGCTCCGCCCAGGATCGGCTAGCAAACAGGTGTGCAACGTACCACCAGGCCCCGCAGCGAAGCGAATCGACCCATTGTTCAGTGAAATGATGCCTGTGTGCTGCACACATTAATCCCCATGCTGGTCTTCTCTTCTGGTGGCCCCCGTGGTTCAGCCCGGACCCCACTGCCGAACCATTCGTCGTAGGATACGCCACTCAAATATGGCTGCATAGCTGCGGGAGCTTGCAGCCGCGACTCGGCATCTGGGACAACGCTCTGTTGCGTGAACGGCTGGCACAACCGTGAACCCTCGTATGAGAAAAAGAAGAACGTCTTGTCTTTGAAAATTGGGCCGCCGAAAGTCCACGTAGTTAAGTCATTCCACTCAAGTTCCCGAGTTCAAATGCTCACTCGAGTGTTAGTGAGCTATGATGTAGTCGCATAATACCTATCTGATCGTCTTTCGCTGCGTCCTCAAGGAACTCCGCCACCGTGATATACATGCTCGAAGTCATTGCGTTCTTTTTTGCTGGACGATTCACCTGAATGCTCAGGATATTTCCAGATCATACCGCAACAATGTCACTCATCTCCGGTCTCCGGTATGTGAATTTACTTGCACGTTATCGTCCTCCAACAATTTCTCCAAGTATGTGCCGTGCCCATATGCCCCAGATGGATGCAGGCCGGGAGGTTGGTCTAATTCTCAGCGGCCTCATTCAAGCGTCACGAGACTCACTTGACGTGATGTCTCGATTATCTGGGTGGTCGGCAACGCGGACCAACCCTGCACTACACACAGCGGAAATTGCGGTCGCAAGCCACAGGGGCGCTGAGATCGAGTAATTTATGACCACTGCACCCAACGCCGCTCCCAAGAACATAGCAGCCACCGAGGCAACCCTTCTCGCCAATCTCAGGTTGTTGCCGTTCGCGAGCGAAGAGTCCGCGCCGATGCCCGTAATCGTTAATGTCAGGACCGTTGTCGTCAGATCCGGGATTGCGAGTTTCCGGACAGCGGCATTCCGTGTGCCCATCGCGAGCGCCGTCAACGCGATCAGAGCGAACGGTTGAAAGGAAGCTTTGAGCAGATCACTTCGGTATCCAATGCCGCAAAACGACGCTGCAAACAAAAAGGCCACCTCCAGGAGGAACGCTTGTGCTGCAAATCGGATCTGTGAATCGGCACTCGCCCGCGCCATGACCCGTCCGCCGAGTATCGCCCCTACAACAAAAGCCAAGAGTGCGGTTAACGAGCGCGCGATGGACAGTCCGGACACGTGCGCCGTTGCAAACGCGAGAAACACGATATTCCCCGTCATGTTCGCCGTGAAGACGCGCCCGAGCGACAGAAAACTGACGGCGTCCACCAGGCCGGTGACCGCCGTCATTCCGAGCAGGGCGTACGGTACGACCTTTTCAGTGGTTGGACTGCTCGCCATGAATAATTGGGCTCCACTGCCCTAGAACTTGTAGCCGGCCCACAATGCCCAGTAATTGAGGTTGTGGCTTGGCTGACTCTCCTTAACGAATTTCCCCGCGTAAAAGATTCCGTAGTCGGCCTGAAACCAGAGGTGACCATTCGCTTGCCAGCGCACCTCCGTGCCTGGGCGATGCCCGACGAAACGCTCGTTGCTCTTTCCGGCGGGAATAATCAGAAATCCCGGGACGGAATACACACCGTCGCGCAGGCTCTCGCGCCACTGAAATATCCAATCAACGGAGGCAGTCAGACTGTGCGGCAACGCCGTTTCAACATGAGGGTGTACGTCGATAAAGTTGATGGGACCAGGACCTGCCGTGGCGAGGACCCCAAAATAATTGCCCTTCGGAAACAAGGGATTGAACGTACCGAGAGTATTCGTCCTGGGGTCGTCCCCACTGGAGATGTCTGCCTTGACGCTGAATCGTGGTTTGAGCGGAACGGTCGGGAATCGGTAACCGGTTTCCGATGCCACAGTCCATGCCCGGATATTTGCGGAACCGAAGGCCCCAAATTGCCAAAGCGCTTCATAGTCGAAATCCCAACTCGGTTTCGTTTGAGCGACGGGACGAGAGAGACGCGCCCCGATGCTGTGGCGCACCTCTTGGCCGACACCTCGGTTGAAGGTCGCGGTTTTTCGGTCGAGGCCAAGGTAGTACGTATCCAGCGTGAGGCTCTCTTTAAGGAGTCGGACGCCATAAAGTCCCCAAAATCCGACGGAGTGGTTGGGGGCATTATCAAAAAATCCGGGCTTATCCAGGTCGGGTCGCATGGCGAAGCCGTCAATCTGCCAAGATCCGATGCCGGTCTTTACCTTGAATCCGTCAAAGCTCAAGCGGACATTTGGGCCTTCCCGCACGTCGATGATGCGACCAGATCCGTACTCCATCTCCTGTCTGCCGGCTCTGAACTTAAGCCAGTTCCGATAATCCCCTGTTCCGATTTCGAGGAATGCGGACTCGAAATCCAGCTTCTTCTCGTCGATCGGCCTCGGGCCGCCGATGCGGTAAGAATTCAGACCGCTTTTTAGCTCCACGAACGAGCGAACGTGCTCGCCGTAGTGAACGTCGAAATAAAACATGTACCGCTGGTTGAAATAGCCGTTCATGAACGGCTGTTGGCCCCAGTTGTCGTTTCCAATCTGTTCCCAAATCTCGCGAGCTTCGCCGCCCATGGAGAGGAACCAGCCATTCCGGCCTGATCGCAGAGGAATATATTTGATGGGATCCCAAAAATCCTGTCGTTCCGCGTAATCGGCAAGGAAACTGCAGTCGTCGTCTTCGCGAAGCAAGTGATAGGTTGGTGCCGGAGGCGGGGATTCAGTGGTAGGAGCCGACTGGGCTTGCAAGAGCAGCGAACCTGCAAGAAACATGACTACGAAAATCAGTAACGTTCGCATGTATCTCTTCGTTCTGAAGTTCACTTCGCGAAGTCGGTGGAGATAGCCAGTGTGCGCCAGTTGTTCAATTTCTCCGCAACGAAGGCGTTCTTTGCCTCAATCGTGGCGATGGTGTCAGAGCCGAAAGGCATCCGCAACGGTGGATTCGGGTCGTCTACGATCTTCAGGAGGGCTTTTGCCATGCGTGCCGGGTCACCCGGTTGCTGGTGATTCAACGACACTGCAGCCTGACGCATTGCTCCGGTCGTTTGGGCATAGTCTTCGATGACGGTCGGGCAAATGGTCAGTGATTGACGATCCAGAAAATCAGTACGGAAATAACCAGGTTCGACGATTGTCACCTTGATGCCCAAGGGCTTGACTTCCATAGCCAATCCTTCGGAGATGCCCTCAACCGCGAACTTCGTCGAGGTATAGACGGCCCAGCCAAACCAGCTTTGATATCCGGCGACCGCAGAGATATTGATGATATGGTCCGAACCTTGATGACGTAATTGCGGCAAAGCAGCGCGCGTGACCGAGAGCAGACCGAAGACGTTAGTCCGATAAACGGCTTCTACTTCTGCACCTGAGATTTCCTCGACCGCGCCGAGCACGCCAAATCCCGCATTATTGATCAGCACGTCAATACGCCCGAATCGCTCAACCGTCTGCCACATAGCTTCACGAGCCTGTTCCTCATTAGTGATGTCTAGCTTGATCGCAAGGAGGTTGGGGCGCGCGCACCGAATTTCTCTGCGAGGACTTGGGGATTGCGCGCTGCCGCGACAACATTGTCGCCTCGATCCAACGCTTCTTTGACAAATAGAGCGCCGAATCCACGCGACGCGCCGGTGATAAACCAGGTCTTCATTCGATACTCCTTTGAATTCAAAATTGATGATTTCTTGTTGCAAAGCGACTAGATCCCAGGCTGTTCACCCACTATCGTTAGAAGTTGTTCGTGCGTCCTATTTCTTTGTTATGGAATGGATTTCCGCGATGTATCCCCCCGGAAAACTGACAACAATGGCATCTCGTTCGTCGACCTTGTAAGGAGCGACGAGTATGTCCACATTGGCTGCTTTGGCCTTAGTGAGCGTGTCTGCCAGATTCGCCACCTCGTATCCAGTCATCTCATGGCCATAGGGATATGGAAGGTGGCCATCGGTAACGAGAGCCGTTAATTTGCCGAATTTTGATTCGATTCTCACCCTTCGGTGGGTGTCCGTGGGTTTGCCGATTTCAACTCCTGGCGCTAGCGCTTCATCCGAAACAACGTTCCCCTGGGAGAAAGCAAGAAAGCTGCGCACGAAGGCATCCACCCTGTCCGGAGACACATATACCCGATTTTCCGGGACTGTCTGGAGCGGGGCATAGGCTGGGGCCGTTGTGTGCCAATACAATTGTGTGTTCACACCACCGGGCCACTGAATAATCGCATCTCTACCAATCGGGTCGTTGAAGGGAGCGACGAACACGTCTGCGCCAGAGACCTTGGCGGCGCGGACCGCCTCGTCCATGTCCCTTACCAGGTAGCCGGTGCGTTCCAAGCCGAATGGATACGGAATCGGTGTTTTAAAGCCGAACACGGACACGCTCCCCACTGGCGTCAGGACCAGTTGCGACATAGTGCTGCTCTGGGTAGGAGTTACTGTGAAGACTCCCTGCCTGGTCGTTGTGCCACCAAATGTCGCAATCAAACTCGCGACGAAACGATCAAAATCTTCCGGAGCCACGTAGACATGTGTGGTGTCGTACTGCGGCCCTACAGCTACGCTTACGGTTTCGGCTGTTTGCGCACTTTGGGCAAACGCAGTGACGTGGAGAGATCCAACCGCGAGACCGAGGGGCAGAACTAGAGCAACGCATGTTCCGACGATATTCTTGTTGAAGCGCATTCCGTCTTCTCCCAAACTGACGATCACTTACTTTGCTCGACAACCTCGGGCTCTGACGCCGCTAAAGCGTTTCGGGCGGATGCCGCCGAATCGAAGGACTCACCGACAAGGCAGACGGCCGCAGCGCGCGGAACATCGAGCTTCTTTGTTTGAATCCATATCCCCAACTGTTCGCCAAGCACCATTCCTAACAGGCCGAGTAACGCTACGATAGGCGGCGCTGGACTCTTGACCCGGATGAGCCCGTACAGAGCACCCACACCGAGACCAACTACAAACGATACGAACAACACTTTCATCTCCATCCCTCCTCCATCGCGGAATTAGAATGCAAAGCAGTCGCAACCCAAGCCCCAAAGGCCGAGGTCGCCCAGCACTCGCAAGTGCGATTTCGCCCGGCTTGGTGCGGAGGTCTCGCTATGCGAACAGGAAGCCGAATGAGACGCGCCAACTACTTCGCGCTGCCCCTTTGCATAACCGCCATACTCTTTGACAGAAGACCAGCTTGGACTCACTGGTAATGCTGGCGGCGCAAGTTTTGAGAATTCTTCGGTGGCATAAACGATCTTCCCACCGACGATCGTGAGCACGGATTCGAGTTGCTTGATCTCCTCATCCGGAATCGAGAAATAATCCGCGGTAAGAACGCTCAAGTCCGCCAGTTGCGCAGGAGCAAGAGCTCCCTTCTTTCTATCTTCTGTTGAAAACCAACTGCTGCCCATCGTGTAGAGCTTGAGTGCTTCCTCCCGATCCAGCCGGTTTTCTTCCGGATACAGACCAAGACCGCCTATTGTCTTTCCAGTGATAAGCCAATAGAGGGAAAGGTACGGGTTGTAGCTTGAGACGCGTGTCGCGTCTGTGCCAGCCCCAACCGGAACGCCGAGCTCGAGCATTCGGCGAAAGGGCGGTGTGCGTTTGGCCTGCTGCGCCCCGTATCGCTCGACAAAGTACTCACCTTGGAATGCCATGCGGTTCTGCACCGCGATTCCGCCGCCCAGCACTTTCACACGTTCGATATTGCGATCGCTGATGGTCTCGCAGTGATCGAAGAACCAGTGGAGGCCGTCAAACGGAATCTCTCGATTGACTTCTTCGTAAACGTTCAATGCTCGTTCGATCGTCTCGTTGTATGTCGCGTGCAAGCGGAATGGCCAGCGATTCTCTACTAGATGTCTAATGACTGCTTTCAGTTCGCTTTCCATCACGGGGAGCATGTCCGGCCGTGGCACAAGAAAGTCCTCAAAGTCCGCGGCGGAGAAAACGAGCATTTCCCCCGCGCCGTTAACGCGATAGAAATCATCGCCCTCCCCAGCCTTTGTAATTTTCGTCCAGCTCTGGAAGTCGGCCAGCTCCTGTTTCGGCTTCTGGGTGAAGAGGTTGTAAGCGAGCCGGAGGGAAAGTTCCCCATTTCGGTGCAGTTCGTTCACAACGGCGTAGTCATCAGGATAGTTTTGAAATCCGCCGCCCGCATCAATCACACTGGTAATTCCAAACCGATTGAGTTCGCGGAAGAACAGCCGTGAAGAATTCAGCTGATCCTCTCGTGACAGTCTCGGACCCTTCGCCAGGGTGGAGTAGAGAATATTTGCGTTCGGCTTCGCGATGAGGAGACCTGTGGGGTTCCCGTGACGGTCGCGTTGAACTTCACCGGCCGGAACCTCCGGGGCATTCTTGTCATAGCCCACAGCGCGAAGAGCCGCTCCGTTCAACAGCGCTCTGTCGTACAAATGCATAATGAAGACCGGTGTGTCGGGCGCCACTGCATTAATCTCATCCAGCGTCGGCATGCGGCGCTCGGCGAACTGAAACTCTGTCCACCCGCCGATAACTCGGACCCACTGCGGCGCAGGCGTTCGCGCCGCCTGCTCTTTCAGCATGCGGAGAGCGTCGGCGAGCGAAGGTACACCGTCCCAGCGCAACTCAAGGTTGTAGTTGAGCCCGCCACGAATCGGATGCATATGCGAATCATTGAGTCCAGGAATGACGGTGCGCCGCTGGCCGTCGATGACGCGAGTCGCCGGCCCGCGTAGACGCAGAATGTTTTCGTTTCCACCGGTGGCAGTCACCTTTCCATCAGAGATAGCGATCGCTTCGACAAACAATGGCACCCCATTTGTGGCGATCTTGGCGTTGTGCAAAATGATTTCAGCGGACACACGAATCTCCTTCTTTGTCTTCATCCACGTTGAGAAAGGGCGGAAGCAAGCTCCCGCCCCTGTTCTTTATTTGTGAGCCAAGGCAGGAGTAGGAACCTCGTATTCGGGGAACTTCGTGGGTGGGGCGCCGTGTACCATCGTGTATGCGTACTCGACTCCGATCCCATAAGCACCGTAATGGTTCTTAACAATGTCCATCACGGCATCGTAGGTTTCCTTGTGGGCCCAGTCGCGCTGCCATTCGAGCATGACGGACATGGACGTGACCGGTTTTGCGCCAGCTTGAATGGCACGCTTCATCGCGTTGTCATGAGCAAGCTGACTCACGTCGCCGCAGCAATCCTCGACCACGTAGACCTCGTAGCCGTCATGAATCGCCTGTACCGTCGGAAACGCAACACAGACTTCTGTCCAAAGGCCGGCAATGAGAATCTTTTTGCGTCCGTTTTTTTCGATCGCGGCGACAAAGTGTTTGTCATCCCAAGAGTTCATCGATGAACGCTCGATGGGTTCCTGGCCCGGGAATACGGCTCGTAGCTGCGGCCACATATTCCCGCTGAAGGACTTGGTCTCGACCGTTGTCAAAACCACGGGTACATCAAATACCCTCGCGGCTTTTCCGAGGGCGACCGTATTGTTGATGATTCCTTGGCGATCGAAATTGCTCGTGCCAAATAACATTTGGCCCTGATGGTCGATCAACGCCACGACACAGTTATCAGGTGTGAGAAGTCCCTTCTCGCTAAGCTTGGGACGATTTCCGTTTGATGAATAACTCATGCATTTCTCCTTCTTGTAACTGGCGCTGCCAGGTGTCCTAGGTTGATCGCGAGGCTCGAAAAGTAACTCTGCACCTACGCGTTCACGACCATTGATATTGCAAGACGAGGGCCAACACGGAACGGTCACACTCAACGCACAACCCTCGCAATATTCGAGGCTGTGAAGCCGCAGATCGCCTTGAGTCGCGTGTGAAGAACTGTGATCCCATGACTCGTGTCATGGAATGACACCTGAAATCAGATACCTCAAGTCGGTTTCACGAGAAGCGAGCAACCATGCCTTCAGGCGCAGTGCAGCTGATGGCGAGCAAGTTTGATTTCCATTTCGATCGAACGTGATGGCAGATGAATTGCTTCGTTACACGGCGACGAGACAATGAACAACAGTGAGCGTGGGCTCTTCTTCGGCGCACACTCAATAACCGACTCGCCATCGAACCAGCAGTCTGAAAGTCGAGGGAACTGATGAAGACAGGTAACCTGTTGCGCCTAGTCTACGGTGTGACAGCAGTACTCATACTCGCAGTCGAATAGTTCAAGCAAAAGATGCCTGAGGCTTTGGCATCATCAGTTCAGTGCAACATCGTGACCGCCCGATACGCCAAACTGGACCATCCACTGCTTGTTCAGTTTGAGGCTGGCGATTGCTCCGGTGTCAGTGAAGGGATCGATGGTGTAGAGCAGTGAGTGCGTCATGTTGTAATTGTTCGGCGCCAATTGCGCTTTGATTCCGGGAACCGAGAGGAACCGGCCAATTCGAATGTTGAGGCCATCTTTGACAGGGAAGTAGAGGACGAAGTACTCCAAAACAGGATCGAGGCCATACTGTTTGTTGGACTGCAAGAGTTGCTGGCTGAAGTAGCCCTTCGCGGTCGTGAAGCGATAGTCGATACCGTAGAATCCCGTCACATGGTATCCCCAGTCGAAATGGCTGGTTTGCACTGTGTCGGGTAGACGTTCGATGTATACGACCGCTTGATTGAGTTCGATCTTGTTGGGAAAAATGTCGTAGGAGACCGGGAAGGTATTCTTGGCCGAGGTGCTGAAATTGAAGCTGCCCGCGACCGATCCGTAAACTTTCGTGCGGCTGTTCTCGAGATTGAGCGCCGACATCAAGGGATAAGTGTTGCCATCGGGTGCGCCAATATCGGGTGCGCCTCCGTATCCCCAGTCGGAGAATGGGAACGGCGGGGAATCAAGAGGCGGCCGCCCGTCAAGATGTGGTCACTATTGCCGGCTGGACTCTGCCCGCTCGGAGCCGATGCAGTCTGTTGAGGATCTGGGTTCCCTGCGATCGAAGACGGAGCTGCTGGCGGGCCAGCGTCGAGCGCCTCCGTCGTCGGATGGATCGGTGATCCTTCTGAGGGCTGATGAATCCGTTTGTGCAATCTGTTTGTGCACGGCGGTGGGGCCCAGTTCGACCTGTTGGGCTTGCCTCCGCGGTGCGTTCGCTGGTTGGCTCACCGATGCGGAAGCCTCGGTGGAATCACCGATCGCCGATTGTTGACTCTGGGTCGTAGCGTGAGTGCCAACGCGGCTACCACGATGAAGGCTGCTCGCTTGCCACCTTCTACTGCAGACTTATCCGCGTGGTTCCCAAAGTTCATGAGTATGAGTTCTCCGCGTCGCTTAACTGGATCGAAGTTCGCAAAATAGACCTGATCGCTCGCAGCGAAAGCAAATAGATGACGTTTTATAGGCTCGGTGACGTACTGATGCCCCTGTCCTTTTGTGTGTCGTTCAATCTGGAGTCTCTATAAATTGGGTGGATGCCACGGTCATCGGGGAACATCTTCCAAAAGAGAAGGAAGAGTCCCACGGGTGCCAGGCTGATTGCTGCTAAGAAAAGATCAAGAATAGACATCGCATTTCCGTCGTATGGCCAAACCGTAGCGGTACGTACCCAAGGCGCCCGCGCTGCCGGCGTGAACACTTCGTTGCCCACTAAGATTGCTTTGGCGGCATGTGAAGCTTCGTTCTCTACTCTCACAAGCAGATCACAAATAGTTGTCCTAACCGGTGGCGGTATCAGCCACAGTCAATGTCGTGCGAATCTGCATCTCGGAGATCAGGGTGCGGTGGATAGGACAACGATCAGCGATCTCCATAAGTCGCTGCCGCTGATCTTCAGATAAATCACCAATGAGAGAAATCTCTACGTCGATTTGGTTCAGCGTCCCCTGTTTGGTATCGCACGCCGCGCAATCCTCGGCGTAGATTTTCGAGTGCGCCAATCGCACCTGCACACCTTGGAGGGGCCACTGTTTCCGCTCGGCATACATGCAAAGAGTCATACTGGTGCACGCGCCCAGCGCAGACAACAGCAACTCATACGGATCGGGACCAACATCGTTGCCGCCGGAATCGCGTGGTTCGTCCGCCTGGAGCCGATGTGGGCCCACCGAAATGTTCTGGGCGTATCTCACAATTCCAGAGTTCACCATCACCGTTCTGGGCATCGGTCACCTCCTTCCACATTGCGCTTAAAAGAATAAGGACCTTCGAAGGCGCCACCGCTGAGCCTTAGGCGCGCGCCCCTTCGATGAAATCACCCTTCCATTCCGCTCCTGCTTTTCGTATCGGCATTCCGTTACTTCTTTGGGAATAGAAAC